>Ga0163153_10001677_pt1 | contig 34682 bp, 28 predicted proteins | sample OliLakLV19MP6IB1_FD_148629 | JGI IMG/M metagenome (GOLD analysis project Ga0163153, IMG submission 148629) | Freshwater microbial mat bacterial communities from Lake Vanda, McMurdo Dry Valleys, Antarctica - Oligotrophic Lake LV.19.MP6.IB-1 | ecosystem: Environmental > Aquatic > Freshwater >... | reverse complement strand
CTTTGAACGTCTGCGTCCCGCCCACCCGCTCAAATTCTCCCTCCTGTAACACGCGAAGCAATTTGGACTGCAGATCCAACGGCAACTCACCGATCTCGTCGAGGAAAATTGTTCCCTTGTCGGCCAGCTCGAAACGACCCATCTTCTTTGTCAGGGCGCCCGTAAAGGAGCCTTTCTCATGACCGAACAGCTCGCTTTCGATCAAGCCGGCTGGGATCGCCGCGCAATTCACCTTGACCAGCGGCTTGTTCTTGCGTGGGCTCAAGTTGTGGATTGCCCGTGCGATCAACTCCTTGCCGGTCCCCGTCTCGCCGGTGATCAACACGGTCGAATCGGTCGGCGCTACGCGCTCCACATTTTTCAACACCTTCCTAAGTGTTGAGGACGAGCCGATCAATTCTTCAAAGTTATGGGTGCCTTTGATTTCTTCCTGGAGGTAGACATTCTGCTCTTCGAGTCTGGCCTTCTCCTGTTCCATCAGCACCCGCTCGGTAATATCGATGAACATCGTGCGCGTGAACTGTCCTGTTTTGTCGGGTCTCGACCACCACTGAATCCACAGGGGCTTGCCGTTGTCCTTGCGACGCAGCTCGAGCACAACGCCATTGGTGTCGGTCCCGCGCCCAAGGGAGGCAAACGCCTCCTTCAGGCGGCGCTGCGCGTCTGGAGTATCGGGCACAAACGAACTGCCATAGGTGCCTTCGACTTGATCGGGCGTGATACCGAAGCTTCTCAACGCCGCGCGGTTGGCGCGGATGAACTTGGAATCGAGTCCTTCATGCACATAGGCGATTGGGGCCTCGTCGAACAGGTCGCGCAGCTGCTCCTCGTTCTCCTTGAGCTGCACGTCCATACGCTCCCGTTCCAGCTCGGCTCCAGCCCGGACTCCGAAGATCTTGAATACGGACAGCACGCGAGGATCGTCGTGCATCGGCTTGGTATCCATCACGGCGAGGTGCCCCATCACCGTGCCGGAACGGTCCGAGACGGGTATCGCCAAATAGCTCTCGACACCCAACTTGGCAAGATCTTCCCGATGTTCTGGAAACAAATCCTGCACCTTCTCCGGAAAGAGACACACTTCTCCTGCCAGCACTCGTTCGCAGGGCGTATGGGGCAAATCATATTCGAAGTTGTCGAGAAACCCGTCGCCTTTCCAGAAGGCCAGGGTCCGTACGCGGGCGCGGTTGCCTTCGACGAGCTTGGAGACGAAGGCATACTTGGCCTGCAGGGCTTCGGCCAGACTCTTTACCAGGGAATGGAAAAATTCTGCGCCGATCGTCGCAGCCGTCCCCTCGTCGATCTTCCGCAACGTCAGATCGCTCTTACGCATGGCGCGTTCGAAACGCAGCCGTTCGAATTCCGCGGCGGCCCTCGTCGCAAAGATCCCAAGAATCGACGTCGCGCGCAGGTGATCCGGCATCGGCTTGGAATCCATGATGGCCAGATGCCCCACAACCCTGTCAGAGGAATCCACAATCGGGACGCCGCAGTAGCTTTCGACACCGATGTCTTGAATCAGCTGGACGTGGGGATACAACGCGCGAAGCTCGTCTGGATGATGGACGCATTTGCGCGTCAGGACAGTTTCACAGGGGCCGCGCAACGGCACGTCAAACTGCGGAAGCGCTTGGCCATTGCCCCAGCCCGCCTTCGAGCGAAACTTGGCGCCATCCTCGCTGAGTTCTGAAATATAGGCATAGTCCACGCCAAGCGTGGTCGCCAGTTGCTGCACGAGCGAGGGGAAGAACTGTTCACCGACCTTTGATTCGACATCTTCGACAATTTCCTGAAGCACCATGCTGGTCTGGGCCAGATCGCGCATACGGGCGGCGACCTGCTGTTCCAACTGCTCGTGGGATTGTCGGAGTGCCTGCTCCACCTGTTTCAGTTCCGTAATATCGCGAGAGACCACCAGCAGCTTCTCAGGCTGGCCGTCCTTGTCGAGGATGGCTGTAATGGAGACATCCCACCACTTGGGGACCTTCGTGTGCGTTGTCGGGAAGTAGCCGGTAAACCGTCCCACCTGGCCCTGCCGCGCCTGTTCGATCGTGGCCCTTACGTGCTCCCGATCCTGCCCGTCCCAGAACTCGACCCAGGGCGAACCGACCAGTGGACCGAAGTCGAAGATTTCCAGCGCTGTCATCCCATGGGCATTCATGGAGAGGAGATGCCCCTTGATATCGAGCACCGTGATGCAATCGTGACTGCTTTCAATGAGACGAGCGGCGAACTCCTCGCTTCGCCTGAGGGCTTCTTCGAGATGGGGAGAGGACATCGGCATCACCCTGTGACGGGGCTCGCTGGGTAGGCGGAACAGCGGTGAAGTCTAGCACCCTCTCAGATTACGCTGCAACCAACAATCAGACAGAAACACTCTGCGGCTACGAACACGCGTAGATATGCTGGATCCTTAATGCTCGTCTCCAAGACTTTGGTGATTTTCCAAGGGGTCGGTGCTTGTTTCTGTGAGGAAGAGCACGATGCGCGCATGCTCCACTTCATGTCCATTCGGCACTCCCACTCCGCGAATGGACACCGGCGTGTCTGACCAGTTGGCAGCATGCCGGATCTCCAACAGTCCCTTCTCGCTCCTCTCATGGGGCCTTCGAAGCACGCGGGGGATTTCACCGGCCAGATGGATAAGCACCGGAGGGAGAACATGCGTTCGATCGTTCAGTTGTTTAACCTCTAGAGCCGTTGAAGCCATGTCTCTGATCAAGATTTGAGCTTGACGATTCATGTGCAAAACCTGCAACGAAGGAGAAAGCACCACAATTCCTGGTCTCCCAGACAGGACTTCCCCATCGCTCATACCATTCTGAGACTCCGTGACCTGGTCTACCATGCGGAATACGCTCCCTCGTCCGAGGACATAACAGTTTTTGTTCATGCGATCCGCCATTAGCTATCAGCTCCGCCCCTCCACAAGATGCGTTCCGCGCCTCTCTGGTGTCGAGATCACCGCATGAGAAAAACTGCGTCTCAGGAAAAGTGGCTGTCTTGGCAGCCTCAGGTGAGGCGGGTGAGAAGAGCGACGGTTTCAACAGCCTGCTATAAACTGTGATTGCGCACCTGTTGCTCGGCCTCCAGCCAGTCTTCTAGGGCACGGTCGTCCTCTCGGCCATGCTCCTCATACAAGGCGTAAGCACGCTTCGAGATGCGCGCATGGAAGTCTTGGGAATCTTCATCCGGCCGGGTGGTCACGGCGTTCCGTTTACTCCGTGACTCGAACGAGTTTCGCGTGGCACGCTGTGTGGGGCGTGAGACTGACTGAGTTTTCTTGGGCATGACGAGTTTTCTCCCGATTATTTATAATAAATGCTCCACGTCGCGCTATCCTTTTAACCGGCTCCTCCAATGAGGCGACGCCCTGCTTCGCTCAATGACTTCAGCGACGCCCAGACGAGCGTCGAACGATAGGCTGCCAGGCGTTCGTCGTAATGTGCGACGCAATCGGGGCAGTAGCCGTGGCTGAAGACAAATCCATGACTGGACGGCAACTTCCGGCTGATCGCATAGGTGCTCAGATCCCCCCATGGGCCTGTACCGGCTTTCATGTTTGTATCGTCTCGAACCTTGGAGCAGAAGCAGCAGATCGGAACGAAGTCATCCATGACATCTTCCCTGCAGCCTTAGGCCAGATTCTCGATGAATGCCCTGAATGCCGGCCATTCAAAGGCCGGAACCGCGCGTGCTTTACGTTGTGCCGCACGAGGCCACTTATACCATCTCCGCGCTCAGTTCCGACTGCAGCACCTCACTGACCTGAGAAAATTCCACCGGCTTGATCAGAAAACGGCGAGCCCCTTGACGGAATAGGACTTGCGTCAGGTCCTCGCTGGTCTGATCTGCCATCATGATCACTGGAGTGCAAGGACTAATAGTCTGGATCAGAAGAAGTATTTCAACCATGTCGGTCTGTGCCGCGGGCGCAGACCAGCCGAGTCCGATAAAGACCACCTGCGGCCGGAAGCCGCTCAACCCATCGATCGCGGCATCGACGGTCCTGACGAACACCGGCTGGTAGCCGTGAGCGGCGAGCCAATCGGCAAGTTTCATCCCAAAGTCCAAATCCTGTTCCACAATCATCACCCGCATTCTCTCACCATTCTGCTGGCTCGCCATCATCAGATCTCCTTTCACTTCTGTCTCCGCTTCATGCTACCTCTTGGTTCTCAGGCTGCGTCGTAACATCGTTCCCAGATCGACCCCTCTCCGTGAATGTTCTTGTTCACAGCGCGCGCCTTCTCTTCTTCGCACAGTCCTGATCGATTGCCTTCCAGTGAAGAGTAAATCAGCTTAGCCGACCGAACAGGGCCTGCCTCTGTCAGTGTCTTGCAACGACTGGGGAGTCGGAGGAGCTGGCCCGATGGATACGGTGTAACCGAAACAGCGCGCACGGCTCACCGTCAGCGTACCTTGCCGACTGAGCCGATCCACCGCCGCGAACACCTGCGCCCATGAGTAGGCTGGCAACCTTTGAACCAATTCATCGAAGGTACAGGACACCACAGTGGTCACTTCCTGGAAAATCACTGAGTCAATGCTGGGGACATGCACCTGTGCCATGGCATCCTCCTGTTTGAGGCCTACGCGGCGTTGGCCTCGCGCTGGAGATGCGGATCGGGAATGACGCTTCCACATTCGACACAACTCACCTTGCCAGCCTTCTGTTCCTCCACCGAGACGCAATATGAAATCATGTGACTGTGTGTACAGGCACACGGTAGGCTGACTGGGAGGGGCTGTAGGGCTTGTGTTGATTCTTTGAAATTCACGATACACCTCCGAGCCACTGTGGGATCTCGATTTCGTCTCGTATGGCGGGGTTATAGCCGAATTGTGATCGAAGCCCTATCGACAAAAACAGGATTTTCTTGTCGAATCGATAACAGAGCAATGTCGTGGTTTGTACGACAGAGCGAAGAAGGGTGCTGCATGTTCAGTGGGGAAGCTGCAGAGGACAGAGATCAGGATTCATACGTTTGGCAGGCGCATACAGGCCGATTCACGTTCACCTCAGCATCCAGGACTTTTACTCCACGAGCCCCTGCTGGATTGCGTACCGGGCCAGCTCCGCATTCGTTTTCATGCGCATCTTTTCGAGAATCCTTGCACGGTAGGTGCTGATCGTCGTAACGCTCAGGCTCGTCTTGTCAGCAATCTCACTGACGGTTTTTCCCGAGCCGATAAGGCACAGCACTTGGTATTCCCGATCCGACAGCAATTCGTGAGGGTCCTTCTCAGCGCCGGGCTTGACGGTGAAGGCAAGGGCTTCTCCCAGCGAAGGACTCACATATTTGCCGCCCCCCTGTACCTTCTTAATCGCCTTGACCAATTCCTCCGGAGCGGCTGCTTTGGTCAAATACCCATCGGCGCCGGCTTTAAACATCCGAATCGCGTACTGCTCTTCAGGATGCATGCTGAGGATCAGCACGGGCAGATTGGGAAACTCCTGTTTCACTTGTTTGAGCGCCTCCATGCCGTTCGTTCCGGGCATGCTGATATCCATCACGGCCACGTCCCACGGTTTCAGCCTCAGCAACTCCAGCATCTCGTAGGCATTCCCGGCCTCGCCGATTTTCGCGCCGTGAAATCCCTCGATCACGAGATCCCGCACTCCTCGCCGGAAGAGAGGAAAATCATCAACCACCAGAACTTTTAACATGGGATACCTCCCATAGATTCAGGTTCAAGATAGGCGCCGGGGCAGACATGCAGTGACGGTCGTGCCCTTTCCAGGATGGCCCTGGATCGTGATCTCTCCACCGAACAGCGCGACGCGCTCCTTCATCCCGATCAACCCCAGCGACTGGCGGTTCGAGAGCTTCGCATCGGGAATCCCCACACCGTTGTCGGCCACCACCAGCTGCAGAGAGTTGCTTCGCGATTCTAACTTGATGGTCACCGCCGTGGCCTGGGCATGCCGCGCCGTGTTGGTGAGAGCTTCCTGGCAGATGCGGAAGAGCGCCGTGGCCCGCTCCGGTTCCATCGCGATATCGTCTGCGCTGGTCACACAGATGCAGGGAATACCGGTGCGCTTCTGAAAATCCTGGCATTGCCACTCAACGGCCGCGACTAATCCCAGGTCATCCAAGATGGCCGGTCGTAGTTCCGTCACCAGTCGTTGCACGGAGGCAATGGTTGTATCGATCTGTTCGACCATCGACCGGATCTTGTCCCCCGCTTTCTTGCGAGCTCCGGCTCCGGCCCCCTCGCTCACCATCGTATGCAGGCGTGAGAGATCGATTTTGAGGCACGTAAGCCCGACCCCTAATTCATCATGCAGCTCGCGGGCAATGCGGGTGCGTTCTTCTTCCTGCACCTTTGTGAGTCGCCCGCTTAACGTGCGGACTTCGTCGAGCGTGGTGCGCAATCGTGCTTCCGCCAGTTTACGTTCCGTAATATGTTCCACCGTTCCTTCGTATCCGACCAGCACCCCGGCCGGATCGCGCCGAGTCCGCACGTTTTCGGAAATCCAAATAAAGCTGCCGTCCTTTCGGTACACCAGCGCCTCGAAGCCGGTCACTTCCTCTTGTTCCTGCATCAGGCGAACAAATTCATCCCGCCGTCCAGGGTCCACGTACAGCTGGCTGGCGATGTTCGTGATTGCGGCGATCAGGTCTTCCGGCGAGTCGTACCCATACATGCGGGCGAGCGCCGGATTGACCTCGACGTACTTCCCATCGCGCGTGGTCTGAAAGATCCCTTCAACGGCGTTCTCAAAAATGCTACGATATCGTTCCTCGCTTTCCTTCCGTGCCTCTTCAGCTCGTTTTCGATTCGTGATGTCTTCGGAGATGCCCAATAGGTATTGCGGTTCACCCTTCTCGTCATAAATGGGGATCTTCCTGGTATGGAGGATCCGCAGGCCCTGATGTTTCGTCTCGATCGGTTCCTCCGGAATGTCTAGCAGACTGCCGGCCTCCAAGACCTGTCGATCTTTTGAGGTGAAGAAGTCCGCTTCCTCTTTCGGGAAAAGGTCATAGTCGCTCTTGCCGATCAGGACTTCGCGGAAGTGGCCCAGCAGAGCTTCTCCGGCTTTGTTGAAGCGGACGAATTTCAGATCCTTTGCATCTTTCACAAAGATCATGTTGGGCAGGTTCTCCACCACAGACGTGATGAACGCCTCAGATCGCCGGAGTTCTTCCTCAGCCCGCTTGCGCTCGGTGATATCGCGCACAAACGCACAGTGGTATTCCTTCCCTTCGTGGGACAGATAATTGACACTTACCTCGATGGGGATCAGCCGGCCATCCTTGGCCCGATGGGCCGTCTCAAACTCCATGGTCCCGCGCCGCTGGGTTTCTGCCCAAAACCCTGGCCACATGTCCGTCTGAAAGTCGGGATTCAGATCGTGGACGGTCATGGCGCACAACTCTTCTTTCGAATAGCCCAGCATGAGGCTGGCCGCCTCGTTCACATCCAAGACCTTGGCCTGTGGATCGATCCAGTACACAGCGTCAGCGGCTCGGTCCACCGAGAATTTCGCAAGCCGCAAGGCCTCCTCCGCCCGTTTACGTTCGGTAATGTCATGCGCCTGATAGATCAGGCAGGGAGTGGACCCGAGTTGGATCGAATCGACGGATACCATGAGCGAGCGAATCTCTCCGGACTTGGTCCGGAGCAGCCCTTCCTGATTGTGCAGGTAGCCCTGTTCCAGAATTTCCCGGAGCACAGTCGCGCGTTCCAATGGATCGACCCACAGCCCCAATTCTAAGGTCGTACGACCGATCACTTCCTCTCGCGTGTACCCAGTCAACCGGCTAAATCCATCATTCACATTACAAAACCGGCCTTCCGCCACGGTACTGATCCCGACAGCGGAGGGAGTCCAGTTGAACAGGGTTTGAAAGTGTTGTTGCGACTGGGTCAGGTCCTCGATGAGCCGGTCTTGCTTTTGCTCCACCCGCTTGCGCTCAGTAATGTCGCGGGCCACCGCCTGAAATCCGACGACTGTGCCGTCTTCTTGCAGAACTTGCACATGCTGCCCAATCCAGACTTCGCTCCCGTCCTTGGCAATGGCTGGGAATTCATAATACGTGCTCAACCGTTTGCGGACGAACTGTTGCCCGTAGAACCGTTCGGCAGCCTGTTGTTGATCGGAGCGAATCAACTCGATGAACCGGAGACCCAGCAGTTCCTGCTCGGAGTATTTCATGATGCGCGTGGCCGTCGGATTCACGAAGGTAAACCGTCCCATGACGTCGGTCCTGTATATGATGTCACTCGCCTGCGTCACCAACAAACGGTGGCGTTCTTCGCTTTCCCGTAGCGCCTCTTCAGCTCGCTTCCGTTGGAGCGCATGGTGAGTAACGGTCTGCTCGTGCGCGACCAGCAGCTGCTCGAGCGCCTCGGCCCGCGCCTGCCACTGACCCGGCTGACTCTCCACTGGGTTGATCGAACATTTCGATCCGCTTCCATCGAAGGGCAACAGGGCTAATGTGACGCTCTTCGCGAGCGGCTTAAACAGTTCTGCCGTCTCGCGGGAGATCTTCTGCTTTGAGAACAGGATGACCGTGAAGAACTCTTTGGATGGGAGCACTCCACCGAACCCCAGGACCGATTCGATCCCGAAGGGAATGACAAACTCCTCTTGAGCCGGCAGAAAGGGGCTGCCTTTGGCCTCTGGTACATGAAAAACATCAAGTGTGTGCTCGGTCTGATCGACAGGTAGGTCTGATTTGGGTTGTGTCTTCGATGTCAGATCCACACCGAGCTGTTGCAACAATTGCGACACCATGGGGAACTGGGAGACGACCTGTTTATCCCCCAATGGAATCGATCGGTAGCGCCGGGAACGATGTCGCTCATTCCACTCAGGCCGCTCGCCAGCCGTCCCGAATAGCGTCAGGCATTTCATGTCCAAAGAGCCTGGTCCACAAGCCAAGGCTCGCCTGGCACAGTCCTGGGACTGCGGATCAAGAGCCCCATAGGGGCGAGTGAGAAAGCAGCGGACCAGGACGCAATCCTGCCGACCAGTCTGATCATTCCCAAGTTGCTGATAGAGATAGGAGGCAATCCGTTGGGCAACGTCCTGCGCAGATGTGGCCCCCGCCCCTAGCTTGCGGAGTTCCGAGGCGCATTCGGTCATGTCCGAGATCGAAAAGGACGCGAGGCTGTACATCATCGAGCCTCTCGGTAGGTGAATGAAACGGAGGCTACTCTAGTGAGCAGGTACGAAGCCTGTCAAGGCAGCGCTCTGTTCTTGTTGCTCCTCCTTCAGCATCACGCAGACCGGCAGATGAAAAGGTTTGGAGCCACACCTCCGCCAGTCGTTGGGTAGCTCCTGAATGCAGAGTTCATGTGTGATGGCCGTATACTTGTAAGCCACGCTGGCTTTTGACTCCCTCAGATCTTTGCCACGAGTGCAGTCCACGTAGTACAGATGTCCTGTTCCGATCATGATGACGTCATAATGGGTAGCCATGGCTGGTAGCCGCGCAGGGATGCGAAGTCTTACTGCCATGATGTGAAAGTGAAGAGGTGCAGGGAGGCAGCCGATTCTGACCGATAGGAAAACGAGTGGAGCCCCACGGCTTTACAGCCGTGGTCCCTTTTGTGTCTTCGGCGGAACCCGCCGAAGCGTGTCCTCCTTCGCCAAGGCTTCGGAGGACACCCGCTGCGCATTCCTCCACAGCTTTACAACTGTGGCTTCCTGCGTAGGCGGGTGAAATGTAAATCCGAGGATCTTCCGTAGAAGCCGTCATGGTGGTACATTGATTCAGCTGGTTCGAACATGGAGGTCGTGATGGATATCATGAAGCACATCGGGTTCATGGGATTTGGGATCGTGTTAGTGGGCTCTCTCATCGGAGCGCCAGCCTTCGCAGGGGATAAACACGATAAACACATAGCGGACGGATCGAAGGTTATGATTACGTCTCCCAAGGACGGGGACAAGGTAAGCGATAGCTTTGAGCTGAAGTTCGAGTTGTCCAAAGGCTCCCATGGCGGGCATGCCCACGTGTTCGTGGACAATGAGTATCAGAGGGGTTTTCATGGAACGATTAAAGGTCTCAGCAAGGGCGAGCACCAAATTACCGTGAAAGCGGCCAACAAGGATCACGCAAGCGTCGCGGCCACCCATACCATCACCGTCGACGTGCAGTAATACTGCAAGCAGTCATCTTCAACGCCACCAGGGCCTCTTGTGAAAGGGGCCCGGTGCGCTGTTCTTTCACTAACCACTTCCAAGTCTCGCTATTAGGGTGAGGGAGTAGCAAGCGATCCTTCGCGCCTACCGACGCCGCACAATCAGAAAGAAAAAATAGTCGAACGCCCACGTTGGCCCTGCGTCCCCGGAGCGCGCGCCCTCAGATGTGAAGATGAAGGGAATGGCTCCGTCTGCGATCATAGAAGGTGAAACCCACCCACGTTCATCGGCCTCCGGAAATCCATTCAAACAGATCGCTCGTATGGTGTGGTAAGGTGTGGTGATCATTTAACGGTTTTACACAAGGAGGTCGTGATGCATGTGATGGGACGTATCGGATTCATGGGGTTAGGGATCGTGTTGGCAGGTGCGCTTAGTGGAGCGCCAGCCATCGCAGCTGATAAACCAGTAGAGGACGGATCGAAGATTATGATCACGTCTCCGAAGGACAAGGACAAGGTCAGCGACAGCTTTGAGCTGAAGTATGAATTGACGAAGGGTACCCAAGCGGCTCATGCCCACGTGTTCGTGGACAATGAGTATCAGAAGGGGTTTCAAGGAGCGTTTAAGGGCCTGAGCAAGGGCACGCACCAGATCACCGTGACCGGTGCCACGAAGGACCACGCCCTCGTCGCCGCCAGCCAGACTATCACCGTCGAAGTGCAGTAGCCCTGCAATCATTCATTTCAAGGCTACCAGGGCCTCTTGCAAAAGAGGCCCTGGTGAGCTGAACCGCGTGATTTCAGATTAGGGATCAAGACCGTCTGAGGGAGGCGTGGAATGAGTACTCCGGCGATTGTGATTGCAGTTCCGGCAGCAGAAACTGTCGCAGTGACAGAGGACACGCTGACAGTGGAACTCAGCGACGGACGGAGTCTATCGGTACCGCTCGCCTGGTTTCCCAGACTAGCCCATGCCACAGCTACAGAACGTAGGAGTTGGCGATTAATCGGGCGAGGGCACGGCATCCATTGGAGCAAGCTCGACGAGGACATCAGCGTTGAGGGCCTCCTGGCCGGCAGACATTCCGGTGAAAGCCAGGCCTCGTTCAAGAAATGGCTTTCGAATCGCACGGAAACTACAACGCGACGTTCCACTCGACACATCAGAGCCGGGCGCAGCTAGCCCGCATCATTCATGACGCTTCTGCTGCAAGCGTGGATACGTGGCTACGACAGGCAGTCTCGCCGTTCACCCCTTCGGCATACTGCACGAGTATGCCTCAGGGCTTCACGCCTCCGAGTGCCCGTCTCGCTTCGCGTCTGCACGCTTTCGCGACGAACCTTCATGAATAATGCGGGCTAGGAGCCTGTCCGAGTAATGGCTGGCAATGTGTGACACGACGTATATTCACAGCAGGGTTAGCGGCGATTCGGTCCGCCGCCGAAGTATGTGGCCGATGCGTGTGCCACCGGGTGGAATTGTGATCGGTTGGGGGGGGATTCATCCTCTCGCTCCGGCCAGTTTCAGCATGTTGTGAACGCTACAGAGCAAACTCCACTCCCCAGCGACCTGCGACAAGCCCCGCAACAAGAACTGCCTGAAGCCACGCGCCTGCTTGATCTGGCCAAACACGGGTTCGACCACTTGCTTGCGCAGCCGATAGCGACTGCGATACCCGGCGCGGTTCAGGCGGATCGCCATCGCGTGGACTCGCGTCCTCGGGACGGTCCTGCGCATACCGACGGCCGAAGCCGCCCCGTGTTTCTGCCGCCCCGTGGCGACATAGCCTCGCACGTGGTGGCGATTTAACGCCGTGAGATTGTGTTCGAAGCAATACCCCGCATCCGCCGAGAGCTCCCGCGCCTGTCGGCCCGTGTTCGCTTTGATGGCCGCCAGCATCGGCTCGAGTTGATGCGCGTCGCTCGCCTGGTTCGTCAGCTCCTGCGCGACGATCACCTGGTGCTCGGCATCGACGGCCGCTTGGGCATTATAGCCTTGGATGAATCCGTCCTGCGTCTTCATGATGCGACTGTCGGGATCGGTGAAATTGCGCTGCGCACGGTGGTGGGGCGTGCCGGGCGGTTTCTTCGCCGGACGGCCTCGTCGAGGGCGATCCGAAGGGAGATCGGCCGTCCGCTTCTGGCCCAAGGCATTGGCCTGTGCCTCGGCTTCCAAGGCCGCTTTTGCGGCGCGGATCTTCTCCAAACGGTGTTGCTTGTTCGTCACCCACTCCGGCAACTCGTCCCCACGCCGGTCGGCTCCATACGCCGCGTCCTCGCGCACGTCACTGGCGGTGGCCTCCGCCAACCAGCGCACGACCTCAGCGGCCAGCGCCGGTTCGGCGGTCTGCATCCGGCCATAGCTCATGGCCTTATGTTTGAACGCGTTGGCGCGGATCTTCGTTCCATCCAATGCGACATGGCCCAAGCGGACCAACCCCGCCTGCTGACACAGCCGGAGTACCTGCGTGAACAGCCCACCCAACGCCGACAGGTGCCGTTTCCGGAAATCGCTGATCGTCCGAAAATCCGGACTCTGCCGCGCCGTCACAGCCATGAAGTCCACCCGCTCCTCACACGCCTTCGCAATCCGGCGCGAGGCGTAGAGCCCTTGGCTGTACGCATACAGCAACAGGGCAGTCATCATGGTGGGATCATACGGCGGAAATCCGCGGTCTTCGGTGTAGGGCTTCACGATCGCCGACACATCCAGCGACTCGCGAACCAGATCCCGCACGAAGTGCGCCAGATGCCCTGCGGGCACCAGCTCCTGCACGGACGGAGGGAGCAGTACCGGCTGATTGACGTCCCAGGATTTGAATGTTTTAGCCATGTGGCATAGGAACCACAATGCCCGCTGACTGTCCAGTCCAAAATGCCTATTACTCGGACAGGCTCCTAGCCCTTTTCCCCAGCTCGTTATTCTGTCTCTCTTCACTTCTCAGCTCGATCTTCCAGCGGCAGGATTGTCTTGCCCGACGACGCCAACGTGCTTCCGCCTGAACCGGTGCCGAGAATGAGAGGGGAAGCGATGGAGCCTGATGATCTTCTGTGCTCGCGCAACGCGCGGCCTCCGAAGGCCCTCGTTGGACGCGCGCAGTGGGAGACCCTCTAGCCCGCCCTCAAGGGAGAAAACAGAAGAGCGGTATTCGGTCGTTGCGCGCAGTGTAGGACAATTCGGCTATTCCCTCAACTTGGAACCTCCGCAAGTAATCGACTCATTCCGACAAGAGAATGTTTTTCCCCGACGGCGCCAGCTTATATGTCGCACTCCTCCGCCTGGATCAGTGCCAATGATGATCACATCGTAGTGAGTGGACGTAGACATGGGAGACCTCCGTGGTGCTGGGAGGTAATCGGGGGAAAAGACGCGGCCTTATAAAATGGAGGGAAGGGATCGACCAGACCATACCAATAAAAGTACAATGCGTTTGCATGTCTGATGTTCACCAATTCACCTCAGTATCGTTTCGCAATTACAAAGCATTGCGCCACTATTCTGTTTCGCTAGGTGGGTTTAATATTCTCGTTGGCCCCAACAATTCTGGCAAATCCACCATTTTGGGTGCCTTTCGCATTCTTGCAGAGGGAATGCGCAAGGCGACGGCACGAAATCCTGAATTCCAAAATTTCCGAGGCGAGGAGTCCTGGGGATATAGAGTACCCCTTGATGAGCTACCCCTGGCAATGGAGAACGTATTTTCCAATTACGACGACACACATCCAGCGATCATAGACTTCAGACTTTCAAGCGGCAACAGGCTCGAGCTTCGGTTCCCTGAAACAAATACCTGTTACATGATCTGTAAAACCCAGGGACGCCCTGGCCGGTCTACAACCGATTTCAAGAGAGAGTACAAGGCGAGTGTGGGGTTCGTTCCAGTTCTTGGTCCGGTGGAACATGATGAACTTCTGTATCAGAAAGAGGCTGCACGCCGCGCATTGTTAACCCACCGAGCTTCCAGAAACTTTCGCAACATCTGGTACCACTATCCTGAGAACTTCCAACAATTTAGGGATCTCATCAGATCCACTTGGCCTGGCATGGATATCGAGCCTCCAGAAATTCAGATGGGAAATCAAAAGCCGATCCTCAGAATGTTTTGCCCAGAAGAGCGATATCCTCGTGAAATTTTCTGGGCAGGTTTTGGTTTCCAAGTCTGGTGTCAAATGCTCACCTTCATCGTTCGCGCCAAAAGTGATTCTCTCCTGATAATTGACGAACCTGATATCTATCTTCACTCAGACCTCCAACGACAACTTGTCAGCCTTCTAAAAGAAATCAAATCGGACGTCCTGATCGCCACGCACTCGACGGAGATTATTTCAGAAGCTGACCCTGGCGATCTTTTGGTCATAAACAAGAAAGCTAACTCCGCAAAACGCATCAGCAATCCGGTGGAGCTTCAAGCTGTCTTTGGAGCGCTCGGATCAAATCTAAATCCGACTTTGACGCAGCTTGCAAAATCTCGACGCGCCGTATTTGTCGAAGGTTACGACTTTCAAATTCTGGCAGCGTTTGCACGCAAACTAGGGAAACAGGCTGTGAGTATCCGCTCTGATTTTGCCGTTATTGCATCCGAGGGTTTCAACCCGCAGAAAATACAAGATCTCGCAAAAGGAATGGAGTTGACGCTAGGCAGCAAGATACTCAAGGCAGTAGTTCTGGATCGTGATTACCGATCCAAGGAAGAGATCGCTGGGGTGAGAGCTCAACTTGTTAAGTTTTCCAACCTGGTTCACATCCATAAGAGGAAGGAAATTGAGAACTATCTACTTGACGCCTCGGCAATAGACCGAGCGATTAAGCGACAGGTTAACGAGCACAATAAACGCACGGAAAAGAAAGTTAAATACGACGGGCAGGCGGCAGATTTGTTGGAGCAAATTACTTCTCCAATGAAGCATATGGTGGGCGCACAGTTTCTTGCTAAACGTACGCCGTACGAAAAATCCAAACAGCCTGGGACAGATTACGCGACCATCAATCAGGAACTCCTCGAGGAATTTGAGAATATTTGGAAAGACTGGTCTAAACGGAGAGATATTGTTCCGGGCAAAGAATTGCTCTCGCAGCTAAATCGACGACTCCAGGAGGAATGCTCAGTTACCATCACACCAACTGCAATTATCAGTGCGATGCAACAGGACGAAGTGCCCGATGAAATTTCTAAACTGATCGACCAGCTCGACCAATTCAGAAAAGAAACCCATGCTCTAGGCTAGAAACGAAAGATTTGGTGTCAGGCATGGGGGAGATCAACGGGGTCGGGAATCTTTTCTGATTGCTCGCTGGAGACCTACCCAACAACCCTACTTCGCCCTAATCTGCTTCTCACCCCTTATAGTTCACCCCTAACGCCTAACCCCTTACCCCTTACGTCCTCGTGGTGTTGCACAAAATTGAAAACATACAGGCAATGGAGCGTGCAAATTTGTACGTATAAGTAGTTGCCACAGTGCTAAGCCATTGATAATACGGCAGAGTCGTGCTGGACCATTAATTGCTATTCCCTTGTGCACGTTCGGTTTCATAACAAGGGAGAAAATAATCATGGATTGCCCGAAGTGCAAAGGATTGATGATGTTGGAACGATTCTCGGATTTTTTCCTGGCCTTCTATGCCTGGAAATGCGTCAACTGCGGAGCAGTCATCGATCGGACAATCGCCAAAAATCGGAGAAATAGCCTCGCCGCCAAGGCCACGAAAGAAGCCGAAACCGCCACCGTGTAACACAGCGCCTGGAAAACATCGGAACTCCGGTATCGCCTTTGTGAGATTCGACAATGAGCGGACCGGAGTTCTGGGATACGTTCCATGCGGGCAACCGCTGTTGCCTCCAGCCATCGCTCGATACTTGTTCATCGATTACCACCGTCTTTTCTCTCCTGCCCAATACCATTTCGCGCTCCCATTTCTCAGCGCTCGGCGTCTCGCAAGTTGAATATCGTGCAGGTCCAGTCTCGCCCTGTTGACACGATCTCTGCCTATAAGTAATTTGTAATATCTTCTCTAATTCGAAACCGAAGGAGTTGGTATGGCTCGCTACCGCAAAGCACTGCCACAGCTTCAGGAGGATCTCTCCCTTATGGACGGTAGCATCGTGACCACCTTGATTTTCCACGAGAGCCTCCATCTGCCGCACTTCGCCGCTTTCGACTTGCTCAATCCGCTGGCACGCTCAAAAGAAGGAGAATTGCAATGAGGAACAAAGACAGATCTATGGGGCGGCTCCTTTCCCGCCGTGAAGTGATGGCATATCTCGGCGCCACTGGTGCGGTCTGGCTGGCGGGTGGCAGTCTCTTTCCCAGATGGGCGATTGCGGGCACGCCTGGTCTCGCATGTGTGGTCAGACCGGAACAAACCGAAGGTCCGTATTTCGTCGACGAGCGCTTAAATCGATCCGACATCCGCGCTGACCCGACCGACGGACGAGTCAGACCCGGCACGCCTCTCGCTCTGACGCTGCTGATCTCGCGCCTCGACGCCGGAGACTGTCAGCCATTGTCTGGAGCCCAAGTCGATATGTGGCATTGCGATGCGATGGGGGTCTACTCGGATGTGCAAGATCCCGCATTTAATACGGTCGGCAAGAAATTTTTACGTGGCCATCAAGTGACCAACGCGCGAGGTGAGGCTGGGTTTGTCACCGTGTACCCTGGCTGGTATCCGGGCCGAACGGTGCACATTCACTTCAAGATTCGCACCGCACCTGTCGCCAAGCGGAGCTTTGAATTCACGTCCCAACTGTACTTCAACGATGAGCTGACGGATCGCGTCCATGCTGCCAGTCCGTACGCCGCGAAAGGTCCACGCACCACGAGCAATCAGCAGGACTGGATCTTCCGCCGTGGTGGTGATCGACTCGTGCTTGATACGACGACAACGACTACCGGCTATGCTGCAACGTTTCCGATCGGCCTGCAGTTTCGCGAAAGAGCCACCTGACCACTTTCACGCCATCAGGTGGGGACGTGGGGTGTGCGTACCCATCGCGTCATGGATGGCCTCAGGACAATCTGCATGAGTTGTCGTAGCATGCCACGTCAACACACAAACACATCCTCTAATCACCCACCGCCGGTGCGCGTGGATTGATCCTGCGGTTTTTCTTGTAACCGATACATAAGCACGTATACTCCAACACAGAGATACGATCCTGGTCCCGAATAGAGGTGCGCAGCAGCATGGCCAAAATCGATGAACTCTTTCGAATGATGGCGGAACAGGGCGCGTCCGACCTGCACTTGATTTCGGGGCAACCACCTGCCCTGCGGATCGACGGCGAGTTGGAGCGAATTGCCGGACAGGCTGTTCTCACCCAGGACACCCTCCAACCATTGTTGCACGAAATCTTGCCGGAATCGAAGATGGAGCAGTTCGAGTCAACCGGCGACGTGGATTTCGGTTATGAAATTGCTGGGCTCGCCAGATTTCGTTCCAACCTCTTCAATCACAAATACGGCATCGGGGCAGTGTTCCGGAAAATCCCCAGCACGGTTCTGACGGCTGAGGATCTCGGGCTCCCTCCGATCCTGACACGCGCGGCCATGTTGAAAAAGGGACTAGTTCTGGTCACGGGCCCGACCGGCAGCGGTAAATCCACGACCTTGGCAGCAATGGTCGACTATGCTAACAAAAATCGAAAGGATCACATTCTGACGGTTGAAGATCCGATCGAGTTCGTCCACCAAAGTCAGGGTTGCATCGTGAACCATCGAGAAGTGGGACTGCATACGATGACGTTCGCATCGGCGTTGCGCGGTGCGTTGCGGGAAGATCCTGACATTATCCTTGTCGGAGAAATGCGGGACCTCGAAACCATTTCTCTGGCAGTCGAAGCTGCGGCCACAGGCCACTTAGTCTTCGGAACGCTGCACACCGAGAATGCGGCCAAGACGGTCGATCGAATCGTGGAAGTCTTCCCCCATGGAGAACAACCGCAAATCCGGAACACGCTGTCGACGGCGCTGAGAGTGGTAGTCGCACAGAATCTGTTTAAGCGGATCGACAAGAAAGGACGCTGTGCGGCGCTGGAAATTTTAGTCTGTACGTCCGCTGTCGGGAATCTCATTCGCGACGCCAAAACGGTCCAAATTGCATCGGTCATGCAGACGGGAAAAGCCATGGGGATGCAGACCTTGGACGATGCGATTCAGGATCTTCTGACGAAGAAGTGGATCTCGCCCGAGGAAGCCTATGAGAAGTCTATCGACAAGAATCGGTTCGCCAAGCTGCTCAAGACGCCTCCTGACGCGCTCCAGTGAGCGGCCCGCTCGACGGGATACCCGTTCGTTATTGGAATGTGCCCCCTACACGTCGAACCCGCTTCCTCCCCGCTTCCACTCACACGATCACTGATCATTTCAGGACAGATGCGACCAGTATCCTTTCAATAATGAAACCCACGCCGGGCGATAGAAAAAAGGGGTATCCGTACTTGGCGCGGAAAGCTTCTGAGGGCGTGGTGGTCAGGTGATGCTGAATCATTCGCTTCTTCACGCGTGTACCCATAGGGCATCAAGGAATGAGCGTAGCCTGGTCTCCTCGCCGCAGGCTCTTTCCTCCCTTCCCCTGAGTCGATTGAAGGACCCTTTCCTTACGCCCCCCTCAACCACTCGTTATGCTGTGATGTTCTGCCTGTTGGGTTGGATGCCGAGATCTTCTATCAAGGCCCGTAGCGGTTCTGCAACCGACCAAGATTGAGCATAGCAGCCACGCGCGGTATGAGGCGCTTCACCGTCGAAAATCTCTGAAACCTGGCCGAGGCACGCTTCTTTCACATGCGCGCTGATCCCATCCAGGAACGAACGCGCCTGCTTCAGCGTGGAGGGATCCTTTCCATGAACCTTGATCCAGGCTGTCACAAACGGACCCAGCAAAAAAGGCCAAACCGTGCCCTGATGATAGGCGCCGTCTCGTTCAAGCACACCGCCTTCGTACCTCGGACGATAGCGAGAATCGTGTGGCGACAACGTCCGAAGTCCCACCGGCGTCAAGAGTTGATCTTGGACGAGGCGAAGGATTTTCAGCGCCCGGTCGTGCGGGACTAGCTCGTCAACCAACGAAATGGCATAGAGTTGATTCGGCCGCACTGAGGCATCGTTCCCTTCCGGTCCATCGATCACGTCGTACAAATAGCCACCATCTTCGTACCAGAACCGTTCGCGAAAGGACGCGATCGCATTGCTGCGGTCATTGTGGCACCGATCGGCATAGTCCGCCTCACCAAATTTCCGCGCAAGAGCTTCGCCGACTTCCAGCGATCGAACCCACAAGGCTTGAATCTCGACCGGCTTTCCATGGCGCGGCGTGACGACCCAGTCGCCGACCTTTGCGTCCATCCAAGTCAATTGGGTTCCGGGCATTCCGCCCGCAATTAGACCATCTTCGCCCATCTTGATCCCATACCTAGTACCCCGGCGATAACCGTCGAGAATCAGCTTCACCGCAGGCCACGCAGTCTCTTGCACCCGGACCTCATCTCGTGACGCCGTGAGATAGCGATCAATCGCATGGATAAACCACAGCGAGGCGTCGATCGTGTTGTATTCAGGCTGCTCGCCTACATCGGGGAAGCGGTTTGGAACCATACCGGCAGACACATGCACAGCGAAGGAGGCGATGACCTGCCACGCCACGTCCAATTGACCGGTCACCAGACAGAGGCCGGGCAACGAAATGAATGTGTCTCGACCCCAATCGGTAAACCAGGGATACCCGGCGATGACTGTGTGTTGCATCCCTCGCTCAGAGAGGTACGTTTCTGCAGCACACCAGAGTTGGCCGGCCAAAGAATCATCGGTTGGGGCAGCTTGCCGATTTGTGTCTCGACGAGACCTCTCGCGCTTCGCAAGGGCCGCAACGTCGAGCCAATCGATGGTCTCGCTGGTGAAGGCCAAGGCTGCGGTAGATCCGGACTCAAGGTCGAACGTCAACTCCCCCGGCGACCACCAATCTTCTTCGGCATCGAGTCCGCGTTGCTGTTCGACGGGGAATTGTATCCGCCGATACCAATTCGGTTCATGGCGATACGATCCTGAGTGAAATGCCCGCACTGGAGGCACATCAGAGTAGGGCTGCCAGGCGACAATTCCGCTCCCGATCGAGGCCTCCGTTGAAAGACTTCCATTCTCGCGGTGCGTCCCATGATAGTCGCGTCCGGTGAGCTTCGGCCTCACCCGCAACACGACTCTCGACGGCTTCTTCCCGATCAGTTTCCATCGAACAATGACAATGTCGCGGCCATGGACCGACAGAATCTCCCGCTGAATCGTCATGCCATTGCAGTCGAAGGTCCAGGTCGGCCATGGGTCTGACGAAAACTCGATGCAGTGCTCATAACCAGTCGGATGGACGGCGCCCGGATACAGATTCGTTGAGAGTGGAATCGTCTGACCGTCGATGTCGAGCCATTCTTCGAGGTGGTTGACGAGCACGAACCGTTCACTAGGCGGCTTTCGAGCTGTCAATAGGAGTGCGTGGTAGCGGCGGGTGTTTGCACCTGCGATCGTGCCGGACGCAAATCCCCCCCTTCCGTTCGTCTCAAGCCATTCGAGACTCAACGCTCTATCGAGATTCCGGCAGTCTTCCGCTCCGATCTTCACGCCTCACCCCGTACCCTTTACCCCTCACGTCCTCATTCCCCGGATTGCTGAATCAACTTCGCCACCAGTCCCGTCCAGCCTGTTTGATGACTCGCACCGATACCGGCCCCGTTGTCCCCGTGGAAGTATTCATAGAACAAAATGTTGTTGCGCCAATGCGGATCGTCCTGCAATCGACTCTCCCCTCCAAACACTGGACGCTTCCCTTCAGCATTCTGGAGGAAGATGTGCGTCAAACGACGTGAGATCTCAGCTGCCACTTGCCAGAGCGTGGATTGACGGCCCGATCCTGTTGGACACTCCACCTTATACTGGTCGCCGAGATAGTAGTGAAATTTTTGCAACGACTCGATCAAGAGATAGTTGACCGGAAACCAGATTGGTCCGCGCCAATTCGAATTGCCGCCGAACAACCCAGTGCTGGATTCCGCCGGTTCGTAGTCCACCCGATGTTCATGGCCCATGACCGAGACGATATAAGGATGGTCTTTGTGATAACGCGAGAGCGCGCGAATACCATAGGGAGACAGGAATTCCTCTTCATCCAACAGGTACCCCAACACAGACTTCAACCGATCTCGACTCACGAGCGAGAGAAATCGCCGCACGCCTCCGTCGTATGACTGCGTTTCCAAATGCTGGGCAAAGTCCGGTCGGTTTTCGATGAACCACTGCATGCGGTGCTTGAACCTCGGCAGGCTGTCCACGAGTTCGGAATCGAGTGTCTCGACCGCGAACAGAGGAATCAGGCCGACCATCGAACGGACCTTCATATGTGTCGTGTCCCCGTTCGGCAGGTGCAGCACATCATAGAAGAAGCCGTCCTTACGGTCCCACAACTCGATCTTCTCGCCGCCGATGTTGTTCATGGCGCGGCAGATATAGACGAAGTGTTCGAAAAATTTGCTGGCCACGTCTTCGTAGGCCCGATTGTCCCTGGCAAGCTCCAACGCAATCGTCAACATGTTGAGGCAATACATGCCCATCCAACTGGTGGCATCCGACTGTTCAATGTGGCCGCCGGTCGGCAACGGCGCGCTCCGATCGAACACCCCGATGTTGTCGAGGCCGAGAAAGCCTCCCTGGAAGATGTTCTTTCCATCGGCGTCTTTACGATTCACCCACCAGGTAAAGTTCAACAGCAACTTGTGGAAGACACGCTCTAAGAACCGTCGATCGCCGACACCTTTACGCTTCTTATCAATTTTATAGATGCGCCAGGCGGCCCAGGCATGGACCGGCGGATTCACATCGCCGAACGCCCATTCGTAGGCCGGAATCTGTCCGTTGGGATGCATGTACCATTCACGCAACATCAAGACGAGTTGCTCCTTGGCGAACGTCGGATCGACGAGCGCGAGCGGGATGCAGTGAAACGCGAGGTCCCACGCTGCATACCAGGGGTACTCCCACTTGTCCGGCATCGAAATGACGTCGGCGTTGTAGAGGTGCCCCCAGTCCGAATTGCGGCCATGGAGGCGTTCACGCGGCGGTTCCGGCATGCCCGGATCGCCTTTGAGCCAGCGATTCACATCGTAGTGATAAAACTGTTTACTCCAAAGCAATCCGGCAAAGGCTTGCCGCTGCACACAGCGCGCATCTTCGGACAGATTGCTCGGTGCGAAGCTGTCATAGAACTCGTTCGCCTCCTCGAGGCGTGTCGAAAACACCGTGTCAAAGTCCTGCTGGGCGAAACCTAAACTTTGCGCGTCGTTGGTAAATCGCAGCTTGATCGTCTTCGTGGCGCCTGGGGCAAGCGTCAGCACATACTGAGCCGCTGCCTTCGTCCCCAAGTGGTCCGGGTTGACCGCGTCCTTCTCGCCCTGCACAACATAACTGTGAAAGCTGTCCTTCACGTACCGGGCGCCTTCTTGGTCGCCATAGAGGCGCCGGCTGTTGGTTTCATTTTCTGTGAACAGTAAGGGAGGCGCGCCCTCGCAGAGCAGCCTGCGGAGGCCATAGTAATCATGCTGGGTCTCGATGACCCCCATCTGATTCGTCGACTCCCCTTGCCTGAAACGGGGGCGCCTGATGTCCGATCCCCAGGACCATGTGTTGCGATACCAGATCGTCGGAAGCAGCGTGAGTTCTGCTTGCTCGGGGCCACGATTCACCACCTGGATACGGATGCACAGATCTTCCGGCGAGGCCTTGGCATACTCCACAAAGACGTCGAAGTAGCGGTTTTCATCAAACACTCCGCTGTCGATCAATTCAAATTCAGGATCACGACGGCCTCGACGGCGGTTTTCCTCAGCCAGCTGGGTATAAGGGAAAGCCGCGTGCGGGTACTTGTAGAGGTATTTCATGTAGGAATGCGTCGGCGTCGAATCGAGATAGAAGTAGCATTCCTTCACGTCCTCACCGTGATTGCCTTCGTTGCCGGTGAGGCCGAAAATCCGTTCTTTTAAAAACGGATCGCGCCCGTTCCACAAGGCGACGGCAAAGCAGATCAATTGATGGCGATCGCAGATGCCGGCGAGACCATCCTCGTTCCAGCGGTAGGCGCGGGATCTCGCATGATCATGGGGAAACGCTTCCCAGGCCGTTCCATGAGGGCTGTAGTCCTCGCGCACAGTTCCCCAAGCCCGTTCGCTCAGATAAGGGCCCCAACGTTTCCAGTGGCGCTGACGTTGCGCGTCCTCTTCAAGGCGCTGCTGTTCAGCCAGGAGTGACGGTTGAGGGGCGGAAGCGGTCTGACGAAGAGAGGCCATACGACTCCTTCGGTAGAAACGGCATACAACTAGAGTCGGCTTGCTGCCGAAAGTCTTAGAGTAGGCTAGCCCGCCGGGTGCCTATGGTCAAGCGAAGATGAAAGACCGATGAACCTCCCCTGATGAACAGGATCTGCCCATCCTCCCCTCATTCGATATTGGAGGTGAGTTATCTGGGCTCGATGGCGTTGAGAGTCAGCGAGACAGTAGCGGATCAGGGCGAAATGCGACGACTGCGGGAGTTGAGTCTTGAAGCCCAGCCAGCGCCGCTTTAGCTCGATCGACATAGTAGGCCCATTCCCGGTTCGAATATCGTGCGAGCACACGCTGATAGAGCGCCCGAGCTTCAGGCATAAATTCGGCCTCGGCCATCACCCCGGCAGCTCTGAGAGTACAGGCAGCTCCAAGAGCTTGGGGATCGACCGACGTACGGCGGGGTTGGTTCGTCACGTGATGTCCCCATGCCTTCATCCAGGATGGAGGTTCGGCTCCCTCAGACACGACACGCTCGAACCGTTCAACGATCAAGACCAACTCCGTGGGATCGGTGGCAGAGAGACAATGTTGATAACTCTCCCATAATGGCATGATCGGTGACCGAGGCTCTGCCGTTGTTCGTTCCAATAGCGAGACACCATGGCAACCACTTAAAAGGATGATGAGCAGGCACAAGGTCCAACGCATGAATGTCAGTCGGAGAAACAGGGACGCTCTTACAGCGCTTGGCAACAAAAGAAAATGGAGGCGGGTTATTGAAAACTGGTGGGCCAGTTGGGACTTGAGCCCAGGCCCCTCATGGTTGGTACCGGCGGATCACAAACGATACCCCGACGGAACTGGCGGAGCGGAGCCCCTATGGGCTCCGCTCGCTGCCAGATGTCGGGTGAGGCAACGACTCTACGAACTTACTTGGCCCCCTCGACCAGCTTGCCGTCCAGCATCAGGGATTGGCCTTCCTGCAGCTGTGTCGCTTTCCCATCCTTCATGACCATCTTCCCGTTCATCATGAGCCTCGTACCATTGGACATGGTCGTCTCACGATCCATCCGGCCAATTTCCTTCCCATCCTGCAATCTCCAGAGCTTACCATCCTTCATCGTGACGCCATCCTTCTCGACGGCCATCGCGGGTGAAGCAAGGAACGACAGGGATAAGCAGAGCCCAACAACTGCGAGCGTGACGATTCTATACTGCTTCATGACGATCCACCCCTCCAATGATTAATAAATAATGTGAACGAACTGCCCCTGACAACGTGGAGCCTGAAAACTGGCCCGGTAAGGTGGGCCACGCCCAGCTTGGGCCGATATGAAACCGGCCTCGTCACCCAATGGCCAACGGGTAAAAGAGTCGAAGTGGCGCCATCGTCTATGTAGCTGTGTATGTGAATAGTTTTTCGGTTGATGAGGCGAGATTGGCCGCTGTAGCAGCGGGCACAGCTTACGGGACAGAATTCGACAACTGCAGCTACGCATCACCAATTAACCGCCCGCTTTATTCGCAACGGGCAAGCTCATCGCGCGATGCGCGTGAAGTTTCCGGCGCGTGCCTTAAACCGACTTGATCCGACTACAGTAGGAAATCAGGATTGGAATACTTGTGTGAAAGGCACCTCCCGTCACTCAGGTATGTTCACCCTGAGTGAGGATGCCGATCAATTTACAACAGCCCATATCTCCAAACTATAGCGGCGCAATCTCATGCTGAGCCATGCAGCACAGCGACGATGCTTTTAGAGGATCGCATTATTGTCTAGCGCCTTGAAGGCTGTCAAGCCCACAGGAAAAAATGCTATACTGGCACTCAACCAGATAAGCCACGGAGCAGAAATCATGTTTGTGCAATATATGGCCAAGACCGAGATGACCCATTTTTGGCAGTTTATGTTTGATCTCTGCAATGAAGAATATTCCTGCGTGCTTGGATGGGGCCTGGGAGGGGTTGTGGCAATCCTCGGTGTGGTCCTGGGCTTTGGGTTTCTGATCACGCGCGCAAATAAAAGGAGAGAATAGAAGAAACTTCAGTCAGCCGATAACCTAATCAGGACGCTATCGAATTTTCCGCCTACGTGATTTTGATCGAGATCACACGATCCGACCCTACAGCGCCTACCGTCGTTACCTAGCGACCAGCCCAATGAGGCAGAACTCGTGGCACCACCGCGTGGAACCGCAACTCAACGTGGCAAAATCCTTCCCCTCCTCAAAAATAACACATCCATTGAGTGCGGGAAAGGGGCCATGACATGATCAACTTTATGGTGAGCCGGCTGGGACTCGAACCCAGAGCGCTCACAGAAAGCTGATCGTGAGGAGTTCTGGACGCAGCCACCATGGAATGAACTACAAGTCTGCTACTTAGTTCGGGAGTTTGGCAGGGACGCGATCGGGCAGGAGTTCCAGACTTCCGCTTTCACGACATGCGGCACACGTTCGCCACACGACTCATCCAACGTGGAGTAGATTTGCACAATATCCAACGTCTGCTTGGTCACAAGACCAGCCTGATGACGCAACGGTATGCGCATCATTCGCCGGAGAGCTTGAGAGAGGGTGTGAGCGTCTTGGATGAGCCGCAGCGGTTTAGCACAAATTTAGCACAGGGAGCGGTTTTGAGTGGACTTGCGAGAGCGAGCACTCTCGCAAGCACATGATTGTAAATGGTGAGCCGGCTGGGACTCGAACCCAGGACCCTCGCCTTAAAAGGGCGATGCTCTACCAACTGAGCTACCGGCTCACCGAGCCAAGACCGCGGATTCTACCACCGACGTTCGGCCTGTGACTAGACCGCTCTATCTGGTCCATCTGGTCTATTCGGTCTGTCTCGTCTGCTTGGTTGAACGAAACTAACCAGATGAACCAGACAGACTAGATGGACCAGATAGACAGACAGACCGAACAAACCAAAAGAACAAGACAGGCGTCTGAGAGGAAACGCTTCACTTACCGCGCGCGTGAACGGGCCTTGAGCGGGTTGCGAAGCACAATGGTTTCACTGCGCTTTGAGCCGGTTGAGATCATGTCGATAGGACACTCGGAAATCTCTTCAAGATACTGGAGGTAGCGCTTGGCTTCCGCTGGAATCTGTTTATACGTGGTTGCACCGGTGGTAGAGCCAGACCAGCCCTTGAACGTTTTATACACCGGCTTACAGTCGGTCAACGTCTGAAGATCGGCCGGCATGTCCCGATAGAGCGTCCCCTCATACCGATAACCGGTGCAAACTTTGAGTTCCTTGCAACCGTCGAGGACATCCAGTTTCGTCACGGCCAGCGATGTGAGTCCGTTTACTTTGGTGGCGTAACGCACAAGGACGCCATCGAACCAGCCACAGCGGCGGGCACGCCCCGTCGTCGATCCGAACTCTTTTCCTCGTGACTGGAGACCTTCTCCTACCGCATCGGTCAATTCCGTGGGGAAGGGCCCACTGCCGACTCGGGTGGTGTAGGCTTTGGCGACCCCTAGCACTGCATCGATCTTTGTCGGGCCCACACCCGTTCCCGTCGAAGCGCCGCCAGCCGTGGAGCTGGACGAAGTCACGTAGGGATAGGTGCCGAAGTCCACATCCAAATGTGTTCCCTGTGCCCCTTCAAATAGCACGGTCTTCCGACTCTCGATTATCTTATTCACGAGCGTAACGGTATCGACGATATGGCTCTTCAGGCGATCGGCATAGCCCATATACTGTCGAAATACCTTTTCAACCTCGAACCGTTCCAGCTTATACAATTGCTCGAGAAACCAATTGATCTCGACCACGTTCTCTTCGAGTTTGGTTCGAAACGCCTTCGGGTTCAGCAGATCCCCCATTCGAATACCCACCCGCGACATCTTATCGGCATAGGACGGGCCAATCCCTCGCCCCGTCGTGCCGATCCGGCGAGAGCCTTTCGATTGTTCAGCGGCTTTGTCAATCGCTTTGTGATAGGGCAGAATGAGATGGGCGCGCTGACTGACGACAAAATTCTTCCCAATCTTTACCCCTTGAGTCTGAAGATGGTCCAGCTCCTCGATCAACGAGGCTGGATCGACGACGACCCCGTTCCCGATCACACAGAGCGTCCCGCGATAGAGAATGCCTGAGGGAATAAGGTGAAACACGAAGGTACCCCGTTCATTAATGACGGTGTGCCCCGCGTTAGACCCTCCCTGGTAACGAACCACCGCATCGACATCGCGGGCCAAGATATCCACGATCTTCCCCTTGCCTTCATCGCCCCACTGCGCCCCGATCACCACGAGATTTCCCATCGCCTGCCATGCTCCCAAAAAAAGAGCCCTGGACCCAGAGCCAGAGCCGAGGGGCCATGGTAGGAGCGCCTCTGGAGTTTGTCAAGAACCGGGAGGGTCAAATTGTTCCAGGGCGTCTCTTTTCTCTTCTCTCATCTTTAATCGCAAGCCACAGCCATAAGCCCCAATCGTGACCGTCACTGGCTCCTGAAGCCTTTATCGGATCAGCTATACTTAGCGAGTGAGGGTCGTACTGACAGAGAGGAGACGTCCAATGCGAACATACGCCGCGTTCGTGATACTGCTCGCACTCGTTGTCCAGTGGGGATGCTCCCGCACCATCCTTGTACCGGTACCGCCGCGCATGGATCTGAAAAGCTACGGGACGCTCGGAATCATCGAGTTTGCCTCCAATTCTGACCCAGCCATCAGCAACTATGCGACACAGCAGTTCCAGGAACATGTCCAGGGAGCCTATCCGGGAACGCCAATTCTCGAATTGGGAAACCGCGAAGCGGTGCTGGCGGCAGTCGGCGCCACCCAGTTCGACGCGGATGCGATCGCGAAAATCGGCAAGAAGTACGGCGTGACGGCGGTCTTCCTCGGGGACATCGTCTATTCCGAGCCGAAGACCGACATCAGGGTCACTGATATCAACAAGCTCGAGGGCGGGGTTCGCACCGAAGTCAGAGGCGACATGTCTACCAAACTGATGGAAACCCAATCGGGGGCCAGCGTGTGGAGTAGCTCGGCTTGGGCGAAACGTCAGATCGGGAGCGTCAGTCTATCAACCAAGCGCGGTGTGAGCGCCACGGTGGGAGATTCCAATCCCCGCAAAGACATGGTGCCCGCCCTAATCCTGCATCTCACTCAAGACTTTCGACCGAAGTTGGTGCGCCAGCGGGCACCATAGGTTTGAACACAGGGCCGGGAACCATTTCCAAACTGCTTAGGCACCATCAACGGTCCCTCCATCTTGACTTGCCTACTTCTTCGCAGGACGGCCTTGTTGATCCTCGAATGCGCGCATTTCTCCTCCATTTTCCATTTCCGTTGAAGGCGGGCTGGGGCGGCTGGCAATAATCTCATATCAGAACCACTGCTCCAACCAGCAGGATGACTCTCCAGATCGCCGTAGGCTCGCTGAGGTCCTTAGCACGAAAGAGCATGCGTCGCTCGATACGCATCAGTGCCTTCTCGAAGCTTGTCCACCAAATCTGCGGTGCTGATCACGTCATCCAATTGAATGTCCGACATGCCGATATCGACCAACAGAGATCGTTTCGACAAGACAACACCCTTCTGACCATACTGCTTCCGTCGGGGAAGGAGCCACGCCTTTGCAACATCGTTGAGTGCTGGCGACGTGACGCCGAGCGCCCCTCCGATAGAGAGAACCGGATGGTATCCGGATAATTTCGCGGCTCTGAGCACTTTTTTCCTTGTCATCTTTTCCATTTTGATCACCTCATTCATTGTGGGCAGAAAGTCTGGCAACGCTTGCGCGTATCCGCATCGCGCCACTTCCTGTCCTTCCGTCCAACTCACGTGAGATCCACCTAAGTCCGGCAGGAGTCGTCCCCTCTCCGGACTTTCTCCTCTGCGATTCTGCAGATGTCTAAAGCAAGCGAGATGCCAGCATGAGGCAGGAACGTCGGATACATCGGGTAGTACCTTCAATCTTATACATTTCAGCGTGATACGATTAGCACATTCAACAGACCGGCCTATCGCACACCGCCCGATCACAGACGCATGTATCAGAAGAGATTCACGAGGTGAATCCAATCCGATTCAAGAAACGCTCAGCACGTTCGTGGCCTGACTGCCGGCTTCATGTTGAATGGTTGCGCAGGGAAACTGGACAGGGGCAATCTAACCCGCATTATTCACGAGCACTTCTGCTTCAATCCCGGATTCGTTGCTGCGACGAGCCTTCGGCGGGCAGGCTCGCCGCTCGCTCCCTCGACGTACTGTTTAAGTACACCTCGGGACCTCACGGCTCCGCGTGCCCGTCCCACAACGCGACTGCGCGATTTCGCGACGAACCGTCATGAATAATGCGGGCTATTACTGTCGTTGACATGACAACGGCGAGGCGTGAGATACCCACGCCTCGCCGTACGCTTGACGCCAGCCCCGCGGCTGACGCTGTTGCTCTGCTAACTTCGGATTGAAAGAGATATCGACATCTGATTCACGGCCTGATACGCGAAGGCCGCCCTGGTACTTGCGGCCTCCGGCGTCTGGACCTGATCCGCAGGCTGGGCTGGGTGGCGCTCCTGCTCGCCCTTCAATTCCTTCTCCAGATCCTCTCGTAGCTTCTGCAGGAAGTCTGGAAGATACTTCTGACCCTTGCGCGACTCCAGGCCGGCCTCCTCCAGGGCTTCCAAGATTTGCTGCACCAACGGTCTAGGCTTCTGCGTCTCAGCCGCGGGGGCACTGAGGTGTGCCCCGTTGGTGGGATTCGTAGCAGATGAAGCGGTCGATAACGGGGTGGGCGCCGTAGTACCGGTGGACGGCTGCGGGATCGCCGCAACCGCCGAGGCCCTCCCACCCGAGGTAGCTGGCTGAGCCGTCGCGGGAGGGATCTGCGGCAGCCGATCGAACGGCAACGCAGGAAAACCGGTCACCTCCGAGACAATATGCGCGGCAAGAACCGTGACGGACCGTTCCACATCCACATTGAGGTCCAAGCCTGACAGAGATGATAGTGCGCCAAACTGCTCGCCCAGCTTCGCCGTCTTGGCCAACGCTTCGTCATCCCGCCCACTCAAATATTTCCTGAAGATGTTGGCGACGTTTCGGAACAGCTTCTCCAAATCCTGAATCTCTTCTTCGTTCAAGTCGCCTTCGATCGTCACGCCAAATTCGTGTTTCAGCGAATACTCCGCATACGTCGCCTCGACATCGACTCTCCCCTCATCGCCTTCGACACGTGACGTGTAGTTCACGGCACGGAAGTCGGATTCAAGATCCGCCGAGAGGGTGATGGTGTCCCCTTCCGCCGTGGTGACACTCAGGCGGCCGGAAAAGTCGTTGGAGACGGCGACCCCACTGACCTTGGTATCCAAGCGCTGGATTCCCGCGCCCTGTGTAGACGGCAGGCGAAAGAACTGTGTGGGATCGAATTGAGTCAGTGCTTGGACGGGCATACGATGTTTTCTCGGCTCAGAAGCTAGGGCCGCCACACCCGCGATTATCCTATCTATCGGCACACATCCGGCTGAACTGTAGTCCGCTTGTGTTATAGTGTCCACAGTCGACCATGATGGGAATCATTCTCTTCCACACTGAGGAGGTATCTGAATGAAACAGGTCACTATGTGGGCCGTCATACCGGTACTCATGTTATTGGCATCGGGCTGCACGCTCAAGTCCACGATTAAACAGACTACGGATACCACCTCCAACGTCACAGGCACGACTTCTGGCCACGCCTGGTGGAACGAGGACGGACTCTTGCTCCCGGAGCATAAGGCCATTGCTTTTGCAAAATATAACAAAGCGAACCTGGAGCAGGACCTCGCGCGCGGACAGGGGGAATATGTCGCCTCCCTCGCGACCCTCTTGGGAGTCCCGAACGACCAGCGGTCGGTCTTTCAGGCAAAGGCACAAGGGGCGTTCGATACCCTGACCACACCAGATCACGAGGCCCAGATTCACCGGTTGCGGATGCTGGGGCACTGACAACTGGACGACTATCGACACACCGATGCTCCCATTTCACCAAATTTTTCATCCCACCGATTTCTCCGTCGCGGACCAGACGGCGTTCGCCCACGCCGTAAAGCTCACCTACCTCGTGCAGGGAGAGCTGACAATGATGCACGTCGACCCGACAATCGGGCGTCAAGGCTTCGAGGATTTCCCCCGCATCCGGCCACTCCTCGCTCGTTGGGGCATCTTGCCGGAAGGCAGCTCGAAGGAAGATGTCTTGAAGTTGGGCGTCAAGATCAAACGCGTCCGCGCTGTCGCAGACGATGCCACAGAGGCTCTCCTCCAACACATAACAGCACGCCCCACAGACCTGCTCGTGCTGTCTACGCACCAGCGTGAAGGCCTCGCTCGCCTTACGCACCACGCAGTAGCCGAGCCCCTGGCTCGTGGCACTCACGCCAAAACACTCTTTGTCCCGGCCGGCATCGAGGGGTTTGTCTCAGCAAACACGGGCCGCACAAACCTGAGCCGGGTGTTGATCCCGATCGCCCATACGCCGCACCCGCAACCGGCCATCGATCTTGCCGCTGACCTGGCAAGCACGCTGGGCAGCTCGGATGTCTTATTCGAGCTGGTACATCTTGGGACCGAAGATGATTTCCCGAAACTCATCAAGCCTGAGCGCACTGGCTGGTCATGGAATACACTCGTTGCGAAGGGTGATCCGGTTGAGTGGATCTTAGCAGCAGGAGCTGATTTCGATGTGGACCTGATCGTGATGATGACGGAAGGACACACCAGCCTGTTCGACCTGCTTCGTGGAAGCACCACCGAACGGGTGGTCCGTGGCACGCGCTGCCCCCTGCTCACTATTCCTGCCCGACCAGATTTACCCGTCCTTGCTCCATAGCGTGTTCGTTGAGCCTGCCAGCCGCAGCCTCCGCTTGCACCACCACCCCGTCTCGAAACACCACGAAATTCGATGGTACAGCGGGCACGCGCGGACCCGGCAAGATGATGCCTGCAAGATTCAACGGATCGCTGGCAGATAATTTCATCTCGTGAGAGATCACGCCGGACACGTTCTGTTTCCTCAACGCCCGTAACGATTCAACCGCCTCAGGCAACGCAAACTGCTCTCCGGTAAAGCCGCTCACGAACCGCCCCCCACGGATCTCACCTTGCAACTCCATACGACGATACTGCACCAGCAGATCACGCCAGGACTGCACAAACGACTCACGGGCCAACAAATCACGGAAGACGATGCCGTAGCGACGCAACAATTGGCGTGCGACAGGCTCGACTGAGCGTGAGGGGTGAGGGGTAAGGGGTAAGGGGACTGAAGCGACGGCCTCAGAGCTGATGGCTGATTGCTGATAGCCGACAGCTTGTCTCAATAGCGACCATCGCCCAGCCGTGTGTCGCGGACGGCGAGTCCGCGCTCGCCCTTCTGCGCGACGCCGGCGCGGGTCCATAAGTGCACGGAGGTTGTCGAAGCCGTCTGCCGTCACCAGGCCAGCGGCCACAAGTTCCCACAGTCCATCCTCCACTTCTGCCGGAAGATGGTTGGCCATCCGCACAAGATCGGCAAAAAAACTTGCGCCCCGCTCCTGCAAGGCACGGAGCAGGTCTTGTGCCACATGGCTCAACTGCGCAAACGGGTCAGGCCCCTGCGATGCGGCGTTATCATAGAAAACGGACATCAACCACTCGGTCTCCTCACGTGGGAACAGACTAATTGGCGCCACACTCGTCGGATTGATCCGACGTCGTTCAAGATCGCCAACATGCCCAAGCCGTGGATGAGGAGACAGTCTGCCCCAGCTGATCCCCCCGCTCAGACAGAGTCGGTCCAACAACTCCGGCTCGTATTTCGCCATCCTCGCCCTAAGCAGATGCGGCTCCCAGGCCGACGCTGCCGCCTCGAAGCCGGCCAACTGTGCAACGATGTCCAAGAGACCCGCCTCGCCATGCAAACGCGCCCCAGGGACGACATGCTGCCACTGAAAGAGAAATCGCATGAACTCGGCGGCAGTCACTGGCTCGACTTCTTTTCGCAGCCTGCCGATGGTCAGGCGATGAATGCGCGCCAATAACCGGCGGTGACACCATTCGGGCGCTGCGGCGCCCGACAGTGCTGAGTTGGGTCGAAATCGTCCTCGGAGGACTAGGCCGGATGCTTCGATGCGAAGCAGCGAGCCATGAATCGAGTTGGAAGGCAGGTGAAGTCGCGCAGTTAACTCTAGCGACGTGATCGGCCCGATGCTTTCCATCCAACCAAGCACCGTGGCATCGGTGGCGACTTCATCATCCGACACAAACATCGACTCCACTTGGGCTCGATGCTCCGTCGCGACCCACCCTCTGACTTCTTGCGCCTCACCTCTCACGTTGAGTTCAACCGCACGCCCTTCTTCAATCAAACGCGGCAAGTGCATCGCCCAGCCCTGCACCTCCTCGACCGGCAGCCAGAGCAACGTCAACAAGGCGTCGTGCAATTCATCCGGATCGCGCACGACCGGCCAGGACTCCCGCTGTACTTCCTCAATCGCCGCGAGATCCAACGCCCCGACCTCTCCGGCCAACTGAGCCGGCAACGTACGCCGCATTTCCACGGCCCGCGCCCGCCGCTCTTCCAACGGCGCATCATCGAGAAAGGCATAGGGATTGGCATTCAAGATCTCGTGCGAGAACGGAGAAGGCACAGGCGTGTCGACCGCCATACAGTTGATGATCCCGGCTTCAATCTGCTTGATGAGTTCGGTCAATCCATCGAGATCCATCGCCTCGGTGAAACAGTCCCGCAAGGTCTCGTTCACGAGCGGATGATCCGGTATCTGGCGAGTCCGTTCGCCGATCATATTATCCTGACAGGCCATCGCATCAGGGAAGACGGCGCCAAGCAGATCTTCCGCCTTCATCCGTTGGATCTGCGGAGGAACCTTTTTACCATGAGAAAAGCGCAGCAAGACCAACGCACGGCTGACATTCCAGCGCCAGCGCGTCATAAACATCGGCGCTTGAAGTACGGCGGGAAGCAAAACCTCGCGAAGCGTCCGACTCTGCAGGAACCCGAACACCAACGCGAGCGGAAAGCTGTGCTTCTCGCCCAGCGAGATCACGATCCCGTTGTCGGTCGCCGCGGCTTGTAATTCGAAATCGAAGGTCACACAGAACCGCTTCCGCAAGGCGAGGCCCCAGGCCCGATTGATCCTGCCCCCGAAGGGCGCGTGCAGCACCAACTGCATCCCGCCGCTTTCATCGAAGAACCGCTCCGCGACGATGGTCTCCTGCGTCGGCACCGTTCCAAGCACAGCCTTGCCTGCCAGCACATATTCGATGGCCTGTTGAGCCCCGCGCTGATCCA
>Ga0163153_10001671_pt1 | contig 34739 bp, 31 predicted proteins | sample OliLakLV19MP6IB1_FD_148629 | JGI IMG/M metagenome (GOLD analysis project Ga0163153, IMG submission 148629) | Freshwater microbial mat bacterial communities from Lake Vanda, McMurdo Dry Valleys, Antarctica - Oligotrophic Lake LV.19.MP6.IB-1 | ecosystem: Environmental > Aquatic > Freshwater >... | reverse complement strand
TCACACCGGCGATGGCAGGCGGAGCGCAAGCCGATCCGGGAAAGTGAGAGCGTCAGCGGAGCCGGCCCGAACCGGTGAAGTCACACCGGCGATGGCAGGCGGAGCGCAAGCCGATCCGGGAAAGTGAGAGCGTCAGCGGAGCCGGCCCGAACCGGTGAAGTCACACCGGCGATGGCAGGCGGAGCGCAAGCCGATCCGGGAAAGTGACGCGCGCGTTCGTTGCAGTCCACCCGCCCGAATCCGTACTCGACGCGGTTGCGGCGCGCGTCGAGTCCGTCGAACTGCCCGAGGCCCGGCGCACGGCGCGCGACCAGTGGCATCTCACGTTGCAGTTCCTCGGCAATCACGTCGACATCGATGCCGTCGCGGGTGCGCTCGACGGGTTGTCGGTCGCACCGGGTCCGGCGCGCGTCGGCGGCGCCGGCGCGTTCCCGAACCCACGCCGCGGTCGCGTCCTGTGGCTGGGCATCGCCGAAGGGACGGAACTCCTGCAGGAACTTGCGGCCGCAGTCGCGGCGCGGCTGGCCCCGCTCGGCTACGAGCGCGACGGGCGCGCCTATCACCCGCACCTCACGCTGGCCCGGTGCAAGACGCCGGCCGATCTGCGCGGCGCGGTCGCCGCGTTGGGCGATGCTCCGGTCGGCGACGCGTGGACGGTGGGCGGGGTCGTCGTCTACGAGAGCGTGCCGGCGCGCGACGGCGCGCAGTACACGCCGCGGGCGTCGATCACGCTCCCTCGTTGAGGGTGAAGCGGGGGAGCGTTCCGGTCGTCGGGGTCGCGGCTGCCCCGGTCATGAGGTACGTGGCGAGCCCGATGTCGGCCTCGGTCGGCAGGTCGCCGTCGTTCGCGGCGTTGCAGAACGGGCTGCCCAGGCCGCCGTACTCGCCCTGACTCCAGTACTCGAGGTGGCAGGTGACGAGGTTCTGGACCCCTTCGTCGACGTTCTCGTTCCAGCGCGCCGCGAACAGGAGCCACCACACCTGCGTCTGACTCACGCTCGAGGTGTCGAACCACCCGTGAATCGCGTAGGGCTGCGGGCCCGACGCGCCGTCGCTCGCGTACCCGTTGAACTGGAACTCCTCGGGTTCGCCGAACAGCGGGATGCTGCCCGATGCGTCGCTCGGCGCGACGCCGTCGAGTTCCTTGTCCTCGGCGAAGATCATCTCGCCCGTGTTCACGACCCGCACGATGTTGTAGAAGGCCTCTTCCGCCGAACGCGTGTGGCGGGCAAGGTGCGCAACCATGTAGTTGAAGATCCCGCCTGCGAGCGCCGGGCTGATCGACGTCTTGAACCCGAAGAACGCGCGCGCCATGATCGATTCGCGCAACGCCGGTGCGTTGTCGAGTTCGCAGGCCGCCGCGTAGACGAGCGAATGCGAGAAGTCGGCACCTTGTTGGCTGCGCAACCACTGCCAGAAGCCGGGTCCGACCGCCGCGAACCACACGACGCCCTCGGGCACCTTCATCTCGGTCTCGATGCTCATCATCGACAGCGCGTCCGGCGTCTCGACAAGCGAGGCGTAACCGTCGTCGCGTAGTTTCTGCTGCAGCGCCTCGAACGTTTCGTGCGCGGCGTCCCAGTCGTCGTCTGCTGCGAGCTGGTCGCCGGCAAGCAGGTAGCCGTTGCTCGTGCCGTGCGACTGCAACAGCACGAATCCGGGATTCTTGTGCTCGGTGAACGCTTCGACGAGGCAGAGCACGCACGCCTTCTCGTCTTCGTAGCGGGCGACGTCGTAACCCCGGTCGGTGAGCGTCTGCTCGGCGCCGTCGAGATCGAACGGGTCGGACGTCGTGCCGACGATGCCGGTGTCGCGCGCGGAGTTGGTGAGGCGGTCCCACCAGTCGTTGATGCGGCCCGTCTTCAACGGAACCACGAACATTGCCGTCTTGTTCGCGGGGTCGTCCTGCGTGTGCGCACTCGGCTGCATGTTGAGGTGCACGCGCGGGTCGCCCGCCAGCGCGCCCGTGGTGAGGATGAGCGGGTCGGGCCCCGGCGGCGCCCACCCGAACACGAGCACCTGCGCGGACGTGCCGTCGGAGTACTCGATCTCGATGCCGTTGACCAGCGACCCCGCACGTACCGGTACCGCGCTCGTGGGGTCGGTTGCGGCTCGGGCCCGGCCCCCGGTCGCGGGGCCCTCGAGATCGATGAGTGCCTGCGCGTACGCCGTGGCACGGTCGATGCCGTCGGCGGTTTCCCGCGGGTCGGTGTCGTCGAGGACCGCAGCGCGGAAGATCGGACGGAGGTCGGCCACCGGGTCGGCGGCGCGGCGGGTCCATTCGGAACTGCCCTCGGTGCCGCCGTCCAGGAGTCGGAACGGGAACGTAATGGTGTCGACGTCGAGATCGAACGGCACGACCGTGTCGACCGTCAGTTGCTCGTGCGAGAAGCTGAGCGCCAGTTCGCCGTCGGTGTACGACCACGAACCGTGCGCCACGAACGTGGTGTCGTCGTCGGCTTGGATGTAGAGCGTCGCGACGGCCTCGGGCTCGAAGAACAGTTGCACGTCGGTGCCTTCGGCGGGCTCGTCGTTGTCGTCGGCGACAAGCGTGAGCACGTTCCCGACGGGTGACGACCCGCTCGCGTTCGTCTCCGTCGCTGCCTCTACGGCCGGTTGGGCCTCGTCGGGCGCGTCGGTGCCCGACTCCGTTTGCGAATCGGACCCGGAACCGCCGCTACTGCAGGCCGCCACGGTGAGCGCGAATACGGCCGCCATCGCTCGTCGTCGCACGGTGCCCCATCGGACGAAATCGGCGCGCTCTGAGGCCCTTGACGCAGGGGCCCGCCGGGGACAAGGGTCAGGCCATGTTCGTCCAGGTGATCCGAGGCCCCGTACAGGACGTCGAGGGGTTGCAGCGGCTACGGGAACGGTGGACCGAGGAGCTGAAACCGGGCGCCGAGGGCTATCTCGGCACGACTTCCGGTGTGACTCCGGGTGGCGAGTTCGTCGCGCTGGTGCGATTCCGTGACGAGACCGCCGGAGTCGCGAACGCGCAACGCCCGGAGCAATCGGCGTGGTGGTCCGAGGTCGAGAAGTGCTTCTCCGCGCCGCCGGTGTTCGCCGGTACCGACGACGTCACGTTGTATCTCGACGGCGGCACCGACAGCGCGGGATTCGTGCAAGTGATGATCGGCCGGTGCGTCGACCGGGCCAAGGCGGAAGCCCTCGAACGCGAATGGGTGCCGAAGCTGGCGCCGCTGCGTCCCGACCTCATGGGCGGCTTCACCGCGTGGCACTCCGACGGCACGTTCACCGAAGTCGCGTACTTCACATCGGAGGCCGAAGCGCGTTTGGGTGAAGCGCTGGAGTTGCCGGAAGCGGTGACGAACGCGTTGGCCGAGAGCAACGATTGCTACGCGGATATCTCGTACTTCGACTTGTCGGATCCCTGGCTGGCCTGAAGAGCAGTGAGCTCGGCGAACCCGACGATGCCGACGATCACGCCTTCAGCGACGACGATGACGGGCATGCCGCGAGACAGCGCAGCGCGCAGCGGCGTGTCCGGAGGGACGGCGGGGAGGCGCACCAACGGGATGGCCCGCTCGCGCAGTTCGGTCGCCGCGGTCGCGTTGCGCAGTGCGGCGCGTTCGAGGAGGGCGCCGGGTGCGCCGCCGAAGTCGGTGAGCACGACATGCGGAGGCGCGATCTCGCCCGTGAGCGCCTGGAGTTGGCCGACGGTGGCCCAGGCGTGGGCGCGGGGCGGAGCCGGCGACATGATGTCGGCCACGGTGCGGTCGTCGAGGTTGCGGGCGATGCGGGCTTGCATCTCTTCCGCCTTCGATGCTTCGACGATGAAGTATCCGATCAGCGCGGTCCAGATGCTGCCGTAGTCGTTCCCGGCGACGACTGCGTAGACACCGAGCGCGATCAACCCGTAGCCGATGACGCGTCCGACGCGAGCCGCGACGATCTGCGCGGCTCGGCGGTCCTTGCGCCACATCCACACGAGCGCGCTGAGCACGCGCCCGCCGTCGAGCGGCGCGCCGGGGAGCATGTTGAAGACGGCGAGCACGATGTTCAGCACGCCCAGCCACGCGGCGACCGTCGGCAACAGGCTGCCGTCGGACAACACAGTGTCGAGTCCGTACGCGGCGCCGATGAACGCGGCACCGAGCGCGAGGCTCGTTGCCGGGCCGGCGAGCGCGACCAGGAGTTCGCTGCGCGCGTCGCGTGCTTCGTCCTTGAGTCGGGCCACGCCGCCGAAGAGCCAGAGCGTGATGCCCTCGACGCGTTGACCGCGCCGAATCGCGACGACGGAGTGGGCGAGTTCGTGGGCGAGGATCGAGGCGAAGAACGCCGTAACTCCGAGGACCGCCGCGGCCCAGTAGGAACCGCCCGCGTCGGGCTGGAGCGCGGGCAGGGTGTCGGTGGCGAGCGACATGGTGACCAGCGCGCCGATGACGAGCAGGCTCCAGTGGGCACCGATCTCGATGCCCTTGATCCGTCCGAAGCGCAATGTCGAGCGCATGAGGCTTTCCGTTCCTTGGGGTGTCCCTTGTGTAACGCTTCTTACCCGCCCGGCGTTCCCGGTCGGCGGTCTTCGACCGGGGGTCCTTGCCCGAACGGGTGTTCGTCTGTAGGGTACTGACAAGCGTGTGATTCGACGTCCGGGGGCTCCGAGGAGATCGCCGGACGTAGTTGTCTCACCCCGTCGTTAGGTTGCGCAGAGTTCTTCCCCCACAGCACAAACGCACGGCAGAGAGGGGTCCCAGTGGACCGGGATAAGGCGCTCGATATGGCACTCGGCCAGATCGACAAGCAGTTCGGCAAGGGCTCGATCATGAAGCTCGGCGAGAAGACCGGGGTCGGGGTCGCAGCGATCCCGACCGGCGCGCTTGCGCTCGACATCGCTTTGGGCATCGGCGGTTTGCCTCGGGGAAGGATCATCGAGATCTTCGGGCCGGAGTCGTCGGGTAAGTCGACACTGGCCACGCACGTGGTCGCGGAGGCGCAACGCAACGGCGGCGTGTGCGCGTACATCGACGCCGAGCACGCGATGGACCCGATCTACGCGTCGGCCATCGGCGTGAACGTCGACGAGCTACTCATCAGCCAGCCCGATACGGGGGAGCAGGCGCTCGAAATCGCCGACATCCTCATCCGTTCGGGCGCGCTCGACGTGCTGGTGATCGACTCGGTCGCCGCGCTCGTGCCCCGGGCCGAAATCGAAGGCGAGATGGGCGATACCCACGTCGGCTTGCAGGCCCGGCTCATGAGCCAGGCGCTGCGCAAGCTCACCGGCAACCTGGCCAAGTCGCAGACCGTTGCGATCTTCATCAACCAGTTGCGCGAAAAAATAGGGGTCATGTTTGGGTGCTTCTCGTATGGCACTCGCATCACGCTGGCCGACGGCACGCAGGAGAAGATCGGCAAGATTGTCAACCAGCGGATGCCGGTCGAGGTGCTCTCGTACGACTCCGAGTTGGGCAAGGTCGTCCCGCGCCAGGTCGTGAACTGGTTCGACAACGGCGTGACCGACGAGTTCCTCCAGTTCACGGTGGCGAAGCCGGGTGGGAACGGTCGTGCGCAGTTCGGCGTGACGGCGAACCACCTCATCCGCACGCCGGGCGGCTGGCGCGAAGCCGGCGAGCTGCTCGAGGGCGATCGCGTGCTCCAGTCGGTGCCGCACTACCTCTCCGACTTCCAGTGGCAGGTGCTGCTCGGCGGGCTCATGGGCGACGGTTCGCTGTCGCCGACGCGCTCCGGTCACGGTGCCCGGTTCCGGTGGGGTCACGGTGCGAAGCAGGCGGAGTACGCGGACTGGAAGGCGTCTCTGTTCGCCAACGTCGGCGTCAGCCGCTCGACGAACATGAAGGGGGCGGTGTTCCACGACGCGCAGCCCTTGCCTGAGCTCGCACCGCTCCGCGAGGCCGTGTACGTCGGCGGCAAGAAGGTGCTCGGTCACGACTACCTGAAACGGCTGACGCCGTTGTCGCTCGCCGTCTGGTACATGGACGACGGCGGGTTCACGCGCCGGGCGAAAGGACTACAGGAACGCACCCGCGAAGGCAGCGGCCGCAGCGAGATCTGTGTCGAGGCCATGGAGCCGACAACTCGGGTCCGGTTGGCCGAGTACCTCGCCGACACATGGGGTATTCGGCCGAGGCTCATGAAACGGGGCGCTCGCCAGATCTCTTTCCTCGTCTTCCCGAAGGACGAGACGGCGAAGCTCCACGCGCTCATCGCGCCGTTCGTACACCCGTCGATGGACTACAAGTTGCTGCCGAAGTACCGGGGGCGGTTCGCGGTCGAGCCGGTGTTCGGTGAGATGCGCTACGAATTGGTGCCGCTCCCGATCACGTCGATCAACATCAAGCCGAAGACGCGGTCGATGCACCGGTTCGACATCGAAGTCGAAGGAAGTCACAACTACTTCGCCGACGGTGTCATGGTGCACAACTCACCGGAAACGACCCCCGGCGGCCGCGCGCTGAAGTTCTACTCGTCGGTAAGACTCGACATCCGGCGCGTGGAGACCATCAAGGACGGTGCCGAAATGGTCGGCAACCGCGTGCGGGTGAAGGTGGCGAAGAACAAGTGCAGTCCGCCCTTCAAACAAGCCGAGTTTGACATCATGTATGGCCACGGGATCAGCCGTGAGGGCTCCGTCCTCGACATCGGTGTCGACTTGGGCATCGTGAAGAAGTCGGGCGCGTGGTTCACGTACGAGGGCGAGCAACTCGGTCAGGGCCGCGAGAAGGTGAAGCAGTTCCTGAAGGACAACGTCGACCTCATGGTCGAGATCAGCGACAAGGTGCTCACCGCATCGGGCATCGGCGACCTGGTCATCGAAGAGGTCGAAGCCGAAGAGTCCGAGGACATCGAAATCGACTGAGCGCCCCTCTGTTGCCCACAACAGATACGCGCGACCGGAACCTAGAGGGCGTCGATGATGGCGACCAACGCCGACACCGTCGCGAACGCGAGGACCGCGGGGCGCAACCAGCCGCGGTCGAGCACGGCGAGGAAGCGGCGGGCGAGCAGGGTGCCCGCCAAGACAAACGGGAACATGTAGAGCGCGAGCACGATGTCGTCGCGGTGCATCTCGCCCGCGATCGAAAGCGTCGCGATCGAGAGCAGCGTCCCGAAGAAGAACGTCGCCGCGAGCGTGCCGCGCATCGTCGGGCCGGGATGGTGTTGGTACAGCAGTGCGATCGGCGGGCCGCCGATGCCGGCCGCGGTGCCGGTGATACCCGAGACCGCGCCCGCCGCCATCTGGGTGCCGGGGTTCACGGGTATTGGTGGCGCGGCGATGCTGATCAGCACCGCGAACAGCACGAACAGGCCGACGAGCACCGCGAGTGACTCGGTGGCGAGTTGGGTCACGATCCACGCGCCGACGATCGAGAACGGGGTCCGGCCGACCATCACCCACACGACCGCGCGCCGTTCGATCGCGTGGAAGTCGTGGCGCATCATCGCGATCGAGATCGGGAGCCCGAGGATCACGACGGTCGCGGGCAGCGCCTCGGGCGCGACGATCGCGATGACGGGGACGGTGACGAGGTTGATACCGAACCCGATCGCCCCCTGAATCGTGGCCCCGGCAAACGCCGCCGCCATCGCGATGCAGATATCGGCCGTCGACAGGTCCATGCCTATGGCTCCCTCGCGGCGACTGATCGGGCGTTCGGCCGTGCAGACTCGCCACTGCGTCCGCACGATGGGTCGGCGGAGCCTACGGGGAGGCGCCGACCCGACCGGGCTTTACACTGGGCCCGTGACCCGCCGCTTCTTCGTGCGTACCTACGGGTGCCAGATGAACGAACACGACTCGGAACGCATCGCGGGCCTCCTTGTCGAGGAGGGCATGGAGCCGACCGACGACCTCGAGTCGGCCGACGTCGTCGTGCTCAACACGTGCTGCATCCGCGAGAACGCCGACAACAAGCTCTACGGACACCTCCAGCGGCTCAAGACATTGAAGGACGATCGGCCCGAGGTGCAGATCGCGGTCGGCGGCTGCCTGGCCCAGAAGGATCGCGACCTCGTGCGCGAGCGGGCCCCGCACGTCGACGTCGTGTTCGGCACGCACAACCTCGCGCATGCGCCCGAGCTGCTCACCCGCGCCGCGCTCGAGGGCCCGATTGTCGAGATCCTCGACGAGCACGAGGCGTACCCGTCGGCGTTGCCGGCGCGGCGCGAGGTCGACCACAGCGCGTGGATCACGATCCAGATCGGGTGCGACAACTCGTGTGCGTTCTGCATCGTGCCGTCGGTGCGGGGCAAAGAAGTCAGCCGCCGCATGGGCGACATCATCCACGAGATCGAGACGCTCGCCGCCGACGGCGTGGTGGAGATCACGCTCCTCGGCCAGAACGTCAACTCCTACGGCCGCGACCTCGGCGCGGGCCAGTACCGGCCGCAGTTCGGCGACTTGCTGCGCGCAGTCGACGCGGTTGACGGCATCGAACGCATCCGGTTCACCTCGCCGCACCCGAAAGACCTGCGGGCCGAGACGATCGCGGCGATGGCCGAGTGCCGCACCGTGTGCGAGCACCTGCACCTGCCGTTGCAGTCGGGTAGCGACCGCACGCTGGCGCGCATGCACCGGGGCTACACCGCCGAGCGCTACCTCGAACGCCTGGCCGCCGCACGCGCCGCGATACCCGACCTCGCCGTCACGACCGACATCATCGTCGGATTCCCGGGCGAGACCGACGACGACTTCGAACGCACGCTCGACGTCGTCACCGCCGCCGAGTACGACGCCGCGTACACGTTCGTGTTCTCGCCCCGTCCGGGCACCGAAGCGGCCGAGATGTTCGACGACTTCGTTCCCGCCGACGTGGTGAAGGAGCGCATGAGCCGGCTGACCGAACTCGTCGAACGGATCGGGTTCGCGAAGCACCAGGCCCGCATCGGGCGCGTCGAGAACGTGCTCGTCGAGGGACCGTCGAAGAAGGACCCCGACGTGCTCTCGGGCCGCACGCGCGGTCACAAGCTCGTGCACTTCCGCGCCGAGGGACTCTTCCCCGGCGACTGCGCCGACGTGCGCATCACCTCGGCCGCGTCGCACTTCCTGCGCGGTGAGTACATCGCCCGCACCCAGGCGGCCCCGCGCCGCCGCGTTCGCATTCCCGTCGAGGTGGTGTGAGCTTCCAGGCGGGAGATCCGATGGCCCGGTCGGCCTCGACGGGGCGCACGGGCGATCGAGGGTCATCGGTCGGAGCGCCATGAATCGTCACCTCGCGCTGGTCGGACCGACCGCGGCGGGCAAGTCGGCACTTGCGCTGGCGATCGCGCGGTGCCGCAACGACGTCGAGATCGTGTCGCTCGACTCCATGCAGGTGTACCGCGGCATGGACATCGGCACGGCCAAGCCGACGCCCGCCGAGCAGGCCGAAGTACCGCACCACCTCGTCGACGTCGCCGACCCGCACGAGGACTGGTCGGTGACGCGCACGCAGGAGCTGGCAAACACCGCGATCGCCGACATCGAAGGGCGCGGCCGCCGCGCCCTGCTCGTCGGCGGGACGGGGCTGTACGTGCAGTCGGTCATCGACGCCTTCACCGTTCCCGGCAACGACGACGACATTCGCGACCGCCTTGTCATCGAGACCAACACCGACGAGGGACTGGCCGACGCGTATGAGCGGCTGTACGAACTCGACGCGCCCGCGGCGGCCCGCATCGAACCGGGTAACCGGCGCCGCATCGTGCGTGCGCTCGAAGTCATCGAGTCGACCGGCCGGCCGTTCTCGTCGTTCGGCCCGGGCCTCGACACGTACGGTGCGCCCGCCATCGACGTTCGTATCGTCGGCTGCTGGTTGCCGCGCGCCGAGCTGGCGCGCCGTATCGACCTGCGGTTCACACAGATGGCCGCCGCCGGCCTGCTCGACGAGGTCGCCGCGCTCACGACGCGCCCGGGGGGGCTGTCCCGCACCGCCGCGCAGGCGATCGGCTACAAGGAGTTGCTTGCCCACCTGCAGGGCGAATGCACGCTCGACGAGGCGCTCGCGCTCGCGGTGAGCCGCACCCGCCAGTTCGCCCGGCGCCAGCGGGTCTGGTTCCGGCGCGACCCCCGCATCGTCTGGATGGGTGCGGCGCGGAATATCGAAGCGAGCATCGACGCGGTCCTGGCAACCTGGGAAGTCCCCTCGACACCGGTAGGCACGAGCGCACGATGACCCTCCACCTCTCGAAGCTCCACGCGACCGGCAACGACTTCCTCGTGCACCTCGCCGTCGACGCGGGCGCGCCGCAGCTCGACGCGGTCACGATCGCCGCGCTGTGCGACCGCAACCGGGGAATCGGCGCCGACGGCCTCATCACGATCGGGCCGGGCGGCGACGGTGCCGACTGCACGATGACGCTGCGCAACGCCGATGGCGGCCTGGCCGAGATGAGCGGCAACGGCATTCGGTGCCTCGCGTGGGTCGCGGCCCGCGCCGGGCTGGGAACGCCCGACGAGATCGTCGTCGACACCGCCGCGGGCCGCCGGGTCGTCGTACTCGAACGCGACAGCGACGGCGAGGTCGTCGCCGCCGACGTCGACATGGGCCCGGTCACCTTCGAACCCGGGCGCATCCCGATCGACGCGCCGTCCGCCTTGCACCTGGAGGCGACCGTCGACGATGTCGTATACGCAGGCGACGCCGCGGGCATGGGGAATCCGCACTTCGTCGTGTTCGTCGCCGACCCGGCCGTCACGCCCGTCACCCGGCACGGTCCGGTCATCGAACGCGACGCTCGCTTTCCCCGGCGCGTGAACGTCGAGTTCGTCGCCGTCGCCGGTCCCGACCGGCTCACGATGCGGGTATGGGAGCGCGGCGCGGGCGAAACCCAGTCGTGCGGCACCGGCGCGTGCGCGGCCGCCGCGGTCGCGCACCGGCGCGCCCTCGTCGGCGAACGCGTCCACGTCGACGTGCGGGGCGGCAGCCTCACCGTCGCGCTGGGGGAGACGATCCGTCTCGGCGGGCCCGTCGTGCACGTTTTCGACGTCGACATCCCGCACGAGCGTCTGCTGCGCGCCCTCGCCAGAACGACATGACCGATTCTCGGTCGCATCAGGGCCGCCATCGCCGGCGCCTCACCGCGACCGAGGTCGAGCTCGGTCGCGTCCGCCAGCGCGGCCTGCTCGTCGGCACCGGGTACGGCACGACGTCGGTCGAAGACGCCGAAGCGTCACTCGACGAGCTCGCCCAACTGTCCGAGACCGCCGGTGTCGAACCGGTCGACGTCGTGTTGCAACGCCGGTCGGTCCCCGATGCCGCGACCTACATAGGCAAGGGCAAGGCGAAGGAGCTCAAGGAGCTCGGCGTCATGCTCGACATCGACCTCGTCGTCTTCGACGACGAACTGACACCGGCGCAACAACGCAACCTCGAGAAGATCTTCGAAGTCGACGTCGTCGACCGCGTCGCGCTGATCCTCGACATCTTCGCCCAGCACGCGACGAGCCAAGAGGGCATGATCCAAGTCGAGCTCGCGCAGTTGCGCTATCGGTTGCCGCGCCTGCGGGGCAAGGGCATGCAGCTGAGCCAGCAGGCCGGCGGTATCGGCGCCGGGCGGCGCGGCCCCGGTGAGACGCAACTCGAAGTCGACCGGCGCCGCCTGGTGCGCCGGGTGCAGAAGCTCGAACGCGACCTCAAGCAGCTCGCGGCCACGCGTGAAACGCAGCGTAAGGCTCGCCGCCGCCGCGACCTCCCGAGCGTCGCGCTCGTGGGGTACACGAACGCAGGCAAGTCGACGCTCCTGAACAAGCTGACGGGTGCGGGCGTCCTCGTCGAGGACCAGTTGTTCTCCACGCTTGATCCCACGACCCGCCGGTTGTATCTGCCGGGCGGCGAGACGGTGCTGTTCTCCGACACGGTCGGGTTCGTCCGCCGGCTCCCGCACCAACTCGTCGAGGCGTTCCGCTCGACCCTCGAAGAGGTCGTCGAAGCCGACCTCCTCGTGCACATCATCGACGCGAGTGCACCCGAGGCCGATGTGCGCATCGACGCGGTCGACGAAGTGCTCCGCGAGATCGACGCGGGCCAGGTACCCCGCCTGCTCGTGTGGAACAAGACCGACCAGGCCGACCCCGACGACGTGAAGCAGCTCCTCGCGTCGCATCCCGGCTCGGTTGCCATCTCGGCCACATCGGGCAGCGGGGTGAGCGATTTGCTGACCACGATCGGCGCGCGGCTGCGGGCGCTGGCGCGCGTCACCGAGTTCGTGGTGCCCTACGACCGCGGTGATGTGCTCGCCGCGCTGCACCGCGCCGGTGAAGTGCTCGTCGAGGTACACAACGAGAGCGGAACCCGGGTCCGGGCCCGCCTTACCGAGGCGGCAGCGGGCCGGTTCGCGGAGTTCGGCGTCTAGTGTCGCCTCGATGCAGGATGGGCGTGTGACGACGACCGCGGGGTTTGTTCCGCCGCCGTACCCGTACGAGCGCCTCGACGCGTTGAAGCGTCTGGCCGATGCGTTGCCGGGTGGGGTCGTCGACTGCTCGATCGGCACGCCGTGCGACCCCGTCCCCGATGTCGCGACCGCGGCCGCGGCCGGGGTGCTCGACGCGTCGATGGGGTACCCCGCATCGGCCGGAAGTCCGGCGCTGCGCGAGGCCGCCGCCGGGTGGATTCGGCGCCGACTCGGTGTCACCGTCGACGCCTCCGAGGTGGGCGCGTGCGTCGGGACCAAGGAATTCGTGACCACCCTGCCGCACCTTCTCCGGTTGCGCACGCCGGGGCGCGACACCGTCTTGTACCCCGCCGTGGCGTACCCGAGTTACGAAATGGGCGCGGTGCTCGCGGGTTGTCGCGCGGTACCCGTTCCCGTCGACGCGGACTGGCGTCTCGATCTCGACGCGGTCGCCGACGGTGACGCCGAACGGGCGCTGGTGCTGTGGTGCAACGAGCCGGGGAACCCGACCGGGTCGGTTGCCGACGACATCTATTTCGAGCGGATCGCGAGTTGGGCCCGCGAGCGCGGGATCACCGTCGCGAGCGACGAGTGTTACGTCGAGTTCGCGCCCGACGTCACCACCATCCTGCGCGCGGGTCGCGAAGGCGTGCTCGCCGTCCACAGCCTGTCGAAGCGCTCCAACATGGCGGGCATGCGCGTCGGGTTCTACACCGGCGACCCCGATCTCGTGCACTACCTCGTCGAAACCCGCAAGCACACCGGGCTCATGGTGCCGACCCCGGTCCAGGCCGCGGCGATTGCCGCGCTCGACGACGACGCCCACGTCGAGGCGCAACGGGCGCGCTACGCCGAACGCGGCGCGCTCATGGCCGAGGGTCTCGCGGCCGCGGGCCTCGTGCACGGCGGCGGACCCGCAGCGTTCTACCTGTGGCTGCGTTCCGAGTCCGGCACCGACGACGGCTGGGAGATCGCGGGCCGCCTCGCGCACGAAGCCGGTCTGCTCGCGTCACCCGGCGATCTCTACGGTGTCGCGGGCGCCGACCACGTCCGCCTCGCGTTGGTACAGCCCCTCGACCGGTTGGAACTCGCGCTCGACCGCCTCGCCGCGAAAGGAAGCCCGTGAACGACGCGCTGAAGCAGGCCACACAACTCTGGGAAGCCGGCGACGCGTGGCGCGACGTCCTCGCGCCCGCCGAGGCGTTTGAGGCCGTGCGGTCCGTCATCGCCGCGCTCGACCGGGGCGAGATCCGCGTCGCCGAGATCGTCGACGGCGACGTCGTCGTGAACGAGGCGGCGAAGCACGCCATCCTCATGTGGTTCCGCGTCAACGACATGAGCGTCATCGAGGCGGGCCCGTTCGAGTACGTCGACAAGCTGCCGTTGAAGCGCGGGTACCGGGAAGCGGGCGTGCGGGTCGTCCCGGGCGCGTCGGCGCGGTTCGGCGCCTACCTCGCGCCGACGGTCGTGATGATGCCGTGCTACGTGAACATCGGTGCGTACGTCGACGAGGGCACCATGGTCGACACGTGGGCGACGGTCGCGTCGTGCGCCCAGATCGGCAAACGCGTGCACCTTTCGGGGGGCGTCGGCATCGGCGGCGTGCTCGAACCTCCGCAGGCGGTACCCGTCGTCGTCGAAGACGACGCGTTCATCGGGTCGCGCTGCATGATCGTCGACGGCGCCCGGGTGGGGAAAGGCGCCAAGCTCGGCGCGGGCGTGATCCTTACGTCGAGCACGCCGGTGATCGAAGCCGAAACCGGCAACGAAGTCGCACGCGGTCGCATCCCCGACCGCGCGGTCGTCGTGCAAGGCACGCGTATGAAGGAGTTCGCGGGTGGCACGTTCGGCCTGCCGTGCGCGCTGATCCTGCGCTACCTCGAAGACGAGCACCACGACAAGCTCAAGCTCAACGCGCTCCTGCGTGAGCACGGCATCGTGTCGTGATGGTGCGGACGCAGCGGAGTTCCGCGTGCCGGAGGCTGCTTCGGACGGGAGCGAAGGGAGCCATGTGATGGTGCGGACGCAGCGGAGTTCCGCGTGCCGGAGGCTGCTTCGGACGGGAGCGAAGGGAGCCATGTGAAGGATCTGCTCGCGCTGACCGAGCATCTCTGCGCGGTCCCGTCGGTCAGCGGTTCTGAGCGGGCGCTGGCCGATTTCGTCGAGGCGCGGCTCCGCGCCGAGGCCCCGAACCTGCACATCGAGCGGATGCGCGAGAACGTCGTTGCGCGCACGAATATTGGAGCGCCGGCCCGGGTTGTGCTGGGTGGCCACCTCGACACGGTTCCCGCCAACGGCAACGCGACCCCGCGCCGTGCCGGCAACGTGCTGCACGGACTGGGTTCGGCCGACATGAAAGGCGGTCTGGCGGTGATGCTCACGCTCGCGGCGCGGGCGTCGGCCGCACCACCCGAACGCGACGTGACCTTTGTGTTCTACGAGGGCGAAGAAGTGGCCGACGAGCACAACGGGCTTCGGCACCTGTTCGAGGTCCGTCCGGAACTCGTCGCGGGCGACGTTGCGGTGCTGCTCGAACCGACCGGCGGCCGGCTCGAAGCCGGGTGCCAGGGCACGCTGCATGTGCGAGCGGTGTTCAACGGGCAGCGCGCCCACTCGGCGCGCCCGTGGATGGGCGTGAACGCGATCCACCGCGCCGCGTCGCTGCTCGAACGCCTGTCGCATCTCGAGACGACCGATGTCGATGTCGACGGCCTCACGTTCCGGGAGTCGTTGCAGGTTGTGCGGATCGAAGGCGGCATCGCGAACAACGTCGTGCCCGACCGCTGCGAGGTGGTGGTGAACCGCCGCTACGCGCCGTCGCGGCCCCTCGATGTCGCGGTGCAGGAGCTGGCGGAGTTGTGCGCCGGAGCGGACGAGCTCGAGGTGATCAACGCGTCGCCGGCCGCCCCACCCATGCTGGCCGACCCCCTCGTCGCCGAGCTTGCGGGCCGGGTGGGGGCGGTCCGCCCCAAGTTCGGCTGGACCGATGTGGCCCGATTCGCCGCCCACGGCATCCCCGCCTGCAATTTCGGGCCGGGAGACCCAGAACTGGCTCACACGGCGGGGGAGCGGGTCGAGGCGCCCGATCTGGACGACTGCGCGGCCATCCTCGGGGCGTATGTCGGCCTGAGGGGCGTATGAGACAGATTGCGCGATACGGACAATCCTGGTAAGTTTTCCCTCGGGGAGGCGACGGCTGTGGGCGGACGCACATCATGATCACGTTGCTGCTCGCCGACGACCAGCCGCTGGTCCGTATGGGCCTCAAGCGCATCTTCGACCGCCGGCACGGCTTCGAGGTCATCGCCGAATGCGGCGACGGTGCCTCGGCCGTGGACCTGGCCCGATCACTGACGCCCGATGTCGTCGTCATGGACATGCGGATGCCCGGCGTCGGCGGCGCCGAAGCGATCCGGCGCCTGCGCGAGGACGGCGACGCGTCGCCGGTGTTGGTGCTCACCACCTACGACGACGACGACACGGTGCACGAGGCCATCGCGGCCGGGGCCGCCGGGTTCGCGCTCAAGGACTCGAGCGCCGAAGACCTGCACCGCGCCGTGCGCGAGATCGCGGCGGGGAACGGCTGGGTCGATTTCACGGTGGCGCGGGCACTGCTCGAAACCGTCGGCGACTTGGTGCCGCCGCCCGAACGGCGCGCCGAACTCGCCCGGCTCACGGAACGAGAACGCAATGTCCTCGAACTCCTTGGCCACGGCGCCACCAACTCCGAGATCGCCGAGCGTTTGCACGTCAGCACGGGAACCGTGAAGACCCATGTCGGCAGCATCCTCTCGAAACTCGACCTACGCGACCGCGTCGCGGCGGTCGTGTTCGCGTTCGAACACGGGCTCGTCACGCCCGGCGGTTCGCGCAGCAGCCAGCCCTCGTAACTGCGGGTGGCGTAACTGCGGGTGGCGTAACTACAGACGGCGCAGCAAGGTCACGACCTTGCCGTAGATCTGCACCTCGTCGGGGTCGAAGACCATTTCGTCCATGACGGGGTTGGCGGGCCGGAGCACGACCTTGCCCCGGCGGCGGAGGAATGTCTTCACCGTTGCTTCCTCGCCCGGGATGCCGGCCACGACGATGTCGCCGTTTTCGGCGTCGGGCTGAGAACGCACGACCACGTAGTCGCGGTCGAAGATGCCGGCCTCGATCATCGACTCGCCGCGTACGCGCAGCATGAACACTTCGCCCTCGCCGGTGAAGTCTTCGGGAAGGGGGAGGAGTTCCTCGATGTGCTCGGCCGCGAGCACGCCGGTACCGGCCGCGACCTCGCCGACGAGTGGGACGTGGCGGACGGGGCTGCGGGCGATGGCCGCGCCGGTCGAGATCTCAAGGGAGACCTCGATGGCGCGGGGCTTCGTTGGGTCGCGCCGGAGGTAGCCCTTGTCCTGGAGTGCGGCCAGGTGGGCGTGCACCGTGGACGGCGACGAGAGCCCGACGGCCTCGCCGATCTCGCGCACGCTCGGCGGGTAGCCGCGGTGGCGGACCTCGGTGTCGATGAAATCGAGCACCTGGCGCTGGCGGTCGGTCAGCTTGCCGCTCGCCCCGCCCTTGGTTTGGCCGCTCTTGGGCTGGCCGCTCTTGGTTTGGCCGCTCTTGGTTTGGCCGCTCTTGGGCTGGGGGGTAACGGTGCGGGTCGTTTTGGCCATGAAGGAACGGTAACACGATCACGCGTTCGTGCCAAACACCCGTTCGTATTTTCTCTTGACGTCGAACAGGCGTTCGGCGAAGGTAGTTGTCTCACCCGGATGGTTCACTCCGGGTCGACGCACTCGCCCTCGCCTCCGTCCCGACGCCTGAAGGAGCAGCACATGGCTGCCGTGGTCTCTCTGAACACCTACCCCGCGCCCCGCCGGGTACCGATCTCGACCCGCCCGGCGCGCAGCCACCGTGACGCCGCTGTATATCGCCGGCGGCGTTTCGCCGCCGCGGCGGTCGGGTTCGGGATCCTCCTGGCCGCGGGCCAAGCGGGCGCCGCGCTCGGCGGGTCCACCCTCGCCCCCGTCGAGCGCCGCCCGCAGGTTGTGACCGTCGTCGTCGACCAGGGCGACACGCTGTGGTCGATCGCCGAGCGCCTGGCGCCCGACACGGATACTCGCGAGGTGGTCGACGCCATCGTCGAAGCGCGCGGCACCGCGTCGATCATGCCGGGCGAGACGATCACGTGGCTCGAGCACTAGCGATACCGTGCGGGTCTGCGGACGCAGCGGAGCCAGGGATGGCGCAGCGAGGGAGTCGTATAGACCGTGCGTTGCCCGTATTGCCGTGCGAACGACGACAAGGTCGTTGACTCGCGCGTGGCCGACGAGGGCGCGGCCATCCGGCGGCGGCGGGAGTGCCTCGCCTGTAGCCGGCGCTACACCACGTACGAGCGGCTCGAAGAGGTTCCACTCGATGTCCGCAAGCGCTCGGGTGTCGTGGAGCCGTTCGATCGGGCCAAGTTGCGGGCCGGCCTCGAACGCGCCGCGACCGGCCGCCTCGACGACGCCACGATCGACGAGATCGTCGCCGCCATCGACGAGGAGTTCCGCGAGCAGGGGGGAGAAGTGGCCAGCGACCGGGTCGGCGTGGCCGTCTTGGAGCGACTGCGGGCCCTCGACGCGGTGGCGTACTTGCGGTTCGCGTCGGTCTACAAGGGCTTCGAGGACCTCGAAGATTTCCAGCGGGAGGTCGGCGAACTCCAGAAGACCACGGCCCCGAAACAGCGCTAGTCGGGCCCTTTTGGCTTGTGCGGCGACGCACGAATGCGAGATTTCGCGAGCACTCTCTGACCAGGCGCGATGGGGCGCCTGGGGAGGGTGGATACCGTTGACACGGGTGAAACTACAGTGCTGTAATGCACCTCCATCTCGCGGTCGGCGATCGCAGACACCACAACATCTTGTGGTTGGGGTGGAATTGCAGGCAGAGGTACTTGGAATTCCGTGTTGAACCGGTTATTGGGCTCTGGAAGTAGGGGGAAACGACGTATGGCGATGGCGCCGCAGCAACTGGGGATCGGGATTCACCGGCACTTCACCGAAGCCGGTACCGATCCCTACGACACCGTCGAATGGGAGCGACGAGATTCGCGCATACCCAACTTCAAAGACGGTGGCGACGCCTTCTTCCAGCCCGACGTCGAGTTCCCGGCCACCTGGTCGCAGAACGCCACGAACATCGTCGCCCAGAAGTACTTCCGCGGCACGCTCGGTACACCCGAGCGGGAATGGTCGCTGCGCCAGGTCATCGACCGCGTCGCCGACACCGTCACCGACTGGGGTGTGCGCGACGGCTACTTCGTCGACGACGCCGAAGCCGAGGCGTTCCGCGACGAACTCAAGTACATCCTCGTGCACCAGCACGCAGCCTTCAACTCGCCGGTGTGGTTCAACATCGGGGTGAAGGGCGTGCCGCAGCAGGCGAGCGCGTGCCAGCCGTACGGCGCGCTCGTGGCGACTCCCGACGGTCTCGTACCGATCGGCAAGTTGGTCGAAGACAACGCGATCGGTACGAAGGTGTTTGACGCGAATGGCCTCACGCGCGTCGTCGCGGTGAAGGAGAACGGGCGCAAGTCGGTACTGCGTGTCCACACGAAGGCCGGAATCGCGCTCGACGTGACACCCGATCACGTTGTTTGGCGGCATTGCACCGGTTCGGGGGCCGGTTGGGTACCTGCCGGCGAGCTGCGCGCCGGCGATCAGCTCGAATGGCACCGCGCCGAATCTTGGGGCTCCGGCGAAATCGAAACCCGCGAAGTCGCCGAGGCGGCACTCGCGGGCTGGCTTCAGTCCGACGGGTTCGTCGGCCAGTACTCGGGAACGAACCGATCGTTGACGATAGAAGCGATTGTTGTGACCGACTCCGAACGCGAATGGGTTCATCGCGCTCTGGATGTCGTTTTCCCCGAGACCCATCGCAAAGAACGGCTGGTCGAGACCCAGGACAAGGAACTCGACTGTCGCCGTATCCGACTCTACGGCGAGCACATGCGCGGGTTCCTCGACAAGTGGAGCCTGATCGATCGTGGCGTCGACATGAGCGTTCCGGACGCGCTGTTCAAAGCGCCACTCCCCGTTGTTGCCGCGTACCTCCGCAGCCTCTTTCAGGCGCAGGGATACGTCTCGCAACGCGAGCGCTCGGCAAAGGTTGGCCTCGACATGGTGTCCGAGGAACTCGTGCGCGGCATCCAGCAGCTGCTGATGCGTTTCGGCATCTTCTCGCGAGTCCGACGCAAGGAGGATCGGCGCGCCAACCGTCTCGGAACTTGGTCGCTTTCAATCCAGGTCGCAGGCGACCGTCGCCGTTTCGCGGACGAGATCGGGTTTGTTTGCGAACGAAAAGCGACAAAGCTCGAGCGATCGTTCGACACGCCGGGATTGGCTGCTCGAGAATCGAAGCGCCTCGAAATCGAGCGCATCGAGTCACTCGGCGAGATGGACGTCTATGACATCCAAACGGAAAGCGGCGAGTACCTCAGCAATCACCTGCGTGTTCACAACTGCTTCATCCTCGCGGTCGAAGACACGATGGACGGCATCCTCAACTGGTACCGCGAAGAGGGAACGATCTTCAAGGGCGGTTCGGGTTCGGGCATCAACCTCTCGAACCTGCGGTCGTCGAAGGAACACTTGAAGGGCGGCGGCACGGCATCGGGGCCGGTGAGCTTCATGCGCGGCGCCGACGCGTCGGCCGGCACGATCAAGTCGGGCGGCAAGACCCGGCGCGCCGCGAAGATGGTCATCCTCAACGTCGACCACCCCGACATCGAAGAGTTCATCTGGTGCAAGTCGATCGAGGAGCGCAAGGCGCGAGCGTTGCGCGACGCGGGCTTCGACATGGACCTCGACGGCCGCGACAGCCACTCGATCCAGTACCAGAACGCGAACAACTCGGTGCGTGTCACCGACGAGTTCATGCGGGCCGTCGTCGACGACCGCGACTGGGACCTCAAGTCGGTCACGACCGGTGAGACGGTCAAGACGATCCGGGCGCGCGACCTGATGCGCCAGATCTCGGAGTCGACGTGGGAGTGCGCCGACCCGGGCATGCAGTTCGACACGACCATCAACCGCTGGCACACCGCACCGAACACGAGCCGCATCAACGCGAGCAACCCGTGCTTCACCGGCGATTCGCTCGTCCACACCGACAAGGGTCTCGTGCGGTTCGACGCGCTACTCGACCGCGCGCGGCGCGGTGAGAGCTTCGGTGTCTACACGCACGACGCGACGAATCCGGATGCGCCTGCCGAACGGCTCGAGATCACGCGGCCGGAAGCGATCATGGTCACGGGTTACAACGAGATCGTGAAGCTCCGGTTCTCGAATGGCATGGAGTTGCGTTGCACTCCCGCGCATCGGATCTTCACGACCAACCGCGGGTACGTCGAGGCGAAGGATCTGAACGCGGCCGACGATGTCAAGGTGTTGACGCTTCCGGCGCCGGCGCTCGCAGCCGAGTGGCAACTCCCCGCTTCGGCGCAGCTCTACGCGCTCGCAGGAAAGGGAGACAAGATTTCGCGTACGTTCGTGCTTCCCGAGAAGTGGACACCGGAACTCGGTCATTACCTCGGGTGGCTTGTCGGCGATGGTCGCATCTCGGGCGATGTGATCTCGACGGTGTACGGCTCGGCCGAGGAGCAGGAGCACCTCCTTCCGGCGCACCGTGCTCTTGCCGCGGAGATGAACGACGGTGCCGTCTCCACGCCGTCGGTGCAGGCGAACGGCACGGTGCAGCTTCGCCAGAGCCGGCGCGTGATCGCCCGATTCTTCGAAGCGCTGGGCGTGTCGCCCAAGAACGCGGCTGAGAAAGTCGTACCGGCTGCGGTGTACGAAGCCCCACCGGAGATCGTAAGCGCGTTTCTTCGTGGGCTCTTCGACGCGGACGGCTGTGTCTACGACGGCGAGAAGTCGCGTTACGTCGGCCTCGGCTCGGCGTCGCGCGAAATGCTTCAGGGCGTGCAGCGGTTGCTCACGACGTTCGGCGTGTTCAGTCGTATCTATCCGACGCGCCAATCCGGTCGCAGCGGCTTCGAGCACACACCTAAGGACGGAACGACCGTCACGTATGAAGGTCGGCCCATGTTCGACCTGCGGATCGCCGGCCGCTCGATTGCCGGCTTTGCCGAGCACGTCGGGTTCGGGCTCCCGTCGAAGAGCGCGAAGCTCGATCATCTCCTCGCGACGCATCGACTGTACGAGACGAACGAGAACGTGCGGCTGGTCGACCGTAGCGACGACGGTGTCGAACTCACGTTCAACCTGAGCGAGCCCCGTAACCACTCGTACGTGGTGAATGGTGTCGTGGTGCGCAACTGCAGCGAGTACATGCACATCGACAACTCGGCGTGCAACCTCGCCAGCATCAACCTCATGAAGTACCTCGGCGACGACGGTGCGTTCGACGTCGACGCGTTCACGCACACGATCGAGGTGATGTTCACCGCGCAGGAGATCCTCGTCGGCAACGCCGACTACCCGACCGAGAAGATCGCCGAGAACAGCCGGTCGTTCCGTCAGCTCGGACTCGGCTACGCCAACCTCGGCGCGCTGCTCATGGCGCAGGGCATGCCGTATGACTCCGACGAGGGTCGGGCGTGGGCGGGTGCGATCACGTCACTGATGACCGGACACGCGTACGCGACGAGCGCCCGCACGGCGTCGCGCATGGGCCCGTTCGCCGGTTACTCGGTCAACGCCGAGCCGACGCTCAACGTGTTGCGCATGCACCGGGCCGAAGCGGCGAACATCGACGAGGACATCGTCCCGCCCGAACTTCTCGGCGCGGCCCAGCAGGCGTGGGACCAGGCCGTCGAGCTGGGCGAGCAGTACGGCGTGCGCAACTCGCAGTCAACAGTCATTGCGCCCACAGGAACTATCGCGTTGATGATGGATTGTGACACCACCGGAATCGAGCCCGACCTCGCGTTGACAAAGGCGAAGAAGCTCGTCGGCGGCGGAACGATGTTCATCGTCAACCAGACGATCCCGCGCGCGTTGCGCAAGCTCGGATACTCGGACGACGAGACCGAGAAGATCGTCAACTACATCGACGAGAACAAGACGATCATCGGCGCGCCCGGTTTCCACCTCGAGCATCTCCCGGTGTTCGCGTGCTCGATGGGCGACAACACGATCCAGTACATGGGTCACGTCAACATGATGAGCGCAGTACAACCGTTCATCAGTGGCGCAATCTCGAAGACCGTGAACCTGCCCGAAGAGGCCACGGTCGCAGATATCGAAGACCTTCACATGGAGGCGTGGCGGCTCGGTCTGAAGGCAGTCGCGATCTACCGCGACAACTGCAAGGTCGGCCAGCCGCTGTCGACGCAGAAGAAGGCGGGCGACGCGGCTCCGGCCGAGGTCGAACGCATCGTCGAGACCATCATCGTGCAGGAGCCGGTGCGCCAGCGGCTGCCCCGCAAGCGCACGGCGAAGACGTTCTCGTTCCGGGTGGCCGACTGCCACGGCTACGTGACGGTGGGCGAGTACGAAGACGGCCGGCCGGGTGAGATCTGGCTCCAGGTCGCCAAGCAGGGTTCGACCCTCGCCGGCATCATGGACGCGTTCGCAATCTCGGTGAGTCACGGCTTGCAGTACGGCGTGCCCCTCGAAGCGTTCGTCGACATGTACACGAACATGCGCTTCGAACCGGCGGGCATGACCGACGACCCCGACCTGCGGTTCGCGACGAGCCTCACCGACTACATCTTCCGGCGGCTCGCGGTCGAGTACCTCCCGTACGAGAAGCGGGCCGCGATGGGCATTCTCACGGTGGGCGAGCGTTCGCAGCCGACGTTGCCCGGTGTCGACGAGGCGACCACGCCGATCGCGACGTCGATCGACCTGCCGCCCGAGGACCGCGCCCCGACCGCGTCGGCAGCAACGGTCGAGACGAACCGTCGCTCGGAGCCGATCCGCGAAGCGTCGTCGTCGAAGCAGCGTGAAGTCGTGCTGTGTCACGTCTGCGGCGACATGATGCAACGGGCCGGCAGCTGCTACGCCTGCCCAAGTTGCGGCAGCACCAGCGGCTGCTCGTAACCGTACCAGTTCGGTACGATTCTGCGCACTAATAATAGATTTGGTGTGCAGGAACGTTCCTGGACAGTACGATATTGCGCATGACGAGAGTGACGACGTTGGAGCGGCTGGTGGCGCGGGCCGCTGAGCAGCACGGTTTCGTCCGTGCGGCGGATGCGACCGAACTCGGTATCGATCCGACCCGGCTTCGGAAACTGGCTGCTGCCGGTCGTCTCGACCGCCGCGGGCACGGCCTGTATCGGTTCAACGCGTTCCCGGCGACCGCACACGACGAATTCCACGAGGCGGTGCTTGCTGCGAACGGTGTCGGGGTCATCGCCGGTGAGGCTGCCCTCGCGCTGTGGGAGCTAGCAGACGTGAACCCACGTCAGATCGAGTTGGTTGTTCCCCGGACGTACACACCTCGACGACGGGGGCACGAGCGCTACAAGTTCGTGCGCCGGAACCTTGACCCGGCCGACATCGACACGGTGGACAACATTCCGACCCTCACTCCCCAGCTCGCAATAGCCGATGCGATCAAGGCAGGCATCGCGGGCGAGCTGATCGAGCAAGCGATTGCGAATGCACGGGCTCGTCGCCTCATAGGACAAGTGGCTGAGGCCCGACTTCGTGTTCAACTCGCCGACCGTGCCGGCAGACCGACGAGGCGGGCGACATGAAGATGGTCAAGCCCCCGGGGGATAGGAACCACCTCGAGCTGGCGCTGGTGCGCGTCGAGCCCGGGTTCGTGCGCCTGCAACAGCAGGTCCGTCAGATCGCGGGGCTGCTCGAGGAGTGCCCGAGTATCCCCGCGATTGCGAAGGAACTCGCGTTGATCGCCGAGGTACAGACCGACGAGTGGTGGACCGACGTCACGCTCCCAATGCTCGAGACCGTACGGCGGCGGTTGCGTCTGCTGGTGCAGTTCATCGAGAGGCACAAGCGCAAGATCATCTACACCGACTTCGAAGACGAGATCGGTGTCGAGGTCGACGTCGAGTTCCGTGAGCTCGCCACCGCGGAAGACTCCGAACGGTTCCGGCGCAAGGCACGCGCGTTCCTCCGCGAGCACACCGGCGAGGCCGCGGTCGAGTTCCTCGACGAAACCCGGTTCAACGCGAACCAGATCGAGTTCGTGAACCTCGTGATCGACTACCTCACCGAGAACGGCACGATTGAACCCCGGCGCTTCTACGAATCACCCTTCACCGACCTCAGCCCCCAAGGCCCCGACGCGTTGTTCGAATCGTCCGACGTCGACCGCCTCCTCGAGGTCGTTGGCGAAGTCCGGCGGCGAGCGGAGGCAGCATGACTGCAACGGGCGAGTAATATCATGAACATGGTCTGAGAGACCATGTCTGTTATACTACTTGCGTGAACCAGCGCACCGCCGCCGGCGTTCCACCCGCGCTGCTCCGCCGACCGATCCGTCTTCTGCGGCCGCGCGACGCCCTCGACGTCTACGCCGATCCGCGACACGAGTTTGCTCGCCTGCACCGGCTCGGGCTGCTCCAACGGGTGGCCACGGGCTACTTCGTCATCGTGGCGCCCGACCGCATCGGCGACCCGAACTGGCGGCCGCCCTTGGTGGCGACGGCATGGGCGGTGGCCGCGATCGACTACGGCGTCGATGCGGTCGCGGTGTGCGGGCCGTCGGCGGCTCGACACCACGGCCTGATCCCGAGGGAGTTGGCGACCGCGTTCGTCGCGGTGCCAAAGCAACGGCCGCGCCTGAAGTTGGCGGGAGGCGAAGCGTGTTACGTGCGGCGCGACGTGACGCGGCTCGACCTCGAACGATGGGCCGGGGATCTCGGGGCGGGATGGGTCACCACGCTGGAACAGACCGTGCTCGACCTGGCGACGCGACCGAATCGGTGGGAACTGCCCGACTCGGATCTCCATGACGCAGTGCGCGCGGCGCGGCCCCGTCTTCAGGACGATCTTCTCGAACAACTCGCACACGAACAACGCAAGGTGAGTGTGCTTGCTCGCATCGAGCAACTCGCGAGCTAGCCGAGGCTGCACACCGACGACCGCGCGTGGATCACTGCGCTCGCACGTACGCATCTGCTCGAAGGTCGGCTCTCCGAAGACATCGACCTCTACACAGCTGACCGTGCTGCGATCGCGCCCGTCTTGACGAACCGTTGGCCGACCACTGTGCGCCGGGAATACCCGCGGTTGAGTTGGGAACCGCGCCTTGCCTCGGTAGTGGACGTTGAACCTGCTCTGTTGCGTTCACCCGACGACGCCGTTGCCGTTCGGGTGCAGCTCATCCAAGCGGACGCGGGTTACCTACGGTGGCCGACGCAGGTCACGAGCATCGCGCCGAGATACCGTGACGCAGTTTCGGTCGAGCTTCGAGTTCCTACTCGTGGCGCGTGTCCGCCGATCTTGGCGCAGTCCCATCGCAACTCGGCTGGCAAACCCAGCTCGCGCACCAGTGCCGTCTCTCAGCTGATGCCGAGACTGCCCTCGAGCGCGTGCGTGCGGCGTGGGCAACCTCGCCCGGATGGAACGACGAGTCGCCGCACTAGCCGCTCGATCTCCGGCGTACGCCACACGGGCGCACGCCGGAGAACACTGCGTCTGAGCGTTACGCCGACAGGAAGTACGGGATGTCGTACTTGACGAGTTTCCCACCAGTCGGGGCACGGCCCTGGATGTGGATGTTGTGCACGCCCACGTTGCCGGGCGTCACGGTCGGGATGGTGCCGTTGCACGAACCTGATCCGTTCGGCGCCACGGTGAAGGTGCAGAGCTTCACCCTTCTCTTGCCCGTGTCGTAGGTCGGGCTGACCTTGATGCCGGGCTTGAAGCCGAAGGCCTTCACGGTGACCGCCGTTCCGGGCGGGCCGAGGGTCGGCGTGATCGACACGCCCTCCTCGAAGTCCCATGTCGTCGTGCCGGTGTTGGTCTGCACGATGATGCCGTCGACGTACGCCGACGCGTTGTGGCCGATCGGGCCACCGAGGCGGGCGAGGAACGCGCCACCGGCGTTGACGTCGTTGCGGACGGCACCGTCCGGGAAGTTGGCGAGCACTTGTGCCCAGGTGCACTGCACGGCTTGGGTGCACGGACCGGCGCCGGGCTGGCTCCTCCACCACAGACCCTGTGTCGCGTTCTGCGTGTCGAGCGTCGTCCACGAATCCGCCGGCAACTCGACCAGCGGCTGGAACGTCAACCGACCTTGGAACGTGGTGTTCGCGTCGGTGCCGTCGGCATCGAAGTCGAACTGGAGCACGACGTTGTTGTCCGTCGTTCCACCAATATTGAACGCGTTGAACTTCAGCTGCAGGATCTGGTCGACCCGCGTGCCTTTGTAGAGGTTGGTGCCGAACGATGCACGACCGTTCGCGTCGACGGACAGCAAGGCGGCGCCGTCACCGACCGGTGCGCCCGCCGCGGGAACGAATTCGACGGTTCCAACCGAACCGCCCGGTCCTTCGTTGCCGCCGAACCAACCGGTGACCGACTGGGAGCGGACGACTTGTGTCGCGGCACTCGCCGGCGCGGCGAGCGCGGCAACGAGTGCAGCCGCGATGATCAGGACAATTCCTGCACGTTTCTGACGCAATGCGTTTCCTTCCGTAGAGCCTCGTGATAGGCGCACGGTACCGGGCGTTCAGAACAATTGTTCGCTTCTCGTGAAGAATGAGTAGTCGCGGACCGCAGCGAACGCTGCGCCTGCTCGCCGGACCGCGAGCGGTGGTCAAGAACGATGTTTAGCCGCGTGAACGCGGGGGTCGTTACGGCGCGAGTGCGTGCCCGAAGGGCAAATTGCGCGTGACCCAGAATGCCATGACGAGCGGGGGCAACACCTTGAGGAACCACACTGGGGGATGCATTGTGGGCAGGGCCGGGCCGTCGAACGAACGCGCGGCCCACGAGACGTACACGTAGAACAGGAACGGCAGGGCCAGCACCATGAACGCGTTGTAACCGAACGCGGCCGGGATGTCGCCGGTCAGGAGCGCGTGCAACCCCCGCTGCGATCCACAGCCGGGGCAGTACAGCCCGGTGGCGGCGTGGAACGGACAGCGCGGGAAGCCGCCCGCGGCCGGGTCGCCGACACGCAGGACGACTGCGGCCGCGGCAACGCCGATGCCGGTCGCGACAACCGGCACGCGAGACGACGCGCGTGTGACAGCCGCGATCACGTCAGTAGTTGTTATAGCTGTTGGTGTCGTTGCCGATGGATGCGCCGATGGCGAACCAGCCGACGATGGCGACGATGCCGACGCCGACTGAGATCCAGCTCCACATCTTGGCGTTGCTCGACGCGCGCATGGCGCCGTCGTAGTCGCCCATCGCCCACTTCGAGTTGACCTGCGCGGCGTAGACGATGGCGACGATGCCCGCGGGCAGGCAACACAACAACGTCGTGACGATCGCGAACGCGAGGTTCGACGACGGCGGCGGCCCCATCATCGCCCGGTTGCCCGGCGCGGGATAGCCATAGCCCGGTTGCTGATACCCGTAGTTCGGCGGCGGCTGGTATCCGGGTTGCTGGTATCCCGGCGGCGGCGCGCCCGGTCCCGGCGGCGGCGCGCCCGATCCCGGTGGCGGGGGCGGCTGCTGCCACCCGGGCGGCGGCTGCGGCGGCTGCTCGGGTTGGTCCGGCGGTTCGGGGCGATTCCATTCGGGCGGGTTGCCGCCCGGCGGCGTTCCAGTCATGAACTAATGGTACGACCAAAATCGAACATTCTTAACGGAATTCCCACGGCCCAGTTCCCGTAGGGTCTGGCCGTGCCGACACTGCACCTCGACGCCGACCTGCACTACGACGACATCGGCGAGGGGCCCCCGATCGTCTTCCTCCACGGGGTCACGAGCACCGGGGCGCTCGAGTGGCGTGGCCTCGTCGGGACGCTCGCCGACGACTACCGCTGCATCACCCTCGACCTCCGGGGCCACGGCCAATCCGAGCTGGGCACCGCGCCGCTCACCATCGCCACGCTGGTCGACGACTTCAATGCCCTGGGCGCGGAACTCGAGGTGAAGCGGCCGCACCTTGTCGGCTTCTCGATCGGCAGTCACACGGTGCTGCGCGCCGCGCTCGCGCGCCCCGAGGCCCCCGCGTCGTTGACGTTGCTCGGGTTCTCGACCGGGCGGCCGCCCGAGGTGGCGAAGCCCGACACGCCGATCGAACCGCCCGACGACTGGCCCGTCGCGCTCCGCCGCGCGCAGCAACACAAGGGTGAGGACTATTGGCGCACGCTGTACTCGAGTCTGGCGACCGACTTGATGAGCGAACAGGAAGTGGGCGCAGCCGCGCTCGCCGCGCTGACGTGTCCGGTGCTGATCGTCAACGGCGCGGACGAACCGAAGTTCAAACACCGCCAGTCGGGAGACCTTGTCGCCGCGGTCGCCGGGGCGCGCGTCGAGACGATCGACAATGCCGGTCACCCCGTACACCAGGAACAGGCGCACATCGTCAACCGGCTCGTGCTCGACTTCATCAACACCGCCGAAGCGGAGGTCACGCAGTGACGAACGAAGCCGTGGCCGAGATCGCGGCGCAGTGGACCGCGCAGCGCGCCGAGCGCCAGGCGCGTCGAAACCTCGAGCGCGAAGACTTCGACGCGCTCGCTCGCGCGGGCTTCCTCTTGACGGCGGTGCCGGTTGCGCAAGGTGGAACGTGGGACCGCGTCGAGACGTCGACCCGCCCATTGTGCGAGACCTTGCGGGTGTTGGCCGCGGCCGATCCGTCGGTCACGCTGGTCGCGTCGATGCACCCGGCTGTGCTCGGCTACTGGCTCGCGACGAGTGATCCGGCGCAACCCGCGTGGGAAGCGCAACGAACGGCCGCGTTCGCGACCGCGGCCGCCGGCCGGCAGTGGGGGACCATCACGTCGGAGCCCGGCAGCGGCGGTGACATCATGAAGACGAAGACGCGAGCGGAACCCACGGGCGACGCACACCCCGAACTCCCGGGGCAGTGCTACCGGCTCTCGGGAGACAAGCACTTCGGCAGCGGCTTCGGCATCAGCCACTACATGTTCACGACCGCTCTCGCCGACGGTGAGGATGCACCGGCCGCGTTCGCGCTCGACATGGCGAACCGCACCGACGACACGGTGACCGTGATCGCCGAGTGGGACGGTGCCGGCATGGCCGCGACCCAGAGCCATGCGGCCCGACTCACCAACGTGCCCGCCGTCCGCCTGGCATGGGACGGACCGATCGACACGCTCGCGATGAACACCGGACCGTTCATCATGGCGACGTTCAGTTCGGTCGTGCTCGGCGTGCTCGACGCCGCGGTGGACTACGCGCGAGCCCAACTTTCGCCCAAGCGCGAAGGCATGCGGGCGTTCGAACAGGTCGAGTGGGCGCGCGCCGACCGCGACCACTGGCTCGCGGCCCAGGCGCTCGAAGGCGCATTGCGCACGATCGAGCAGGGCGACACCTACCGGTCGCTGCGCGCCGCACTCCGGGCCAAGACCGCGATCGCCGATCTGGCCGAAGAGACGCTGCGCCGGCTGACCCAGGTGCTCGGCGGTGGGACGTTCTCGCGGCGGTCTCCGATCGCGAGCTGGTTCGAAGACGTGCGTGCGCTCGGGTTCCTGCGGCCACCATGGGGCCTGGCTTACGACAATCTCTTCGCCACGTCGTTCGACACATGAGCGACGAGACATCTGTGACGATCCTTCCGACCAAGCCGTTCGCCACGTTGGCCGAGTACGAGGCTGCGGGTGGTGGTCGAGGCATCGAGGCAGCCCGAAAGGCGGGCGCAGAAGCAACGATCCAGGCGGTCGCCGCGTCGGGCCTACGCGGTCGGGGCGGCGGCGGATTCCCGACGGGCCGCAAGTGGCAGTCGTTGCGCGCGATGGCGGGCGACCGCCGGTTCGTCGTGGTGAATGGCGCGGAAGGCGAGCCGGGTACGTTCAAGGACCGCGCGCTGTTACGAGCGAATCCGTACGCGCTCGTCGAAGGTCTCGCGATCGCGGCGGGCGCGATCGGTGCGCGCGAAGCGTTCATCGGCCTCAAGGCGCAGTTCGAGACCGAAATCGACCGCGTCACTGGCGCGCTCGCGGCGGCTGTCGCCGCCGGGTGGCTCGACGAGCTCGAGGTGAGCATCGTCGCCGGTCCCGACGACTATCTCTACGGCGAGGAGACCGCGCTGCTCGAAGTGGTCGAAGGGAACGACCCGCTGCCCCGCATCCTCCCGCCCTACCAGCACGGTCTCTTCGGCGCGGCAAATCCCACACTGGTCAACAACGTCGAGACGCTGATGCACGTTCCGGCGATCGTCGCGGACGGTGCCGACAAGTTCCGCGCCATCGGTACGCCGAAGTCGCCCGGCACGACGGTCTACACCGTGTGCGGCGACGTCGCGCTCGAGGGTGTGTGGGAGCTGCCGCTCGGTACCTCGCTGCGCGTGCTCATCGAAGCGCACGCGGGGGGAATGCGCGACGGGCGCGCGGTGAAGATGATCTGTTCCGGGGTCGCGAACCCGGTACTCGGCGGCGCCGCACTCGACACGCCGGCCGACTACGAGGCGCTCGGAGCCGCCGGCGGCGGACTCGGTTCGGCCGGCTTCATCGTGTACGACGACACGGTGTGCGCGGTCGCGGTCGCGCGTGTCTTTTCCCAGTTCCTCTACGCCGGGAGCTGCGGCCAGTGTCCACCATGCAAGATTGGCTCCGGCGTGATCACCGACGCGCTCGGCGCGTTCCAGGAAAACGGTGACCCGGAAGAACTGCCGAAGATGCAGCGGGCGTTGCTCACGGTTGCGGACGGGAACCGGTGCTACCTCGCCGTCGAGGAGCAGCAGATGGTGTCGAGCATTCTGCGCGGGTTCCCCGAGGACTTCGTCGCCCACGAGGAGGGCCGCTGCCCGCTCCGGCATGACATTGTCCTCCCGAAGATCACCGATCTCGTCGGTGACCGGTTCGTCTACGCACGGGCCTGAGCGCGGCTCGGCGCGCCGTGCGAGAATCGGCTCATGACGGCCTGCATCTCACCGAACACCAACGCCGACGCATCCTGGACGACAACTGCGCCGACCTCTATGGGATAACGGTATGACACAACTCGCTTCTCTCGACGCGACCGCGCAGGCGGCGCTGGTGCGTACCGGGGCGGCGTCGCCCGCGGAACTGGTCGACGACGCGATCACACGCATCGAGAAACTGAATCCTGAGTTGAACGCAGTGGTCTTCGAACGGTTCGAACGAGCGCGCGCCGAAACGGCGAACGGGTTGCCGGACGGGCCGCTGCGAGGCGTACCGCTTCTGCTCAAGGATCTCGCCTGTCCGATGGCCGGCGAGCGCATCAGTGACGGCATGAAGGCAGCGAAGGACGCCGCCTTCGTCTCCGACGTCGACAGTTTTCTCGTGCGCCGCTACCGCGGGGCCGGCCTCGTCGTGTTGGGTCGCACCAATAGCCCGGAGTTCGGTCTGGTGCCGACCACCGAACCCGTCGCGTTCGGTCCCACCCGCAATCCGTGGGACCCGAGCCGGACCGCGGGCGGGTCGAGCGGCGGTTCGGCCGCCGCGGTCGCGGCCGGACTTGTGCCGGTGGCGCACGCGAGCGACGGCGGCGGTTCTATCCGGATCCCCGCGAGTTGCTGTGGCCTCGTCGGGCTGAAGACTTCACGCGGCCGCGTCTCGCTCGGCCCGGGTGCCGGTGAACTCTCCCGGTTCCTGTCGGTGCAGTTCGCCGTCACGCGGACCGTTCGCGACGCGGCGTTGATGCTCGACATCGCGGCCGGACCGGAGCCCGGCGACCCGGTGGTCGCACCCGTGCCGGTCGGTCCCTACGTGGAGTTGGTGCAGCACGACCCGCCGCCGCTGCGCGTGGGCGTCATGACCGCCTTCCCCGGCGGCACCGGACGCGCCACTGACGAATGCGTCGCCGCCACCGAACTGGCCGCGGCTGCGCTCGCGGCGCGCGGCCACCATGTCGAAGTCGCGCATCCGGCCGCGCTCGACAGCGACGAACGGTTCGAGCACTTCGGTGTCGTGTGGATGGTCAACGCCGCGTTCGCACTCGCGGGCTGGTCGGGACTGCTCGGGAGGGAACTTGGCGAGGCCGACGTCGAGCCTCTGACCTGGGCGCTCGCGTCACGCGGGCAAGCGGTGAGCGCGACTGACTTTCTCGCGGCCGTCAACGGCATGCAGCAGTGGAGCCGGGCCGTGATGCAGTGGTGGGCCGGCGGGTTCGACGTGTTGCTCACACCGACGGTCGGGGAGCAGCCGCCCAAGCTCGGCGAGTTCCACGACGCCGAGAATCCGTTCCGCGGCTACGCGCGGGCGGGATCGTTCACGCCGTTCACGCCGTTCGCCAATCAGACCGGACAACCCGCGATCTCCGTCCCGCTCGGCGAATCGAGCGAAGGGTTGCCGCTGGGGGTACAACTGGTCGCGGACTACGGAAGAGAAGATCTCTTGCTGCAGTGCGCTCGGCAGTTGAACGACATGCACCCGTGGGCTGATCGCAGCCCACGGGTACACGCGTAGAAGCCGCCTCTCGCGCTAGGCGAAGACGCTGACACCGCCGGGACCGACAAGCAGTCCGACGATGACGAGGGCCAAGCCCACCGCGACGGCGCCACGCACCATGTACACGACACCGGACACCACGAGGATCACAGCAATCAACCAGAGCAGAAACAGCATTTGGTCTCCTTGTCCGGCAAAACCTATAACCCGGCGGGTACCGGACCAAGTCTCTCGTAGTGACGAGCGAGCTCGGACGCATATTCTCGCCGAGCGTGTCGCGGTGCGCGCCGACCCATTCCCGCAACGACGTCGGCGCGGTTGTCGGTCCGTCGACGCTGACGAGGCCGGCCATCATGCCGTCGAGTTCCTCGCGCGTGAGCAGGACATCGCGCACCGCGACGCTCAGCCCGCGTGCCAGTGTCGCGACGATCCAGGCGGGCGCGTGGATGATCTTCGAGCTGCTGCCGACGGTGTCGCGCAAGAGGTCGACGAGTTCGTTGAACGTGTACGTCTCGGGGCCGACGGCATCGACGACGACGTCGTCGCGCCGCTCGCCGAGTGCCGCGCACAGCGCCGCGAGGTCGATGTTGTTCAACAAGATGTCTTCCCGGCCGAAGACGACCGTCGGTCGCACGATTGCGAACGGCACGCCGCACTCGGCCAGAGCGCGTTCGACGCCCGCCCGGCGGGCCGCGTCGAAGAGGAGTCGGGAGTTGGCAACGGCGTCGTCGAACCGCACGACTCCGTGGGCGAAGCGCACCCAGTACGTGTTGTAGAGGGTCCGGGCGCCCTCGAGAGACTTCGCGAGCGCGACGGGATCGTCGAAGCGGTAGCGAGCCATCTCGAGGTCGGCGCCGAACGGGTTGGGCCGGTCCGGGTGGTACGTCAGGGTGCGGACCGTTCCGCGCTGGGCGACGAGGCGTTCGGTCAGGTACCGGCCCGTGGAGCTGAGTGCACCGGTGACGACGTCCATGCCATACCTCCTGAGCGAGTGCTCTGGGCATACGCTTAAATCATGAGGAAGGCAAGGCCGGCTGGAAGGATCGGCGCGGGGGTCGCTCGGCGAGCTCCCGACCGACGTCGACTACGTGTGCAACTTCGGGGTCGTGAAGTCGAACCGCTGGGACGTCGACATCGCCGGCAACGCGGAAGCGGCCGGGCTGCTGATGGCGCCGAACCGCTTCAACCCGATCCACGAAGACGACATCATCGCGATGCTGCCCGGCCTGTTGGCCGCGGCGACGGTGCCCGCGACGATCGTGAACTGGGGCGGCGACGAGACGACGAGCGTCGACGACGGCGGCATCCCGACCGACAACACCCGCCGCCTCGAGATGGTCGGTTCGACCAAGGTCGGATGGCGCGACGGAATGCGTCGTATGGTTGCCGCTCTCGACTCGGGTGAAGGACGAACATGATGCGGAATCGGGCGGGGCGCAGCGCGCTCATCCTTGCGCTCGCGATGACCGTCGCACTCGGCGCGTGCAGTGGTGGCGATGACGACGACAGGGTGGCGGCAGACGACCAGGAACAGTCCGCCGCCGACGAGCCGACCGACGACGCAAGCGCGGTAACCGAAGCCACGACCGCGGTCCCGGCGTACGACGGGTACACGAGCGAGGTGTACGGCGCCGCCGACAAGTGGATCTGTCGCCCCGATCTTGCCTCCGACGTGTGTCGGGAGAACCTCGACGTGACGTCGGTCGCGGCCGACGGTACGACGACGGTCACCGAATCCTTCGCCGCCGATACGCCGATCGACTGTTTCTACGTGTACCCGACGCTCAACTTGGGCGACGAAGGCAATACGACGTTCGACGCGCCGGCCACGGGACTGGAGATCGGGTCGGCGTACGCGCAGGCCGCGGCGTTCAGCAGCGTGTGCCGGGTCTTTGCCCCGCGCTACCGGCAACTCACCCTCGGTGGG
>Ga0163153_10001670_pt1 | contig 34744 bp, 36 predicted proteins | sample OliLakLV19MP6IB1_FD_148629 | JGI IMG/M metagenome (GOLD analysis project Ga0163153, IMG submission 148629) | Freshwater microbial mat bacterial communities from Lake Vanda, McMurdo Dry Valleys, Antarctica - Oligotrophic Lake LV.19.MP6.IB-1 | ecosystem: Environmental > Aquatic > Freshwater >... | reverse complement strand
AAAGACCAACAAGGCCGAGCGTGTCACGTCGAAATAATGCGCAGCAAAAGCCTCGATCCTCGACGCTTTTACTAGTGAGATCAGGACTCTCGCCGAACTGCTGCTGATTATTTTCTGCTGGTGATTACTCAGTGTGCTGAGGGATGACCCGCGCGCCATCTTCACTGCCGCTTCAAAGGCGCAAGAGATCGCCGACTGGATGCACGCACAGCAAGTGGCAACAATTACCTAGACGCCAGCGGCGGTGCGCGTTTGACGCTCAACAACATAACCGCGGTGATGACAGCGAAGACGATGCCCGCGACAAAAGTCGCCTCAGGCCCGACGCCGTCCCACAACAGACCCGCAGCGACGCTGGCGATCAGCAACGCGAGGCCGGTCGCGAGATTGAACAACCCGAACGCCGAGCCTCTGAGCTCGGAAGGGGCATGGTCTGCAACAAGCTTGGCCAGCAGGCCTTGAGTCAGCGCCATATGGGCGCCCCAAAGAGCAATACCGGCGAAGGCGCCGGCCAGCCCAGGGCCGAACGCGAGCGCAAGGTCCGCCGCAACGAGCGCGGCAATGCCCCACAGGAGGAGCGTCCGCGCCGGCAGGCGATCAGAAAGCGCACCTGCGGGATAAGCGCCGATGGAATACACGACATTCATCACCACCAGCACGAGCGGCGCCAACATCAACGGCAAGCCCTGGTCAAACGCCCGCAGCACGAGAAACGCTTCGCTGAAACGCGCGAGCGTGAACACGACGCCAAGTGCAACGATGCTCCAGAACGCCGGCGGCAGGCGCTTCAGGTCGGGAAACCGGATCGGCGCACGCGCCTGGTCGGGACCGACTGCGCGGTCCTCGACGCCGACCACGACGCAAACAACGGCGAGCACGGCCGGGATTAGGGCGACCCAGAAGACGGCCCGCATGTTGTCGGCGAAGAGCGCCATCAGCGCGATCGCCATGAGAGGACCGGCGAACGCCCCGGCTGTGTCAAGCGCTTGCCTTAGGCCAAAAGCGCGCCCGCGAATCTCACTCGGCGTCACGTCAGCGATGAGCGCATCTCGCGGCGCACCCCGCAGGCCCTTGCCGATCCGATCGGCCAAACGCGCGCCGAACACCAAAGCGGGCGAGCTGGCGATGGCGAAAAGCGGTTTTGACAGCGCGCCAAGACCATAACCCAGAAGGATGAGCGGCTTGCGCCGCCCGATGCGATCTGAAATGTAGCCGGAGAACACTTTTGAGATCGCCGCAGTCGATTCCGCCACGCCATCAATGATCCCGACCAGCGCCACGCTGGCGCCGAGCGTCGTGGTCAGGAAGAGCGGCAGCAGGGCGTGGATCGTCTCCGACGAAACGTCCATGAAAAAACTGACCAGCCCCAGCGCCCAGACCGTGCGCGGGATGGCGGCACGGCTGCGCGCGCGGGACGCTTCAGACATGCAAGGCTCCTCCGTTAGCTCTGTGCAGACCCGCCGTCACCGCCATAGCACAGCGTCCTAGCGATGACGCTATCACGCGCTTGAACTGGCTAAGCGCCACGCCGCAACGCTCCCCGCACCACACGCTCAGCACCAGCTAAGAAACTAGAATGTCGCGCGACCTGCCTACGGGTCGCGCGACATTCTGCAAGACTCGGCGCGGGTCTTGCTGGCTGCCTCATCGTGGTCACCATGATGCTGCTTCGCCTGCACACGCGCACCATCGCGCTCTGCGCGCTCGTGCCTGCGGCGCTTGTCGCGGCAAGCGGCGACGGCTTGCGCGATCGCATCCTCTACAATCCGAGCAACTCCATTTCCCGCGGCTTTTACGCGCGCATTGACGGGAGCATCGACCGCGGCGCCTTGGTCACGGTTCGAGCACTGGACGTCTCCCCCGCTTACGCCGCGATGCGCGACTTCACAGATCCGAGAGACCGGTTCATCAAGCGGGTCGCGGCGACCTCCGGACAGGTCGTGTGCGCGCGCGGAGGCGATCTCTTTATTGATGGTGAACTCGCCGCGCGACGCGCCCAATACGATGCAGAGGGACGACGTTTGCCGACATGGTCGGGATGCCGGACCTTGAACACCGACGGAATCCTGCTGCTCGGCGACACGCCCGATAGCTTTGATGGACGTTATTGGGGACCAATCTCGCGGCGATTGGTGGAAGGCGTCTGGCGGCCGTTTCCCGGCTAAGGGCTTGACCGGGAAATCGTCCGCCCGAGATGAGTCCCCCGCTGGAGCACATGACTCTCACCTTCGTACTTCTAGGCCTATTGCTATTTGCGCTGGCGCTGCTCCGCCGTGCTGCCGCCATCGCCCTTGCGGTGCTCATCGGCTGGGAAAGGTGGAGCACACGCGACCTGTCCACGACCTGCGTGGCGGCGACAGCGGCTTTTCTGGAGCGATCCTCGTTACCGATATCGGCGCCCACTCTAGCTCGCGCGGCTTTCGGTTGACGACACTTGGCGTGGAAACCGTTGCGACGAGCATGACGAGTGGTCTGCTCGTTTTCGTGGCGTTACTGACCTGCATTCAGTGATGGCGCGCGTCGTTGTCTCAGCTGCAGCGGGGCTGATAGGCACTGGTCTGATCCTGCGTTGGCGCAATTCTCGTCGCTGATTCACACCAACCGCGCGTTCACCTGCGAGACGTATGCTGTCTCCAGAAAAGCGTGCGGAGGTATGATGAAAACGTGAGAGGGATGCATGAAGGTCTTAGGGCTAGATAAGAGACGACCTGCGGTCGCTCAAAACGCTGACGCGCAAAGCATCTCACGCAGGTCGCGCGCCACCTCACGGGTCGCGCGGCGGGCCGCGGCAGAACTCAACGCCGAACACGGCCAAAGCATGAGTCAGCTATGACAGCGACCAGCTTCGATCAATTGCTGCGCGCCTCTCGTCTCGCCTCCCCGGCGATCGGCCCCGACAAATTCATGGTGGGTCGATCAATCATTATGACACGCGCAGATCGCGATCGACTCGTCGGCAAGGTCAAGGAGGGGCGCGCTAAATCGAGTGGCGGTGCGCCCCCGCGCGGCGTCAAACTCTCGCGTCGCCTGGACAAGCGCACGGCGCTTCTGCGGGGCCACGGCAACGGAGACGCTTCGGCCTTCGCGCCATCGGGTTTCGACACCCGCCAGCGTGTTGTGGTGAAGGTGCATTATTTCAACCACGCTTCCGGCGGCGGCGCCGGCCTTAACGCGCACGCGCGCTACGTGGCCCGCGACGCCGCGACCCGTGACGACCTGCGCGACGCCGATGCAGTTGCGCGCGGCGAGCCTACTGAAACGAAGCGCGAGGCTGAGCTCCAAGCCGAAGCGCATGCCGCCTATCTGTCGCGCGGCCGTTCGCAAGCATCGGTGTTCTACGACAGCGAGAGCGGCGGCGTGGACGGCGCAGCGAGGGCGGAGGCCTGGGCGCGTTCAGACAAGCGCCACTTCCGCGTCGTGCTGAGCGCTGAGAATGGCGCCAAGCTGACCGATCTGCCGGCCTATACGCGCGAGGTGATGGCGCGCGCAGGCGCCTCGATCGGGACCAAGCTGCACTGGATCGCCGTGGACCACCACGACACCGACAACCCGCACACCCACATCATCATCCGAGGGCGGCGCGCCAACGGCCAGGACCTCGTCTTGCCCAAGGATTTCGTGAAGCACGGCTTTCGCGGCATTGCTCGCGACGTGGCGACAGAATGGCTCGGCGCGCGCACGGCGGCGGATGAGCGCCAAGCGCTTGATCGCGAAGTGACCCGCCACGCCCCGACGCGGCTCGACCGGATGATCGAAGCACAACTGCCCCAAGACAGGACAATACGCATTGCGGGACTCGCGGCGCCCGGCGGCGACCCGTCCACGACCCTCGCGCTCAAAGAGCGTGCACGCGAGTTGCAGCGTATGGGGCTTGCGCAAGAGGTGAAGCGAAACGTGCTGGCGTTTCAGCCGGATTGGCGGGATCGCCTACAAGCGATGGAGTTGCACCTCGATATTCGCAAACGCGTGGTTCTGGAGCGGACGGTGCAAATGCGCGTGGCGTTCGAGCGCGAGGTAACGGCGATGACCCGCGGATTGTTAGGCCGCTGAGGCTCCCGCCCTACCATTCTCGCCGCGACTTTTCTTTCCGACCTGTTAATACCTAAATGGGGAGAAGCACTGTGGACGGTCGGGCACCGAGCATAGATTCCGCGTGGGCGTGGCTAGTCGGTCTTGTGCCGTCTGAGTGGAGACCGGCGCTCGGGATTTTCGCCGGCGTCATCATCCTGCTGTGGCTCGTAATAAATGGCCTCAAAACCATTCTCGAGCTCATCAAGGCTTGGCAGGAGCTTCAGCGGCGGCGCGCGCGCGCCAGCGAACCAAAGCCTGAAATCGGGCCACTTCCCGCCCCGCGTGTCAGCGTGTGGACGCCGCCAATTCATTCACCACCGCGACCGAAGATGGTCGAAAATGGCGGCAAGCCGATCGTGACCACGGCCAACATGAAGGGCGGCGTCGGCAAGACCACGCTCACGGCAAACCTCGCTGCGCATCTCGATGCACAGGGCCAAAAGGTGTTGCTGATCGACCTTGATTATCAGGGATCGCTTTCCCAGACCGCGTTGGCGGCGGCAAACATCTCGCGCATGGGGTCTGTCGTTGATGATCTCATTCGCGGCAACAAATCTATGGGCGCGATCTTGGAAGCGTCGCAGACGCTGACGCCCGCACTCTCAAACTCGCGCATCCTCACCTGCTACTACGAATTCTCGGATACCGAGACGCACGAGATGGTGGATTGGCTGGTCGCTATTCGTGAAGGTAAGCCAACCGATGACGTGCGATTCCGGCTCACCCAGCTCTTGCAGGACGAGGCGGTGCAAGCGCATTACGACGTAGTGCTGATTGATGCTCCTCCCCGCTTTTCTACGGGCACGATCAACGCTCTTTGCGCGAGCACGCACCTCATTATCCCCACTGTGTTGGATCAGATGTCGGCAGAAGCCGTCATCTACTTCTCGCGCGATGTCGCAGCAATGAAACGCGATCTCTTCCCGCAGCTGCGGCTCGTCGGCGTAGTGCCGACGCTTGTTCACCAAGCGGTTGGGTTCACGCCTCGGGAACAGGAAATCATCGACGGGATTAACACGGCGTTGCGTCCGTACTGGGGCGTCAACAAAGCCGTCCTGGAAGACGCCTTCGTGCCGCGAAAGAACTGGATCGGCGATATCTCAGGCACCGGAATTGGATATTTCGATGCGGGGCAGTCGAGGCACACTCGTGAGATTCGTGCTATCTTCGATCGCGTTGGCTCCGCAATCGGGAAACATATTTGGCCATGACGCCCAGACAAGCAGCTAAGGAGATCGTTGCACTTCTCAAAGAAGCAGAAGACGTGACTGCGCCTTCCGCTGAATTACGCGCCTTTCTCGACGATCTTGCAAAGTCGCCGGGGCTTAAGAAGCCGCGCGTTAACCGCAGGACAACTGCCGGAGGCGGAACCTCGGTCGGTACGACACCGAGAGTCGGTGAGCGTACGAAACGACCGACCGAGGCTGAGATGGCGCAGACAATCGAAGAGCTGGCAAAAAAGCTGAACGATGCTTTTAACAGTGACGAGCGCTTTGAAGCCGTCATGACTGAAGTTGAAGCGCAGCCCCTCACCAAGTCGAATGTGGTGACGCTTTATCAGCGCGTGTTCAAGAGCGCTCGCGCGCCGTCAACTTCGCTCACAAAACCCGAGCTATTTAATGCGCTACGCAAGGCGCGTATTAAACAGGTGCGCGGGCAGTCCTAATCGCTGAGCCTACCGGGTTTTTCGAGGCGCCAACACGCGACCCGACGGCCTCATATTCGTCACGCGCGGTGTGGGCAGGGCGAGTGTCTCGCTGAGCTTTTCGAATCCACATTTCAAACATAGGAGGTGATCGGCGGTTGCGCCTCTTGCTGGCGCTTCGCCATGTCGGTGAGCCACGTTTCGAGCTTGGCGACTTCGTCGACCAAGGCTGCATGCGGGATCGTTTCGGGGTTGAGGGTTTCAGCGGACGCGTGGAGGTCCTCTGAGAGCCGCCGCCGTGCAGCTGTCACCGTTCTCACGTCCTCTTCGGTGAGGACAGCGAGCTTGTAGAGGCTCGTGCCCTTGATCTGGTTGTCGAAGCGGCCAAGTACAGGGAAGACGAAATCGGCGATGCCCTGATCCCACGCTTCGCGCAGCTGCTCGATGACGCCTTTGCAGAAGATCGTGCGCTTGACGTCGGCCCAGTGTTCGAAATGGCCCTTCTCGCCTTTCAATTCCGAGCGCAGCGCATTGGCGAGCTGCAGCGCGGACTTGGCCTTCGCCGGCAGCTCACCCTCGATATAGCCAGGACGTTCAAGCTTCCGCTGCACGGTCTGATACATGACCGGCCGCCCTTGCGCTTCCGCTTCTTCGATGCGGCGGGCTAAGCCGCGCGTGGCAAAGACGCGCATCGTCGAATGAGTCGAGGATGTGGGGCGCATGCTCCAAGGCTTGTGCATCCAGAGCGCCCTGACGTCCATTTCCCCCAAGACGACGCTGAGCCCAGAAGAGTGATCGGCATCAAGGTGCGTATTGAGCGTGTTATTGACAAGGTTGGCGCCACATGCGGCGGATCAGGCCGACTAGGCGCGCGCCGGAGTCCGGTGAATCGCGCCGACATTATAGCACAAAGCAGGAACATTGAGCACGGTTCGATGCCTTCCCGCCGCTTGCCGTTACGGGCCGAATCTGCACCATAATGGTGCATCTTGACATTACACCATAAAGGTGTCATTTCTGCATGACCGAGAAACGCAAACCGACCTACGACCTGGAGGCGTTCAAGGCCACTTTCAGCACTGAGGATGGCCTGAACCTGACCGGTACGGCGTTGAAAGATGCCGCATCATTAGGTTTTGGAAGAACGGAGATCGTCGCCACGATCCAGACGATGGAGAGAACGCACTTCTACAAGTCGATGACGTCGCTTCGCGATCATCGAATTTGGCAGGACGTTTACCATGTCCCATCGGATGTCGGGGCGCTCTACGTGAAGTTCACGGCCGACGTGGTCACGGAGTTTATGTTGCTGTCGTTCAAGGAGAAGGACAATGGCTGATCCAGTTTGTCCCGAAACTGGGGCGCCGATGCACCGCAACGCGCGGCCAATGACGCTGACCTATAAGGATCGGTCGATCACGTTCGAAATGCCTGGTTGGTACTGCACGGAGTCCGAGGAAAGCACCCATACCGGCGAAGACATGAAAGTGTCCGACCGGATGCTGAATCTTCTCAAGGCCAGGGTCGAGGGCCTGCTCGAGCCCGAGCAAATCCGAAGCATCCGCAAAAAGCTCGGGCTCAGTCAGGCTGACGCCGGTCAGGTTATCGGCGGAGGTCCGCGCGCGTTTCAGAAATATGAGGCTGGTGATCTGCTTCCGAGCCGAGCGATCAGCAGCGCGCTTCTGCTGCTAGATCATGATCCGAATGCGCTTCGCATACTGGAGCAGCACGGCAAGTCAGCCGCCTAAGACCGCATTGGCGATTAAGTGAGTCAGATGTATCTGCTACTAGGCGACCATCCCGCGCGGCCTCTCTCGGCGCGCCGCAACACGCGGCGAGTGAGCATCTCAAGCCGTCTCATCGCCTGTTGCAAGCCGTCTCGGACCGTGTCTTTGAGGCGATCTTGATTTTTGCTACCAATATGCTACCAAATTGCCTTCGATGCGGAAGCTGGCTTCTGCATCGACTAGATTCGATCTGTTATCATTGAAGAAAATGGTGGGCGCGACAGGGATTGAACCTGTGACCCCTCCCGTGTGAAGGGAGTGCTCTCCCGCTGAGCTACGCGCCCGGAAACCAGAGCTTCCGAAGGGCGCGGACCATAAAGTCCGGCCCGCCTGCGTCAAGCGGCCCAGCCGCAGGGACTTGACCTGGACACTGCTTCTGGTCCTATTGCGAACCGTTCGCAAATTGCCGCTGGAGCAGCCCTTGTCCTTTGTCATGAACCGTCGCGCGCTCGTCCTGGGCGCCTCCGCGACCGCACTCGCCGCTTGCGCGCCGAGCGCCGGTGGCGAGGACAATTTCGTCAACGTCTATACGGCCCGCCATTACGACGCCGACCGCGCGCTCTATGCCGGCTTCCAAGAAGCGACCGGGGTTGAAGTCCGTGCGTTGACTGGCAGCGCCGAACAATTGCTCGAACGCTTGCGCGCCGAGGGCGACGCGTCGGAAGCCGACGTGTTCATCAGCGCGGACGCAGGCAACCTCTGGAAGGTGAAGGAAGCTGGCCTCTTCCAGAACGTCACGACACCCGCGTTGGAGCAAAACGTTCCGGCGCATCTGCGCGACCCGGAAGGCGCGTTCTGGGGCTTTACCAAGCGCGCGCGGATCATCGTCTATCGCAAGGACGCGGTGCGTCCTGAGGAAGTGGCGACCATGGATGCGCTCGGCACGGCGCGCTTTCGTAGTCAGATCGTGATGCGCTCGTCTTCGAATACGTATCAACTCTCGACACTCGCTGCCCGGATTGAGCGTCTTGGCGCTAAAAACGCGAAGGCGTGGGCGGCGGCGGTGCGCGGCAATTTTGCGCGCGATCCGCAAGGTAGCGACAGCGATCAGATCAAAGCCGTGGCCGCGGGCGAGGCGCAGGCGTCTGTCTGCAACCACTATTATTACTTCCGCATGTTGCGCTCGGAAGACCCCGCCGATCGCGCAGTGATCGAGAAAGTTGGGTTTGTATTTCCAGATCAGGCCGGCGCCGGCACGCACGTGAACATTTCTGGCGGCGGCGTCACCGCCCATGCCAAACGCCGCGAACGCGCTGTGCAGTTCCTGGAATATCTGGTGAGCACCGAGGCGCAGACCATGCTGGCGCCCCTGAACACCGAATTTCCGATCCGTCCGGAAATCGTGGCTGCGCCAGATTTGGTGGCCGCCGGCCCGTTCAAGGAAGAAAACATCCCGCTCGATGCGCTGGGCCGTCACCAGGCGGAAGCCGCTCGCATCTTCGAAGAAGTGGGTTGGACCTAAGCCAACACGCGCTAGAAGCAGCGGCTCATGAGCCTAGCCGCAACTCCTGCTCGCTCTAAAGCGTCACGCCTCGACGGCGTGGTGCTGGCGGCGGCTGTTGCGACGCTTATCTGCGCAGCGCCGGCGGTTGCCGTGATCGTGCTGGCGCTGACGCAAGAGAGCGGCGCAAACTTTGGCGGTGCACTCATCCGTGAAGGCGCGATCGGCACGTTTTCGCTCGTTCTCGCCGGTGGCTCGGGCGCCATCGTCTTCGGCGCGCTGGCGGCGTGGCTGGTGACGTTGTGCAGGTTTCCAGGTCGCGCACTTTTCGAGTGGCTGCTTGTCATCCCGCTCGCGGCGCCGAGCTACATTCTAGCCTACGCGTACGCGAGTATGACATGGGCGGGCGCCTCACCGGTGCCAGTGCAAGGTTTCTGGGGCGTCGCGTTTATCTACGCAGTGGGGCTTTATCCTTATGTGTATCTCGCTGCGCGCGCGGCGTTCGCGAGCCAATCGGCGTGCGCGCTTGAGGCGGCGCGCTTGCTTGGGGCATCGCCACTGCGCGTGTTCTGGCGCGTGGCGCTGCCGTTGGCGCGCCCCGGCATTGCGGCGGGCGCAGCACTCGCATGCATGGAAATCGCGGCGGACTACGGCGCAGCGCAACACTTCGGCATGAGCACGCTTTCAACCGCCGTGTTTCGCGCGTGGTATGCGCACGGCGCACCGGCGCTGGCCTTGCAAATCTCAGCGGTGCTGCTGGTGGCGGCAATTGTGTTCTTGTTTGTGGAGCGCAGCGCTCGCGGGCGAGCGGCGTATGCTGGCGGCTCATCGCGGTGGCGGCCGTTGCCGCGATATCAGCTCAGCGCCTTAACCGGGGCCGCGGCCTTTGTGTTTTGCGCTGCGCTGATCCTATTCGGTGCCGCGTTGCCGCTGTTGTGGCTGGGACGTCTGGCGGTTTTGCACGCGAATGTGGCGGACATTGTAGCGCCGTTCGTGAACTCGATCGTGCTCGCGGCGGCGGGCGCCCTCATCACGCTTGCACTCGCAGCTGCCATCGCCGTTGCAACCCGCCGCGCGAAATCATGGGGCAACATCCCGATTTTTGCGGCAGGCATGGGTTATTCGGCGCCTGGGGCCGTCATTGCGCTCGGTGCGCTTTCTTTGTTTGCGCTGGGGCGTGAGGCGGGATGGGTCGGCGGACTTGGCGCGACGCTTTCACTCGCGGCGCTCTATTGGACTTACGCCGCGCGTTTTGCTTCGGCGGGCGTCGGACCGATCGATGCGGGCCTAGCGCGGCTTTCAAAGGGCCTCGACGCATCAGCGCGCACGTTGGGCGCCGGCCCGTGGCGGCGCTTCGCTGAGATTGATCTGCCTATCGCGGCGCCGAGCTTAGCGGTGGCGGCGCTCATATTGTTTGTTGAAATTTTGAAAGAGCTTCCGGCAACGCTCATCCTGCGTCCGTTCAACTTCGATACACTCGCTGTGAAGGCCTATTCCTACGCGAGCGATGAACGGCTGCTCGAAGCGGCCGCGCCGGCCCTGCTCATCTTTCTCGCCGGCCTCGCGCCGATCGTCATTCTCGCACGCAACATTGAACGCGGGCGCGCCGGGGTTGCGTCATGAGCAGCGTGCAAGTCACCGGCGTCCATCGCAACTATGGCAAGACACGCGTGCTGAACAATGTGTCGTTCACGGCGCCGGAAGGCCAAGTGGTGGCGCTGCTCGGACCGTCCGGCTCGGGCAAGTCCACCATCCTGCGGCTCATCGCTGGCTTGGAAACCGTCGATGCCGGCGAAATTCACATTGGCGGCGAGCGCGTTTCGGCCGTTGGATCGACGCTGGCCACAGAAGCACGCCGTGTCGGCATGGTGTTTCAAGACTATTCGCTGTTTCCGCATCTAAGTGTGGGCGCGAACGTCGCCTTCGGCCTCGACAAGCTGGCCCGCGCCGAGCGTGACGAAACCGCGTTGCGCTGGTTGGACCGCGTTGGCCTGAAGCATCGCGCAAGCGCCTATCCGCACGAACTTTCCGGCGGCGAACAACAGCGTGTCGCGCTCGCGCGCGCTATGGCGCCTAAGCCGCGCGCGATCCTGCTCGACGAGCCATTCTCCGGTCTGGACGCAGTCCTACGCGCGGAGCTGCGCGATGCAACGCTGGCGACGCTCGCCGAAGCGCGGACGACGACCTTATTCGTCACGCACGATGCCGAAGACGCGTTGCAGGCGGCGGATCGGCTGGTGATTTTGAAGTCCGGGCGTGTCTTGCAGGAAGCTGCGCCGCGCGAGGCCTATGACCGGCCGGCGTCGTTGGACGCCGCAGCAGCGCTTGGACCGATCAACCTGTTTGCAGGCCGCGTTGCGGACGGCGCGGTGGCGACGCCGTTCGGTGCGGTGGCAGCGGAACACTTGCCAAGCGGTGTGAGCGCTAACGTCGCGGTGCGTGCTGAGGCGCTGACGCTAACTCCCGGCGTGGGCGCGCGCGTTGTAGCTGTGCGCCCGCATGGCGCGCATGATCTGGTGCGCATCGAAGCTCAAGGCGTGACCTGGCGCGCACTCACGCCGCCGCGAACGGCTCTCGGCGAAACTGTTTCAGTGGAAATTCAGCCGGCTGGCGCGTTCGCATTTTCGGCCTGACCTTCGGCCGGCTTGCGCAACACGAAGCGGCGGCGCTCTAAACGGCGCGTGGCCAGCAATTGCAAACGCATGCGCCATGCTTCTGCTTCCCAGGCCAACTCACGCGCGACCGGCACTTCAAGCCCGCCTGTGGTAGCGAGCTTCTCGCCGAGCTGCTTGAAAGCGGCTCGGGCGGTGAAGAGGAAATCCTCAGTCATGTCCTCATCGGCTTCGAGAGCCAGGCCGGCATCGACGAAGAATTGCAGGATGTCGCCGTGAGCGCGGATCTGCGGTTCGGCGAAGGATGATGCGAAGGCCGTCGCGAGTTCCGGTGTTTTCAGCCCGACATAACATTCCACCACAGCGCAAGCGCCGGGCTTCAAACACTTCATGATCTGCTGCGCGAGATGCGGCGGGTAACCGCAATAGGCAAAATCATCGATGCTCAGGAGCCCGTCATAGGAGGCAGGCGTGAACACGTGCGCTTCGAGATCGATGCGAGAAGCGCTGACGCGTTCGTCGAGCTTTGCTTTTTTCAGCCCATGTTTCAGGGCGTCAAACGTCTCTTCGCGCCATTCGAAGACTTCAATCTTGCCTGCGTGCGCGCCCGCGACAGCAACCATCGGACCGGCGAGCCCAGGGCCCAACACGGCGAGTACACCCTCGGGCGAAAGCCCAATACGCGCAGGCTCTAACTTGTCGGCGGTGGCGTCACCGGGCCGACACCGATCTTCGCCCCAAATGATCGAGAGCGCCTCCAAGCGCGGCGGCATGTCATAGGGGAGTTCATCGAAGAGTTCGTCCTCGGCATCGCCATCGTTGGCGGGCGGTTCGGCTGCGAGCTTGGCCTCGATCTCAGCGATCGCGACTTCCTCGTCAAAGGCTACGCCGTCCCACCAGGCGCGAAGCTTCGCGCGCGTAAGCGCGAGACCCTTCTTATCGAAAAGAGCTTTCACAGCCGCCATTGAGCGGCGAGCCTAAGCCCAATTCCGTTAACGATTTGCTTGGACAGTAGGTAAAAGCGGCGGGGCTTGCGACGGCAATTGCCCATTCGGATCGTCAATAAACGCTAAGATATCAGCGTAGACGACCTCGCGCTGGTTATCGCGGAGGAGCCAGTGCCAGCCATCCTCATAGAGCGCGGTCCGGGCGCTGCGAGGTAAGCGGCGGGCCGTGGCAATGGCAGAATTGCGGGGGATGATCTGGTCGTGAGCCCCGTAGAGGAAGAGCACATCGCCATCGAGATCGGCGGCGCGCTCCGAGGCTGTCTCCATCAGGCCGACCAATCCGTAGAGCGCATCGATCCGGGTCGACCAAATCATATGCGGCGCCCGCCCTGCTTGCAGCAGGGCTGCCTGATTATCTGACGCTGTGCGCGTGCGGACGACGCCGCGCGGCGGCTGCACCGCACGCCAAGGGAACGTATGCGCACCAACCCAAAGCGCGAGTGCGTATTGATCCGGCATCGTCGACCAACCCCAAACGGCGGGCGCCACGAGCACCAAGCGATCAATCTCCGGTGCGTCCGGTCCACCGAAAGTGATGATGGCTTCCGCCGAGCCCATGGAATCACCGATGACCACGATCTTCGCATTCGGATGCGTGCGACGCGCGACGATGATTGCTGTGCGTAAATCCTCGGTCATGAGGCGTTCGCCGGCCCACACACCGCGATTGGGTGAACGGCCAAAGCCGCGCGCATCGTAAGCGTAGACCGCAACGCCGTGTTCGGCGAACCAAGGTCCCGCCAGATAGAACGTGTTGGCATAGTCATTCATGCCGTGCAGCGCGATGATCACGGCGCGCGGCTCTTCATCGTTCGCGGGCAACCAAGCGGTGAGCCCAAGCTCGGCGCCATCGAAAGAAATAAAGCGCTCCGCCGCCGGCTCGAAACGCGGCCCGGCGAATGTATCCAACGGAGACCCCGCGCGTTGCACAGTCGGCACGCAAGCGGCTAACACGATCAACGCAAGGCAGATGAAACCCTGCGCCGCAACTCGGGGAGCAAATCTCGTTCGAACCATGGATTACGCTTCAGCCAGCCCGTATTTCGCCACGACGGATGCGGCAAAGACATGACATCGGCGGGGTAATCGCGCCACGCGCTCACCGTTTCACCGAGACTCGACTTCACAGCACCACCCAGATGATAGCGCTGCGCATAAGCGCCGACCAGCAGTGTAAGCTGCACATTCTTCAAAAGCGGCAGCAACCTCGGCCGCCACAATGGAGCGCACTCGCGGCGCGGCGGCAAATCGGCGCCGTTGACCGTACCCGGGAAACAAAACCCCATCGCCGCAACCGCAATGTTGCCTTTGTCATAGAACCTGTCGCGGTCCAGCTCCATCCACGTGCGGAGCCGATCGCCGGACGCATCGTTCCACGGAATGCCGCTCTCGTGCACGCGCCTACCGGGCGCCTGACCGGCGATCAAAATGCGCGCACGCGAATCCACCCACACGACCGGTCGCGGCTCATGTGGCAACTTGCCCACGCACACACGGCACGCTTCAATCTCACGAACGAGCGATGTCAGCGCCCGAGAGGAACTCATTTCGCCATCGACCACGATATAATGTCGTCATTATGCGCCAATCGCGCACATTCCGCGCTCGACGGGGTTGGCTAGCGCGCCTCACTTCCCGTATTTCCATAGCATGCATCACACGCCGCTTCTCGCGACCATCGCAGCCAGTTTTGTTGTCGCATTCTTTCTAGGCATGATCGCAAACCGGCTGAAGTTTCCGCCAATAGTGGGATACCTCGTCGCTGGCATTATCATAGGGCCGTTTACGCCCGGCTTCGTGGCGGATGGTGACCTTGCCGCGGAACTCGCGGAGATCGGCGTCATCCTGCTGATGTTCGGCGTTGGCCTGCACTTTTCGTACAAAGACCTCTTCGCGGTTCGCGAGATCGCCATTCCCGGCGCGGTTGCCCAGATTGTTGTCGCGACCCTGCTCGGGATGGGTCTCGCTTGGCTTTTAAATTGGCCTTTAGCCGGCGGCATCGTCTTCGGGCTCGCGCTATCGGTCGCGAGTACGGTGGTGCTGCTGCGGGCGCTCGAAGATCGCCAATTGCTCGACACCCGAAGCGGTCACGTCGCGATTGGCTGGCTGATTGTCGAAGACATCGCCATGATTTTCGCGCTGGTGCTGCTGCCGGTGGTGGCGCAAGTGCTGCCGGGCGTCGCCGAAAGCGCCGCCCCCAGCGCAGCTGCCGATGTTCACGCCGCCGCCGATCCCAGCGGAAACATTCTTCTCTCGCTGGCGCTGACGCTCGGCAAGCTGGTGGCCTTCACCGGGCTCATATTCGTGGTTGGCCGGCGCGTCATTCCATGGGGGCTGGCGCGCGTTGCCGGCTCCGGTTCGCGCGAGCTCTTTACGCTTTCGGTTCTCGCGATTGGTATTGGCGTCGCCTACTTCGCGGCTGTCTTCTTTGACGTATCGTTCGCGCTGGGCGCGTTCTTCGCCGGGATGGTGCTGAAAGAGTCTGAGCTTAGCCACCAGGCAGCCGAAAACACTTTGCCGCTTCGCGACGCGTTTGCGGTGTTGTTCTTTGTGTCAGTGGGGATGTTGTTCAATCCGGCGGTGTTGATCGAACAACCGCTCGCTGTGTTGGCGACCCTCTCCATCATCGTGATCGGAAAATCCGTTGCGGCGTTTTTGATCGTTCGCGCCTTCAGCTATCCGACGGACACAGCGCTACTGATTTCCGCAAGCCTGGCGCAGATCGGCGAATTTTCGTTCATCCTCATGTCGCTTGGCATTGGGCTTGGGCTCATTCCCGAGAATGCGCGCGATCTCGTGCTTGCTGGCGCGATCCTTTCGATCATGCTGAACCCCGCCATTTTCCTTTTTGCGGACCGGCTGCGCGCCCAGCGTCTGGCGCGTGAGGCCGCCAAGGAGGCCGCTGCGACGGTTGACGATGAACCAGATGCACCGCGCCATGTGAGCGAAGCCGACCACACCATTGTAGTGGGTTACGGCCGCGTCGGCAGGCGCGTGGCTGACACGCTCGCGGAGAAGGGTCTGCCGGTCGTCGTCGTGGAATCCGACATCGAGCGCGTGGAGACGTTGCGCGTTGCAGGACGCACAGCAATCCTTGGCAACGCGGTGCGCGACGAAGTGCTGCGTGCGGCGGGCGTTGAGAAGGCAAGGCACCTTATCGTGGCCGTGCCGAACGGGCTCGAGTCGGGCGAAGTTGTTGCCCATGCGCGCAAGCTCAATCCAGGTCTGCGGATCATTGCGCGCGCGCATCTCGACGCGGAAGTAGATCACCTCAACGCCAGCGGCGCGGATCGCGTCATAATGGGCGAGCGCGAGATCGCGAGATTGATGCTTGCCGATGTGGCGCCTGCGCCGACTGCGTAGTTATTCCGCGTTATCGGCCCGATAGCGCAAACGCACAGCCGGAATAACGCCAACGTCGATTTCCATGTGGGCGCAGCTGAAGCCTGGGACTTTGACCTGCCGGTGCACATCGCCCGCGCGGCGCAGCACGCTCAGCATCGAGGCGCCGACCTTGTTGTATTTGAGGACCTCGCGCGCCGCGGCAATATCGCCCTCGCTTGCGGGCCAGGGCATGAAGTGAGCGATAATCTTGGGTGTGATGCCGAGTTCGATCTCGAATTCGCGAAGCTCATAGCCAGCTTGGCGCAATGGCGGCAGCGCAGTCAAAAACGCCGTCATTGTCTCTTGCAGCTTCTCGGCGCCGAACGCTTTCAGCTCCGCGAACTTCTCGCCTGGGATTGCGGCCATCGACTTGGCATGGTCGCCGAGTGTCTTCTTGGGCTTTTGATCTTCGCTGGTCATGGCTCAATCAATATCGAGCGTCGCGGCATAGATGTCGCCGTCCAGCGCTTTGAAGATCAGCGCATCGCCTGCGGCAACCTCAAGACCCATCTCAGTGCTGAGTGCGGCGATTGCAGCGATGACGCCGGGATTGCCAACGAGCGGCGCGTCTTCGCCAAAGCCCAGGAACGCGAGCGGCGCGCCGTCACGAACGGGCCATACGAAAGGGTTGTAGGTGGCGAAGCCCGGCGTCCGTTGCTCTACTTCTATCGCCAGCGACTCATCGGGATCGACGTCGAAGCTGAAATCGTGAAGGCCATAGTCACCATCGGTGACGACGTTGCCGAGATTGCCGTCGGCCACACACCGCGCGCAGATCGGCGACGGCTCGGGCGGCAGCGCGTAAATGTGCTGGGTGTAAGCCCACACGCACGGCTTGCCGCAAGCGGCGCATGGCGCGTCGGACTCTTCAAACACACCGTGTTCGTAAGCGTCCGGATGGAAGCGAAAAAATGGCTTGTCGCTCATTTGCCGCGTTTCATCATTTCGCGCGCAATAATGATACGCTGGATCTCGCTGGTGCCTTCGTAGAGACGGAAGACGCGGACGTCGCGATAGAGGCGCTCGATGCCGTGATCGGCGACGTAGCCGGAGCCGCCGAAGATTTGCACAGCGCGGTCGGCGACCCGGCCTACCATTTCTGAGCAGAAGAGCTTTGCGGCGGCGGCATCCAGAACAACATCCTCGCCAGCGTCACGCTTGCGCGCAGCGTCCAGCACCATGGCGCGGCCCGCATTTGCCTCGGCGCGGCAATCAGCAAGCATGGCTTGGATCATTTGGAAGTTGGCGATGGCTTGGCCGAATTGTTTGCGTTCGGCGGCGTAGCGCACGCTCTCCTCGATCAGCCGCTCCGCTACGCCAACGCACACCGAAGAAATGTGCAGCCGTCCGCGATCGAGCACTTGCATGGCGATGCGGAAGCCTTGGCCTTCATCGCCGAGACGCATATCCGCAGGCACGCGCACATTGTCGAAGTTCACGTCACAGATGTGGGCGCCTTGCTGGCCCATCTTCTTCTCAGGCTTGCCAACGGAAATGCCTTTTAGATCGCTGGGCACCAGAAACGCGGAGACACCGCCGCCGCCCTTCACATCCTGATTGGTGCGCGCCATCACGGTGAAGATTGAGGCGCGGTTGGCGTTGGTGATGTAGCGCTTGGAGCCGCTCAGCACATAGGCATCGCCGTCGAACTCGGCCTTGGTGCGGACCGCGCCGGAGTCAGAGCCCGCTTCCGGTTCGGTGAGCGCGAATGATGTAACAACCTCACCCGACGCAATGCCCGGCAACCATTTTTGTTTTTGTGCCTCGGTCCCGAACATGACCAGACCCTGGCTACCGATGCCGACATTGGTGCCAAACGCCGAGCGAAACGCCGGCGAACAGCGGCAAAACTCGAACATCGTCCGGCACTCTTCCTCCATGGTGAGGCCAAGCCCGCCGTACTCTTCGGGGATCGAGATGCCGAACATGCCGAGTGCGCGCATCTCCGCCAGCGCATCGGCGGGGATCGCATCGTCTTCCGACACTTTCGCTTCAAGTGGGATCAGGCGGTCGTTGACGAAGCGGCGAACGCCATCAAGCAATTGTCCAAATGTTTCGTGGTCCATGAAGTCAGCACACCTGCCGCGTTGAAACTGTGTTGAGACGATACGGCGCACATGGGACTGCGCGCGTTTGGGTTTCCACCATGCGCACAGGACCGATCACGGGATCGGCTTCGCGCAGCACGGCATCAAGATCGCTTTGCTCAAGGCGCCAAGGCTGCACCACTGCGGCGGCGTCCACCAAATTCGCTTGCCAGATTCCAAGATAAACCGCTTCGCCGGGCCGCACTTCAAACGAGGGCCGCTCCGGACCGCGGATAAGGCCGTTGGCGGTGTAATTCACGCGTCCGTCTTCGATCAAAGCGAAGGCGCTATCGAGCGCATAGGTTCCGGGCGAGATCTCTGCGAACACAAACTCACCAGGAATGCCTGGCACTTGCGCGTTGTCACCCGACTTGGAGCGCGCTTCGAAGAGGCGCCGCCGCCCATAGCGCATGAAGTTGCCGTCGGCGTCCAAGCGCCGCCAAAGCACAGTGTATCGCGGCGATGTGTTCTCAGCCGCCTCGGCGATACCCATGATGACGTACGACCTCTCATCGTCGCCCGCGCGAAAGCGCTTGTCGCCGGGTAAAGCGCACTGAGCCACCAGCACGCACGCCAAAATCGCAACTACCTCGCGCATCGCGCCCCGCCTTGCCCATAGGCTCACAGCATGCCAGCACCGGCCCTTGGAGGGAATGGCATGAACGGCGACGCAACGCCCCAAACGACGTGGACCGGCAGCGAGACGCTTACGGAAGGCCCGTTCGCGGGCTGGACGACGTGGAGCAAAGGCGGCGACCCTTTTGAAACCCTCATCGGTCCGTTCTACTTCCGCGAGGAAGACGGCCGCGCGCGGTGCGCGTTCGAGCCCCAGCCGCATCACCTCAATGGCGGCGGACTGATCCACGGAGGTTGCTTGATGAGCTTTGCCGACTTTTCGCTTTTCGCCATTGCTCACAATACGTTGAAGGGCGCGCATGCGGTCACGCTCACGTTCAGTTCCCAGTTTGTGAATGCAGGCGTACTTGAGGGACGTGTGGAAGCGCACGGCGAAGTTCTGCGCGACACCCGCTCAATCACATTCGTCCAAGGAATTGTGACACAGGCAGCGCGCCCATTGCTTTCATTTTCAGCCACCCTCAAGAAGATCGCGCGACGAGAATAGTCGCGGCATAAGGGGCATTGCCATGCGTTCGCCTGAACCGGCGTTCGATCTGCGTGCGGCGCTTACGGACGAATTGCGTGCCGCGATCGATGAACTTGAAACAATTCATACGGATGCAAAGGCAGTGCATCGCACGCGAGTGTGTGTGAAACGTGCGCGCGCCTTGGCACGGGTTGGCAGCGCGTGCGCGCCCGGACTTTCCACCGTGTTCGTCGATACCGCCCGCTCGTTGATGCGCAACTTGGCGCTCGCGCGTGATCCAGCCGCGCTGAGCGAGGCCGCGCGGGCCGCCGCAGACAAAAGCGGCAAGCGCACCGCGGCGGCTTTTGAGACGGTAGCCGCCACGATCGAAGAGACAGCGTCGGCGCACCCGGACCTCAATTTCGAGGCGGCGCGCGCTGGGCTGAAGGATTTGTTGGCGCTCGCGCAAGTGTGGCCGGAGGCCTCGCATCGGCAGATCAGGCGCGGCGCGAGGCGCTTGGATCGCCAGGCGCGACGCGCGCGGCGCCGCGGACTTGTGTCGGTTGATCCTGTTGCGCGCCACAAGTGGCGCATACGCGAGAAGGACCGCTTCTTCGCAAGCGATATTCTTGGCGGTGCGTGGCCGGGAAAACGCCGGCGCAAAGCGGCAGAAAATATCTGTACGGCGTTGGGTATCGAACGCGACGCTTTGTTGCTCATGGAGCACCTTGTCGCGGAGCCTGAAATCGCTGGCGATGAACGCAACCTCCGCCGTGCACTTAGAATGCTAAACCGCCGCCGCTCGAAGTTTGCCCGCCGCGCCGACGCGCTGGCGGCGCGGATGCGTTCGCGCAGCTAGTGCGACGCTATGAGCGGCGCAATCGCTTGACCTCTGGCCAGCCCGGCGACAACAAAACCTCCTTAAACGGAGACATTTGTGATGAGCGACGACATTCGCTTCGACGGCCAAGTGGTGATTGTGACAGGCGCAGGCGGCGGCCTTGGCCGAAGCCACGCGCTCGAATTTGCGCGCCGCGGCGCCAAGGTGGTGGTCAACGACCTTGGCGGCTCGCTGGATGGCGCGGGCGGCTCATCAGCGGCGGCCGATGCTGTGGTGGCGGAGATCATCCAGGCGGGCGGTGAGGCGATTGCCGATGGCGCGTCGGTCACAAACGAAGCCGGCGTCGCCGCGTTGGTTGAGCGCACGATGACCAAGTGGGGCCGCATCGACGTGCTGATCGCCAATGCCGGCATCCTGCGCGACAAGAGCTTCTCCAAGATGGAACTCGCCGACTTCGCGATCGTGGTCGATGTCCACCTCATGGGCACGGTGAAACCGCTGAAGGCCGTCTGGGAGATCATGAAGGCGCAGAATTACGGGCGCATCGTGGTGACCACTTCCTCGACCGGCCTCTACGGCAATTTCGGGCAAGCCAATTACGGCGCCGCGAAACTCTCGCTTGTCGGCCTCATGAACACGATCAAGCTCGAAGGCGCAAAGAACGACATTCGCATCAACGCGATTTCGCCGGTCGCGGCGACGCGCATGACCGAAAATCTGATGCCGCCCGAAATGCTGGAAAAGCTCGGCCCGGAACAGGTAACCCCGGGCGTCGTTTACCTAGCGTCTAAGGACGGGCCTAACGGCGCGATCCTGACGGCTGGCGCAGGCGTGTTCTCGCTGGCTCAAATCACCGAGACCGAGGGCGCTTATCTCGGCCAAGGCGCAAGCGCAGAGGCGGTGCGAGACCAGTGGGCCCAGATCACGGATCCGGCAGGACGCGAGGCCTATACGGGCGGCCACATGCAAACGCAGAAGTTCATGCGCAAACTGCAGAGCTGACGCCGGGGCAGGCGCCGGCTCGCGGCAACAGATTAAGTTCCGGATGGGAGATGACCCCTTTTGGGCATGCCCTCTGCGCGCGTCTCGTTTACTAACCGGGCCGCATGGAGCTCCTTTTCGCCCTCCTCGCGATCCAGACGGCGGCCATTCTCGCGGCAGGCGTCTATGGGTGGCGACGGCTCGAAAGCCAAAAGGCCGAGATTGCCGAGCTGCGCCAAGCGCTCGCTGTGGGCGCTGGCAAACGAGCCAAGGTCGCTAGCGCGCGGGGCGGCGGGTCCGCTGACGTCATCCCCCTCTCCGTTGGCGCCGACCCAGTCGAAACGGCGACAGCTCCGCACCAGCGCGCGCACCGCGCGTGGAATTTGCCGGCCGCGCCTAGCCTCACCGTCCCGACGCCAGGCGTATCGACAGAGACCGCACGCGGGCTTACGATCGGCATTCTCGCAATCGCCCCCGCGCTTGGCTTTGCCTTCAACGCCAGCACGGCGACGATCATTGCCTGCGGCCTTGCGATTGGCGCCGCGATGATGGCGATCGCGCACCGCCCGATGTGGCGCGCCGCGGCGTGGGCGGCGGTCGCGACGTCCGGCGCCTGGGCGCTGATCGGTTTCGCCATCGGCTCAGCCCACGCAGACCCGGCAAGCTATTCGATCTGCGTTGCGCTCGCCGCCGCAACTGGCCTCACTCACACTCACCATCACCGTGTGAGCACCGGCATCACGATGGCGCTGATCATGACCATCGCGGTGCTCGCCCTCGCCTTGCAGGTGGGCATGGTGAGCCCCGCGGGCATCGCCTTCGGCGTCATTGTCGCCGCTTCCGCCGTCACCGGCGCGCTCAGCTTACGGCTCGAGAGCCTGCACCTCGGCGCGTTCGGCACCGCATTGTTGGGGCTCTTCGTTTTGAGCGGCCAACCCAGCGCCGCGATCTGGTTCACGCCCGCCGCCGCTTGGGCTGGCGCGATCTTTTACGCAATCGCGGCGATCCGCGTGCCGCAACTTGGCGCGCGCGGTGTGGCCATTGCAGGCACTGGTGCGCTTGCGCCGCTCATGGCGATAACCGCGCTCTACTTCTCGCAGCACGGACTGGCCGATCATTATGCGGCAGCTGGCGGCTTTGCCGTGCTTTCAGCGCTGCTCGTTGGCGTGATCGCCGCGGCCACACTGCGGCGGGGCCGCGGCCTCGACGGACTGAAAGCTACACTCTGGGTGTTGATGGCCGGCGCATTTACGGCATTCGCCGCGGCCTGCGCGATGGCGTTGCCGCCAGCCCTCGCTGCGCCCGCGTTCGCGCTAGCTGCGTTGGCATTGAGCGCCATCGATCTTGGATTGCCTTCACGGGCTTGGCGCGCGTTTTCCTGTTTGAGCAGCATTTTCGCCGCGATCTTTGCGTTCGCCACCGCTCAGGTTCTGCTCGGCGAAATCAGCGGTTGGCCTGCGTTCGCGCTGATCGGCGCAGGCGTCGCCGCGCCAGCTGCAATCGTAGGCGCGGCGGCGTGGGCGGCAAAACGCCGTAACGCACGCGCCAGCGCCGGTTTTCTCGAAGGTGTCGTCATTATCCTCACGGTTGCCGCCGCCGACCTTGCGATCCGGGTCGTCTATTCAGGCGGCGCAACACTGCTTGAGCCAATCAGCTTCACCGAGTTGGGCGCGCATGTCGGAGCTTGGCTCATCGCGGCGCTCATCGTGCGTATGCGCGCGCGTCACGGCGTGCGCCGCGTGCGCATCGTCTTCTCCAATGTGATGCTGGTCATAGCGCTCGGCGTACTACTAACCGCCTCGGCGCTTTGGATGACGCCGTTCTGGACGACACGCCAAGCTGTGGCGCCGTTCGTCTCGCGCGAAACGTTGGGCTTTCTGATCCCAGCGCTGGCGCTAGCGGCGCACGTTCAGATTTGGCGCACGCGCGGCGCCGAATTTCAGACCCGCCTGACGCTCGCGGCGAGCGCGTTGCTATTGGCTGCCTTCGTAACGCTGGAGGTTACGCGCGCTGATGGAGATGCGGATTGGCTGGGCGCCGTCGTTGGCGCGCTATCGTTCGCCGCCGCTATCGGCGTGAACTTCATTCCGGGCGCTATCCGCCGGCGTCAGATCACTTCGAGGTAAATCTCGAGCGCGAGCGGCGAAGCCAGCAGCGCATTGATGCGGGGCATGGCGCGCTTCAAGTGCGGCGTCTCGGCATGGCCCTCAAAAGCGGACCAATCCTGAAAGCGCGCGTGCACGGCAAAATGCTCGGGCGAGCCCATGGCGCGCGTGACCACATACGAGATGCAGCCGTCTTCTTCATTGCGAACTTTGTGCGCTAGATCACTTACGATCGAGACGAACTCAGCGCCTGAGCCATTGCGCGTCTCGACGCGGACGATGGCGCAAACTGGCCCCGGTGGCCTGCCGCGCCGCTGATCTGAAGATTTCTCACCCATGCGCAACCACCCCCCGGTGAGCAATGGGCAATGTTAGGCGCCAAGATTTACCTCACGCAACCCTGCCGCGCACAGGAACCTCAGCTGCCCCAGCAGCCGTAGGCGACTTCGCGCATGCGCGCCGGGCCGCCATCCAGGTAGGTCACCGTCTGGTTGTTCACGGTCACGGACAAGCGATCGTTCGGCTGCACGGCGGCGAGAATGGGCGGGCGTTGGGGGAGATTGATCACGACCGTACGGTTGCGGCCGCGACCCTCCAGGGTCATCGGCACGTTCACGCTCATCGCGCCAATGCGCACTGCGGCGGTATTCGCACCGCGTGCACTGCGGGCAAGCGTGTAGTCGGTGACGATGATGTCGCCTGTCGGCGGGCGGCACGTCAATGTTGCAGTGACGCGGCCACGACTATCGCGCTGCGTGGCGGTGGCGACCCCTTCGGTATAGGCGTAGCTCCAACCTTCCTGTTGTTGGGCAGGGCTGACACTCGGCACGGCTATAGCCGCGACACAGACGATACCAACCAACAGCTTCCGCATTCCGGCACTCCTCCCGCGTCTCAAGGCGGCTCTTAGCACGCCGCGACGTCCGGGTGCGATGCCCCAATACGGTTGAAGCTTCGTAATGATCAGCTGGCGCGGGCCAATAAACTGCCGCCTTGTTCCAACTCTAAAAGGATCTGTTTGCGCTCCATACCGCCGCCGAAGCCGGTAAGGCTGCCGTTCGCGCCAATCACCCGGTGGCACGGGATAATCACCGGAATCGGATTGCGGCCGTTCGCTGAGCCGACAGCGCGCGTGGCCTTGGGCGAGCCGATCGACATGGCTTGCTGTGCATAAGATCGCGTGGCGCCGTACGGGATGGTTTGCAGTGCGGCCCACACTTTGCGCTGAAACTCAGTACCTTGCGGCGCGACCTTCACGTTGAACGCACGCAGCTTGCCGGCGAAATACTGATCGAGCTCGCGCCGTGTCTGATCGAGGATACTGTCGTTGCCGAGATCGTATTGCGGCAACGGATACTTGCCGCCGTCGAACTCGACTTGGATCAACGCCTTGCCGTCCGACGCGAGCGTGAGCGGGCCAATCGGGCTGTCATAAATTGCACTGATCATGTTTGAATGCCTTTCTTCGCGACACGCCGCCACAACCGTATCGCTGCATACGCACGCCAAGGTTTGAGATGTTCGAGCGTCTCGCCTTTGCGGCCGAGTGCATTGATGAGCGCGATGTCCGTTGCGGGATATGCGTCCGGATCACCGAGCGCGCGCATAGCGATATATTCAATCGTCCACGGACCAATGCCGGCAATTTGCGCGAGCGCCGTCCGGCCCGCTGCTATCGCGCCGCGCGAGAGGGGCAGTTTGCCATCGCTCGATGCGACCGCGAGGCGGTGCAGCGTTTCGGCGCGCTTCATCGGTAAGCCGATTTTCGCAATCGCCGCGGCGCCGGCGTTCGCGAGCGCAGCGGCATCCGGGAACGCGCGATCCAAGCCCTCTGGGCCACGCTCCAATGCTGCGCCGTACTTTGCGACGAGGCGCTCAGTCAGCGTGCGCGCGCCTTGAACTGTGACCTGCTGGCCGAGCACCGCGCGAATTGCCGTTTCGAAGCCATCCAGCGCGCCAGGTACGCGCACGCCCGGCTCGCGCTTCACGTCCTTTGTCAGCGATGCATCTGTCGCGAGATGGACGTCGACGGTGGTCATTTCTGCGTCGAGATCGAAGGCGCCGCGCACGTTGGACACCAGCGGGCGAAGATGCGGCGCGAGGTTTTCCGAGAGCGTCAGCATCAAGCCTTTCGGCCCCATGCCCACTTCCAACCAGCCCAGTGCGTCGCCCCACTTTAGTACACGCGCATAGATTTTATCGGTCGCAAGCTCGACGCCAGGCAGCGCGCGCTTGCCGAGGAAATCCAACATTGGCGCGATGTTGTAGTCGCCGCGCGGAGAGAGGCTGACGGTGAAGGTATCGCCGCGCGTCAATGTTTTGCGCCCACGCATCTTTGAGGGCGGTGCGCCGTAACGATCCTTCATCGTCGCATTGAAGCGCCGCAACGAACGGAAGCCTGAAGCGAACGCGATCTCGGTGATGGAAAGCGCCGTCTCGTTCAGCAGCCGCCGCGCCGCCAGCAAACGGCCTGTCTGTGCGATCTCGATCGGGCTGGCGCCGAACTGCGCATTCATGACGCGCCGCAGATGGCGCGAGGTAACGCCGAGTTCGTCGGCCAATGCCTCAAGGCCCTGCTCCTCAAGCGAGCCAGCCTCGATCCGCGCATAGGCGGCGGCCGCCAAGCGCGCGGGCGCATCGATGGGCGCAAGGCCTGGCGCGCGTTCCGGCCGGCAGAGCAGACATGGCCGAAAACCCGCGCCCTCTGCCGCCGCAGCGGACGGCCAGAACGTGCGATTGATCCGCTTCGGCGTGCGCGCTGGGCAAATGCAACGGCAATAAATCCCGGTCGACTTCACGCCCACATAGAAGCGTCCGTCGAAGCGGCGATCCTTTGCGTCACATGCCGCGTGGCAGGTATCAGCGTCCAGCATCATGATGCGAATATGGGCCCATTCGCCGCCTGCGTCTCGCCGGATTCGGACATCCTTGCCTTGCGGCCCCAGCGCCAGCGGCGCTACCCCTATGAGCAAGGGAGATCGCTTTGAAAATCATCAGCCTGGGCCGTGCGCTCACTTGCTTGGCCGCCCTCGCATTGGCCGCGCCCGCAACAGCGCAGCAGCAGACGCCGCCCGCCGCAGCACAGCGGCCAAACATTGTCGTCATCATTGCTGACGACGTAGGCTTCACAGATCTTGGCGCCTATGGCGGCGAAGCGCGCACGCCCAACATCGACGCACTCGCACAGCGCGGCGCGCAATTCTCACGCTATTATTCCTCGCCGCTCTGCTCGCCGTCGCGCGCCATGTTGCTGTCGGGCATGGACAACCATCGCACCGGCCACGCTACGATCGTTGAAGTGCTGCCGCCGGAGATGCGTGGACGTCCCGGCTACACGATGCGACTTGAACCCGGCGTGGTGACGCTTGCGGAGCGCCTGCGCCAAGGCGGCTATCGCACCTACACCACCGGCAAATGGCATTTGGGCCATGGCGAGGGCGATTTACCGAACGCGCACGGCTTTGATCGCTCGTTCGTGCTCGACGCATCTGGCGCCGATAATTGGGAAGAGCGCGCGTACATGCCGTTCTACCGAACCGCCGATTGGTTCGAAGATGGCGAGCGCGCGCACCTGCCTGAGAATTTTTACTCGAGCCAGTTCATCGTCGATCGCATGATTAGTTATCTCGAGGCCGACAGCACGCGGGAGAACGAACCATTTTTCGCCTACCTTGCGTTCCAGGCAGTTCACATCCCGGTACAAGCGCCGCGCGAGATCACCGCGCATTATCGTGGCGTCTATGAAGGCGGCTGGGAGCAATTGCGCGCCGCGCGCTGGCGACGTGCGCAGGAGCTAGGATTGTTGCCCGTTGACGCATCAATCGACGCGCCGCATCCGAGCCTGCGCCCCTGGGCGAGCATCTCGGGCGACGAACAAGCGCTCTACGCACGCAGCATGGAAGTCCATGCCGGCATGCTGGAGGCGATGGATCAGAACATCGGCCGCTTCCTAGAGTATCTGCAAAGCCGCGGCCTGGCCGAAAATACGATCTTCGTTGTCACCTCGGACAACGGTCCAGAGCCCAGCAATCCGGTTGCAGACGCTGACTTCAGGCGCTGGATGCGCCTCACCGGCTACACACGCCGAATGGAAGATCTAGGCGAGCGCGGGTCGTTCGTGATGATCGGCCCTGAATGGGCGAACGCCACAGCGACGGGCTCGCTTTACAAATTCACGGCGGGCGAAGGCGGGCTGCATGTGCCGCTGATCATCGCGGGGCCGGGCGTCACACAGCAGCGGATCGATGCGCGCGCGTTCGTCACCGACATTGCACCGACTTTGTTGGAGCGCGCTGGTGTTGCGCCCAGCGCACCGGCGATGGACGGCTTCAGCATGAGCGCGTTGCTCGCCGGCGAGACGTTGCACGCCCGCGAACCGCAAATTCCGCTTGGCGTCGAAGTCTCAGGCCACTCGGCGCTCTATCGCGGCGATTTCAAACTGGTCCGCACACCCCCGCCGCTCGGTGACGGCAGCTGGCGGCTCTACAACATTACGCAAGACCCCGGCGAAACCACCGACCTCGCGGCCCAGATGCCGGATCTCGCCGCGGCGATGCTTGCTGATTACGACGCCTACGCGCAGCGCAACGGCGTGCTCGAACTGCCACCTGGTTACGATCCGCAAGCGCAAGTCGCGCACAACACGCGGATGAAGACCTACCAGCACTATTGGTACATCTTCGCGGGTATTGGCGTCGTTGGTCTGTTGCTGCTTGGCGGCTTGATCTGGCTCGTGCGGCGGCTGCTTAGAAAGCGCGCCGCCTGACATCCCCCACCGCCTCCCGGACGCGCGCAGCGTGATCCGGGATCCAGGGGTAGAACACGATGAATTTTGACGGCCCCTAGGTCCCGGCTCTGCACCCGCCCGCGTCTTCGACGCGCGTTCCCTTGGCCGGGAAACTTGGCAGTGTTTGGTGGCTAAGCCGCCGCCTTCGCATTTAGCGCCGTAAAGCGGCGCAGGTGGTGGTCGACGTTGCCGAAGGTCGAGTCGATCATGGTCACGCGCTTGAAGTAATGGCCGACGCGCATTTCATCGGTCACGCCCATGCCGCCGTGGATTTGCACCGCAGCCTGGCCGACGAAGCGGCCGTGCTTGCCGATCGACACTTTAGCCGCCGAAACGGCTTTCGCGCGTTCCAGGTCGCTTTCGCCGAGCTTGATCGTCGCGCGGAGCGCCATCGAGTAGCTCTCCTCGCTGGCCATGAACATATCGACCATCCGGTGCTGGAGCACTTGGAAGTCCGCGATTGCTTTGCCGAATTGCTTGCGCGTCTTGGCATATTCGCGGGTGAGGTCGGTCATCATGCGCAAGCAGCCGACAGCTTCTGCACAATAGGCGGTGTTGGCTTCATCGACGATGCGCTCAATCACTGGCAGTGCGTCGTCGGCAGCCCCAATGAGCGCCTCGGCGCCGACGCTGACGTTTTCGAAATACACTTCGGATGCGCGGGTGCCGTCCATTGTGGGGTAGTCGCGTGTCGTTACGCCCTTGGCGCTCTTCGGCACCAGGAAGAGCGAAATGCCGCTCGTGTCGCGCTGACCGCCTGAGGTGCGTGCGCTGACGAGAAGCGTGTCAGCTTGCGGCGCGCCAATGACGACCGCCTTCTGGCCGTTCAGCACGTAACCGGCGCCATCCTTCTTCGCCGTGGTCGAGACATCGTGCAGCGTCCAGCGGCTCTTCGGCTCGGCTTGCGCAAACGCGATGACGCGCTCGCCGCCGGCGATGGCGTTCAGGTGCTCTTCTTTTTGTGCCGCAGAGCCAGCGTATTTGATCGCGCCGGCGCCGATCACGACGGTTGGCACGTAGGGCTCAACCACCAGCGCCTTGCCAAACTCTTCGGCCACGACGTTGATATCGATCGGGCCGCCGCCAAGGCCGCCGTACTCTTCGGGCAACGGCGCCATCAGCAGGCCAAGCTCGGCGAACGTCGCCCAGTTGGACTTCCAGGCGTCTTCGCTCTTCAGCGCTTCGCGACGCTTGTCGAAATCGTACTGGCCAGCCGCCCACTTCGCGATCGAGTCACGGAGCATGTTCTGTTCGTCGGTGTAGTCGAAGTTCATCGTTAACGTCCCAAAGGCAAGGTTTCGCCGGAGCGATGCGGCGGAATAGGGGTTTCGTTGAGCGGCCAGCCGGCGTCGCGATAGAGTTCGCGACGGCAGGCTTCGGCCGTCACGCCGAAATCGCAAGGCTCATAGTCCGCGCGCACATGCGCGTCTGCACAAAAATTGGCGGCTTCCGAACCAACGCGCGCTGTCGAACACGTTTCTATCAGCGCAATGCGCCAACGCGCCTCCTCGCGGACGTCGCGCGCTTCGATGGAAAAGAAATTCAGCGAGGACAGCAGCACGACGGTCATATATGTCGAAGCCCAAAAGCTCTTGCGCCGGATAGCGTCAATGCCAATCACCGCCAGAATGCTGAGCAGCACGACAACGGGCCAAGCGCGCCCATCATCGAACGTCAGCCAACCGGCATAGTCCGCGAGCACCACCAGTGTGGGCGTGCCGACAATCACTAGAATGCGCCACGCAAACCAGCCAAGCGTCAGTTCTTTCGCCTGTTGACGGTGCAGTTCCCAAACGGCCTTGAGCCGATCGATCGGTTCGTCTGCGGTGGTCGTCGGTTTACTCAAAGCCCCAGCACCATCTTCGCGATGATGTTGCGTTGGATTTCGTTGGAGCCGCCGTAGATCGAGGCTTTGCGCCAGTTGAAATACACGGGCGCTGCCGCCGACGAATAATCCGGCCCAACCGCAAACTCGTTGCCGCCCAGTCCGCGCGGATAAGGCTGCGCGTAGTTGCCAACAGCTTCGAGCGTGAGCTCAGTCAAACGTTGTTGGATTTCGGTGCCTTTGACCTTCAGCAATGAGCTTTCCGGGCCAGGGCCCTTGCCCGCGTGCTCGCGTGCGAGGGTGCGGAGTTCAGTCATTTCCAGCGCCGAGAGATCGATTTCAAGTTCGCTAAGTTTGCGCTGGAATTCATCGTCTTCAATGAGCGGCTTGCCGTCGTCGCCGATCTCGGCCTTTGCAATCGCCTTCAGGCGCTCAACATTGCGCTTCGAGCGCGCGACGCCGGCGATGCCAGCGCGTTCGTGGGCGAGCAAAAATTTGGCGCAGGTCCAGCCCTTGTTTTCTTCGTAGATGCGCTGATCGACCGGCACCTTCACGTTCTCGAGGAAAACGTCGTTCACTTCGTAGCCGCCATCGAGCAGCTTGATCGGGCGCACGGACACGCCGGGCGACTTCATGTCGATCAACAGGAAGCTGATGCCCTCTTGTTGCTTGGCGCTGTTATCGGTGCGGACCAGGAAGAAGCCCCAATCGGCGTATTGACCGAGCGTGGTCCAAGTTTTTTGACCGTTGACTATGTAGTATTCGCCTTCGCGCACGGCGCGGGTCTTGAGCGAGGCAAGGTCAGAGCCGGCGCCCGGCTCGGAATATCCTTGGCACCACCACACCTCACCCGAGAGGATGCCCGGCAGATAGCGTTGCTTCTGCTCCGGCGTGCCGAAGGTGTAGATGACGGGGCCGACCATCGAGACGCCGAACGGCAGCGGCGGGATCGTCTCGCCGCGCGCGTTCTCTTCGAGCCAGATGTAACGCTGCGTCGCCGTCCAGCCGGTGCCGCCGTATTCCTTCGGCCATGCCGGCGCCGACCAGCCCTTTTTGCCGAGAATTTTGTGCCAGGCGAGGAAGTCCTCCTTCGAGAGATCTTCGCGCAGCACCTTGCCCTTCAGGTGCTTAGGATAGTTCTCCTCGATGAACGCACGCACTTCGGTGCGGAACGCGATCTCTTCCGGCGAAAAATTCAGATCCATGATGTTGTCGAGCCCACGCGCGCGAAGGTGCGCGCGGCGACTATAGAGCGCTTAAAGTTCGCATCAACTCAGAGCGCGCCACGCGGCTGGATCAATTGCGCATCGGGGATGGGCTTGCCGCTGCGGCGCCGTTCAGCGAGCGCAGGACGCGGCGTTTCGGCCGCTGCTTCGCGTTGTACGACCGACGGGCGTACAGCCGCCGCCGGCGCGATAGGCGGTTGGTCCAGACGTTGATCAGCCTGCACCCTGGCGACGTCAGTCACCTGACAATCAATCTCGTTCTCCGACGCAGCCGCGAACGGCACTGTGGCTACGGTGATCAAGCCGGCTAGAACCAACATTCTCATGTCTTCCCCTCCGCACGCAGACCCCTCCCGGACCTGCATGCCGTTGCGAGCCTTAGACTGCTGTTGCTTCCCCGGCGCCGGCTGCGACGTTGGCATCCGAACAGGCGGCGGCTCGCGCTGAGCGGAGCATAGCCTGATTGGCGGGGGTTTGGCTGTTCACGGCTTGGAGAGCGATGGCGCTCACTTCCGCTTCGGCCGCAGCGAACGTCTCTGCCGACTGGCGCTGAGCCTCGGCGTTCAGCGAATACCTGGCGTCGGCAATCTGGGCGCCCGAGACATCCTCGTAAGCGGCGCAGCGCACCGCAGCGAGAAACTCATTGCTCGACATCTGCGGCCCGACCGCCGCCATGGCGAACGGAACAGCGACCACGGCAGCGGCAGTGGTGGCGATGAGAGCGAAACGCATAAATTGACCCTCCTGGTCGAAAACTGGTTACTTCCAACCCGTCTCGCTTTTGGGATGCTGCCCCATGGGGCGTTGGATGCGTCCTTGCTGCGATTTCAGGCTGATATCGATTTGCGATATGAAACATCGATAGTCAATGTGAGTTTATCGAAAATCGATACGTTCCGTATCCCGACTCGATTTGCACGCCGGATTTCAAGCGGTTAGCTAGCGGCGCCCATGCAGCCAGCGACGATCTCCACACCCTGCATCAAGGTTTGCGCTGTCAGCGGCCTGACGAGCATGTGCATCGGCTGCGGACGCACGCTCCAGGAAATCGCCAGCTGGGGATCGCTGGATGAGGCGCAGCGCCAAGCCATCATGGCGGAGTTGCCGGCGCGGATGGCGGCGGCCGAGACCCGTTAGGTCAGCGCCTCACGCAGCATGTTGAGCGCGAGCACGGCCAACATGATTGCGAACGCGCGCTTCAGCGTGAGCTGTGGGAGCCGGTGTGCGAGGCGCGCGCCGATCGGCGCGGTGAGCATGGTCAGCAGCGCAAGGAAGACGAAGCCAACGATGTTGACGAAGCCGAGCGACCATGGCGGCAGGCCCTCGCGTCCCCAGCCAACGATCGCGTAGCCAATCGCTGCCGGTATCGCGATCGCTGCGCCGAAGCCCGAGGCAGTCGCAACCGCTTGATGAATAGGCCGGCCGCATAGGGTCATCACCGTCACGCCAATCGCGCCGCCGCCAATGCCCATAAGTGCGGAGAGCATTCCGAGACTGCCGGCGATAAGCGCACGCGCGATGCCGCCCGGCAGCTCGGCAAACATGCGCCAGTTTGGATTTGCCAAACCCATCTGCGCAGCAATCAACAGCAGTCCGCCGCCGAAGATGAGAAGCAACGCCTCGGTGTCGGCAAAGCCTGCGGCGGCCGCACCGAGAAGTGCGCCGAAAGCAATCCAAGGGGTCCAAGTTTTGAGAATCTCGAAATCCACCGCCCCGGCTTTGGTGTGCGCCGACAGCGAGCGCCACGACGTCGCGATAATTGTCGAAAGCGATGTGCCGACAGCGACGTGCATGCGCACCGCCTCATCCACGCCGAGTGCTGTAAACACGTAATAGAGCGCCGGCACGATGATGATGCCGCCGCCAATACCAAAGAGACCGCCGACAAAACCGGCGGCCAGTCCGGCAACCGTCAAAGCCGCCGCAAACCAGATAAGTTCAGGATTCATGCGGCTTGCGAACGTGCGTGGCTCACTTCAGCCAACGCATCGCGCACCACCTCGACACCCGCACCGGCTCGCACACCGCGCTCGGAAAGCACGCGCCGCCACAGCCGCCCGCCGGGCTGCGACGCGAAGAGCCCAAGCATGTGACGTGTCATCGAATGCAATGACGCGCCTGCGGCCAGGTTGCACGCGATGTACGGGAAATAGGCCTCGACGGCCTCTTCGCGCGTGGCGCAAGGCGGCGCGGCGCCAAAGACCTGCCCGTCGACATCGAGCAGCACAGCCGGCGTCTGATATGCGGCGCGGCCCAGCATAACGCCGTCAACGCCGGCGCCTTCGGCGAGCGCATGATCGAGATCGCGAAGGCCACCGTTTAGAACGACTTCCAACTCCGGGCGTTCGCGCTTCAGCGCACGCACCAATTCGTAATCCAGCGGCGGGACGTCGCGATTTTCTTTCGGCGACAAGCCACTCAGCCAAGCCTTGCGGGCGTGAACGGTGAAGCTCTTGCAGCCTTCTCGTGCGCAAGCATCCACCAGCGCAAACAACGCCTCGCGCGGCTCCTGATCATCAACGGCGATGCGCGACTTGATCGTCACCTGGACCTCGGGCGTTGCCTCCTGCGCTGCACGCCAAACGTGCGCGACCAGATCGGGCTCAAGCATCAAGCAAGCGCCGAAGCGGCCCGACTGCACCCGGTCGGAAGGGCAACCAATGTTCAAATTGATCTCGTCGTAGCCCCAATCGGCGCCGATCCGCGCCGCTTGCGCCATCTTGGCGGGATCACTGCCGCCCACTTGCAGCGCGACGGGATGTTCAACGTCGGAGAACCCCAACAGCCGCTCGCGATCGCCGTGGATGATGGCGTCGGCGGTCAGCATTTCCGAATAAAGCAGCGCGCCGCGCGTAAGCGTGCGGTGGAACGCCCGGCAGTGCCGGTCGGTCCAATCCATCATGGGTGCAACACAGAATCTATGTGATTGATTATAGGGCATAATATCGATAGATTTCATGGACCAGAACGCGAACGTGTGCACCCGTGTGCACACGCTCGTTCCCGGAATGTCCCGGGGTTTCCCGGGGTTTCCCGGGTGGAGTGCACACATAGTGCACACGCCGAGGGGTTGGACCCGACGGGCATTGCCAGGACTGGAGCATGCGTAGGACGGACTGACATAGGATCGACTCATGGCGACTTTTACATTGCTTCGTTCCGGCGCCTGGCGCGTGCAGGTTCGCCGTAAGGGTGCCTATGTCGCCGAGACCTTCCTGCGCAAGACGGAAGCGCAAGGCTGGGCGCGCGAGGCCGAGCTCGCCATCGACGCTGGCCTGAAGCCGCCGCGGCGCGGCCAGCCGGCGGCCAAGAAGGGTCAAGCCACGTTCGGCCAACTGGTCGACCTCCACCTGGCCGACATGGCGGAGGTCAAACGGACGGTCGCCCGTTCGAAGGCCTTCGTCCTCAAATCGCTCAAGGAGGAGTTCGGCCGCACGCCGCTTGAAGGTATGACCCGCGAGCGGCTGATCGCCTACGGGCGCGCTCGGGCGGCAAGCGGCGCGGGGCCCGCCACGCTTGCGATCGACTTCTCTTATCTCACAACGATCCTGTCCTATTGCGCAGCCGTGCACGGCATCACCGTGTCGCTGGAACAGGTGAAGCTTGCCCGTATCGCCCTGGTGCGCCTCGGGCTCATAGGCAAATCGGATGAGCGCACGCGGCGGCCGAGCCAGGACGAGCTCGACCACATCATTGCTTTTCTCGACGGCAATCCACGCCAGATCATCCCCGCCGTGTGCGCGCCGGTGCAAAACTACATCACTTAAGCGGCGTCGTTTTGTCGTCCGCGGGCGGAGTAAAAATACCTCGCCATTAATCCTTTCGGCCGGTTTTGCGGTTCGAGAGGCCGGGGATGTACAAG
>Ga0163153_10001660_pt1 | contig 34824 bp, 27 predicted proteins | sample OliLakLV19MP6IB1_FD_148629 | JGI IMG/M metagenome (GOLD analysis project Ga0163153, IMG submission 148629) | Freshwater microbial mat bacterial communities from Lake Vanda, McMurdo Dry Valleys, Antarctica - Oligotrophic Lake LV.19.MP6.IB-1 | ecosystem: Environmental > Aquatic > Freshwater >... | reverse complement strand
TGGATGTCTTCACTGCGTTGCGACATGACAACAACATACCGGAATCTTTGGCCAAGCGCATCTCGGATTGCTTGGCTTGTGTGGATGTCTTCACTGCCTTTCCTGCCTGCAAACAATCCATCATGTGAATGACAAAAGTGTCATCCGTGTCATCCGTGTTGCCATTATTCCTACGAGGGAAAAAAATCCGTGTCTCCTCCCTTTCATCCGTGTTCCCGCCACGCTACGCGGAAAAAAATCCAATCACCATTTTGCATCCATGAGCACCGGTCTTTCATTGACCATACTCTGGTAAGTTTCCAGCAATCTTTTTGCAACCTGCACATTGTCAAAGTGTTCTGCGCAAAAAACCTGCGCCCTGTGGCCGATATTGACCAGGTCGGGGCCGCGTTCCACACACCAGCGGATGGCGGATAAAAAATCTTCAGGGGTATCGGCCAGCAGGCATTCCCGGCGGTTCTGGGCTGCGATGCCTTCCATGCCGATACGGGTGGAGAGTACTACTTTGCCGACGGCCATCCCTTCCAGGATTTTGGCGCGCATGCCACCGCCGGAGAGCAGGGGTACGACCATAATGGCATGCTGGTTTAAAAAATCGGCGGCGCTGTTGACTTCCCCGTGGAAAACCACCCGCTCTTTGCGCAGGTTTCGCAACCAGGCCGGCGCCGTACGTCCGGCGATATGAAACGTCATTTCAGGAAAATGGGGTGCCAGCAGGGGTTCCCACACTTCTTCGAGAAACCATTTTAAGCCGTCCTGGTTGGGCATCCAATCGAGCGAGCCGATAAAGGAAAGGCTGAGGGGACGTTTGAAACAACTGTCATCCGCGGTGTAGTCCCTGCAATCCAAGCCGATCGGGCTGACCACAGCCGGTTTTTGAAGGCCTAAACGTTTGAAATGTTCGACATCCCGCTCGGTAATTCCCACCAGAAGATCATATTGATTCAAGCGCTCCATTTCATATTGTTTCAGCCTGGGCGTTATTTTTTTCAGGTACCAGCGTTTCATCGGATGCGCATTCGATGCCACCCGTTCCCAGATTTCATATTCAACATTGTGCGCGCGCAGGGCAATGATGGCGGAGGAATGTCTTCTGATAACCGGAATATAGGGGGCGAGGTAAACGGATTCTAATTGAACGACATCAAACCACGAGCTTTGGAGGATTTCGCGCAGTTTATCTTCAAAAACGGCGTCTTCAAACCGTTCGATGTGGTAAGATTTTTCGGAAAACAAATTCCAGAGTGCCGGGAAAGGCCGTATTCTATTGTCGATATATACGGTATGAAGCGCCTCGTAATGGTCAAAATCATGGGGTAAAGACTCCGTGTCAAACCAGTGTTTGCTGGTATTCATGGAAAGCAAAGTCACTTCATGGCCCAGTTCGTTAAAGGCCTTCGCCAGGTAGGTAATAGCAATAGCGGCGCCGTCTTTTAGCGGGTAAGGAAACTTATTACAGATTTGCAGAATCTTCATAGTCGGTTTTGAATCAATCGTTTTTTCAGAGTCTTCACACTTCATCGCCACAACTCGACAACTTTTTCGGACATTTGCGCTATGGTATTAAAAGCCCAGCACATCCACAAATCCTATGGCGCCCTCGAAATCCTGAAAGGCGTTGACATAGCCGTGCAACGCGGAGAAATTGTAAGCATTGTCGGAAAATCCGGCGCAGGCAAAAGTACCCTGTTACACATTCTTGGCACCCTCGATCTTGCCGACAAAGGCCAGTTAACGATCAGTGATACTTCTATTAAGTCGCTGAACGCCAAACAACTCGCATCTTTTCGCAATCGCCATATCGGATTTGTTTTTCAATTTCATCACTTGTTGCCCGAGTTCAGCGCACTGGAAAACGTGTGTATCCCCGGTTTTATTCAAAAAAAGCCGGAATCGCAGGTGCGTCAACGCGCTGAAGAACTACTCGGTTACCTTGGATTGTCACAACGAATCACCCACAAACCTTCGGAACTTTCAGGAGGCGAGCAACAACGGGTGGCCGTGGCACGCGCACTGATTAACCAACCCGACCTGATATTCGCCGATGAACCTACCGGCAATCTCGATTCTGAAGCCTCGCAGGACATGCACCGACTCATTCGTCAACTCCGGGATGACTATGGCCAGACTTTTGTTATCGTTACACATAATAAAGAACTCGCCGATCTGTCGGATCGCTGTCTGGAAATGCGCGATGGCGTGTTGATATGAGCATCACAGCAGGCGAAATATCTTTACAAATCATTTTTCCGACAAATCATGACACTTCTCCGAAGCATTTTTGGGCATTCCATCCAAATCCGGCAATCCAGACGCAAAACGAATAAGGTACTGTTTCTGCTGCCTGTACTCTTTGTCATTTTCAGTTGCTCCGGTAATCGAAAGGCTGGTATTGATTATCAGGCTGTTACTTTTTCGGAACGGCCCAAAAATATCATCCTGCTCATTGGAGACGGCATGGGTTTGGCACAGGTATCTGCCCATATTTACTGGCAGGGTGTAGGCCGTACTGTTTTTGAAAAATTTCCGACCGTAGGTTTTCATAAAAGTCATTCCTGCGACGATCTCGTTACAGATTCTGCCGCGGGCGCTACTGCGTTCTCCTGCGGGGAAAAAACCACCAATGGCGCGATCGGAGTGGTACCGCCGAACAACAAACCCTGCACTACTATTCTGGAAGACCTTGACATGAAAGGATATGCCACCGGTATGGTGGTGTCTTGTACTGCTACCCATGCAACGCCCGCCTCCTTTATTGCACACCGGGAACTGCGCGCGTTTACGGAAGAAATTGCGACGGATTACCTTAAAACAAACATCGATTGTTTCATAGGTGGTGGCGAAGCGCTTTTTAACCAACGGCCGGATCGAATCAACCTCGAAGATTCGCTTCGCCAACGCGGATATGTGCTCCGGCACGGAACCGTATTCAAAAAACTTCCGCTCGATGGTTCGGCGCCATTTATGCAATTTACACATGAAAGAGAACCGCCTACCGCATCAGGTGGTCGCGCTTACATGCCGGAAGCCACTGAAATTGCCTGTAATTATTTGCAAAAACGCTCTCCCAAAGGTTTTTTTCTGATGGTGGAAGGTAGCCAGATCGATTGGGCCGGACATGCCAATGACCGCAACTGGCTCCGCGCTGAAATGGAAGACTTCGATAAAACCATCGTCGAGGCGCTTGAATTTGCAGCATCGAACGGCGAAACACTGGTGATCGTAACCGGCGATCATGAATGTGGCGGACTTGCTTTGGTAAAAAGCACAGCAAGGAATCAGTTTAATCCTGCTTTTTCCACACGGCTCCATACTGCCGCCATGGTACCGGTTTATGCATACGGCCCCCAGCATCAATTGTTTAGCGGTATGTACGACAACACAGATATTTATAATAAAATGCGGCGGGCATTGGGCTTGTCTAAGCCGGAACAGTAGTTTAACATAAATATGGCCTAACAGAAATGCTCCAACACGTTCTTATGCCACTCGCCGCAACAAGTCTAATAGTATGCGCATGGTTATGCTTACCTTTGCGCCCGTCAAGCATCGAGCGTTCATCTTTTTAAAAAATAACCTTTTTCAAATTGCCACTTATTAAATCTATTTCCGGTTTCCGAGGCACTATAGGAGGCCGCCCCGGCGATAACCTGACGCCTCAAGATATCGTGACATGTACAGCAGCCTTTGGGCAATGGATTGTGGACAAAACAGGTCTCCCGACCATAGTCGTCGGTCGCGACGGACGTATTTCCGGCGCTATTGTGAGTGCATTGGTTATCAATACATTGCGCGCCATGGGCATTTCCGTGATTGATCTTGGACTAAGTACGACGCCCACCGTGGAAATTGCAGTTCCTTTGGAAAATGCGGGCGGTGGAATCATCCTGACTGCCAGCCATAATACGAAAGAATGGAATGCCCTCAAATTGGTCAACCACAAGGGAGAGTTCATCAGTGCTGCTGATGGCGCGGAAGTACTTGATATTGTGGCAAATGGATCAGTTGAATATGCGCCGGTTGACAAACTCGGTACATACAGGCAGGACGACTCTTATATTCAAAAACATATTGACCAGATATTAGCGCTTTCTTTGGTTGATGTGGAATCCGTACGGGCGAAAAATTTTCGCGTAGTCGTGGATGCTATCAATTCTACCGGCGCCTTGAGCGTTCCTCCCCTACTCGAAGCGCTTGGATGTCAGGTTATTTTGATTAATGGTGAGATCAACGGACATTTTGCCCACAACCCCGAGCCACTCAAAGAACACCTGGGTCAACTTTCTACGGAAGTACGCCAGCAAAAAGCGCAATTGGGCATCGCCGTCGATCCTGACGTGGATCGCCTGGTTTTTATGTGTGAAGACGGCGAAATCTTTGGAGAAGAATACACCTTAGTTGCCGTTGCTGACTATGTACTTTCCAAAAGACCGGGCAATACGGTGAGTAATCTGAGCAGCACCCGTGCCCTGCGCGATGTTACCCGGAAATACGGCGGTGAATATTTTGCCGCAGCGGTTGGGGAAGTGAATGTGGTGGAAAAAATGAAATCGGTAAACGCCGTTATCGGCGGTGAAGGAAATGGCGGGGTTATTTTGCCCGAACTGCATTACGGACGGGATGCACTGGTAGGTATTGCCCTGTTTCTCACCCATTTGTCGCAGGCCAATAAACAAATGTCGACGCTTCGAAAGACCTATCCGGAGTACCAGATGTCCAAAATCAAGTTGGCGCGCACTGCGGATATCGACCTGGAAAAAATATTTGTATCCCTGCGCAAGAAATACCGCAACGAGCAAATAAATACGGAAGACGGTCTGAAAATCGACTTCGAGCAGGGCTGGGTACATCTTCGCCCTTCCAATACGGAGCCGATCATCCGTGTTTATTCCGAAAGTAACTCCATTGTTGTGGCCGAAAACCTGGCAAAAAAGATTATTCAGGATATCAATCTAATAAAATGAGAGTTTATTTCGACAACGCCGCTACCACTGCTATTTCGGAAGAAGTCATCGAAACGATGCTGCCCGTATTGCGCAATTTATACGGCAACCCATCTTCCATTCATGCCGAAGGCCGCGCAGCACGTGCAGCACTGGAAACGGCCCGCAAAACCGTGGCGCAAAGCATTGGAGCGGGCACCGGTGAAATATTTTTCACTTCCGGCGGCACCGAAAGCAACAATATGGCCATCAAATGCGCCGTCAGAGACCTGGGTATTCAACGTATCATCACCAGTCCGACCGAACACCACTGCGGTCTCCACACTATTGAAATGGTACAAAAAATAAAAGGTACCGAGGTGGTCTGGCTTCCCGTAGATGCCTGTGGACGAATTGATTACGAAGTCCTGGAGACCGAACTGGCTGCATCCGGCGATAAAAAAACGCTGGTTTCGCTCATGCACGCCAACAACGAAATCGGTACCATGATTGACCTGAAAAAGGTATCGGCCCTGTGTAAGCAATACGGCGCGCTTTTTCACTCCGACACCGTTCAGACAGTGGGCCATTTTCCCATAGATGTGCAAAAAACGCCACTCAGTTTTATGTCGGGCGCCGCCCATAAATTTCACGGCCCGAAAGGTGTGGGTTTTATCTACATCAATCCTGAAACGCCAATTAAACCCTTTATCGACGGTGGCGCGCAGGAGCGCAATATGCGGGGCGGCACTGAAAACGTGTACGGCATCATCGGGCTGGCCAAGGCGCTTGAACTCGCCTGTGCCGAGATGGAAGCGCGTACCCGTTACATTACAGATATTCGCAACTATTTGAAAGAAAGGCTCTTACAAACTTTTGACAATATTCAGTTCAATGGTGATGTAGCGGGCGACAGCCTTTACACGGTACTCAATGTGGCTTTTCCACCTTCTCCCAAAAACGAATTGCTCCTGTTGAGCCTCGATATTGCCGGCATCAGTTGTTCGGGCGGCAGTGCCTGTTCCAGCGGCTCTGAAAAAGGCAGTCATGTACTGGAAGCCATTCAGGCCGACCCGGCCAGAAAAAGTATCCGCTTTTCTTTTTCCCATTACAATACCCGCGAAGAAGTGGATTTTGTGGTGGAAAAATTGAAAGGAATAGTACCAGTGCAGGCATCTTACGCTATGGCTTGATGAAATCCTATCCCCGGAATGCAGCCGTTGATCTGAAAAGGCCCTCGTCCAGGCGCTGATCCCCCCTGTGTTTGCCGCATCAAATCAATATGGCAACATGAAATTCCTTCTTTTACCTTTTGTATTCCTATTTGTATTTATTGAAACGCTGGGCGGGCAAACCATTATTTCCGGTAAGGTAACCGACCGGAAAGGCGATATTGTGATCGGCGCCAGCATTTCCATACGCGGCAGTTACGACGGCGCTACGGCCGATACAATGGGGCAATTTTCTTTCCGTACCCGCAAAAAAGACTCCGTCGTGGTGGCGGCTTCCTACATCGGTTACGAAACCGAACTGCGCAAAGTGCTGATCGCAGGCCAACGATGGAGATCAACTTCAGATTAAAAGACGCTTTCAACGAACTGAATGCCGTAACCATTACTGCGGGCACCTTTGAGGCTTCTGACAGCAAGCGCATGGTGATGCTGCGCCCGATGGATATTGTCACCACGGCCAATCATGTATTCAAACCATCAAACCGTTCCAAAACACTCAAACTTGACTATAACAACCCTCAGATTTATGCGACTTTGTTACTTTTTATTGCTTTTCCTTGCAATACCCTCTTACGGTCAGAAAATGCTCTTGCTGGAAAGGGCAAACCAAGCCAAAACAACGAAAATGTATGTGGGCGAAACCCTGATTTTTCGCTTGAACGGGGCTGAAAACTATTGGTATGAACGTACCATCACCGATATTTTACCTGAATCCAATCTGCTGCTGTTAGATAATTTTCCCGTCAAATTAGACAGTATTGCGGTACTAAAAGTCTCCAGAAGGCCGATATGGCGAATCAGCGGTGGCGCTTTGTTGAGCCTGGGCGGCACCCTTGCGCTGGCAGCCACCGCCGGGCGTGTGCTGTACAACGACCGGGATTTAAACCTGCCAAAACTGTATGGTATGTCAGTCGTTTCGGCGAGCAGCGGGCTGTTTTTTCTTTCCAAGCGGAAACTAAAACTCGGCAACAAGCATCGCCTGCGTATTATCGAAATTAAATTTCCGGAACCGCTGATTGCGCCGCCGAAGTGAGTGTTTGGTTACCTTTGCAGCATGAAAAAGTATAGTTATCCGACACCCGATACTTTTACCCGCGCCCGCAGCGGTGAACTTTTTGAAACGGCAAAAACCTATTTCCCGGGCGGGGTTCACAGCCCGGTTCGCGCATTTAAAAGCGTCCAGGGGCCTCCGATTTTTTTTGAAAAAGGGGTAGGCAGCCATATATATGATGTAGACGGACAGGCTTTTGTTGATTTTTGCTGTTCCTGGGGGCCGCTTATTCTGGGCCACTGCCCGCCGAAGGTAGTTGACCGTGTGCAACAAGCAGTTGCCGAAGGTATGTCATTCGGAACGCCTACTCCGTTCGACAATCAGATTGGGAAATTAGTGCTCGATAACCACCGCTACATCGACATGATCCGTTTTGTCAGCAGCGGTACAGAAGCGGTAATGAGCGCCATAAGATTGGCGCGCGGCGTCACCAAACGCGATAAAATCATTAAATTTGAAGGTTGCTACCACGGACACGTCGATGCGCTGCTGGTAAAAGCAGGCTCCGGGCTGGTTACTTTCGGGATCAGCACTTCGGCGGGTATACCCGAATCCTTTGCAAAAGAGACCATTGTGGTGCCTTTGGCCGATCCGGAAGCGCTGGCGGCGGCGATGCAACAATACGCCGGAGATGTGGCTGCCATTATCGTGGAACCGATACCCGCCAACAATGGACTGCTGCTCCAGGATCGTTCCTTTCTCCAGTTTTTGCGCCAGCAAGCGGATGAACATGGATGTATGCTGATTTTTGACGAGGTGATTTCCGGTTTCCGGGTGGGTTTTGAAGGCGCTACAGGTCACTACGATATTCAACCCGATATTATCACTTTTGGCAAAATCATCGGCGGTGGTATGCCCGTAGGCGCTTATGCGGCCAGTCGTGCGATCATGGAACACGTTGCGCCGGTCGGGCCGGTTTACCAGGCGGGTACGCTGAGCGCCAATCCGGTTGCTATGGCTGCGGGCATTGCAACGCTGACAGAACTGTTGCAGCCCGGATTTTATGAAGCACTGGAAGCAAAAACGAAAGGTTTTACGCAGCGCTTGCAAAGTTTTTGTGACAGCAGGGGTTATGAAATGACTTTCCCCAGCATCGGGTCCATTTTCTGGCCGACTTTCAGCAGTCAACGCATGATGCGCTCCGATGAAATCGACAGCGCCAAAATGGAGTTATTCAAAAAAATGCACTTAGAATGCCTGAAACGGGGCGTTTACTTCGGTCCTTCAGGTTATGAGGTAGGCTTTATTTCGGCGGCGCATTCGGAAGCGGACCTGGAGTTTGCTGCCGGCCAGATGGAAGAAAGCCTGGATTTGGTTTTTGGTTTATAGTTTATGAGGTGTTTCGCCTGGGTTACTCTGTATCATTTAGGCAAAGCCCACCCCCATAAACCATAAACCATAAACCATAAACCAAACACATCATTTCCTGATAGCTTCCACCGGATCCATCCGGCTGGCTTGCGATGCCGGGATAAGGCCGGACAATACGCCGACAATAATGGATGTAATAAGTCCAACCAATACATTGCTGATGGACAGGTGGATATCAAAATCGATCGCCCGGGTGATGACTTCCGTTATAATCCAGATCAGCAGCAAACCGAACAATCCGCCTACTACGCAGAGCACAACGGCCTCAAAAAGGATTTCCAACAGGATAAACCAGCGTTTGGCACCCAGCGCCATTTTGATACCGATCAGGCTGGTGCGTTCCCGAACGGACACGAACATAATGTTGGCTACGGAGAACATGCCCACTATCAGGGCAAAGATGCCGATCACAAAACCGGCGAGGTTGAGCGTACCAAATACGCCGTCGAACAGGTTACTGAGAATTGATAAGGTATTGAGCGCAAAGTTGTTTTCTTCTAAGGGTTTCAGTCGTCTCTTACCGCGTAAAACGCTGATGACTTCATCTTTTACCACCTCTATATCCACGCCGGCGGCGGCTTTTACCATCAGGCTTGTCTGAGCGCCGCGCCCGTCGCTCCGTATGCCGAAGCCGCGCCGCGCCAGGTTATAACCTACCAGAACGACGTTATCGAAATTAAAGGGTTTCAGCAGGTCTTTGCCCGATTTTTTAAGTACGCCGATGACGCGCAATTTACGTCCGCTTATACTCACATCGCGGTCAACGGGGTCTATACCTTCTCCAAAAAGCCCCTCTGCCACCACCCCTCCGAGAATGCATACGTCGGAACCACTCTGGTATTCCACAGGAGAAAAATAACGCCCTTCGTTTTGAAATTCGAGGTGAAACAGCTCGTAACAATCTTCCGTTATACCCAGAAACGGCGCATCTTCCACGCTGGATGATTTCCATTTCAATGTTTTAGATCCCACATACTGCCAGAAACCGATCTTGTCTGCATTTTCCATTCTTTCCTGTAAGGCCAGATACTCAGGATATGAAAAATTGGGGCGGCGCATCCATTTCCAGTAATTGGCGCCCGGGTCTTCCGACCAGGAGAATTTATCGATATAGATGACGTCATTCCCCAGTTTTGACATGCTGTTGCGAATGTTGTCTTCCAGCGAGTTTACTGCACTTTTTACACCTATAATACAAAATATACCAATGGTAACGCCTAAGAGGGACAGAAAAGAGCGCAGTTTATTCGCCATCAGTTGCTGCCAGGCTTGTGCAGCACCTTCAAACAAGATGCGGAAAAATTGACGCATAATTACAGGCTGATTGTAAGTGACATCCAGATTGGATATTCAAAGGTATTGTGGCCATGTATGGCAACTGCTGCCTTTCGATAAAAGGCAGCAGTTTTTCTATCAAATTCGTTAATAGCGCTAAATCAGGCTGTTCAATGCGACATTAATACACCTGGAATTACCTGTTTTGTACCGTCCGGAGCAGCATACCAGACCCGAAGCGCACCGCCGCCACTACTGTTGAAGTAAACCAATTTAAAGGTGTGAAATCCTTTTTGGAGGTATACACGACCTGTTTGCTCTGTCATGCCGTGGTCGCCGTCATTGTCTACCACAATTTCACTGTCGATGTATAAAATACTGCCATCGTCCGACTCTGTCCAAAACTGGTAACCGCCCGTTTGCGGCGCACTGAAATACCCTTTCCAAGTCATGCCGCATGCTGCGGATTGACAAGCCGGCTCGGCAACAATTTCCCGTACATCGGCACTGCGCAGCACCATGCCCGCTTCCACACTTTCAGCGTTGTATTTCCCGTTAGCAGACAGCACCTGCAAACGCAGTCCGGGGTCCGGCGCCCGGAAAAGTTGCAATGCCGGTTTCATGGTGAAGGTCGACACTTCCGCTTCCGATAATTTACTGGCAATCATGCCGGGTTTGTATGCTCTTGCCTGTATTTGCCCCGCCTGTACCGGCGAAAAAGAACCGTTATAAACCGGCGAAATATCTTTCGGCTCGGAGCCATCCGTTGTGTATCGAATGACAGCGCCGGGCGTTTTGCTTTCAATAAACACCGTAGGGCGAAGCGTATAAGGATCGTATTCCACACGAATAGACGGTTTGTCCACAAACGCACCGAAATTCGCAATTTTTACCGCAAACGCATGGGAGGATTTGATGCGGTTGGGGTTATATTCCGGCAGGAAAATAGTTGTGTTGCCGTTGGAACTTTCGGTGCGGAGTTTTTCTTTTGTTGCCAGAAAGGTAACATCTGCCCCGGCGCCCACCTGAAAACCTTTTAATACTAACTTTCTGTCGTCCGGGTATTTTGGGAAAATGGCATACACGGATTTCGTTTTAGGATTCCAGGTAAAAAAGACTTCCTTGACCGCATAACCTTTATCCGGGTCGACGGTTAGTTTCAGCAATGCATCGCCGCCGGTTTTCCAACCATCTACTTCCTGTGCTTTCCAGTCGCGGCGCCCTTCACTCCACTGGAAAGCTGTGCGCCAGCGACGTGTATTGTAAATGGCTTCTCCGTTGATATTCAGCCATTTACCGATTTCAAGCAGTCGATCCTGCATGATCGGCGGAATTTGCCCATGCGCGTCGGGGCCAATATCCAGCAGAAAATTGCCGCCGCGGGAGACCTTATCCACCAGGTGCAGGACCATGGATTGCGCGGAATTATAATCCCAGGCATCTTCCGCTCGGTTGTAGCCATAAGAATATCCCATGCCGCGGCTTTCCTCCCAGTCGTGGTCTTCAAAGTCCATATCCGGTTGATATTCAGGGGTATATACACCGCCGTGTTTGAATCGCACCCCACTACCCCAACGATCGTTGACAACAACCCGGTCGCGTACCGGACTTTCATTGAACAACCAGGCTAAGAACTGCTGAGAGCGCCATACTTCAGGTGTGGCATCCCAGTCGCCATCTGCCCAGACTACCCAGGGCTGATAGCGCTGAACCAGGTCGTACAATTGCGGTATGGCGTGGTCGGCAGCGTATCGCGCAGGATCAAATTGCCAGAGCGGATTATACCACTCGTACAGGGAATAATACAGCCCGGGTTTTACACTCGTTCGGCCTAAGGAAGTAAAAAGTTCGCCTACCAGGTCGCGTTTCGGCCCCCGCAAGTCGGAGCTCCAGGGGAAACCCCAGGTTTTACCGGCCTCCTGGCTGGGCCAGAGACAGAAACCGTCGTGGTGTTTGGAGGTGAGTACAACGTATTTGGCACCTGCTGTTTCAAACAGTTTGGCCCAATCATCGGGATTGAATAATTCGGCATGAAAATCGTCGGCGAGGTCGTAATAAGTACGATTGCCAAAGTTGATCCGATGGAATTCCTGCACCTTTCCATTGTGTGCATTGTTAGTCAGGGAATGCTGATACCACTCCGCATAGCTGCCTTTAGCGGTGTAACCCGGTACGGAATACATACCCCAGTGTATGAAAATGCCAAATTTTCCATCCTGCCACCAATCGGGTGTCGGACGTTGATCCAGCGAATTCCAGTTCGGTTGATATGTTTGAGCGCCGGCGCTTTCCGGACTGATGCAAAGGCTAAGTAAAAGCAACAAAGTGGTGAGGTAACGCATAAGATTTGTGAGATTTGGTGGATAAGTTTCGGACAAATATAGTTGGTGAAGCCCGAACCAATTACTTTTACACAGTTTTTGGTGTCCGGTTGATCCCGGACTTAAAAGGGAACCCGGTGTAATTCCGGGGCAGTCCCCGCTGCTGTAAGTTCTGTTTTTTATTATTTACACAAAATATTCAGCGTGAGTATTTGATTTACAAGAGTGTAAATATTTAAGATAAATGTGATAAGTATTTTGCCACTGTTGCGTGTCATACACAATGGGAAGGCGCTTCGCACAAGAACGAGCCAGAAGACCTGCCTGAAACGATGTTACCAACCGGGCTTCGGGTAGAAAGCGCGATGGACGATTGTAGTGCGAAGTCCGAAGTCGGTGGCGATGCTTTATTACAATCGGAAATCTCACTCCCGTTTGCCTTTCATTTCAGTTTTAAACAATTAAAAAAATGAAAGTCAAGCAATTATCTCTCCTTTTGCTGCTGCTTGCAGCATTTTTATCATCCTGTGACAAACAGAGCAACCTTTCCACAGGCAAATACGACACGGGTATTTTTGTCGTCAATGAAGGGCCGTTCGGCGGTACCGGATCCATCACCTGGCACGATCCTGTCACGGGCACAACCGAACAGGACATTTTTGCAAAAGCAAATAACGGCGCTGTTTTGGGAGAGTTGGTACAATCGCTTACGTTTCACGATGGGAAAGGTTATATCTGTATCGGAAACGGTTCCAAAATCGTTGTGGTCAATGCTGCCACCTTTGAATTTATAGACACGATCGGAGGGCTGGCAAAACCGCGTTACTTCCTGCCTTACGGGGATCATTTCGCTTTGGTCACCCAATGGGGCGCCGATGGCAATACCGGTACAATAGCCAAAGTTGACCTGAATACCAATGAAGTGGTGCAGACTTCGCCTGTTATCGGGGCTGGGCCGGAAAAAATTTTTCAGATGAACGCAGACGTGGTGCTTATTCCCAATTCCGGAGGTTATTCGATCGACTCTACAGTTGTTGCATTCAGATTATCCACTTTTTCAGAAGAAAGCCGCAGCATGACCAATGGCTCAAACCCCGGCATGTGCGCGCGATTGACGGGAAATAACGCCGGCATTTATGCGCTTTGCAAAGGCTCTTTTTTAGAATCTACTCCACGTAGCAACCTGGGACTGGCAGACGGAAGTGGCACCGCGGTAGCCATCCCGTTCTACTCGGATGACCTCTGCGCTGCACCGGATAACTCGGCCCTGTATTTTACGGGTGGCGGAGCGATCTACGAATTTAAAAACGGCACCCTGCGTACAGTAGTGCAACAGGCTGCATACGGATTGACTTGCCATCCGGCTACAGGAGAATTATACTGTACGGATGCGAAGGATTTCAGTTCGGCAGGCGAAGCAGTGATTTACAAGCCGGACGGGACAAAAGTTGGCGGATTTCCGACGGGAATTGGGCCGGGGGAAATTGTGATTGTGCAGTGATTAATACTCCAATCGCAGTACCGTCCCTTCCAGCATCTGGCCGGGCATTTTTTTCACCGGTATTTTAATATCGTCGCCGGTCGTAACCTGCTGACCGTCTTGCAGTTGGAGCCTGTATTGAATGATGTTGTGGGTGGCGTCATACAGCGCTGCGTGTACTTCCTGCGTACTGTGCGTTGACTTTACAATTTCCAAATCTGGATATCCAAATTCAGACATCCCATAGGTGTAGCCGCTGTTGAGGTTGTTTTCCTGGAGCATTCCAAAGTACACCCAGCAATACACTGGAATGGATTGTTCGTGCAACATATTCCGGGCCGCAGCCGTAAAAAACGGTTTGGAGGATACCACATACTGGCTGTTGAGGAAAACGCCGCTGGAATTACTTTTTTCGAGGGTAGCAGCCGCTACTTTGGTAAAAATCTTGTACAAATCGAGCGTACGGCTACTGCTGCCAATCACAGAAATAATCATCTGTGACTGGTGGCGGGCTATTTCCGGCGCAGCATTTTTCCAAAGCCAGGAAATGCCCGCTGCCGCCTGCACTTCTGCGGCAGAAACAGGATAGTCTAAGTGCGCGAGCATCACTGTGGCGCCCGGCAGGGAAAAAACGACCGTTTTATCAGCAACGCTGACGGAATCCGGCTTCAGTTTCCATTCTGAACGCAGGGCAGCCAGAATTTGCTGCGGATCCGGCGCTGTCTTGTCATTTAACAATACTATTCCCGTGACAACTTTTTGGGTTGAAACGGGCTGATTATTTGTATTTTGGGCAAACAACAGGCTGGGCAGGGTGAGTAACAATGCCGTCAAATAGTGTGCGTAGTGCATATTTTTTTTATATAATTTGAAAATGGCATGTGAATGGTTTGATGGTTTGATGGTTTGGAAGGTTTGAGGGTTTGATGGTTTGTGGTGGTAACCTGAGCCTTGCGCTACCACCACAAACCATCAAACCCTTCAAACCATCAAACCCTTATTATATTTCTTTTTCAATCAGATACACATTCCGGGTGGGAGAGTTTCGATTAATCATTTCAGCCAGAAAACCGGTCAGAAACAACTGAGAGCCAACAATTAGTGCCAGGATGCCGAAGTAAAACAAGGGCCGGTCGGCAATACCGTATTCCTTGTAGGCTAATTTGGCAAAACTCAGGTAGACAAGGATCGCCATACCAATCAGAAAAGACAAAACACCCAGGGTGCCGAAAAGATGCATCGGGCGTTTCCCGAATCGTCCGACAAAGGAAACGCTCATCAGGTCAAGTGGGCCATTGATGAAACGTTCGAGGCCAAATTTGGTGACACCATATTTGCGGGCGCGGTGTTCCACCACTTTTTCACCGATATGACTGAAACCGGCCCACTTGGCCAATACAGGAATATAACGGTGCATATCACCGTACACTTCCACCGATTTGATGACTTCCTGGCGGTAGGATTTCAGTCCACAGTTAAAATCATGCAGGGGGATACCGCTTATCCAACGGGTAACGGCGTTGTACAATTTTGTCGGAATCGTTTTGCTCAACGGATCATAACGTTTTTGTTTCCAGCCACTTACCAGATCATAACCATCTTTCGCAATCATGCGGTACAGATCGGGTATCTCATCGGGACTGTCTTGCAAATCTGCATCCATCGTAATGACCACGGCGCCTTGCGCAGCCTCGAATCCGGTTTGCAGGGCTGCACTTTTTCCATAGTTGCGCCGGAATTTAATGCCCCGAACGGCCGGGTTATTTGCCTGCAATGTTTCAATCACTTTCCAGGAACCATCCGTGCTGCCATCGTCGATAAATAGAATTTCATAGGTATAACGCTCCTGTTCGCAGACGCGGCGAATCCAGGCTTCGAGTTCCGGCAGGCTCTCTGCCTCGTTTTTGAGGGGAATGATGAGTGAAATATCCAAATCTATGTGTTTTGATGTTTTAGTATTTTAGTGTTTTAGAGTGCAATAGTTTGGTATTTGCTGAATCTGAGGCAATGCACTCTAAAACACTAAAATACATTATAAGTCAAAGTTGGTTACAGGCACAATCTGAATTTTCGATTTGGGTTGTTCGTCCTTCCGCATGGTATATACCGGGAGTAGCGGATCCGAATCTTTTAGCACCACGACTGGTTTTTGGTGGTTTTTGTCACTTTTGAGCATGGCACTCCAACGTTTAAAGAGCATCTCCTGCTGCTCCGGCGTTAGTTTAGAGTGTTCGTCATAAAAACCGTGCAGGGTACGTTGCCGGCGCGCTTCAAACAGGGAAACGGCACAGGCTACCGATATATTGAGGCTTTCTGCAAAACCGGACTGGGGAATGGTGAAACTGCCATCTGCCAGATTTTGCGCTTCAACGCTTAGGCCGTCATCTTCATTGCCAAAAAGCAATGCTGTCGGCTCAGATAAATCATAGGAATAGATAGACGGCGTAGTTTCAGCAGGAGGCATCGTGGCTAAAATACGACCGTATCGCTCACGTACCCGCCGGAAACACTCTTCTATATCCTCGAAAAAATAGACATCTATCCATTTGAAAGTACCGCCTGAGGTGCGTTTGCCTAATATCAGCCCCCGTTTGTCTAAGTATTGTTTGGTGTACACCACGAACACTTCCCTTACCCCGACAGCATCGCAGGAGCGCAGCACCGCACTGATATTCAGCGGATCAAAAATATTTTCCAATACTACCGTCAGGTCGGGTTGCGACTGGCGGATGACGGAACGGATTTTTTGCGCGCGACCGGGCTGCATGTGTGGGTGTTTCGTTTTTGGTATTGCTTTTTTTACTCTACAGGACTGAATCCCAATTTTCCGAATTTCAAGATATGCACGAAGGTATTTTCCACATAATCCGGCTGGTTGTTGCGGTCGTCCGTAAAACCGGTGGTAAATATTTTGGAGAACTGAAAATTGCCATGTAGTCCGCGGTACGCCTCAGTGGACAAACGCTCCGGAAAAGACAGTCCGTAGCGCGCCAGCATCCGGCCCGTAAACAGGGTTACATCATAACCGTTGAAGCCGTCGCTGTCCGGAATGGTGCCCGTTGCATCAAAGAATTTTTGTTGAAAATCTTTGACTTCCTGTTGGGAATAATCAATGTAGGAAGCTGCCGTGATATGTACGTTATTATCTGTAAAGAACTCAGGATCAATGGTTTCAAAACTATTCCACTGCGGCATTCCGTACACCTCTACCCTATTGTTCCCTTTGATGCTTTTCAAATTGCGCAAAAAAGCATTGACAAAATCCTGGCTGGCCCAGGTTGGCAATATAAAGACGGCAGTACGACCCGGCTTCAGGTATCTTTTCAGGTCAATTTTAGCGAACGTACTCGTTTCGTCGGGTACGATCAGTTCATTGAATGCTCCACCACCCAGGGCAATGTTTACATTATGAAAATAAGGAAGCCTGTCAGCCTCTTTCTGCTTGCAAAGCAAAGTGACGGCGTCCGGCCTGTGGAAACGGCGGACATACCGTGTAATGGCTTCACAATGCGCTTTCAGGGAAGGATTGATCTGGATAAATCCGGGATGTTGCCGGGCGAGGTCGGCTGTCGGGGTTTCCGGCGACAGAACGATTTTGCGGCGCGGTTTACTCCAGTCTGCAAACATCTGCACATGGCTGCCGCGTACCGGCCCGATAAATACGGCGGCTTTTTCTAACCTCGAATTATTCAGTATTTTTTGAAAATCGCTGTCATTGGCCTGCGTGTCATAAATGTCCGTCACGAGATTGATACGTTCCTCTCTGGAAATCTGATCGAGCGCAATTTTAGCGCCTGCGTAAAATTGAGTGGCCAGGCGGCTTTTTTCGGGCACGGTTGAGCCGGAAGACTGTGTGGTCAGGAATGGAAGCAGGTAAGCAATATGATAGGTGCTGCCGGCGCCGGTATTTGGTCCGGGTTGCGTGGGGTAGCCGGGTTCGTTTTTTATGGGTGGTTTCGGGTTCGAGGGGTTGGTCCAACGCACCGTATCCATGGGTGCATTGGGGTTGGGCCGCGTAGGAGTCGGTTTGGTTGGATTGGGGCGCGTAGTGGTGGTGCGTTTGGGAGGGCTACACGCTATCCAAAGCGTTGCCAGGAAGAGACAAAGGATTAGTTTTTTCACAGTAAGTAGTTATCCGTTATTAGTTATTGGTTATTAGTGCTGATAATCAAGCATTTGCAATCAATTTAATCTAAACTAATATTGACGAAGTACTTAATAAATTGAACACGTTATTGATTGGCATTGCTTGTTGCGATTTTGGCTTTAGGATTAACCGCCTGCTTTTTTGGTATTTTTAAACCCCATGTCAAGCAGCAGTTTCAATACTTTATCGCGGTGGTTGCCCTGTATGATAATAACGCCGTCTTTGGCGTTTCCGCCTGCGGCGCATTTATTTTTTAAGGTTTTAGCCAAATCGGCCAGCGAAGTTTCGGAGCCGGCAAAACCCTTGACAACGGTTGCTTCCTTGCCGCCTTTCACCCGTTCGAGCCATAAACGGAGCACCTGTTTGTCGTTAGCGCTTGTTTCAACAGGCTCCGGTTCCGGTTCGAGTTGCTGGTTGGGATCAGTGGAAAAGACAAGGCCGCCCAGGTTGTTCAGCGAATTAAACGATTTTTGTTTGGACATAAGTAAAAGGGGCAAATTTCAAATATTCCAGTCTGATTTTTGTTGCGGTACCAGAATGTGCAGTGATTTGGGTTTCATTTCAAAGGTCAAATCGCCCTCCTGTACCAGGCCTTCGCCGTCGAGGTGCGTATAATTTGTGCCTTCGGTTGAAATGCGCACCCGTTTTGTGGTGAAATGTTCCACAAAACCGGCGTCATAAATTTTCCCGATCAAAGTAGCCGGAACTGCGGCAAAATACTGCCATCGGGGTGCATCTTTCAAAATAACCACTTCAAAAAGGCCGTCGTCCATGCGTGCGTCCGGTGCAATCTGGAAGTTGTAGCCGTACATCGGACCATTGGCAATAGTAATAGCGAAACATTTTTCCGTTAGTACCCGGTCATCCATTTCAATGGTACACAGGGAAGGCGTGTACGTCAGGCCCGCTTCGACCGATTTTAAAAAATAAGGAATAAAACCCCGCCAATTACTGCCCTTCATCATGTTGCTGACTAACCCGTCAAAGCCGATACCCGCCAGATTGATAAACGGTCGGCCATTCATCAGGCCCACATCGATGATTTTTTCCTGGGCGGTGTTCAGTTTCCGAACGGCGCCTTCCACATCGCGGCCATAACCGAGGTGCATAGCAAGACCATTGCCCGAACCGGCGGGTATAATTCCCAGAATGGCTTTTGTGCCAATCAGCGCGGATGCGACTTCATTAATGGAGCCGTCGCCGCCCACTGCGGTCACGATATCGTAACCTTCGGCGAGGGCTTCCAACGCCAGTTCACGCGCATGGCCGGCGTGTTCCGTGTATTTGAATCCGTACTCAAAATAGTCGTGATTCAAGTATTTTTCTACACTTTCCCGAATGTGTTTTTGCAGGTTTGTGCCTGCTTTGGGGTTGACAATGAATGAGATACGTTTCGGAGAAAGTAGTTCGGTTAAAAACTCACTTTTCATGTACGGGTGTGAACGCTGCATAGCTACATCAATTCTTTTCTGCCTTGCAAATAGGTACGCCATCTTTCGATCACCATCTGCATATCGTTGGGCAACTCCGATTCAAAGCGGAGCATTTCACCGGTACGCGGATGTTTGAAGCCCAATACTTTGGCATGCAGGGCCTGGCGTGGCAGCAGTTGGAGGTTGCTTTCCACAAACTGCTTGTATTTTGAATATAAGGTACCTTTTAAAATTTGGTTGCCGCCATAACGCGGGTCGCCAAACAAGGTGTGGCCTATTGATTTCATGTGTACCCGGATCTGGTGCGTTCGCCCGGTCTCCAACTGGCATTCCACGAGGGTGCAATAATAAAACCGCTCCAGCACGCGCCAGTGTGTGACCGCCCATTTGCCATCGTCTCCTTCCGGGAAAGTCATAAACAAGCGTCGGTCGTTTGGGTTGCGTCCGATATTTGCACGGACAGTACCAGCGTTGGGTTCCACATCGCCCCAGACAATGGCCTGGTAGCGCCGTTCGATGGTATGTTGAAAAAACTGATTGGCTAAATGAGACATCGCAAAGTCACTTTTGGCCACTACCATCAAGCCGGTTGTATCCTTATCGATGCGATGCACGATACCGGCCCGGTTGGCTTCATTTCCTTCTTTTACGGGCAGGTCTTTCATGCTTTCCTGCAAGTGCCATACGACCGCGTTCACCAAAGTGCCCTTGGGAATACCCACTCCCGGGTGTACTGCAAGGCCGAAAGGTTTATTAATTATCATCAAATCCTCATCCTCGTACACAATATCGAGCGGGATGTTCTGGGGCAGAATATGATAGGACTCCTCCAGCGATCTGGGCAGGATGATAGAGACAACATTACCCGGTTTTACCTTGTAATTGGGCTTTACATCCTTATCATCCACTTTCACGGATCCGGCCTTGATAGCAGTCTGCAATTTGCTGCGCGTACGATTTGCCAGGCGGTCTATCAGGAATTTATCGAGCCTGATGAGCGATTGTTTCGGGTCTGCCACAATCTCATGCCGCTCATAAAATTCGTCCGTCTGCGGTGCGTCTTCGGCATCGTCTATTCCTTGCGAATCGGCTCCGGGTATTACTTCCGGTGAAGTCTCTGCTGTAATTCGGTGTTTCTGGTTCATTTCGGTGCTCATTGATCAAATTGATTGTAGCGCAAAAGTAGCCATTTTTTGGCTTTGTTATCAGTTATTGGTTATCGGTTATCAGTTATCCGGTTCGGCATGGGGAAATGGATGACGCACTCCATCACTATTCCAGCCTGAAAGCCCGATAACAGATAACTAATAACCAATAACAAAAAAATGTTAGCAACATGTGGAAAACGGGGGGATAACTAAAACGGCCCTTATGCGCCGGTTTGTACGGGGTGAAATTATCTTTGCCCACTTTCTATTCCAATCTTTGAAGGAAAGACTCCGATCATTCATTGAAAATCAAAACATTAGAACCTTAAAAGCGAACGACCATGCTTAAAGATATGGGAAAAGTCATCACAATAGCCAACCAGAAAGGCGGCGTAGGTAAAACGACTACTGCTATCAACCTCGCTGCTTCTTTAGCGATTCTGGAAAAAAGAGTGCTGCTCATCGACGCCGATCCGCAGGCAAACGCTTCTTCCGGCGTGGGACAGGCCGATACTTCCGAATATGTGAGCTTGTATGATTGCTTAGTGCATGGCACTGATCCGCGTCAGGCAATTATGGCAACGGAAACGCCCAACCTGTTTCTCCTGCCCTCCAATATCGACCTGGTAGGCGCCGAACTGGAGCTGGTAGACCGTCCTAACCGTGAATACATCATGCGCGGCATCGTGGGAGAAATAAAACAGGATTACGACTATGTTTTTATCGATTGTCTGCCGTCTTTGGGCCTGATCACGGTCAATGCCTTAGTGGCTGCCGATACGGTACTGATCCCGGTGCAATGCGAAATGTTCTCGTTTGAAGGACTCGCCAAGTTAAAAAATACGATTTCCCTTATCAAACAGGGTTTCAACCCCAATCTTCAGGTAGAAGGGCTTTTGATCTCCATGTATGATAGCCGTCTTCGATTAGCCAATGCAATTGTGGAAGAAGTGCGCAACAGTTCCAATGACTATGTTTTTGAAACGATTATTCACCGCAATTCAAGGGTAGCGGAAGCCCCAATGTCGCACACGCCGGTTGCATTGTATGATGTAAACAGCAAGGGTGCTACCAACTTTTTCAACCTCGCCGAAGAGTTCTTACGGCGCAATTGATCGTACAATGGCAAAGAAATTTGATACGGGCGGCATTAAAACCCTGCTCGGCAATTCTGCGAAATTAGAAAAAGCGGTATTAGAAAACCCGCAGGAAGTCGTGCGCGAACTCGCTACCACAGTGGCCTTGCTGCCTATTGAACAAATAAAGGCGAACAGCGGACAACCGCGCCAGAAATTCGATAAGGAGACGCTGGGCGAGCTGGCTGCCAGTATTGCTGCGCATGGTATTATCCAGCCGATCACGGTTCGCCGCCTGCAGGATAAAGAATACCAGATTATTTCCGGTGAACGGCGTTTCAGGGCCAGCCAGTTGGTCGGATTGAAAGAAATTCCCGCTTATGTACGCCTCGCCAACGACCAGGAATTGCTGGAAATGGCACTCATCGAAAATATCCAGCGCGAAGACCTGAATGCCTGGGAGGTGGCTATTTCTTACGGGCGTCTGAAAGAAGAATTTGAACTGACAGACGAAATGCTGTCCACTCGTGTCGGCAAACAACGCAGCACGGTGACCAACTACATGCGCCTGCTCAAATTTGAAGGAGATGAAGATATTAAACGCGGCCTGATCGAAGGAAAAGTTTCCATGGGCCACGCGCGCGCACTGGCTGGTGTGAATGACTTTGCCCTGCGTAACTCCCTGTATCACAAGATTGTAGCCGAAGACTTGTCCGTGCGGGCTGTCGAAGCGCTGATTGCCAGTTACCAGGAAAACAAAAAAGGCAAAGAACCTGCAACGGATAAAAACCTGCCACCTCACCTGCGCGAAATTCAGGATAAATTCAATGCTTTTTTCGGCGGAAAAGTGCAACTGAAACGCGATGAAAAAGGCAAAGGGCAATTGGTGGTAACGTTCAAAAATGATGCGGAACTGAACCGGCTGATCGATTTGATCGAGCATTGAAACGGTAGCACGGCGTTCACGCCGTCGGGATGTGTACCTTTTAAGACGCTAAATTTATTGACGGCCATAAATGGCCTTTTCCCGACGGCGTAAACGTCGTGGTACCGTTACAAACGTTTCCACTCCAGCACCCATTCTGCTCCGCGCAGCGTTCCCTCCGCTTCCACAATCCATTGATCCGGCTCAGGCAACATCTCGCTCAGGCATAAGTCCTCATTTACCTGCTGCTGCAGCATTTTAATAAAATCCTGCATCAACATCGGGCTGTTTTGATCAAAAAAACGGGTTTTGCCATTGCTGAAACCGGCAAAGAAAAAGCGGGGCACATCCCATTCTGACAAGATGTTCCGGGTTGAAATAAATTGTTCGAATGCTTCCAAAGATGAATCAATAAAGCGGCTTTGACATACATGTGGAGCGACCCTCCAGGCAGCTCGTTCCAATATAAGCGATTGATATTCAATCCTTTTACGCCAAAATACACCTACCTGCAACATGTCCCAGTCTGCATTTTGAGTAAAAATTCCGGCAGAAATAAACGGCACGCCCAAGTGCCATAATACCTGGATCACAGGCGGACGTGCGTTGGGCGCTTCCAGCCCGAGGTCGCTGAAAACAACCTGCCGTTTGTGTATTTTCTCTCTGAGTTGAAGTCCGTCAGCATCCCGAAAAACCAACAGATCGCGCAGGGCAATGCCGTTCGCTTCCCCTACCCTGCCGCCTGGTACTGCCAGCGCTTCCGGGGCAAAAACAGGTTGAAAATTCGTATTGTTCCAGTCTTGCCAGGGAAAAGCAAAGGTTTCGTCCGGCCACCAGTTCTGCAACTGCTCGCGTACACCTGCTGGGAAAAGGTGCAGCCAGCGGGCCATCATTTTTCCACCTCCCGGGTACAGGGCATTCAGCACAGCCCGGTATTCGCCGGATGATGTTTTGTAAAACTGTACAAGCGCCCCTGTTTTTTCCAGATTGATTTGGTTTTCAATGACTTCTGCGGACTGGCTGCGCTCTTTTTGTTCGAGAAACAGCCTGCAAAACGTCAGAAACGGCATGGATTCGCCCGTTTGCAGCATTTGCCTGCCAAAAAGGATCAATGCTGCGCGCAATCCGGTAATCCTGTACGGAGCAGCATTTTTGATGGCGTTGCTAAAATCGTGCGTCCCTTTTTGCACCACTTCTACCGGTAGATGATCTTGTGCAGGGGCTTCCACGTCTTCATAAAAAACATGCTCCGGTGCTGCAACAGGACAGGCGCCATCGTATCGCTCAAAAAAAGTGCGACACTGTGCAAGTGCCTCGCATTGTGTCTCCCGGGCTTCCGATATGGATTGAAATGAAATAGATCGGGCTGCTGTGCGCAACCATTGCAGCAGATAAGCCGCGTCTGTGAGCATGGCGGAAGCGGGCAGAAAGCCGAGGTAATTATAAAGACCGCCGCACCAACCCGGAGAAAATCCTTTTTCCGGCCAAAGCCACTCGATGAAACCATGATCGATCAACTGAAAGACATATCCTTGAATGTCTTCCGGGCTGTCTTCTGCCTCCATAGCAAGAGCAGTTGTCAAATCACAAAAGCGGATGTCCTGTTGCTGTTGTTCAAAAAACGCCCTGATCCGCTGGAGCGAAGTGTTGGTGTCATGGCGTTGAAAACGCTCCTGCGTTCCGTCGTGATGCAGCCACTCGAATCCATTATCAGTAGGTATCAGGCCCGGATTGAGCCTGATACCTAAAGTATTGAAAAAGGCAGGCTCCCGGAGCAGCACGTCGTAAAGCCCCGGGAGCAACGCTACATTGGGCGTTGCAATGTGTTTGTTTGTTGAAAAAACTGGCGTTTGTTCCTCTGTATCTGCTGTCGGCCTGTCTAAATATTGCAGGTGCACGGTGGCTAATCTGCTGAGCGGCGTGGTTTTGGTAGCAGCCCTTGTGAAGTAATGAAGCAGAGACAATGCAGTGCGCCGTTCCTTTTTGTGCCAGTTTTCAGGGTTGGAACTTGCCAAATCAGGAAGTTCGCCGAGCAAACTGTGGCTGGTGAAAAGCAGCGAACGACGAATGGTTTCATGCCCGGCATATTGAATGAGCGCTTTCCTTTCTGCAAGAACCAATGCAGCAAACTTATCCCGCAAATGATTGACAATGAGCTGTTTGTTTGATATTTTTTCATTCAGATTATCAAACAGCCGAGCGAGGTCGGGTCGTTTTTTCTGCAGATAGGGGTCAATAACAATGGCTGACGCAAATGTTTCCTGCCGCAAACGCCTGCGTGTATTGGTGATGATTTTTTGCAAACGCGCATCCGGCAACAATACATCCTTTTCCTGTTCAAAAACTGATTTTACCAGAGCGGCAGCAGATTGCAACTGATCGGTCGCGTCGGCAAAAGACCTGTGGAGGATAGTCAATTCTTCATTTGAGCAGGAAGGCCATTGCAAAGGCAGCCCGGCTGTCCGAACGAGCAACAAGGGAAATATGTTGGTAGCAGGATAGTTCATGTTGCCTTTTTAATTGCGAAACCGCTCTTCATAAAACGCAACAACCCTTTCGTCTGTAATAATATCTTGGGTTCGGATGGGTTGGCGCAGCACGATTCCTTCCAGCGTTCGACAACGACTCAGGGCCACATACAACTGGCCGTGTTCAAATGCGCCGCCGCCGAGGTCGATCAAAACCCTGTCGAAAGTTTTGCCCTGACTTTTGTGGATCGTGATGGCCCAGGCAAGTTTGAGCGGATACTGGGTAAATGATCCGGCCACTTCGGTTTCGATGCTTCCGGTGGCTGAAGCGCGGTATCGAATGATTTCCCATTCAATTTTGGGAACGTCTATTTTTCGTTTTTTGCCGCCGTATGCTTCCGTTTCCACCACGATGCTGTCCTGGCTGAGTTGGATAATTTTGCCGATTGTGCCATTGACAAACTGTTTGTCTTCCAGGTCATTGCGCACAAACATGACTTGTGCGCCTTTTCGAAGGCGAAGTGCTGCATCCGTTGGGTACAAACCAGGATCGAACTGGCCTTTTACCGAGGCTAAAAATTCAAATTCAGGCGTATCGAGTTGAGATAGTTCACGCTGGTTGATCCGGTCTGCAGTAGCATTGCGGGCGCAGAGAGTGATATAACCTTCCATTTCGTTGAAATGCGGCGCGTGTCGTTCGTTCAGGTCTTCGAGGTCGTCATAATCTATTTCATTGATGCGCACGGCTTCCAGCAAGCGCAGAAAATGGCGCGATTCCTGCCGGTATACTTTCCTGAGTTCCAACATATCTAATTGAAAATCAGGCTCCTGGAAAATTTTTGCAGAGAAAAAATAAGGTGATTCGTAGTATTCATTAAAATACGAGGCTTCCACCGGGTCTCTTGTAACCACCGGCGGCAACTGAAACAAATCGCCAAAAAAAACGACCTGCAAGCCGCCGAAGGGCCGAAAATTCTCCCGGTTGATCCGCAGGAATTTGTCCATGCCGTCCAGCATGTCAGCGCGAACCATCGAAATTTCATCGATGATGAGTACTTCCAGGTTTTTGTAAAGGCGCAACAGATCTTTCCGGGTCACCCTGCGCGCAGCTTCGGAAGGTGTGATGATCCGCGGAGGGAATCCAAAGAAGGAATGGATTGTTTGCCCCTGTACATTCAGCGCGGCGACTCCGGTTGGCGCCAGCACAGCAACTTTTTTTTTGGTCGTATTTCGAAACAGTTGTAGCAGCGTACTTTTCCCCGTACCGGCCTTGCCCGTTATGAACAGGCTTTGACCGGTTTTTTCCAACGCATCGAGCGCGTACTTAAAGTCGTCGTTGAGTTGTAAGGGTATTTGTTCTATCATTATTTACGATTTTGCACGTTGCCGCCAATTGGACGGGGCGACGTTAGCGACTTGTAACTGCTCTTGTTGTTCCAGATAAAGCCTCAAGGCAAGATGCGCCGCTATGGATGCTGCCGGTTTCTGGCTTTCGATCAGTTGTTCGGCAGAAAAATACTGTTGTACAAAATGCGTCGTGAAATCAGCCGAAATAAAAGCCGGATGGTCGAGCACAAACTGGCCGAAAGGCAGTGTGGTAGCTACGCCTTCCACCATATAGCCGGCAATGGCCTCTTTCATCAACTGGATCGCTTCGGTTCGCGTAGATGCGTGAACTACGAGTTTGGCCAGCATCGGATCATAATAAATGGGCACGTCCATGCCTTCCTCAAATCCGCCGTCCACCCGGATGCCCGGCCCTTCGGGCGTCTGGTACCTGGTAAGGGTGCCTACGCTTGGCAGGAAGTTGTTGAGTGGATCTTCGGCATAAACGCGCAATTCGAGCGCATGGCCGTTGATTTTCAGGTCTTCCTGGGCAAAAGGAAGTTGTTCACCCCGCGCTACCCTGATTTGTAATTCCACCAGATCCAATCCCGTAATCATCTCGGTTACAGGGTGTTCCACCTGCAAGCGGGTATTCATTTCCAGGAAAAAAAAATCTCGGTTTTCATCTACGAGGAATTCCACAGTTCCGGCACCCACGTAATCGCAGGCTTTGGCTACCCGGACGGCGGCTTCGCCCATCGCCTGGCGCATTTCGGGACTCAGGATGGCACAAGGCGCCTCTTCCACCACTTTCTGGTGTCGGCGTTGTATGGAACACTCCCGGTCGAAAAGATAGACAATGTTTCCATGCCGGTCGCCCATAACCTGTATTTCCACGTGGCGCGGGCCTGTCACATATTTTTCGATAAAAACGGCGCCGTCGCCGAATGCAGAAACGGCTTCCGAAATAGCGCGTTCCATTTGCTCTTTGGTATCTTCTTCACGTTCCACAATACGCATACCCTTGCCGCCGCCGCCTGCCGAGGCTTTAATCAGGATGGGGTACCCTACCCTGCGCCCGATTTCTATTGCCATTTCGATGTCCGTAATGGCTTGTTCGATACCCGGCACCATGGGCACATTGAATTTTTTAGCGGCTTCTTTGGCTGCTAATTTGCTCCCCATCATTTCAATGCTATGCGGATCAGGACCGATAAAAGTGATGCCCGCAGCGGCTACTTTTCGGGCGAATTCAGCATTTTCACTCAAAAAACCGTAACCCGGGTGTATCCCTTCCACGCCCAGCCGCAACGCTGTTTCGATGATTTTATCTGCTTTCAGATAACTCTGTGCGGAAGGCGCCGGGCCGAGCAGTACCGCTTCATCTGCAAACCGGACATGCGGCGCGTTGCGATCGGCTTCGGAGTAAACTGCCACGGTTTGTATGCCCATCTGGCGCGCTGTGCGCATGATACGAAGGGCAATTTCACCCCTGTTGGCGACAAGTATTTTTTTCATCTTACATGCAGGTTTCGATAAGCGAGCAAGGTACTGATTATGGTTAATACAGCGCCTGTCAACATGGCTGCTCCGGGAAAATATATTGGAGCGTCAGGAGCGGTGAAATACGCAAATATGCCAGTCATTAGCAGCGGCCCTACAATGGCAGTGAGGCTCATCAAACTGGTCATTCCGCCTTGCAATTCGCCCTGTACATTGGCAGGTACCTGGTTGGAAATCAGTCCCTGCAAGGAAGGGCCTGCTATGCCGCCCAGACAATATGGAATCAGAAATAAAAACATCATCCAGCCTTCGGTAGCAAAGGCAAACAATAGAAAACCAAGGGAATACAACCCAAGGCCGACATACACACCGCGCTCCTGCCCCAGCCTGGGTATAATGATCCGAATCAACCCCGCCTGGACAATTGCGGTTACCAGTCCCACAAAACTGAGTGAAATGCCCACCATCCGTTCGTCCCATTTGAATTTTTCCATAGTATAAAACGACCATGTGCCCTGTACGGCCTGTGCGGCAATGTATAACAATACCAAAGAAGCGATCATCCCGATGATAATGGGATACTTGCGGAGTTGGAGCAAAGTGCCGACAGGATTGGCGCGTTTCCAGTCGAACGGGCGGCGGTTCTCGGGCGCGAGCGATTCCGGCAAAATGAATAAGCCGTACAGCCAGTTGAGCAACGCAAGCGCCGCTGCTGCCAAAAATGGCGCTCGTGGTCCGTATTGTCCCAAAAAGCCGCCAATTGCAGGCCCGATAATAAATCCCAGACCGAATGCCGCGCCGATCATGCCAAAATTCTGGGCGCGTTTTTCGGGCGTACTCACATCCGCAATATAAGCGGAAGCGGTGGTGAAACTGCTGCCCAGAATACCCGCCAGTATCCGTCCGACGAATAACCAGCCGATCGTTGGCGCATACGCCTGAAAGATATAATCCAGTCCGAAACCGAATAACGACACGAGTAAAATCGGGCGCCGGCCATACTGATCACTTAAACCGCCCAGAATCGGAGCAAAAATAAACTGCATCAACGCATAGGAAAACATCAGCCAGCCGCCGACCTGTGCGGCATGGCTCATCGTATCGCCGGTCAGGTGGGTTATCAATTTGGGCAATACCGGAATAATAATGCCGAATCCGATAACGTCTATCAGCAGTGTAATGAAAATAAAACCTACCGCGGCAGAGCGATTTTGCAACATAAAATCAGGTTATTTAGAAGGTATTGAAACATGATCTATTCCGAATTTTTGCAGTGATTCTATCGGTAATAAAAAAGAGAGGTAACTCCTGTATATCAGGTATATCTGATATGTTAAAATTTATAAATCTGAATTTTTTTTTCGGGTCGTTTTTCACGCAAAGAAGGATGCAAAGAACGGGCAAAAATATTCATCTTTTATCCCTTAAAATGCCGTTGATATGGGTTGCCAGTAGATAGTTAAAGTGTTCGGAATGGTCATGCATGAAAACCTTTCCCTCACAATGTGCTACCCGCCGGATACCCCGCACGGCATTGGTGAAAAACACCTCGTCGGCCTCCATAAGTTCCTCCGGCAGAACAGACTTTTCCAGTACCGGATAGCCGGTTGCCGGCAATATGCGCAACAATAAATCCCGGAGTACACCTGTTACAGGCCCGTCAGACAGCGGAACCGTGCAGACTTGATGATTGGCCATCCAAAAGATGTTGCTGCTCGTCGCTTCACATACCTGCTCCCGGCAGTTTAGTATGATTGCATCATCCCAGCCTTTGGCACACGCTTCTTTCGCCGCGGCTACATAACGCGCTCCATTCAGGGTTTTAAAACCCGATAATGAATCTACAGAAAGCCGGACTTCTTCGGAAAAACCAATTGAAAGCCCCTCAGAATATCGGTCAAACATACTGGAGGTCAATTCCTTAGCGGTGATGAGGAATTGAGGTGTATCATCCTGCGGGTTATACAACCCGCCGGGCGATCGCCAGATTGTCAGCCGCACGCGAGCGTTGCCACACGCTGCGCGCAGGATCTCTTTTGCAAAAAAATCAGCCGACCAATGCGCCGGTATTACGTAACCCATTGCAACCAACCCTTTTGAAAGGCGCTCCCAATGCCCGGACATGAAGGGAATCTGGCCCTCAAAAACCCGAATGCTTTCAAACAAAGCATCGCCATAATACAAGCCGCGCTGGACAGACAGCATTTCAGGCGGCCAGTCGGCGATGAGTTGTGTATTGAAATTGATCATGTTCTTTGAAACGCTAAATTGGTTATTCGTTATTGGTTATTCGTGTGGTAACCCTTGGCTTAATCAATTACTAAAGCCAAGGGTTAGCACACGAATAACCAAGAACCAACCAACAACCGATTTTTTCACCTTTAATTTTTTCTTTTAACTTATGCACACAATTTTTTTAATCACTTACCGATCCTTCGCATCCCTTTTGCTGGTTTTGAGTTTTGTACTCCCGGCTATTTCCCAAAACTCCAATACATTGCCCCCGGTGGCAGAGTGGCTGGAAAGTTACCGCTTATCGGGCGATTTTAGCCCGGTCGATATTTTCAGCATCGCCTCGGAGCGTTCCGACAACCTCAATCAGGTGGTAGAAAATGCAACTTTACTGAACATGAACGAGCAGGCACTGGATGAGTTGTTGCACATTGCGCCCACTACCCTGCGCTTGCAGTTGCCCGACAAAAACAACACCCCTTTCGACCTGGAATTAGTCAAAGTAGACATCCTCGCGCCCGGTTTTTCAGTCGGAACGCTGGGCGAAAATGCCGCTGACAATATTCCATACCATCCTGCAGCCCACTACCGGGGTATTCTGCGCGACCAGCCTAACTCATTGGTTGCCATTAGTTTTACCAGTAGCGGCGTGATGGGTATGATCGCCTTGGACGACAACAAATGGCAATTGGGTAAAATGGAAGACGGTTCAGATCAGCATATTTTGTACCGATCAACCGACCTGAAAGCCAGCTCGCCTTTTGAATGTTATGCAGATGATGATGCAGTTTTACCTGATGCGGAAATTTCGGCTGAGGAACGGGGCATCGGTTGCAAAACTGTCAATGTGTACTTTGAATGCGACTATAAATTGTACACGGACAAGGGTTCGAGCACGACCAATGTGACAAATTACATCACCGGCTTATTCAATCAGATTTCGACTTTGTACGCCAACGAAAACGTAGGAATAGCCATTTCACAAACGTACATTTGGACTTCCACTGACCCGTACGCGTCTTTGAATAACACCAGTTCCGTACTGAATGCTTTCAGAAACCAGCGCGGAACCAACCACAACGGCAACCTGGCTCATTTTCTGTCGACCCGCGCCCTGGGCGGTGGCATTGCCTACCTCGACGTTATTTGTTTTAAAAATTATGCACACGGCGTCAGCGCTATCGGCGCGACCTATCAAAATGTGCCGACCTACTCCTGGACGGTGGAAGTCGTCACGCATGAATTGGGGCATAATCTGGGTGCCTGGCATACACATTCCTGCAACTGGACCGGTGGCGCCATAGACAATTGTTATTCGCCGGAGGGTTCCTGTTCTCCGGGACCAAGCCCGTCGGGCGGAGGCACTATTATGAGTTACTGCCACCTGAATGGTACCGGCATCAATTTTACAAAAGGATTCGGCCCTTTGCCAGGCGCGCTTATCCGCAACCAGGTTTTGGCCGCTACTTGCCTGGTGCAATCGGGTTCAACACCCGGATCGCTGGTTAATTCAGCGCTGAGCAATGCTTCTGCCACCCTTTCTTGGGGCGCCATCACAGGAGCAACTTCTTATTCCATTCAATACAAACCCAATTCTTCCACGTCATGGATTACACTCAACCCGGTCACATCTGCTTCTTATAATCTGACAGGACTTGCTGCCAATACCGCCTACAATTGGAAGGTAAAAACGGATTGTTCCAATTATTCGGCTGTTTCCAATTTTACCACTACGAATACGTCAGGAGGCGGTAGCACCAGTTGTGCGGCCCCGAGCGGTCTGACCAATTCGAACCTGACCAGCAACTCGATCACCGTGCAATGGCTTGCCGTCCCGGGTGCAACGAGTTACTCCGTTCAATATAAATTGGGTTCCTCGTTGACCTGGAATACAGCCGGTAGTACGACCTCGAATTCATACGGCCTGAACGGTCTGAATCCCGGTACCGTGTACAACTGGCGGGTAAAATCCAATTGTTCTACGGGGTATTCCGCAACAACTGCATTTACAACAGCCAGCAGTGGCGGCGGCTCCGGCAGCGGTAGCGGCGGCACTTGCAACCCGCCTGCCACCTTGAATAACAATAACATAACGGCAAGTACAACCAGCATTTCCTGGTCGGCAGTGCCGGGCGCAACGAGTTACACCTTACAAATTAAAATTGGATCAAGTGCATTTTTCACGCTGGGAACCGTGCCTGTAACTGCCGTAACCATCAGCGGCCTAAGCCCATCCACAACGTATCAATGGAGGATAAAAGCCAGTTGTTCGGTGTATTCTGCTGCCATAACATTGGTTACGCCTTCCAATTTGCAGTATCCGAATAACCCTGGAGCGTTTTCACAGATGACGCTTACTTTTATTGACAATACTTTGTCTCTGGCGCCTAATCCAACGGCAAATCAGATCACGATGTCCTTTGGAGGAGAAATCAATCACTCGACGGAATTGGTCATCACGGATCCAACGGGCAGAATCATCCGCCGTCAGTCGCTGTTGCAGCCGCAAACAACCCTGGATGTCGCTGATTTGCAGGCCGGTATCTATTTTGCTGCCGTGCTGACAGCGGAAAAAAGAATGGCTGTGGAGCGGTTTGTGAAAATGTAAGATGGTTTGAAGGCTTGAAAGGTTTGATGGTTTGAAGGTGATAACTTAAGCCATACGCCACCACCTCAAACCATCAAACCTTTCAAACCTTCAAACCATCAAACCCTCCAAACCTTCCAAACCATCAAACCCATCTCCAACCATCTTACACCCCCTTCATACTCAGCGCCACCCGTTTCCGCGCATAATCCACTTCCACCACGCGCACCGTCACCTGCTGGCCGAGTGAAACCACTTCCATGGGGTCGCGGACAAACTTGTCGGCCAACTGCGAGACATGCACCAGGCCGCTGTCTTTCAGGCCGATGTCGACAAATGCGCCGAAGTTGGTGATATTGGTGACGATGCCCGGCAAAATCATACCGGGATGTAAATCGTCGAGGGAACGTACATTGGCAAATTCAAAGGTTTTGGCCGCGCCGCGCGGGTCAAGTCCGGGTTTTTCGAGTTCCTTCAGGATGTCCTGCAAAGTGGGTAACCCCACATCGGCGCGCACATATTTTTTGAGGTCGATTTTGCTGTGCTGCGTTTTGTCTTTTACCAAATCAACGATTTTACAACCCAGTTCAGCAGCCATTTCTTCCACCAGTGGATAGCGCTCCGGATGCACCGCAGTGTTGTCGAGCGGATTGGCGGCGTCGCGGATGCGCAAAAATCCGGCGCATTGCTCAAAGGCCTTGTCGCCGAGGCGGGCGACTTTTTTCAGGTCGCTGCGTTTTTTAAAAGGCCCGTTTTCGGACCGGTGGTTGACGATATTCTGTGCGAGTACGGGGCCGAGGCCGGAAACATAAGTTAGCAGGTGTTTGCTGGCGGTATTCAGGTTGATGCCTACGGCATTGACACAACTTTCGACAGTGCGATCGAGACCTTCTTTCAGCAGACTCTGGTTTACATCGTGCTGGTATTGGCCCACACCTATACTTTTCGGGTCGATTTTTACCAGTTCGGCTAGCGGATCCATGAGGCGCCGGCCAATACTGACAGCGCCGCGCACGGTAATATCCTGGCTGGGAAACTCTTCCCGCGCCACATCCGATGCCGAGTAAATGGAGGCGCCGGCTTCATTGACCAGAAAAATTTCAACCGGGCTGCTGAATTTGCATTTTTGCAAAAAATCCATGGTCTCCCTGCCTGCCGTGCCGTTGCCGACGGAGATGGCTTCGATCTGGTGTTTTTCAGCCAAATGTTCTATTTCCGACTGACTTTCAAAGACTTTCCGTTGCGGTTCATGCGGGTAAATAGCCGTATTATACAGCAATGTACCACTTGCATCGAGGCAAACTACCTTACAACCCGTACGGAAGCCGGGGTCGATGCCCATCACCTTTTTTTCACCCAAGGGCGATGAAAGCAGCAACTGGCGCAGGTTTTCGGCAAACACCCGGATTGCTTCAATATCGGCTTTTTCTTTGCTGCTGTTGCGAAATTCCGTTTCGATAGATGGCAATAAGAGGCGTTTGTAACTGTCTTTCAAGGCCGTGCGCACCTGTGTGGCAGACTCCCCATAACCGATCACATACATCTCATCCAGGTCCTGCACGGCGCGCTCTTCCTCCGGCGCAATGGCTACCCGCAGGAAACCCTCTTCCTCGCCCCGTCGCATGGCCAAAAGCCGGTGTGAAGGGCATTTGGCGACCGGCTCGCTCCAGTCGAAGTAGTCGAGGTACTTTTTCCCTTCTTCTTCTTTACCTTTTACCAGGCGGGAAGCAATCACCGCGCCTTTTTCAAAGTGGCGGCGGATTTTATCCCTGGCCCTTTTGTCTTCGTTGATCCATTCGGCCATGATGTCGCGGGCGCCTTGCAGGGCTTCTTCGGCGCTCGGCACCTGATCTGTGATGTACGCAGCGGCGATGGTTTCCACGCCCGATTTATCTTTTTGGGCAAACAAACGTTTCGCGAGCGGTTCCAGTCCCTTTTCAATCGCCATCGAAGCGCGCGTTTTGCGCTTTTGCCGGTATGGCAGGTACAAGTCTTCCAGTTCTGTCATCGTCAGGGCGCGTTCGATGGCGACCTTCAGTTCAGGTGTGAGTTTGCCCTGTTCTTCAATGCTGGCAAGTATTGCCTCCCGGCGCTTGTCGAGTTCCTGCATTTTTTTCCAGGCATCCTGGATATCGGCGATTTGTACTTCGTCCAATTCGCCGGTGGCTTCTTTTCGGTAACGGGCGATAAAGGGTATCGTTGCGCCGGTTTCCAATAATTCAATGACGGATTCCACCCGGCGGGCGGAAATTTGCAGTAAAGGGGCAATACGGGGTGCGTAGGACATTTCGTGTTTTTGTGTTTTTGTGTTTTTGGTGTTTGGAGGT
>Ga0163153_10001659_pt1 | contig 34833 bp, 58 predicted proteins | sample OliLakLV19MP6IB1_FD_148629 | JGI IMG/M metagenome (GOLD analysis project Ga0163153, IMG submission 148629) | Freshwater microbial mat bacterial communities from Lake Vanda, McMurdo Dry Valleys, Antarctica - Oligotrophic Lake LV.19.MP6.IB-1 | ecosystem: Environmental > Aquatic > Freshwater >... | reverse complement strand
CGCGGTAGCCCGCGGTCGCGGGCGAGGGCGGTATGATTTTGGTACGGTACTTGGACCCCCTGCTCAGTCGATACCGCGTCGCCGTCGGCGACGTAGGGATCGACGGCATCGAAGCGAACGCCGCGTATGCGGTGGTAGACGGCAAGCTCATGCGCAAGGAGACGCCGTAGTCCCAGCATATGCGCCCATTCCCGCCCCGCCGACGAAGGTCGCGCGGGGCTTCGGCGGTGAATGACCCACGACACTCTAACTGACAAAGCTATCGTCTTCGGTACCGTGATCGCGAGCGAGGGTGGTACCGCGACCGCGGGTAATCACGGCACTGCGACCGCAGGCGACCACGGTACCGCGACCGCGGGTGAGGGAGGTACGATCTCGGTGCGGTATTGGGACCCCCTACTCGGTCGATACCGCGTCGCCGACGGCGACGTAGGGATCGACGGCATCGAGGCCGACACCGCGTATGTGGTGGCGGACGGCAAGCTCACGCGCAAGGAGACGCCGTAGTCCCAGCATATGCGCCCCTATCCCCGCCCCGCCGACGAAGGTCGCGCGGGGCTTCAGCGGTGTGAACTACAACACCTCCGACCCCATCGCCGCCGCCAAGGCCGCTATCGAAGAAGCCATCGCCAAGTCTATCGCGCTCTCCACCCCCGTCACGATCCAGTGGACACCTGATGTCGAAGACGAACTACGCGCTCGTCCTGACTTCGGTCACGCGGTCGCCACGCGACGACACTTGACGCCCACGTCACTCGAAGTCTGTGGCGGCGGCAGCGGCCAAGAGGGTATGTGGCGTCTGATACTTGAGCAGGCAGCAGATTGACCGATGTACAGCTTCCACAAGACGACAACAATGAACACCGCAGCCAAAATCACTTCCACCTCCACGCGTAAACACTTCACCAAGGTGCTGAAAGTCGGACTTCGCGTTCATCCACGCAGCGTGGACGGCGTCTATTACGGCATCTTCGTGAAGGTCGTATGGGACGGCGCGAGGCTATCGCTCACGGGCGTTGAGGGACCAACCAAAAATGGCGATGCGCACGGTAGCTGTGGTCAGATCAGGATCGACGCCACGAAGTACGACAAATTGCCCACAGGTTGGACGCCCGAGCTGCTCGGCGAGCTTGCTGAAATTTGGGAGCGCTGGCACCTCAACGACATGCGCGCCGGATGCGAGCATCAGCGGGCGTTGTGGGATACTCAGCACGAGGTCGAAATCGTCACGTACAGTCTGACGAGGGAGGCCATCAGGGAGCAGCGATCGATCCAGGCGCGGGCTATGCTGCGACTGCGCCAAGGTGAGACTGTCACGCTTACCGCCGAGGAGTCGGCGCATCTCTCATTGCCGTACGAGACTCACCAGGCGCCTGACGCCGACGGACCCGGCAGCGGCTGCTACAAAGTCTCACATCGCGAGACGAGAAAGGTGAGCCAGATCTTTCCCACTCAACATCCGGCAGGTGTGCTGTGCAAGCCGTGCGACGTGTGCAGTTATAAGTACGGATCGCAGTGGTTGCACGAGGACGTACCGGACGACGTCCTGGACTTCTTGTGCTCGCTGCCCGAGTCGGACACGGAGCCGTGCTGGATCTGAAGGCAATCATGGAAACCAAATTCAAACCAGGCGACCGCGTACAGTGCGGGAAGATCGGTACAGCGGAATACGACACTGGCACGGTCGCCGAAGTATGGGACAACGGAATCTTGATCGTGGACTGGAATCTCGCGCAGCAGAGGTACACGGAAGATCCGGATGACCTGCTTCCGCTGGAAAAGGAAAAATCATGAATACCGAACGAGACGACGACGACATCGATCTGCGTGTAGCTCGGATGCGCATGCACATGTTCAACGACGCAGTGAAGCATTCATGCGAGCGCCACCGCCTGAAGGGCGACGACGCCGAACGCTATCAGAGCGATATCGGCATCATGGCTGGAAGGATCTTCGGCCTGATCGAACGCCAGCTTGGTGCGGTCGGCACTTATAGCTTCGACTCGATGACGTTGAACTGGCTCGTACTCGACGTCATGGATCACAGCGCCGACATCGTCAGTAGCGCACGGGGGACGGAGATGCTTCATGCGCAGCGTGAGACCACTAGTAACATGCTAGCGGCTCTCGCTGCCGGCGGCAAAGTCGGTGCAGAGACGCCGGCCGTCGGAAAAGCACTGTTCGACGTCTTCGGCGGCCGCGTTCGCTCCGACCTGGAAGCTAGAGAAGCTTCAAGAGGCGATGAAGCCGGGGAGTTTTGAGTATGATCATCAGCCCAGACACCTTCCGCGTGCGGCCCAACGGCTACTACGACTCTTCATTCGAGGCGACTGCAGCCGCGTGGGACAGGACGTTCCGCGAGTTCCGTCACGCACTCGACCAAAAGAACCCGCTTCGCGTGGTCCTCCTAGTCGGCCTGCCGGGTTCGGGGAAGAGCACCTGGACGAAGCATAACGACCACGACGACCACATCATCATTGACGCCACGCTGACGCGGAAGATCGAGCGCGCCCCGCTCATCCAGTTGGCCCAGTACCAACAGATTGACGTCGAAGCGTTGGTGTTCCTGACTCCCATGATCGACTGCATGTTCCGCAACGCCGAGCGTTCCCCCGACAGACGAGTCCCCCATAATGTGCTCGCCCGCATGGTCGAGAACATGCAGACCGACCCCGTCACCCTCGACGAAGGGTTCGAGTGGATCCACGCTGTCCGCCACAAGGTGAGGTCGCCCGAGTCTCCAACACGTACCTCAACAAAGAGACCGTCCTAGGATCGAGCGACATGACCAACACACGTGAAAGACTGCTCGCTTACGCCGTAGCCCACCGCGCTGCCATCGCAACAGAAAGAATGCGACCAGAGTTGCCAGCGGGCCTCACGAACCTCAGCAACGTAGACCTCAGCGGTGCGAACCTCAGCGGCGCTAACCTCCGCTACGCGAACCTCAGCCACGCAGACCTCAGCGGCGCGAACCTCATCCACGCAGACCTCCGCGACGCGAACCTCCGCTACACAGACCTCAGCGACACGAACCTCCGCGGCGCGAATCTCAGCGGTGCGAACCTCGGCCACATGAACCTCGGCCACATGAACCTCAGCGACGCAGACCTCAACGGTGCGAACCTCCGCTACGCAGACCTCCGCGGCGCGAACCTCCGCGGTGCGAACCTCTGCGACGCGAATCTCAGCCACGCAGACCTTATCGGTGCGAACCTCCGCGACGCGAACCTCCGCTACACAGACCTCCGCGGCGCGAACCTCTGCGACGCGAAATTCAGCTACGCGAATCTCGGCCACGCGAACGTCAGTGACGCGAACCTCAGCGACGCAGACCTCAACGGTGCGAACCTCCGCTACGCAGACCTCCGCGGCGCAGACCTCCGCGGTGCGAACCTCTGCGACGCGAATCTCAGCCACGCGAATCTCAGCCACGCAGACCTCAGCGGCGCGAATCTCTGCGGTGCGAACTTCAGCTACGCGAACCTCAGCGGCGCGAACCTCCACTACGCGAACCTCAACTACGCGAACCTCAGAGGCGCGTATGGATTGCCGTCAGTTGCCGTGATCCCCGGGCTCGCCGCAGCGGTTCTCGCACAGATCGAGCAACATCCTGAGACCTACGACCAATCTTTCTGGCACTGCAATACGAAGCACTGTGCGGCAGGATGGATCGTCACTCTCGCCGGAGACGACGCACGAGAAGTCGAAAAAGTGCTCGGTACGGCTAACGCCGCCTTACTTGCGCTCGGGCTGCCGTTGTCCACTGCGTGTCCGTTCGGCACAACCGATAACCCGCTACCTTGGCTGCGTAAGCTGACAGTGCAAGGCTAGTAAGAGAGGAAGAAGACATGACCGCCGCTAAGCAACACAAAAAACTATCACGTAAAAATGAAGAGCCAGCGAGTCGTACGGTATATTTTTCGATCACTGGCGAGGCTATGGTCGAGGTCGCACGTAACCTGCTGCTCAGCGATCAGCCAGGTGAGGCATACCGAACTCTTGCGAACGGTCTGATTGGAGACGGCGCGACGGATGCCGCGATCAGTATCTTACGAGGCGAGAGTAGTCTTACCGGAGACTCGAACGTGGGCCTAAATCTGGTTACGGCTCGAAAATCCAAAGTGCTCATGGCGTTCAAGTTAGACGCTCGATATATCTACGCAGGACGATATAAGACTCCACGTGGATGGATGCGACCTGTTGCAACTGTCGAATCATATACCGATGCCTACCAGAGTGCAGCGGTGGTTTTGAATATCTCCGGCAAACGCGTAGGTGTACTATTCGAAGCGTGTAACGAGCGCCCTCACTGGGAGAATTCGCCGATCGGTGCTCAGGAAGCGCTAGATGACTTCCTTAAGAGCGGGCGTAAACTTCCAATCATGTCGACGCCAGCTGACGCCGTCAGAAAAAGTAAACGCTTGAAGCTCTACCCATCGAGAAGAAATTTCTTTAGGACAGCGAAGATCGAATTCGATCCTGATACCGAGCAGGCGGCAAGGTTCAAACAGATCGGTGAAGACGTTCGCACTCGTGCCAGCTCGGACACATTCATCCTTGAACTCAAGGATGGACGTAGGATCACTGTGCCTCGTGCACCTTTCGCCCGCTGGGCACTCTATCGCCGCGAGGAATTACGTGAAGCTTCTCCTGCATGGGAGAACATCTCCACGTCCGGACTCAAGATGGAGTTGGACAACCCCGATCACACGGATTGGATTTTAGGAGCAGGGCTAACTTTCGAGGAGGCGTATAGCGATGTGGTCAGTGAACCCGCATGGGACGCCGCCTATAGACTACAGGAGGAGGCACGTAAGTCTAAGACGCCGAAGTTTGCCGGAATTTTCGCTGCCATCGAGCAACTTCGCGACGCGCGTCATAATGCTGCCGTGATCATAGATGCAGGAGAGTGCACTGGAGTGGTTGGTGTCGATATCGCAGTGTTCCACGACTCCAAAGGTGATCGTGTCGGAGATATGGGCGACAGCTGCAAAGGTGTAATTGTGGAGCAAGGCGGGCAGCTCGCACATCTAATCATCGTGTCACGCGGGCGAAAAATAACAGTCATGCGCCACCGCAACGCGTGTGATCTTTTCAAGCCTGGCGCAACCGTCGTGCTCAATCCTACCATCGGTAGAATATCCGTCATCAAATGACTAATTCTTCCAAGGATTGAAGATCTGTCTGAGTTGTCCGAGCGCGAGACCGGCGAGTCGCGCAAAGATCCATAAATCACACGTCGATGAGCGTCATGTTCATCGTGTCGTCGAGCATGCCGTGTACGCCTGCGTGGATATGGATCACGTTGATGATGCGCAGCATGTCAGCGATGAACCTCTCCAGACCCGCCGCGTGAGCGTCGAGTCCAGCCTCGCGCAGCTCTCCGGCCATGTCGGCGAACGGGAGGAACTTGCTGTGAAATCCATCGCGCAACGCCAGGATCGCCGTCGCGATGTCGCGCAGATCGCCGCCACGCCGACGCAAGTAGCGACGGACCTGCTGAACCGACACTTCGATCTCCCTAGCACTAGCGGTGAGCATGTCAGCCCGGTCGGGCATGCCCATGGCGCGCAGGTGCTCAGCGACGCCATGCATACGGGGACCAGTGTCGAGTACGGTTGCAAGCGCAGCGTCGACAGCTTCGACAAGTTCTTTGGGAGCTTCAGTCATGATTTCCCCAAGCCAGAAGATGGTGGCATCGACGACGCACGCAGCGATCCATTCGCGGGCCGCGGACGGCTTTGGATCCCGGTTCCTGTGCGCCGTCGTGTCCCGACGCCCGTGGATCCCCAGCGGAACAAGACCGGGTGGGCGGAGTGAACGATCATGTCCACGATCGTAGCAGAAAATGCGCGGACCGATTACGAAGAGCCCAAGTGGCCCTCACAGGCTCGTTGGCTTCTTCGCTCGGATCTCGCGCACGAGCTGTTCGTGCTGCTCATGAAGCGTCGCGAACTCCGCATGGATCATCTCGGTCACATCGGTGCGCACCGAGGCAATCTCGGTGGAGAGCGCTTCGATCTTCTTATCGGTGCGCATCTCGGACAGCGCGACGGCGTCCTTAGCTGCGCTGGTGGCCACACGGTCCATCATCTTCATCGTGTGTTCCGTGAGTACGTCATTCGCAACTCGCTGCCGCACTCCTCGCAGCAACACTACCGCGAAGATCAACGCGGTAATACCGGCGATAGCCGTGATGGCAGCTAGATGTACGCTCCAGCGACGCCACCACGACCGACTTTCCTTGAGAAGTTCCTCGGCATCCTCGGCGCGTTGGTGCTGACGATCGATCTCTGCCTGATCGCGAAGTCGCGAATAACTACGATCGGCGAGTTGCTCAACTTCGACACGCAATTTCGCTTCGTTATGAGCATCCAGCACTGCAGCTTGTAGCATGCTGCGCAGCATCTCCTCGTCGATGACGAGGTAGCCTGCAGCAAGTAAGCTCGCCACTGAAATCTTCGGCCTTTCGGGATCGACTACCGGTACGGCGGACTGAGTGTCGTCTCTCACAGCTTTGGATTCCATGGACATGTAGGAGGATCCTCTACGTGCGACAGGCTAGATTTCGCCACGTGCGAGTCGCTTCGCCATCTCTTGACTCCGTCTCTGATCGTAGCCAGCCCGTGCAGTTGTCCAGATCTTCGAAGATGGATTCGCCTGCAAAGGCTGCACGGAGTAGATCGTCTGTGTGGCGGTGTCGGGCTGCTCCGACGGCGTCACCGCACCGATGAGCAGTCCGCAGAACTGCTCGATCTCGACGACGAACTTGGTGCGTTGGCTGATCTGCAGCGCTGCAGGGGCGCGTGCTGCCTGCTTACCGCCGGGGTTCTTCCAGCGCAGCGCCACGATCGACGGGGACGGATCAAGAAACCGGACGTCGTTGACGTCGCCGTCGATCACGCGGATCGATTCGCCGCCGACGTTGCAGTGGGCAGGTAGGCGACTCGACCACTTCTCATGGACGGCTTTCTCCTTTCGCGCGTCGTACGACACCTGTGCCTCGCCACGCTTCTTGGTCACCGGCGCACCTGAGCGCCAGGTCGGCACGTGCGCCACGACAGCTACGCGTCCACCTTCAGCGATGTGGCGCTCGACTAGGCGCAGATTTCCACCTGAATTGGAGAAGGTCAGGTCGTAGTTGAGCGGAGGCTCGCGACCCGGCACCTTAGTGTAGTCGTAGAACTGCAGATCCGGCAGCGCGTCAAATAGTGAGGGGAAGACGAGTTCCCACGGGATGTCCGATAGTACGTTGAGGCGGATCGCCGGCATGTAGTCCGACTTCACCGCCGCGACGCTGTGCTTCTTGCACGCCTCGAAGAGCACGCGACCGAACGCGTCAGGATCCTCGAATAGTGCGCGGGTCTTTTGGAACTTCGCGAAGATCGACCAGTCGGCCGAGTAGTTCTGACCCGAGAAGACCAGGCAGCTATGGCGACACGCCTCGGAGCTGCCGGCGCATAGGTTTGGCAGCGAGCTTTGACTGCGCGTCAGCGACGGCGTCTGGCCGGACCGACCGATCCCTACAGGAGCTTCGGTCTCGGCGAACATCCAGTACGGGGTGAGGTTCACGCCTTGGACATCGACGTCCTCGGCATCGCCCTTCTTCTTGGACGTCTTCGCGTTCTGACCGAGGAAACTCTTGACTAGCTTCGCGCGCGTGCGAGCGGGATGGAAGTCGCGCTGGATCCCTGTGCGGCCGGTCTGCTTGAACGACGGCATGATCCGCGCCAGGCGTTTCCACGCCTCAGTGAGATCCATGTCGATCGCACGATCCGAGATCGCTAGTGTCGGACGGCCAGGCAGATGCAACTGCTTGAGCGCGCCGCGTCCACCTTCGACCGTGGGGTTAGCGGAGCGTCCTGAAGGCGCAGCTGCGTCGATCACAACATCTTCAGCACCGTCATCCTGCGCGGCGGCCACGGCCGCCGAGAGGCTCTCCTCGATGTGCTCGACGAGGCCTTCTTCGCCCAGGACTGCGTACAGCATGAAGTGATTGTCAACGACAACCGTGGGGCAGCGCAACTACTCAATAGATCATTACAATTTCGATAGACTTGAAGCGATAGCCACAGGAATCACACCGACGTCGACGGGCTGTGTAGTCCGGCATCGGCCAGGAGTCGATCACGGCGACATCTTCAACTCTACACGGTGAACATCGACCTACGGTGGCAATCTCTGCACATGTGGTGGTTCAGGATCGTCGCAGGATGTCAAAGTTGTGGACCTCGATGCAGCGGAAAGCAACGACGGATGGCGCAGAGTAGTCGTCTAGATCTGATTCGTGCATAGCGCAGCGTCCGCGCGTGTTCCTCGGCCGGGAACCGGAATCGACGTGCAGACTCGACACCGCACGCCTCAGAGCAACCCTCTTGGACGACGCAAGTCCGGCGAGACCACGAAGCCAAGGCAGTGCCCGAAGTGCAAGTCCGCCTGGTGGGACGTGGCCCCGAACAAGTAGGAACCGCGGTAAACTTGGGAGCCCGTGGGATCGCCTGGTACAGCCACCGCACGTGACGTCGGGAACGCCGCCTGCCTCGGAGTCGATGCCGGCCGCCACGGCACTCGCGGGCAAGGTGCTGCGACTCTCAACCGCGACGGCGATGCTGGCCCTCTTCGCTGGCTACGTCGCGTGGCTGTGCGGCTACTCGGCGTTCGCCAAGAGGATCTGGATGCCGTTCGCGTGGCTGATGCGGCACCCGCCGGATCCGACGCTGGCGATCCTGCTCGGTGCGCTCGCACTGACGGTCCTGTTCTTCGAGCCGATCTACCGCTTCGCGACGAACGTGCGCGAGGCGTTCGGGATGTCGGCGCACGGCGAGCCGCCGACGTCTACCGGACCTCGCGATCCCAACCCTGGTGGGCCGCCGGAGGCGTGATGCCGACGCTGATCCTCGGTCCGAACCAGAACGTCCCCGTGACGTTCAAGAGCGGCAAGCGCGGCGCGGCCGAGATCTACATCGAGGCCAGCGGACCCGTCACCGTCTACGTCACCACGGCCGCTGGACGTCAAGCCTTCCTCAAGCGCAAGACGATCACGCCGGTGTACGCGACGGCCAGGGACGTCGAGGTGTTCGAGGAGCGCGTGCGGCTACCGCCCAACACCGAGTGCCTCCTGCTGATCGTGAACTACGGCACGGGCACCGACCTGGACGACGCCCGCGCGATCTACCACCGCGTCAGCCTAGGCAAGTAGATCATTCTCACACGTGATCCAGTCTCGCGTACGTGCGCCCCATACGTGCACGCTGGCCGCTCCACTTGAGGGTGACGATCAGCCGTGAGAAGGTGATGCCGCGCAGGCCACAGCCGCGAGCGAGACGACACCATGCCGAGTAAGTACGACGGACTCGATGCCTCCCGCGAGCTGGAGCAGGCGGTGTACGCCGATCTGAGACTCGCGTTCGAACCGCGAGGATGCAAGGTCACGCACTACGGTTCTGATACGGGGCACGCTCCGGGTGGCAAGCCCGATCTAGAAGTTGTCGACAAGAAGAACAAGCGCCTGCTGCTCGTCGAGGTCACGAAGCGCAAAGGCTCCGCCGCCGACGGAGAATTCATCTCCGTCACCGATCACCTGGAGAAGGCCGTCGCTGCGGGCGGCTACGACGACTACTGCTGCCTGTTCGTGTCGCCGGCCACTTCAGCTCGGATGTCGGCGAACATCCGCAACCTCTACAACCGAGATCGCGCACGCGCTCGCAAGCACGGACGCGTGGTCGCGATGGACTTCGCGGGACTAGAGATGCTGCTGAAGCGTCTAGCTGAAGCCAACGCGAAGTTGTATCCGGCCGCTCGGCTCGGCGACATCTTCTCGCAGTGGGACATCGCCATTGACGACGTACGCACGCGTAACCTGATCGCAAAGGTGATGTTCGCAGAGGACGAGCGACTTACTGCTGAACTCTCGACGGAGATGCGTCGCCAAGATGCCGACCGCGAGCAGCGTCTCAAGAAGGCCATCGAGAAGATGGAGAACTCGCTTCGTGATCTTGGCATCACGGGCAGCGATGCGAACCAGACTCTCATCTACCTGACGTTCGTACGACTCTACGAGGAGAAGCAGGAGACCGAGGGCAAGGGCAAGGGGCGCGAGAATCGGTTCACGGCTACTGGCTTCAAGAAGTGGTGTGAGAGCATGCCAGTGCAACTTCGCACCGCGCACCGCGAGCACATGATCGAGCCGCTTATCACCGAGATCGCCGAGGACCCCGATCTCCAAGTCGCGGGTCTGTTGCAGATCACGAACGGCCAGAAGAACAGACTTCACAACGGAGTGACAGACGAGCGTCTCTACAGCCTAGTCCTTCCTCTCTTCGACGAGTACGAGTTTTATGGATCGGCGGTAGATGTTCTCGGCGTAGTCTTCGAGAGTCTGGCTGGGCGTGCCGAGAAGGACACGCGCGTCGGACAGTTCTTCACCCCTCAAGAAGTCGTGAACTTTTGCGCCGAGGTCGCCGATCTCGGACCTCGCGACATCGTCCTAGATCCGGCCGTTGGTACTGCACGATTCCTCATCGCCGCCATGGACCGGATGTTGAAGCGAGCGGACGAGGTTCCTGGCGTGGCCCGAGCGAAGACTGAAAAGTCGATCCGTATGAAGCAACTCATCGGCGTGGATCTCGACAGGTGGGTGTCGACGATCGCGAAGATGAACATGTATATCCACGGCGATGGCAAGAGCAACATCGTCAACGTCAACGGGCTCATCCTCGGCGATAGGAAGATCTTTCAACCGTTCTCCTCCGGTCTTGCAGATTCGGTCGACGTTGTCCTGACGAATCCACCTCTCGGCTACACGAGCTTTATGGTGGCTGCTCAGCACTGGGCAGATTGTGAGTCGCCACCGCCGCCTCCCGAAAAGCGCATTGAGTTTCTCAAGAGTCTCGGCACAGTTCCCCTCAGGGCTCCGGCTACCAAAGAGTCGCGCCGTCTCTCGGCTCTAGTGGACTCATTGAAGAAGAAGAACGAGGAGATCGAGTTGCTACAAGCAGCCGCCAAGCCTGACCCGAAGAAGATCGCGAAGGCGAAGAAGCTGCGCGACAAAACTATCGAAGAGATGAAGGGGGTGCAGCCGTTGGCGAAGACTTCTTCATCTCTTGTCCCGGAAGGCGAGAAGCTGAAGGGTGGCGCTCTGTTCCTCGGAGCTATCGCCACGTACCTCAAGAAGGTGAGGCGCCCGGACGCCACTGTCGAAGATCAAGGTGGCACCGCCGTCCTGGTTATCGATGAAGCGATCCTCAACACGAGCGACTACGCGGACACGCGTGCATTCATCCGTCGCAACTTCTTTGTGAAGGCCGTGATCAGTCTCGGCAGAGATGCGTTCAAATATCTCGCCCACACGAGTGCGAAGACGTCGATCCTCTACTTGGTGCGCAAACCCAACGAGCACGTCGTGCAGAATGAGCCAATATTATACGCGCACGCAGAGAAGGTCGGCTATAACGCCACGGGTCGATGGGTCGGAAGCGACCTGCCGGGTGTGTTGACCGATCTGCTGGCAGCTCGGAGGATCATCATGGCGAGCTACACGGGCGCTTCTTTTCGCAAGAAGGACTGCGCCAAATGTCTCGCGAAGGAATACGGGCATCGTGTACGCTGGCATGCGCGCGACGCAGGCAGCGGCGGCGATCGCCTTGACTACTACTACGCACGGTTTCGCGATCTGTCCGATGCGCTTATCGGATCCGGTCAAGCCGTTCTTCTCGGCGATCTCATTGAGCCGCGTACTCTAGCGGATCGTCGACCGGACTCGTCTCCTACGAGCGAGTACGACTGCGCCGTAGTCCAACGTGTCGGCGTGGTTTCGCCGAAGGGCACGGAAGTTCTCAAGTACAGGGCAGAGGACCTGTGGATCGTCAGAGACGGGGACATCACCATTTCGGGAATCGATCTCGTCTACCGCGCTGCGGCCATCGCGGGCCCAGACGTTGACGGACTCGTCATGAGCAAGGAGATGTTCGCGTATCGAGTGAAGGATGGCGTCGACGTGTTGCCCGAGTACGTCGTCGTGATGCTGCGAACGGAACCGGTAAACGCGATGATCCTGGGTCGCGTGTCGGGCACGAGTGGTCGCCTGCGGGTGAACGACCCGAGAGAGATCCTCGACATCCCGGTGCTCAAGCCACCGACCATCAAGGAGCAAGAAGATGTGGTGAAGGTGGCTCGCGAGGCCGCCTATCACCGAAAACAGGCGACCGTAAGCCTCGCAAAGGCGGCTCAGATGATCGTGGCCAAGTGGCCCGTGTGACGACGCGCGTCTGAGTGGTTGACGACAGCGTGCGGCTCGGGTGACGTTCGATCGTTCTCAGCCGGCCAAGGCTCGGTCCCGCGCCCAGCGCGAGTTTGTGCGGGGCCTTATTTGCCCGTCGTCGTCCAGAGCGGCGCCGGCTTTGCGGACAACGTGTTCCGGTTTCAGGTCCTCGACCACGGGACAAGCCGCCTCAAGGATAGGACAGCTCGACGTCGTCCATATCTGGCAGTGGCCACGGTGTACCCGACGACGCAGTGCGAAGGCCGTGTTGGTAGATCGCGAGGTCGATCGGATCGGCGCCGTCGGCCTCGTGCTTGGTGGACTCTTGCGGATCTGCCGCATCCGTTGCTGCGCAGGTGAACTTGTCGACCTTGCGCATCTCAACGCAGTCGGACAGCACAACTTGCTCCGCCAGTCGCTCTTCGGCAGCGCGCATGACGGCGCGAAACAGCGAAGAGATGCAGCCGTCTGCGATCCCTCGGCGGAACATCGACACCGGCTTGGGATGGCGAACGTCAACCGCGATGTACACGCCATTATGAGCGACGTAACGAGGTACGTGTCGGGAGGCGGCGTGGATCGCCGCATCGAGCCGCGTGTAGTAGGTAGCGGCGCGATGCAGACGATCCTTAGCCGTCATCGGCGCGAAGATCCACAAGGTCACGCTCTCAGCGTTAGGCTCCCATGTTGCGCCGACGCGGTAGATCATCTGTACGAAGGTCATGACGTGCTGCCGCCACGGCTGGACTTCGTGGTAGCGGCCGACCTCGACGGTTACCAGAGGATCGGCAGCGTGAATGATCTCAGGCTCGTCCATCTCTTCGAGGTCCACCTCGATCTGATGCTCGTCCATTAGCCTCTGCGCAGTGCGCAGTACCGTCTCGCCTTCGACCGTACCGTTACGATCACGGGCAAGACGGAGAAGTTTCGCGATCTTGTCGACGATGTCAGTCATAGGAGCATCCTCAGCGCTCGTCGATCAGCTCACGTGCTACGGTCATCGCGGCTTCGATCCTTATTGGATCATCAGCATCGATCGCGCGAACGAGGCGTGCCAGTGTCACGGCTAGGCGGGATGCGCGTTGGTGCGAAGTCGCCAGACGCCCGCGCAGTTCGGCGTTCTTCATACCCAGCGGCGCAACATGGTTCGACGCTGGACGTGCGACGGTTGTCGTCGCCGGTGCCGAGTTATCCAGTGGACGTGGCCGGCGGATACCGAGGCCACTCCGAGAAGCAGGCCGTGTCGGCATTACAGGGTCCGGTCGATCAAACCTGTGGAGACGTCGCAGATCGCACGACCGACGGCGTCATCGCTGAATGTGTAGCCGCTGTTCCACGGCCGAGCAAACAACACGGCATCGCCACCTGCACGACGGAAGCTCTCGATGTTCACGTCGTAGTCATCGACAAGCACGGCACATGGCCGCGCAAGTACGTCCTTGCGCTTGGTGATGACGTAGTCGCGGAAATCAGAGCCGAAGTGTCTCTGGATCCACCGGACCTTGCCCAAGACCGATGCTGGATCGTGCATCGGCGCAGTGGCTAGGACGACGTTACCCACGGCAGACAGCTTCTCGATTAGATCCATAGCGTGCGGGTACAAGCTTAGACTCTCCCACCAGTCCACGTTTCCGACCGTATGCGCCCAGACCTCTTCATGCGTGCGGTTCAGTGCGATGCTGAGATCGTACACGCCGCGTGGGTACGCAGCGATATCGATGACGTGGTCCTGGTACAGGCGCTCAGGCGTCATCGCTAGCACGCCGTCTACGTCGAGGAAGATCGTGGTATCTTGGTGTCGTGGCATCACTTCTTCTTTTCTTCTTTTAGGGTTGTTGAATTCGTAGGTGATGGCGACGTCGGCGTCGTTCTGGCACCAGCTTCACGTAACGCGTCACGCATGGCTTCTGCGCCAGGGTTAGCCATCGCGTCGTTGCTCTGCGCGTAGCCCTTTGCAGAGTCGCTTGATATATGCCGCGTGTGCTTCATCCACAGCTCCATCGCCACGCCACGTTCGGCAGCGTTCGTCGCGAAGCCCGAGCGAAACGAGTGACCGCCGAAAAGATCAGGATCGAAGCCTGCAAGCTCGGCGGCACGCTTGGCAGTACGCGCGATCGTCCGATCACACACCGGGAACACGCGCGCATCAGAACTGGTGAACGACTCAGATCTCCATGCGTGTAGCGCTGCCACAGGGCATAGAACTGGCACCTCTGGGATCTCCAGAATACCAACGACGCTACCCTTGCCTTCCTGGTCCGTCTTAGAGTGGCTCAGGTGCACAAGGAAGCCGCGCTTGTCAGGTTTCAGGTCATCCCAAGTCGGGGTTACGATCTCGGAGCGGCGGAACGCCGTGCAAATTCCGAACAGAAGGATCGCACGATCGCGCAAGTCGACATGTCCAGTGGCGATGGCGTCGGACACGATAGACGCCGTCATCCTCTCCTTTTTGTTCGACTGGCAGGACAGGCGTCTGGAGATGCTCTTGTGTAACTCGATGATCTCGGGATCCTCCATGGGACTGCGCCATCCTTGCTGCGTGTGCAGGCACGTGATAGCAGCGCAGCGGCGACGGATCGTCGACAGCGACAGCTTCCGCTCCACCATCTGCGCGAGGTACCCTCGCAGCCATATCGGAAGAATCGGGAGAAAGGGCGAGCGGATTTTCACCGATCTCGCGTAGGTCTCCCAATCCTTGAGATCGGAACGGTACGCGCGTTGCGTCGAGCTTGCATGCGAGTAGCCGGACAGCTCGTCGGCGATGCGCTGGTACTCGGCGTCATCAGCTCCGTCCGACGCCTGGACCAGCGGTGCCGGCCCAGGGACCGCAATCGCCGTGACGCGAGTCCGTCTCTTGCTGATTTCGCGCTTAGGCATCGGCGGTAGGACCATCCTACTCGAAGCGTGTCCGAGAATGTTCCCTATCGGACAGATATCAGGCTAATTCGGCGATGTCAAACTTCTTGCGCATGCTCTCTATAAGAGATATATAAGACTCGGATAGAGAAATGCCAAAGACCAACATCACCGTCATCACCGTCGATACCCTGCAGAAGAGGATCGAGAGCATCGAGGCCGCTATTGCCGAGCTGCGCCTCATGTTGGAGAGCCGACCTGACGTACACCGACCAAGGAAGTCGAAGGCCAAGCTGACCGATGAACAGCGGCTGCTACGACGTCGCGAATTCGCCGTAAAGGCCCGTGCGGCCAGATGGAAGAAGTCGTAGTTCACGATCAGCAGCAGGCACTCAGTGTTGGGCGGCAGCCGCACGAGCACTCCTCGCCGACGCGGCGTGACGGAATTTCATGGGTCGATCCGGCCTACTTGCTTCTCCGGCTGGCAGCTGCAGCTCGGGCAGTGATAGCGAGTCGGCTCCATCTTAGGATCAGAAAGCGACGGATGTGGCGCGGTCGCTCCGTCATCGCAATGCCGAGATTTATCGCCGTGCAGCGGGCAGTCGGCCTTGTCGAATCCCCCATCGTCGAGGTCGCACGAACACTCACCGCACTCCGGACACCAAGATGCGGCAATCCCGGTGTGCTTGTGATTCCACTGCCATCCCGGCGTCTCGAACTCGCTAAGCCGCTCTCTCACGGCGGATAGCTCGGCGCGCAGACTCGCGATCATCTGGTGTACCGCATTGTCCTCAGCTTGCGCCGCGATTCGCCTATATCGTTCTTTGAACGCAAGCGCCACTTCGAGTTCACTCTCAACTTTAGCTCGCGCGTTACGATCGCGCTGTGCTGCAAGCTCAGCCGCTGCCACTCGCGCAAGGGCGGTAGGTACGTCGTGGCCAGCGGCGTCGAAGATGGCGGCCGCCTCTTCGGCAGCATGGAGCTTCGCGCAGAGGCTCGCGATCTCGGCTTCAAGGTCGTCTACGCACGACCCCCGTGATAACTCGTGCTGTTCTTCGCAAGCTTCTTTGAGCACGCGATGGCACAGCCAAACAACTGCGTCTGCTCGCACATTTCCGACCAGCCGCGTGTCCGGTTCCCATGCCGTCGCCGCCGCAATAAGCTCCCTCGCGATGTTATTTGCGGCTTCGCACGCGGTGATCTTGCTCCGCGTTTTCGGTGAAATGTGTGATGTCATTCGATTACCTCAAGATCTTGCTTCGGCGCACGCGTGGCGAGCAACTCGGCGCGGAGGCTCGCGTTCTCATTCTGTAGGCGAAAGCATTCAGTTTCGGCTTCAGCTTGGGCATCTAGCGCTGCGGCAATGATTGGCAACTCCGCCCCACTAGCGTGGTCGATGGATGGGTCGGAGCCGCATGACCGGCAAGGGTTGCAATCTACCAGTGCGGCGCGGAAGCTCGCGATCTCGGCCTCCATGCTACAAGCCCTCACTTCTGCGATTCTGCACCATTCGATTATCGCGTCGATGCTATTAGTGTACTCTGACCATTTGAAGCTCATCGGTCACCTCCGTCGAACAGCGCGGCAAGCTCGTCGCGAAGTTCCTCGCATCGTCGATGTGCATCATCGGCGATGCCTGTCATCGCGACGAAGTAGCCGCGGAGGATTACTACCTCGGCCTCCATGTCGTCGATGCACGGCCCCCACTCGTCAACGTCGGACAGCGGTCGCCAGCGCGATACGCCGGGATCGTAGACACTTACAACGGAGCCGGTCACGGTGACCAGCACACATGACCAAGTTGTAAGCTGCGGCCAGCGGGCGCGGTACCAGCCTGTCTTCGTTGGGAGGCTCATCGGGCACCTTTGTCGAGGATCGTGGTGAGGGTATCCACTGCGGCACGGAGGTTCGCGATCGTGACGGTCGCGACGCGAAGGTCGGCGCGCAGGTTCGCGTTCTCTTTGGCACTGGCAACATCGCAGTCGCCCTGCGCGGAGACGAACTTACGGAGGCTCACTACCTCGTTCTGTAGACTGTCGACGTTCAGGCCCCACTCGACGACGTCGGACAGCGGTCGCCAGCGCGATACGCCGGGATCGTAGACGCTCGCCTCGGTGTCGGTCATGGAGACCGACACGCAAGACCACCTTGTGTGTCCCGGCCAGCGGGCGCGGTACCAGCCGGATTTTGTTGGGATAGATTGAGTGATCATGTTTCCGTTTCCGTTTCCTTTTTGAATCGGCGCGAACACCCCCGCGGTCGAGATCGCGGCGCGTAGCCAATCCGGCCACTGGCGCACGTGCTCAGAGTTGGCGCGCAGGCTCGCGCGCAGCTTGTCGCGCGGGGTCACGGTGTCTGCTCCGTTTTCGTTTCCGTTCCCTTCCGGGCTAGCTCGGCACGGAGGCTCGCGATCGTGGCGTTCGCGACGCGAAGGTCGGCGCGTAGGCTCTCGATCTCTTTGCGGCTGCCGCCAACGTCATCGAAGTACGGCCCCCATTCGTCAACGTCTGACAACGGCCGCAATCTCGACGTGTCGGGATCGTAGACACTTACTTCCGCGCCGGTCACGGTGACGAGCACGCATGACCATGTCACGTAGTGCGGCCACCGTGCGCGGTACCATCCGGTCTTCGTTGGGAGATTGATCATGTTGCGCCTCGCACGAGCTGCACGAGCACGCTGACGCTCTTGAGCGGACACGCCGGGCCCGGCTGCTCGATCTCGATCGACGATGGGCGGCGCCAGTCCCACTTTAGCGACGGGCTCGGCCCTAGTGTCGGTGCGCCGCACTGCAGCCCGTGGCAAACGGTGTTGCTGAAAAACGGGCAGTCGTTGCAGTCGATCACCTCGGCGACGAACGGTTCTTTGGTTGGCGATTTGTTGTTCATGGTTTTTGCTTTACGGCTGTCGGCTCCTTCTCGTCGCGCTCCTCGCGGTCGTACCGCTGACACGCGGCAATATACCGTTGCCACGCGACAACAGTGACCCTATTGGCTGGCGCGGCGGCCAGCTCAGCTGTGAGCCGCTCGACCTCGGCGCGCAGGTTCGCGACTTCGGCCCCGTACACGCTCTTCGCGATCGAAAGCGCGTACTCCTGCCGAAAGATCTCGGCAATCTCCGCGGTATCTGCGTAGAACTCGCCGGAGAACCCCACGCGGAAACCTGAATATTCGCTATCGTCGTCGCGCACGACGACGAGCTGCGGCTCGTCTGCCGGATCGCCTGGTTCGTATTTCTCCGAAGCGGTCATGGCAGCTTCCTCTCCCCGCGAGAGGCAGCGAGGATCTGACCGCGGATATAATCGCGCTCGTCGTGGCGGCCTTGGTCGTAGTCACTCAGGTTCCTGCTTGGCGCGTTGTGCTCGTCAATCCACTTGGCGACGCGCTCGGCGAAGTCGACCGCCGACTCGGCACGCTCCGGCTCCGGCGCACGCGCGGCCTCCAGATCGGCAGTGAGCCGCTTGGCCTCGTCATTGAGACTGACGATGGTTTCTGCCATCGTACCGAGCGCCTTCGACGCGGCGGCCAGTTCGGCAGTGAGCCGTTCGACCTCGGCGCGGAGCGGCACCTCGGCGCGCAAAAACACAAGCTCGCGCGGGAGAGAGAGGTTTCTACCCGATGTGAACGTCTCTCGCGGAAGTCGGACGATCCAACGTCCTGGGCTGTCGCCGATGATCGCCACTTTGAGGTTTTCGCCGTCGAGATCGGTAGCGGCGTCGACGATCAGTGTGTACTGCTGGGAGCACGCCGAGAACGACACGTTCCTCTCCGAGGCGAACTGGCCGGGTTGGACCTCTACCTTAATACTGAACCTCCGGTCCGACTCCGGCTCACGCAGGGCGTCGTCGCGCTCGGCGCGGAGGCTCGCGATCTCGGCTTCCAAGTCGCTTGCCTTCGCTTCTGCTAGGCAAGCCCTCGCCGCTGCGATTCTGTACCGTTCGATAAGCGTGCCGATGCTTTTGTGCGCGTCGTCGAAGTCGGCACCTACGAAACCAGCGGAGTTGAGCGCGGCGACCATGGGATAGACGTGCTCCGACCAGTTGACGGTCGACGAGCCGACGATACTGTCGCGGATGTCGCTGATCTGCTGCAACCCGGCTCGGAGGCTCGCGGTCTCGGTAGTGAGCCGCTCGACCTCGGTGCGCAGTGGAGCGGTAACAGCGTCGAAGTGTCGCCAGCATAAATCCGTGGCCACCTTAAGCGACCGGGCAAAGACGCAGATACCGACACTATCGACGAGCGGCTCGATGTACCAGTCGTCGTACTCGGGGCAGATGTCGGTATGCGTGACGCGGTAATGCTCAGGCGGACTCGTCCGGTCGGTCATGGCGTCGGCTCCTTCTCGGCGAGCGCACACGGCTCGTCGTACTCCGCGATCGTGGCGCGGCGCGCCTGCTCGCGGTCGTACTGCTGCCATGCGGCAACGGCGGCCATACCGGCTGTGAAGACATCGGCGCGCTCCGGCTTCGGCGCACGCGTGGCGGCCAGCTCAACTGTGAGCCGTTCGACCTCGGCACGGAGGTCGACGATGGCGTCGACAGGCGCGTAGCCGTGCTCGCGATCGTAGACGGCCCATGCGTGACGAAGATCGCACTTCCCAGCGACATTCTTAATCACGTTTCCGCGGGGTGTAACGATCCACCCTGGAGGAGGCGCCGCCTCGTCGCGCTCCGACTTCGGCACACGTACGGCGGCCAGCTCGGCGCCGAGCCGCTCGACCTCGGCGCGGAGGCTATCGATCTCGGGCTGCAAACCGACGATACACCGGGCCCAGTCGACGCCGCTCGCACGCAGGGCGTCCATCTCGGCGGTGATCCGCTCGACCTCGGCACGTAGGCTCTCGATCTCTTTGGCGCCATCCACATCGCGGTCGCGCATCGCGTACAACTCGACGATCATCGACTCCAGCGCGCCAGGCTCGTCCGCCTCGCACCCGAGCAGACAGGCGGCCTCGAATACAAACGCGCGGAGACTTGCGGTCTCGGCTTCCATCATTCCCCTCCCCCGTGCGCTCGGCGGCGGCATTCAGCGAGGACCCTCGCCTCTGCGATTCTGCACCGTTCCACTAGCGTGCCGATTCTTTTGCGCGCGTCGTCAGAGTCGGCGCCCGCGAAACCCGCGGAGTTGAGCGCGGCGACCAGCGGATAGACGTGCTCGTACCAGTTAAGGGTCTGCGCGTCGACCATGCTATCGCGGATGTCGCTGATCTGCTGCAACCCGGCTCGGAGGCTCGCGGTCTCGGCAGTGAGCCGCTCGACCTCGGTCTGTAGGCCGTCGACGTTCGGCCCCCACTCGACGACGTCGGACAGCGGTCGCCAGCGCGATACGCCGGGATCGTAGACGCTCGCCTCGGAGCCGGTCACAGTGACAAGCACGCAAGACCACGTGTCGTAGTACGGCCACCGTGCGCGGTACCAGCCTGTCTTCGTTGGCGTGTTCATCGTGAACCTCCATCGGGGAATAGACGCGCGGCTTCATCGGCACCGTACAGTTCGATCGCATGGCGCCTCACTTCGTCACGTCCAGGAAGGACGCTCTCGAAGATCATCGCTGTCATCGTCGCGCAAGCACGTCGCGCAGCGTCTCGCTCGACAGTGCGCTCAGCCGTAAGCGTAACGCTACGTATGCACACTTCGCGCAAACTCCCGACCTCCGCTGTGAGTCGCTCGACGGTATCGCGGAGTGGGGCGGTAACAGCGTCGAAGTGTCGCCGGCACGCATCTTTGGCCGCTTTGGCTGACGCGTCGATGCCGACGCCGTCGACGAGTGCCCCCGCCTGCCAGTAGTCGTGCTCTGGGTAATCGTGGCCACCGCAGAACGTGACCCTGTAGTGCTCGGGTAGGTCCTCGTCGCCAACCGGCGCTGCACACTCCGACTGCGGCGCACGCAGAGCGTCCAGCTCGGCACGGAGGCTCACGACTTCGACTTCGAGATCGTCGACGCACGGTCCCCACTCAGCGACACGATTGAGCGGGTACGACCACTCCGTGTCAGATACTCTGAGATGAGGGCCAAGCATTCCAACCATCACATAGCTGATCGGCGACGTGGCATCCCACCGTGCGCGGTACCAGCCTGTCTTCGTTGGCGTGTTCATCGTGAACCTCCATCGGGGAATAGACGCGCGGCTTCATCGGCACCGTACAGTTCGATCGCATAGCGCCTCACGTCGTCGAGGCCAGCCGATCGTTCGAATGACATCGCAGCAGCCATCGCGCAGGCACGTCGCGCGTCGTCGCGCTCGCCAGTACGCTCGAAGGCAATCGTGCCGCTATGCATACACGCTTCGCGTAGGCTCTCGACCTCCGCTGTGAGCCACTCAACCTCAGCACGAAGGCTCACGATCGTGTCCTCCGTGTCGTCGACGCTCGGGCCCCACTCGTCGATCCGCTTGGGATCGAAGGTGTCACCGAGGTGGAACACAACCAGGTGATCGTGTCGTCTCTCGACCAGCACGCACGTCCAGGTATTCGCTGGCGGCCAACGTGCGCGGTACCAGCCGGGTTTCGTTGGGATGTTCACTGGGCACCTCGCACGAGCACGGCGAGGCCGAGCGGCGTAACTTTGCAGTTAGCACCGGCACTCAACCATCCGTTTTCGACGCACTCTTCTAACGCCGCGCCTACCGCAGCGCCCCATTTGCGATCTACTCCGTTGTGGATGTCGAGGAGCAGTTGGGCCTCGAACTCGGTCGGCTTCACGTTGTCGGTCATGGTGTCGGCTCCTTCTCATCGAGGTCCGGCGGATCGGCGCGCGGGTAGACGCCGCTCGCAATCCACTTGCGCGTGTAGTCCAGGCACCGGATAACTCCGGCGTCGAACGGCCCGCGCATGAAGCCGCATCGCAATTCATCAGCGCAGTGTCTACGCTGCAGCTCTGCGGCGATATCCCGTTCAGTGCGTCTGCGCTCGTCTGCACGGATGGCCGCCTCGTCGCGCTCCGGCGGCTCGGCGGGCGCGTACGCCCGAATCTCCGCCCGAATCTCCGTCTCGTCGAGAGACACTGCAGGCGCGGGCGCATCGTCAAGAAAAAACTTGGGGTAGATCCGCCGCACCGCATTGCGGTACTCGTCACCATGAGTCCGTCTGCCGAGGTTGCGCACCAAAGTTTCGTGCTCCTCGTCAGTGCACCGCTCGACAACATCGACTTCCTCGATTCGAATCTGCCCCGGCGGCCAGCCGAGCCATGCAAGGTAGCCGGACTGGTGGTCGGCCCACGCGACGCCCCACTTCTCGGCGATCCCGTGCGGTTGTACGACGTCGCCGGCGCGGACTGGTTCCGTGTTGTCGGTCATGGTGTCGGCTCCGTCCGGGTAGCAGCTTTGATTCGCAGGTATTCGGATACATCTATACTGTCCGCAATATCCACTAGGAGTAGCTCGGTCACCTGTCCAGGGTGCTGTTTCGCCTCGCGGCGCAGCGCGGCCGCGATGTCCAACTCGGCCTTCCGGCGCTCATCCGCACGGATGTTCGCTTCGCCTAGCGGGGCTATCCTCTTAGCCTCAGCGCGGTACGATATGGCGACTATACGCGTACCTGGCTGCGGCGTACGCTCGGCGCGAAGCGGAGCGGTTACGGGCGATTGGCGATTCCCTGTAAGCGCGTCGATGGCTGCGAGTGGAATGCGGTACTTCTCGACGTAGTGGTCACCGACCGAGAGTGTGGCCGCATCCGCAAGTGAAAGCGTCGTCTTGTAGTCGGTGACGGAGTCCTCCTCGAACCACCATCCGTCCGGCGGCTCTAGCTCGACGCGCTGCTCGTCGGCGACGCGAAGGTTGCGCGCCGCCTCGTCACGCTCGGACGTGATCCGCTCGACGTCGACCTCCATGTCGTCGACGCACGAACCCCACTCGACGAAGTGTGAGTCGCCTAGCAGTGCTGGAGACGAAAGCCCAGTCGCACGCATCACGCCGTCGACGCATATCACCTCTACCACTGCGCGCTGCAGCTTACCGCTACAACTGTTCCGAATGGTCACGCGATACCAGCCCGGCTTCGTCGGGGCGTTTGAGGTCGTATTTGCGTCACTGGTCATCGGTCACCTCCGTCAACGGGGAACAGGCGAGTAGCTTCATCGACGCCAAATAGATTCACCGCATGTCTCATCACGTCGTCGCGGTTAGCCGAGCAGACCTCAACAGCCCATGCCACCGCCGTTACCAATGCACGACGCGCGTCGTCCCGTTCATCCGCGATTCGCCTTGCCTCATCGCGCAGCTTGATGGCCTCGTCGCCCCGTAGACACTCCCCGTCGTGCCTATCACCGAGCACGCACGTATGCACGCCTTGAGCCACAGTCTTGGAGCAGTGCGTGTCCAGTTCGGCGTGGAAGCGGACGGCGAGAAACTCCGCGAAAACGCTGAGACTGCAATCTCTCCTCGCGCGATGCTCACCTGCGCCGTCGAGGTACGACAACGACTCGTACGATCCGATCCTGTCGATGTCGAACTCACGCTCGTGTCCAACGAGGAACGGGAGAAGCTGACGTGCCGCATCGAGGATATCTTCGCGATGCGCCTCTAGCTCTTCGGCGTCTCGCTTCGCGCGAGCCTCCATGTCGTCGGTCCTGGTGATTGATACGATGGCCATTTCCGTCCATCGTCGTTCATCCGCCATGGCGATCTCGATCTCGCTCTGCTCGGAGGCCTTCGGCGACTGTGGCAGCAAGCGCGAATCGAACCACATGTCGACGATCTCTACCGAGTCAGACGATGGCATCTCGCCGCGTTTCACTGCGCCAATAATCGCGAGTAGATGTCCAATTGGGCATCCTTTCCACGCGCTGCTGAGTAGTAGATCCGAGCTCACGTGATCACGACCTTCTGCGAGAACCTGCAATCTTCGATGTAGCCGAACGAGCGCACGGTCTTGTTGAACGCATCCGCCGCGACCTCAACTGAAATCCGGACTATGTCATTTTCGAACAGTTCGGAAAGATCGCAGATCGTCTGGCCGTACCCGCCCAGTTCGCGGATGTACGCGGCCACGAACTCACCCATGGGCCCATCGCCTCTGTCGACCTGCTCATGTAGAAGACTACAGTCCCAGGATTCCTGCCGTGGATCCTGACCGAACGCGACCATGACGTTGCCCACGGCGCAACGAGGCGTCCCACATACGAGTCCGCCGGCAAGGTTTTCCTGGTACACGCCTCTACCCCGGTACGACCCGTGTGCGAAGTGCCGGGGTTCGAGTTCAGGCATGACCGCGGGCCACTCTTTAATCTCTTTAGCTTCCCCGCACGGCCAGGTTGTCGTCTTGATTGTGTTGCTCTTCATATTTTTACACCATTGACTCCCACACCTTGCTTATGATCCGGAACGGATCTTCTTCATGACTCTCCGATCTCCACAAGCGCGTAGCGCTTGTCCTTGACGACCGCGCCGCCGTTGAAGTTCTCGATACGGATCGTCACATCTAGGTGATCGATCTCATAGACCGACACGATCGACGTCAGCGTTCCGCTCGGCGAGTTCTGTCGGCGCATACGCTCGGCGTCACTGCGCGCTGCCGCTTCCTGCCATCTCAACCTGTTCCACTCGGACTCGCGCCGCAGCGTATCAACAACGACCATCGATACGTACGTGTACGGGTCTTGGTCGCCGCGTGCAATGATCAGAGTGCGGATCTGTCGCTGCAAGTCATCGACGACATTGAGCACGTCGGACATGCTACCCTCGAAGCGTAACGTATCCTTCTCACCAGTGATCGGGTGTGTGCCGAGTACGATGCCGCAGCATGTGCCATCTTGCTCCCCTGTACCCACGCACGAGATCGCGCCAGGGTGGATTTCATGGGTGATCTTCATGGACTCCCTTTTACGCCAGTGAAAAAGTTCGCGCGGTACCTTCGTAGTTCACCGCTACGGACTCCGTTCGGGACACTCATGGTTCCTCCGCCGCAAGCAGAATTCACCAGCTCACCTCGGTGACGACCGTCATCGATCCGGCAGCGGCGAACAGAGCTACGATCTTACTGTCCCAACACTCTGGACAGCAGTGATACTGGATGAGGTTATGCTTGCCGGGTCCAGGATCTCCATACTCACGCATGATAATAAAGCGATCGATTTCGTACCCAATGCCCCAGTCGCCATCATTGGCCGTGCGTCGAATTACACGGATCTCTCGACGACAGAGATCGCAGCTCATCACCACGACCTCTTGCTGAGCGACAGGAATGGGCGGCGGTTGAAAAAGTTCTACTCGGACGCTCATGGTTGTTGTGCCTCCATGATCTCGGCAAGAATGCGCTCGGCTGCAGCTTCGCCGTAGATCCGCGACTGGTTGCGGATGACCCTATCAACGACGGGCTTAGGTAATTTGAAGCAGCTCACCAGTTCACCTCAGTCACAGTAGCTGTCGATCCAGCAGCGGCGAACAGAGCCACGATCTTGCTGTCCCAACACTCTGGGCAACAGTGATACTGGATGAGGTTATGCTTGCCGGGTCCAGGATCTTCATACTCACGCATAATCATCAAGCGATCGATTTCGTACCCAATGCCCCAGTCGCCATCGTTGGCCTTGCATCGAATTACACGGATCTCTCGACGACAGAGATCGCAGCTCATCACCACGACCTCTTGCTGAGCGACAGGAATGGGCGGCGGTTGAAAAAGTTCTGCTCGGACGCTCATGGTTGTTGTGCCTCCCTGATCTCGGCAAGGATGCGCTCGGCTGCAGCTTCGCCGTAGATCCGCGACTGGTTGCGGAAAACGCTCTAGGATCCTCTCCTAGCGCTTGCTCCTTACGGTATACCGAGATCGTTGCAACGTCAAGAGAAGTGCTGGACACTTGCTCGGTGATGTTGGATCCCGAACACGACAGCTACGTCAGGGCGCTGGAACGTCGCGTCGCCGAGTTGGAGCGACTCCGCCCTCTCGTGCGCGACATGGAGGTCGACATCGCCGCGATCATCCAGGAGGTCCGCGCCATGCTGCTCCCTGGATTTCTCGCCACTAAGCGCGCGGACGTCAGGCGCAAGTGCCGACAGGGGCCTGTACTCTCGCCTGAAGCAAGGCTCATCATGAACCGACGCAAAGCAGCAGTTGCACGGGCTGCGAAGAAGATCGGCAAGGCTAGGGGCGACGTCAAGGACGCGGAGACGCTACGGCGCCTACGGGACCAAGCTAGCCGCACCTGATCCTACCGATCAGAACATCGTCACTCACCCTGCACCTCGCGTTGCAACCATTTTCTGATCACGTCTAACGAACACGTATTTTTCAACGGTTGTTCTCCCTGCGCCACGCGGAAGCCTCGTTCATGCGCGCTTCGAAGCTGTCGCGTCCAGGCCTCAAGCTCATACTGTCATCTAGCTGATCCACACGAACGTGCCGCACGACAAACGCCTCCGCAAGTGCGCGTGGAACTGGAACGTCAGACTCGCGCTTACCGTACGCCTCTTCGCGTGTGTATACACCGGCATCGCTAAGTGAGCACACGTAGCCTCGGCCTTCAGGTGCCCACCACATCGCGCAGTTTCCAACGACGGAGCGTGTGTCGAGGATGTAGAACTCGTCGCAGTCGGAAAGGTCTTTCAAGGTCGGCTTCGCGCAGTTTTCCATGTCGTCGGTCATTAAGTATCCCTTGGCTCGGGTAGTGTGTCTTCGAATTTTTCATGCTGCGGTCCGACCGCGCGCACGTTGCAGTCGATGTGAAATCTAGAGACTAACATTCTCAGGCCAAGGTTGTTGCCTGGCCCTAACTGGTTTTTCAGCCATCCGACGCACGGCATCCGTTGAGCATTGGTATACTCGTGACACGACATAATGCGAACTTTCTCCATGTTGAACTCACCAGGCATGGCAATGGTGCAGTGAATCTTCGCATGTTTGTCAGGGTCGTAACCTCCGGGGATCTCGAACGGATCGGTCGTCGTCTTCCACGGACACTTCGAACACTGCAAGCGCGGCTTAGATCGTGTATTCATGATGGATCCGGAATCGACGACCAGTCCCACAAGTACGCGCGACGTCCAAGTTGGTTCGGAAGTGAAGCGAGATTGCAGCGCAGATAGACGAGTCGACCTTCGATGGTGAGCAGTTCACTGGCGGCATTTCTCGTCACCCATCCAGCGTGTTGTGTCGCGTTGAAGTGATCCGTGTAACCGATCAAGCTGCCGAAGTAGGCGTCACCTTGATCGTGCTCAACCAAGCCCTTCACGATGGCCAAGCGGAAGTCGCACATCATAAATCACTCCTCCTGGTTTCGTCGTAATCGATCCATGTTCCAGCAAGGTCGGTGAGCCCGTCAAGTCGGCCGTACTTGCCGCGATCGGCATCGACTAGTATCCATCCTGGAGCTGGAACCGACTCGTCGCGCATCTGCTTCTTCGCGCGGACGGCATCTCGGTCCGCACGAAGGATGAATAGCGCCATCTCAGCTCGCTCGGCCCTAGCACGGAGGCTCGTGACTTCGACTTCGATGTCGTCGATGCATAGTCCCCACTCCGCGACGCAAGCGAGCGGGCGCCAGCTTCCGGCAAACGTGTCGTGGACTTTGAGCGGACGACCGGGCGAGCCTAGCATGCCAACGTCTACGGCGACGCGTACACATACGATGGGCGACTTGAAGTCCCACTGTGCGCGGTACCAGCCCGGTTTCATCGGAGTGCTCATGGTGTCCCTCTTGGGCAGATAGCGCGCTGCTCGGCGGTGATCTCACCGGGGTAGGTGACGTCGAGCGCGTCGAGCTTGGCGTGGTACTCGTCACACCGCGCCGAGCTTGGCGCCACGGGCTGCACGGTGGATCTAGTGCGCCCAGGATCGGCGAGCGAGACGACAAGCAGCCAGATGCTGAAGGCGCAGAGAGCGAGTACCAGGACTGCTTTGACGACGCCATTAGCGACGCCTGACGACGTGGTGGTGTTCATGGCGTGTGGATTTCAGGGGCGGGGATGGGCGAGGCGAAGGTCAGTACGAACCCGATGCACGGGATGGGGAGCACGTAGAGTTTTCGTCGCTTGGCGTCCCAATAGACACCGACCCAGACGTCGTACCATGCGCACAGGAGCGAGATTCTGGGCAGGCAGGATGACATGGATGGGAAGGGGGTAGCCCTCACGCGCTCGAAGCCCCGTGCTCGTGAGGGCTACGAGGCGAGGACCATATCTTGCGTCTGCTTGCCAGTATGAGGCGCCGCACCTTGGATCCGAGCGGGCTCAAGATGATGCGCCGAGAAGGAGAAGGCCACATCCCGCCGAGTCCAATCACGCGGAGACGGTTGGCCACACGGGCTTGCGCTTGAGTGGTAATGAACAGATCTCCGCAGATGAATTCGCACTGCGGCTGCGTGAGCAGCTTCGCCACTCTCTGCGCCTTGGCAGCTACTTCCTTCGGTGGCTTCGTGTCGTCGGTCATGTCATGGCTCCTGGGTTGTGGTTTTCGGATGTCGACCCGAGCAGTCCAAATCGCATCGGTCGGCGTCGCTATATCTCAAGCGCGAGTCATTCACCGGTCACTTCCAGCCTGCTGCGAGTAGACGGGCGGCATCGTGTTCGACGCCCTTCGTATTGAGTAGTAGTACCGCGAACTGGACGATGTCTGCGTGGTCGTTACGCGTCACCGCGTCGAGCAGTAGAACTGCGAGTCGAGTGTGCTCCATTCGACAACCACCCCCGGGTCCGCATAGGCGCGTCGCGTTCGCAGCCACCTTCTCACCAGTAAGCCTCGTGCCGATATACACATCACCCTGATCGTCGATCACGATCTCGATGCAGGGTGCGTCAGGTCCGTCGTCGGACGTGATGATCGTAGGATCGCGTTCGATCATGTTCCGTGCTCCGGTAGGCGAGCAATGGAGAGGTTGACGCTAGTGATGTACGCCGCAGAGCACATACGGCATGTACGGCCATGATGATTGTCTCTGGCGACAGCTGGATGAAACACGAACGGCACGTCGGCCGATGGTACGTCCCACGCCGCATCAAGTCCGCATAGCGTCATGGAATCCGCACCGCCGCTGATCTTGCGACAGTTGTCGGTGAGTACGCGTATATGCCACATTCCGATTGCCGCCATCGTCTCGCAATAGGAGTAGCCATCGATCATGATGTCACCTCTGCCGCAAGCTGCACGAGTACAGGAGCAGTGCGAAGCGGGCACCAGCACGCAGTCACGAGTCGGACGGATGGAGACATCATGGTAGTGTCCGCTCCCCACGAGCAGCAGCGAGGATCTGCTCGGCCTTCCAGTTGTGGAACAGCGTAGTGGTGTCTGATGCGTACCACTCTCGCCACGCAGCAGATGTCATGTCGTCGTCTCCGACCGATGTCCATGCTAGCCATGCGATCATGCGCTCGGCAAACGCCACCACTTCATGGCGGGAATTGTCGTCGATGGTCAGCCTCTCAATCTTACCATACCCAGTCGCGTTGATTACCTTAAGCGCAAGTACGGCGAGTTCATCGAATGTTTGATCTCTATCTCGCTTCCGCAGCATCTCGCTGATGCCACTGTCGTATGGTACGCGGTCAGCTCCGCACTGCGGGCACACGAAATGATCGGTTCTCGTGTTGTTCACAGACGCATCCCCTTGAAAGCTTCGTCGACGCGGTCACTCCATTCTCTGCGCGGAAATCCGGATGCGTACAGGAGCGCGACTAGCTCGTTTTTACCGAAGCCTCCACGGCATTCACCATCGATCATTGCGGGCTGCGGGCAGTACACCACGCAGTAGACCTCGTACGCTCGTAGGTAGACCTCAGGACGTACGCAACCTTGGCCTCGTCCATGACGGTCTCCGCCCTGGATCGGCATCGAAATCGGCTTGGCGCCGTCGATCTTCGGCGGCTCACTGGACTCGTCAGCTGCCCAGCCACCGAGAGGCTCGACCACGTCCCAGTCGAACAAGCCGGACTGCTGATCCCACACGTTCGGCATGTCGTGGCACGCAACGCGATAGACTAAGCCGCACTCGTAGACGTTCATGACTTCACCTAGGCCGTCATAGCTAGAGTGGCGGACGCGAACAGATTCTCCGACGAGGAGACTCCGTGGACGTGTAGATGTCGTCATGGTGACGCCCCGTCGTCATCGTCGGCGTCGTCGGTCATGAAGGAGACAACGTAGCCCTGACGGATCATGCCGACGTGCTCTTCCAGTGTCGGCAGTCGCAATGAGGTGTCGCCATCTCGTGCCATACGCTGGAAGAACGAAAGCTTGATCATGCGCGGTCCGCTGGGGCCAACCTCCATTCGCAGCATCATGTCGTGCGTGACGACTACGAGCTGCGTCAGCGCATTACCATCCCACGTACAGAGTTCTGCCGGCACGTTGACTACGATCCGACGAAGGTCGCTCCAGTCCGTGTTGTACGTGGCGCTATTCGGAAGGTGGTAGATCCCGCGGTAGACGAAGCCCAGTACATCGGCGACGGTACGCCCAAGAGGTGACATAGGCGCAGCCCCGGTGCCCTCCACGATCTCAGTGGCGACTCCAGTGTTGTGCACTCTGATCACGTTACTCTCGATCCACTCTGCCCCTGCGTAGGCGTGCTGGATACGAAGCGGGTGGCTGGGATCGGCACGTTGGAGGGTGGTGTCGTCGGTGTTCATTCGTGGTCCTCCTCTTCCTTCGCGAGTGCTGTTTCAGCAGCATCTCGCTTTATCTGAGCGTCGGCGAGTTTGGTTAAGCAGCGCTCGACATCCAACCTGGCATCGCACGCCACTTGTCGACACCACGAGAGGCGATGGGCTGTGATGAGTTTTGGAACGCGATCTGCAAGCTGCTGCGTTAGTGCGCAAAGCAGAGCTGCCTTCGCTTCATCCTCGTCGTCGTGCAACGTCGCGAGCGTTGTGTCAAAGTCAGTCGTAGCGGAGAAATCTCCACTAGGCATCTCGTGGATCCATCCGTGCGCAGCGATGATATACCGGAGGCCATGGGCGACGGCGTAGACATGCACAGCGTAAGATCTAAGATCTTCGCGACTGACATAAACATCCGACCACCGCGAGCGCATCACAGTGTACTTGGGCTCCGTCTCGTGGAGGTTTCGGATGGGCTCCATATCACACGGGACGATCGGGATCTTTTTGCTTATCGTCATGGCGTCTAGATCCTTTTCACGCGCGGTATCTCGCCGCAGTAAGCGTGATCACATTCGTCATTTGTGGGTGTACGATTAGGAAAGGTGCGATAGTGCCGTCAGCAAGGGTATCGGCAGTAGTCTCAAGTCCGTCCTTAGTCCAGCGAAAGCGGAACGTTGAGCCATCTGGGCACGTGATCGATACGGAGGTTTGGATCACGCCACACAAAGATGCCTGCGGTGTGTCCATGAATACGGTGCCTCTGCTCATGCAGTCATTGCGGATTCCTGCGAGTCTCGATTTTTGCGCCGATGCTTCTCGTTCTCGTTTCATGAGTCGTCCCTCTTGGGTTTGATCACAACGGTCAGCCGTGACGCCAACGCATCGCACTCCTCCGGCGTCCCACGAAACACACACTCGCTACTACTGGAGATGTGGAAGGTCGCCAGCGGACCGGCCACGAAACACTTCAACTCGTACCAGACGCCGTGTGTAACGCCGCGACCGCGTGCGCCTACCTCTCGGACATCGACCACGAGCTTCTCGATCGCCTCGTAGACCTCCTGCGTCGAGTGGTAGCCCGGAGGCCAAAACTCGCCCGCGATCCGACGCGCGCATGAAGACACGTCGACCTCTGCGATCTTGTTGACACGCCGAGCCTTGTCCAAGAACAGATCCTTCACCAGTCTCGTGATCTGAGTGCTCGACTGCTTCGCGATCTCATCGGCGCGTACTTGTACGCGGTGCTCGTCGTCGCTCATCTTTCGGCCTCGCCCCCTCGGCTCCTCGCCGTGGCTCGACAACCATGACCTGGAGCTGACGGCACGTCAAGATCCTTGGAGGCAGGCACGCATCGCCCCTAGACTGCAGGGCATGAGCGACACTAGTGACGTGACGTACGCGGATCGCGGCCTCTTCCTCTCGGGGAACGAGTACGACTGGATCACCACAGGACTCGTCGACCTGATCGAGAAGATCAACCGAGTGCGACCGACCGAAGGGCGTCAAGTCGGAGCGATCCAACGTCTCATGGTGCGGCTCAAGCAGATCACGATGGCTGGCCAGGGTATGACGCATGAGATCGCCGAGCGGTACACCGCACGGATCCGAAATGCGATGCATGACGGCAAGACGGAGAAGATCTCGCCAGCCATCGCAGCGCTGCTCGAAGCCGGACTGCGCCTCGATCCGGATCCAGCGCAGTTCGTGAGCATCCTACTCGCCAAGCAATCTGACGATATGATCGAGTGGAAGAGTCGCGTACGCGTACATCAGTGGTTCGGCGATCTACTTGCTGTGCTCGATGATGCGGAGCGAGGATGGGAGCTGACGCAGTACCCGTTGGGCAAGGCGATGCTCGCGTGGATCCGCGAAGTCATAGAAGCCGGTCGTGTGGATGTAGAGCAAGGTCATGTGCCGTGGGTGCTGGTGGACGAATCGGACGACAACGGCGCAGCGTCTGACGACGGCGAGCCCGCCGAGGACGTCAAGCGTTGACATCGGCCAGTCCAACTCTCCATCAAACGCGTTGTACGACACGCGAGGTCGTAGGCGCACATTTTCGGTGACGCGAAAGGTCTGGCGTGCCGATCGAATAAGCCTTACAACTCCGAGTGGGCCTAGCCCGCGAGGTCGCTGTAAGCGGCCGACCGGAACCCGAACTCGCAAGGGTTCGGGTTCCGTTATTTCAGGCTCTTCGCTCGGCTGTCGTGCAGCTCGAAGCAACTGCGCTTGATGCCGCACTTCTCAGATCGTCGTTCGAGGAGTCCGCGTACGTCAGTGATTCGGCGATCTGCTTGCTGCGATCCACTCACGGATCACGGAAAGTACTTCGCGCAGCGTCGACCGCGTGACCTCGTACTGCAGCGTGTCGTGGTCGCTGGGATCGCCGAGCAGTTGTGCGAACGCGGGCAGATCATCGGCCGGCTCGGTCGGTTCGCCGTGTTCGTCGACGCCGCCGACCAGGATCGAGCTACCGTCCGGAAGATCAAGCACGAGCGCCGCACCAAGGTCACTCGTGAATCTCATCGCGCGTAGTTCTACGAGTGCGGTCGGTGCAGTCCAGACATAGAGGTCAGCGCAGATGCTCATGTGCTCTCCTGGACTCCACGAGCGGCGAACGCAGCATGCCCAGCCCGATCTCGATCTCGTTCGAGAAATCCGGTACGAGGCCAGTGCCCACGAGAGCCTCGATGATATCGCCGAAGTGCGAGACTCTCGGGTACGTTACGCGAGGACCTGTTGGAGTGTCGATTTCGACGGTGATCTCGGAGTTTGATGTCATGGTGTTCATGGTGTCCTCTTTAAGCGTGGTGGTCTCACACGCTCGAAGCCCCGTGCTCGTGAGAGCTACGGGGCGGGGATAGAGCGGATGCACGTTACGGCGTCTCCACATCCTTGCGCGTGAGCTTGCCGTCCACCACCACATACGCGGTGTCGGCCTCGATGCCGCCCTCGCCGACGTCGCCCACCGCGACGCGGTGTCGACCAAGTAGTGGGTCCCAATACCACACCGAGATCGTACCTCCCTCGCCCGCGGTCGCGACGCCGTGGTCGCCTGCTGTCGCGGTGCCGGCGTAGCCCGCTATCGCGGTGCCGTACTCACCCGCTGTCGCGGTTCCGTGGTAGCCCGCTGTCGCGGTACCGTGGTCGCCCGCGGTCGCGGTGCCGGCGTCGCCCGCGGTCGCGGTGCCGGCGTAGCCCGCGGTCGCAGTACCGGCGTAGCCCGCGGTCGCGGTACCGCGGTAGCCCGCTATCGCGGTGCCGTGATTACCCGCGGTCGCAGTGCCGCCATTACCCGCGGTCGCAGTGCTGCCATTACCCGTGACTGCAGTGCCGCTATCACCTGTGACTGCGGTGCCGCCCTCGCCCGCTATCGCAGTGCCACCGTAGCCCGCGGTCGCGGTGCCGTACTCGCCCGCGGTCGCGGTGCCGGCGTCGCCCGCGAGCGCAGTGCCATGGTCGCCTGTGGTCGCGGTTCCGTGGTAGCCCGCGAGTGCGGTTCCGTGGTAGCCCGCGGTCGCGGTACCGTGGTCGCCCGCGGTCGCAGTGCCGGCGTCGCCCGCGAGCGCAGTGCCGCCCTCGCCCGTGATCGCGGTGCCGCTATCGCCAGCCCTCGCGGTGCCGAAGACGATAGCCTTGCCTGCCGAGCGGGGGTCGGCTTGCAAAAAGTCAATCGCGCTCTTCTTGTCCCCGATGTGCACAATGCGGCACGCCGGCACTTTCACTTTGCCTTTGATGTCGACGATCGACGCCACATCAGCTTCGACCACCATCCAGATGGCGGTCGCCTCACAGCTAAGATAGTGGGTGTCGCCCTCGCCCCAGAGCAGTCCGTGAAGACCGTCGCCGCACACCGACTCGGGATTCCAATGCCGCGGTACCACACTTGCGCCGACCACGAGTGGCCACTGGAAGTCGCCGTACCCTCGCCCATCGGAGTCACACGTGCGAAGGAGGAGAGCTGTGCCGTACTTCATTGCTGGTTCAGTGGTGGTAGTGGTGGAGGTGCTCACACCGGGAAAGCCCCGCCGGACCTTCGTCGGCGGGGCGGGTATGGGTCGGGTGAGGGTCAGGGCGCGCCGTTCAAGTGCACGTGCCACTCGCCAGCGTCGCTGCGGCCCCAGAACTCGGCGCATCCGCTGAAGTAGCCGTTGCCCTTGCAGGCGCTGAGCAGATCGGCCGCAAGC
>Ga0163153_10001657_pt1 | contig 34856 bp, 40 predicted proteins | sample OliLakLV19MP6IB1_FD_148629 | JGI IMG/M metagenome (GOLD analysis project Ga0163153, IMG submission 148629) | Freshwater microbial mat bacterial communities from Lake Vanda, McMurdo Dry Valleys, Antarctica - Oligotrophic Lake LV.19.MP6.IB-1 | ecosystem: Environmental > Aquatic > Freshwater >... | reverse complement strand
CCGCCTCCGCCGCCCGCGCCGACCGCGGTGTTTGCGACCGCGAACGGTGTGCGGCGCACGTCGCTGCCTGCTCCGCCGCCTCCCGCGGTGTCGGCGGCGAACGCGGAGTTGGTGCCACCGTTGCCGCCGTTCATGTCGGCCTGTCCCGATGCGCCGCCGGTCGCGTTCGATGCTTGCCCGCCGACGTTCACCCGCAGCGTTTCACTGGCACCGACGGCGATCGTTGCCGTGACGCGCTGTCCGTTGGCGCCGGCGCCGCCGTTGCCGGTACCACCCGCGCCGGGTTGCCCGGCCGCGCCTTGCGCGCCGTACACGTCGACGGTAACCGCGGTGACACCGGGTGCGAAGGTGCAGTCGTTCGTCCCAGGAGTCGTGAGCACCCCGGCGCACTGCACGGCATCGGCCGGCGAGGTGTCGAGAGCGACCACGACGGCCGGAGCCGCCAACAGGAGCGCGGCCAGGGCCGCGCGCGTAGAGCGCGTCGTCTTGTTCACGGCGTCTCTATCGGTCGCAAACCGCCCCGAACAAGTGCGTCGTCAGGGGTCGAAAGCGGCCCCCCATCGACGCACGAGGCTAGGCGGCTCGGACTTCGTAGGCGCAGCGGCGGGCGCCTTCGACCATGTGCTGCACGCGCTCGATGGTCGCTTCGGGCAATACCGCCCGGATGAACTCCAGCTCGCTGGCGCACGCCTGGCCGTACTTGCGGGCCACGGCCCAGATCGCGCAGTTGTGCTCGACGACGCGGTACACGCCGTCGCCGGAGTCTTCCCACGACGCGAGGTAGCCGTCTTCGTCGAGGATGCGCGCGAGCTCCTCGACCTTGGCCTTCAGCGTTCGCTTCTTCTCGAGTCGCACGCGGGCGTTCGTGATGCGGTTCTCGCGGCGTGCCGCGAACAACTTGTCGATCGTCTCCGGCGCTTCGTCGGCGAGATACCCGAGCAACTCGTTGGTCAGTTCGCCGTACGCCTTCGGGAAGAGCGCGTCGCCGTCGGCGGTGACCGCGTAGACGATCGGGCGCCGGCCGCGCCCGCCGTCGGGGCGCGGTTCTTCGAGCGCTTCGGCGAGTCCGGCCTCGACCAGCGCGCTCAGTTGTTGGCGCGCGCCCGACACCGTGATGTTCAGCTGTTCGGCTACTTGTTCGGCGGTTGCCTCCCCGCGCCGGCGCACGGTGTACAGCACGCTGCGCCTCCCCTCGGGCAACACGGGCGCGGTGCGCGGTACTTCAGTCATCGAGCGCGAGCTCGGCGAGCAGTTCCATGCTCCGCAGCCAGGCGGGGAGGTCGCTGCGCCAGGGCGCGGAGACCACGTGCTGGACGCCGGCTTCGGCGTAGGCGACCCGCTCGTCCGTGATGCGTTCGGGTTCCATGCCCTGCGGGTCCCAACCGGTGCGCAGTGAAATGGTGAACGCGGGGTCGGGGCGTTCGGCCCGGATCGCGGCGACGACCGGCGCCGCCTCCTCGGGCGTGACGCCGATGAGTTGGTAGCCGTCGCCCCGCTCGATCGCTCGCCGGTGCGCGGCTTTCGCCGTGCCGCCGACCCAGATCGGGATGTCATGGGCGGGCTTGGGCAACACCCGGATGCCCGCGAACTCGTAGTGCTCGCCCGCATACGACGACGGGTCCTCGCGCCACGCGACGCGCAGGATGTCGATGATCTCGTCGGTGCGGGCGCCCCGATCGTGGAACCCGTACCCGAGCGCGGCGAACTCGCCCGCCGACCAGCCCACGCCCACGCCGATCGTCAGCCGCCCGCCGCTGAGCGCGTCGAGGCTCGCGAGCATGTTCGCCAGTTCCAGCGGGTTGTGCTGCGGCGCGACCAGGACGCTCGTGCCGAGCCCGATGCGCTCGGTCGCCGCCGCGCCCCACGCGAGCGTCATGAACGGGTCGTACAAGAACGGCGACGGGTAGTCCTGACCGACGGGTTGCACGATGTGGTCGCTCACCCAGATGTCGGCGAAGCCGAGCGCTTCGGCGCGTTGCGCTGCGGTCCGAATTGCATCGGGACCCGCGACGCGGCCGTACTGGGGCAGGTGGATCCCGACGCGCATGCACGCACGCTACCTGGGGTTTCGCGGTGGAGCCGCCCCCTTGAGAACGACTTGGCGCGTCGCCTCCAGCGCCTCCCAAGGGCCATGCGCGACAACTACGTCACCACGAACCCCTACCGCCGCAGGAGGCCCGTGGAAGTACCGCTTCGCTTCGCCGAGACCCACCACGTTGCTCCCGACACGCACGTCATTCGTCAGGTTGCCGGCGAAGGTGTCGCGCCCCTTGTCGGTGTTCGTGAACTCGGTGGTGATCACCGGCGCCGAGCCGGTCATCGTCGACACCGGCGGCGTTGTCGACGACGGCACCTCGGAGGTTTCGGACGAGGCGGCGCTGACTGTCACGAACGGTTCCCCGAACGTGACGATCGTGAAGCCGGTCGCGACGGCGTCGACATCCTGTACGGCGGCAAGGGCGCCGACAAGCTCGACGGCAACGCCGGCCTCACCCAGAAGGATGCGCTCAACGGGTTGTGGTGCGGCCCCGACCGCGACTCGTGGCGCAACGGCGTGCAGTCGGAATGCGAGGACGTTTGGAAGTAGCCCCAGTCGGGTGCCATCCCCGAACCCCCACACTGTTCGTCATGACGAAGGGCCGGCGCACCCGCGCCGGCCCTTCGCTTGTAGGGTCCAGTCCATGCAGCGGGGAACAGCATTGGTCGCGGCGTTCGTCCTCACGTTGACGTTGGCGGCATGTAGTGGAGACGACGACGACAGCGCCGACAGCGATTCGTCGAGTGACACTGCGGCCGCCGACGAACCGGGCGGCGACGCCGGTGACGCGTCGGTCGAAGACGTCGGGACGACGACGATTGCGGCATCGGAGAGCGGCGATCTCAGGATCGAGTCGACGTCGACGCGGGCCGCGCTCGTCAGCGACGGCGACGTGCTCGTCACGGTCTCGGGTGAGGCGGCCGCCGACGCGAGCGTCACGCGTAACGGCGACGACGTCACCGCGGCGTTCTCGCTTGCCGGCGGCGTCATGCGGGGCGTTGTCGATGATCTCGACGACGGCGAGAACGTGATCGAGGCCGCGGCGGGCGACCACACCGTCGCGATCACCGTGACCAACCACCCGAAGAACGGGCCCGTGTTCTCGGGTCCGCATCTCGAGCCGTGGGTGTGCACGACCGAGGACCATGGCCTCGGCGCGCCGCTCGACGACGACTGCGACGCCGAGACGAAGACGACATGGTCGTACGTGTCCACCGACGGCTCGACCAAGGATCTCGCCGACCCGGCCGCGTTGGCCGACGACATCGCGACGACCACGATCGACGATGTCGAGGTGCCGTTCGTCATCCGTACCGAGCAGGGTGTCATCGACCGCGGCGTGTACTGGATCTGGGTCCTCGACCCCGAACCGTCGGTTGACCACGAGTGGTCCGCGTCTGCGTGGAACGAACGGCTCGTCTACCGCTTCGGCGGCGGGTGCGGTACGTCGTACAGCCAGGGCGCGCCGCTCGGAGCCGGTATCGACATCGATCTCATCGGGCGCGGGTACGCGCTCGCGACCAACACACTCGACACGTTCCAGTCCAACTGCAACGCGACGCTCTCGGCCGAAGCCGCGTTGATGACCCGCGAACACTTCATCGAGGACTACGGCGTTCCCGAGTTCACGATCGGCGACGGCGGTTCGGGTGGCGCGATCCAGCAACTCCTCATCGCGCACAACTATCCCGGTCTCCTCGACGGACTCTCGCCGAGCGTGCCGTTCCCCGACGCCATCTCGATCTCGGGCGGCGTGAGCGACTGCGGCCTGCTCCAGGAGTACTACGGCACCGAGTTCGGAACGGCGCTCACCGACGTGCAGAAGGTCGCGATCAACGGCCACATGACACTGGGCACGTGCCAGATGTGGGTCAACCTCTTCCTCGGCGCCATCGAACCGTTCGCAGGCTGCGACGGGTCCCTCGCCGACGAGGTCTACGACCCGGAGACCAACCCCGACGGGGTGCGGTGCACGCTCGCCGACATCAACGTCAACGTGCTCGGTGAAGACCCCGACACTGGCTTCGCGTACCGGCCGCTCGACAACGTCGGCGTGCAGTACGGGCTCGACGCGGTGAACGCGGGCACGATCACCGTCGACCAGTTCCTCGACCTCAACGAGTACGTCGGCGGCTGGGACATCGACGGCAACGTCGTCGCCGAACGCACGGAGATCGACGAGGACGTGGCGGCGATTGCGTACCGCACGGGTGGGATCATCGGCGAGGGCCCGCTGCAGGACGTGCCGATCATCATGCGCAACGTGTACACCGACGACGTCGGCGACATTCACACGCGCTTCCACCCGTTCTCCATCCGCGACCGCTTGCAGGTCGACGGCGCCGACAATCCGAACGTCGTGTTGTGGACGACGCCGGCGGGTGGGGGAGACCTGATCGCGGCGTTGACTGGAAACATCGCGAACGCGAACGCACCGATCACGCTGCTCGACGAGTGGCTCACGACCGGGACGAAGCCGGCGGGTGCGGTGAACACCTGTCTCCTGCCGGACGGTGAGACCGTCGAAGGTGGGTGGGAGATCTACGACGAACCGGGCCCGTGCCTCGACGCGTACCCGCTGCACGAAGACCCGCGCCTCGCCGCCGGTCAGGAGCGGCGCGAAGACATCGTGAAGTGCGAGCTCATTCCTGTCGACGCCCTCAGCTACGAGGTGACATTCACCGACGAGCAGGCCGAGCGGCTCGCCGCGGTCTTCCCCGACGGTGTGTGCGACTGGACGAAGCCCGGCGTCGGTCAGCAGCCACCCGCGTCAGAGTGGCCGTTGTTCGGAGGCTGAACAGGAGAATCGCGGCCTCCTCACCTTGACGCGCGTGTGACGCGCGCGCCTCCGTACCATCGCTCGCACGGGAGGCGTGCGGGTTTGAGGAGGCCCGAGGTGAGGAGTCGACGACGGGTCCGTGCCGCATCAGGTTGTGGACCCGAAGGCTGGGCGTTGCCGCTCCCGGCCGTCGTGGTTCTCCTCACCTCGGGGCCAAATCGTCCCCAACCCCGCAACCGGCCCCCGCACATATAGCCGGCGCGTGCTACATCGTTGTTCATTCGTTGGGCAATCGGACAACGGGGCTTATTCAGGACTACAGGACGTTCTTGTGCGTGCCGACGCGGCATGGGTGAGCGTCACATCTTCGCAACCGTCCGGGACCAGCTCCCGTACGGCCGAAGCCACCCGCGGCGAGGTCGAAGCGTGCCTGCGCGCGGGCATCCACGCGGTCTATCAACCGATCGTCGACCTCGCGACGCGGGAGACGATTGCGTTCGAGGCGCTCGCGCGGCCACCGGCGGGTGCCGCGTTCGAGTCGCCCGGACCGTTGTTCGCCGCGGCCAAGCGCGTCGGGTTGGTCGCCGAGCTCGACTTCGCGTGTCGCCGGGCCGCGATCGAAGGTGCGGCATCCCTGCCGCCGGGGGCGACCTTGTTCGTGAACATCGAGCCCGAGGTCATCGGCGCGACCCCGCCCGAGCAGCACGCGTCGCTGTTCGAGTCGGCGCCGGACGGCCTGCACGTCGTCCTCGAGATCACCGAACGGGCGCTCACCGACCGCACGCCCGAGTTGCTCGTCGCGGTGGAGGCCGCGCGCGCCGCGGGACGCAGCATCGCGATCGACGACGTCGGAACGAATCCCGAAGCGGTCGCCTTGTTGCCGTTCGTCCGTCCGGACGTGCTCCGCATCGACGGATCACTCGTGCAGGGGGGAGCGGGCCGTAAGGCGGCGTATGTCGCGGTCGCGGTACGCGCCTACGCGGAACAGACGGGCGCGATGGTGCTCGCCGAGTGCATCGAAGATGCCGCGCACCTCGATGCCGCGCTCGCATTCGGCGCGACTGCCGGACAGGGGTGGCTGTTCGGACGGCCCGGACCGATTCCCGCGGGCACCGCGCTCCACTCGTCGGTTCGTCGGCTGACGCTACCGGCACTCGAACACGCCGCCACGTCACCGTTCTGCGCGCTGCGCGCCGCGGGCGCGGAGCCGCGCGTAGCGACGCACGCGGTCGTGAAGGCCATCGGACGTCAACTGGAATCCGAGGCGATTGTGTGTGTCGGTCGGCCCGTCGTGCTGTCGTCGTTCCAGTCGGCGCAACGTTTCTCGGAGGTCACCGAGCACTACGACAGCCTCGGCCACCGGTGCGCGTTCGTCGCGGCCTTCGGTGTGGGTATCGACCCGGCACCGACCCCGGCCGTGCGTGGCATACCAATTGTCGCCGACGATGTGCTCGCCGACGAGTGGGCCGTTGTCGTCACCGGTCCGCGGTTCCAGGGTGCGCTCGTCGCGCGCGACATGGGCGACCCGGGAGGCGGCGACGGCCGGCGTTACGAGTTCGTCGTCACCCACGAAGCCGGGTTGGTGCAGGCCGCGGTCGAGAGCCTGATGCGACGGGTCGTAGCATCGGCTCGTGGCCACCGCCTTTCCTGACGGCTTCTTCACCCGTACGGACGAACAAACGGACACCGCGTTCTACGCGTACCCGCGGTTCGTCACCCACATCGACGACGACGCCATCGCCGCAGTCGGCGCGCTCTACCGCGAACTCGAGATCACCGGCACCGTGCTCGACGTGATGAGTTCATGGGTCTCGCACTTCCTCGACCCGCCCGAACGGCTCGTCGTGCTGGGCATGAACGCAGCCGAACTCGCCGTGAACGAACAAGCAGCGGACGACGTAGTGCACGACCTCAACGCCAACCCGGTGTTGCCGTTCGCCGACGACACGTTCGACCACGCGACGTGTTGCGTGTCGGTCGACTATCTGACCCGCCCGATCGAGGTGTTCCGCGACATCGCCCGCGTGCTGAAGCCGGGTGGCCTGTTCGTGTGCACGTTCTCCAACCGGTTGTTCCCGACCAAGGCGATTCGGGGCTGGTTGCTCACCGACAGCCACGACCACACGCGCATCGTCGGCGAGTACTTCCGCCGCTCCGAGTGCTACGAACCCGCGATCGCGCGCCTGTGCACGCCGGCCGACCACCCCGGCGACCCCCTCTACGGCGTCTGGGCGCCCGCCCGGGCTATTTGATCGAGTCGTAGCAGGCGTTGACGAGGCTGAACGACCGCTGGTCGCCGGCCATGCCCATGTCGAGCTTGTTCATCACGTAGCCGAACGCGAGCTCGGCTTCGGGGTCGCACCAGCCGGCAGACCCGCCCAGTCCGAAGTGTCCGAACGACTGCGGGCCGCCGAGCTGCATGAGCGACGACTGGACGATGAAGCCGAGGCCGAACTGCAGGTCGAGATTCAAGATGACGATGTTGGGTCCCGACGTGCGTTGCGCCGACGCGATCTTCACTTGCTCGGGTGACAGGAGCCGGATGCCGTCGACCTCGCCGATCACCGCTGCGTACATCCGCGCGATCGAACGGGCGTCGCCGATGCCGCCGGCGGCCGGGACTTCGGCGGCGTGCACCGCGCGCGTGTTGAACACGCCGGTGTCTTGGAACGCGCCGCCGGCCGTGAGCGCCTTGCCCAGCATCGTGTCGGGTCCGACGAACTGGTCGAGGATCGCCTTCACTTCGTCGCTGACGCCTTCGGTGCTCAACCCGCCGGACAGCGTCGCGACGCGCGGTTCCTCGGCTTCGGGCAAACCGATCCAGAAGTCGAGCCCGAGCGGTTCTGCAACTTCGTCGCGCATGTACGTGCCGACGCTGCGCCCGTCGACGCGCCTGATGACTTCGCCGACGAGATAGCCGTACGTCACCGCGTGATAGCCCTGCGAACTTCCCGGTTCCCAGTGCGGCGCTTGGCGTTCGAGCGCATGGATCATGGGCGCCCACGCGAGCGCCTCGTCGAGTGTCAACGGTTCGTCGACCCAGGCGAGCCCGGCCTGGTGCGACAACAGGTAGCTGACCGGGATCGATTCCTTGCCGGCTTGACCGAACTCGGGCCAGTACGTGACGACGGGCGCGTCGATATCGAGGCGGCCGGCTTGCGCGAGTTGATGCGCGCAGATCGCGGTTACGCCCTTGGTCGTCGAGTACACGAGGCACATCGTGTCTTCGGCCCACGGTCGTTCGGTCGCTTCGTCGGCGATGCCGCCCCAGACGTCGACGACCTTCCGGCCCCGGTGGTACGCGGCGAAGGAGGCGCCGACCTCGAGGCCTTCGGCAAAGTTCTTCTCGAACTGCTCGCGTACGTTCTCGAAGCCCTTTGCCGTCCACCCGTCGATCGTCATGGCCGCGTTGTTACCACGACGCTGAACTCGTGCGCATCCGATCGATGGCACGCGTCACGACCGCGTACGACGAGCGGGCATCGCGGCGCCGGCCCTCGTCGAGCTCGCGAGCGCGGGGCGGGTCTGCCTCGTTGGAGCTACTGGGCGACCCGCAACTGGCCCCACTGAGGCACACGGCGTCTGCCAATGTGACGCCAGTTGCGGGTTGGTGGGGGTAGCGTCGCTGCGTGCGGCGGACCGTGGTTGTCGTGGTGATCGTCTTCGTGGCCCTGTTCGCCGCGTGCAAGCCGTCACCCCCCGGTGGCGGTACGACGACGACCACCGTCATGACGACCACGACGGTTGCGCCCAACTGCGCGACGCCCGCACCGAAGACGACGGTGCAGTACCTCGCGATCCCCGGCGTTCCCGCCGACGCGACCAGCGTCGACGTGTACGCGCCGGCGAATCCGTGCGATGCGCCCGTCGTCATGTGGGTGCACGGCGGCGGCTACCACAACGGTGACAAGGCGAATCAGATCGTCAACAAGAAGAACCTGTTCACCGGTCGCGGCGAAATCCTCGTCAGCGTGAACTACCGCCTCACCGTCGCCGGCGACCCGACCTCGGCGCACTATCCCGACCACTACACCGACGTCGCCGCCGCGGTGGCGTGGGTACGCGCCAACATCGCGACCTTCGGCGGTGACCCGTCGCGTATTGCGCTCCTCGGCCACTCGGCGGGCGGCGACATCGTGTCGAACGTCGTGACGAACCCGCAGTACCTCGATGGGCAGGGTCTGGCGCTCGACGCCGTGCGCTGCGCGGGGCCGCTCGACACCGAGGGCTTCGACAAAGTCGCGTCCACCGGCGACGACTCCGACGAAGGACTCCAGTGGTTGAGCGCGCTCGGCAACGCGCCCGACTACAAGGTCACAACCTCGGCGAAGACGTACGTGCAGGCGGGCGTCGGTATCCCGCCGATGATCGGCGTCGTGCGGGGAAGCGCCAACCGGCAAGCGATCGAGCAGGCGTTTCTCGACCAGCTCACCGCGGCCGGCATCGCGGCGACGAAGATCGACGCACGCGGACTCACCCACGGTCAGGTGAATACGCTCATCGGGGCCCCGGGCGACACGCGCATGACGCCGCCGATCACGGCGTTTCTCGACACCTGCTTCGCGTAGCGGGACCTACGTCGACTTCGCGACGAGGCCGACGCCGTTCTGGCAGTGCGGGCCGCCCCAGTGTTCGACGATCTTGCCGTCGCGCATGCGCAGGATCGCGGTGCCGTTGATCTCGACCGGGTCGCCGCTCGGCTCGACGTCGTAGAACGCGGTGCCGGTGTGCGTGCCCTTGACCGTCCAGTTGGTGACGATCAGGTCGTCGTGCTCGATGACCTTGTTGACGGTGAACGTCATGTCGGGGAACGCGGTGCGCACCGACGTCCACCAGTGCAGCTCGTCGCCCCGAATGTCGTCACCCGAGCGCTCCGGACTGACCCGGTCGGTGACATGGCTCGTGAACTCCGGTGCGAAGAACGAGAACACGGCCTCTTCGTCGCCTGCGAACATCGCGTCGCTGTACTGGGCGAGGAGTCTCAGGCTGTCCGACATGTCGCCATCATCGCACGGACGAACCGAACCGGCCCACGCGGATGTCGTCATTCGGCCAGCGTCCCCGCGAATACCTGCCATGCCAGCGCGCTCTTGGCCACGAGGCTCAGCACGAGGTACACCCGCTCGCCGTACAGGTAGTCGGCGAATCGCCCCTTGCCCCGGTACTGGAGCCACTGGTTCAGCGCGAAGCAGTTGAACAAGAGGAAGAGCGACACGAAGATCGCGTAGACGAAGCCGGGAACTCCTTCGCCCTCGCTCGACGCGACCGCCATCGACCACGCGATCGCGATCCACGGCACGGCGCCCGCAATGCAACCGAACACGAAGGGCGACCAGTTCACGCGGTCGCGATCGGTATTCACCTGTTCCATGACGAACCCGAAGAGGATCATCGCGGCGTTGACGCCGAAGAGTGCGAGCAGCGCGTAGAAGTTGGTGATTCCGGGCAGCATCGCAATCAGCACGATCATCACGGACGCGGACAGTGAGTACTCGATCCAGCGGGCCGGGTTGATGCCCCGGGCCAGATTGGCCTCGTACCAGTCGACGACACGCGGCGTCGCCATGAGCAGATGGTCGGCGGCGGCGAGGAACAAGAACAGCGCGATGCCGAACGAGAAGCGCAGGTCGAAGAACGTCGTCATCTCGGTGAGCGGCGACCCCGGCGGCCCCGTCTGCACGGGTGCGACCACCGGGATCGCGAAGTCGTTGGCGAGCGCGAGGATGACCAACCCCTGAGCGAGGTGCACGAACCCGACGCCGGCGTTCCACCGGCGGAGATCGGTCGTCGGGTTCACGCGACGGGTCGCTCTCCGACGGCTGGGCGCGCGACGAGTCGCGCGACGCGACGGTCCACGAGCGGGATGACCGCGAGTTGGGCCGCGGCCCGATCGTCGAGTTCCTCGCGGGTGCGGAACCACAGCAGCCCGTACAGGAACACGGCCGCGCTGACCGCGATGAAGACCACCGAGCCGATTCCGAACAAGAGGGCCTCGTTCATCGGAGGCCCCCCGAGTCGGAGAGGAGCAGTGCGCCCAAGGAGTGGATGGACGGGACCCAGATACCGACGAAGATACCGGCGGTCTTCTCGTCGGCGACGAAGTACAGGTAGACGGACAACAGGAACGAGACGAACGCGACCGCGAGAAAGACGAGCTTCAACATCACGACGGGTTCGAGTCCCGACCGTGGTCGGGAAGGGCGAGTGGTTTCCATGGGATCCCCACCTCCGGGGGTGCATGCGTTGATTTAGTGCTGAATGATAGGATCTGTTTATCACTAAATCAAGCCGGCCCCAAGAAACCGACACCGTCACGCTGCACGAGGCCGCGGCGCGCCTGGGTGTGCACTACATGACGGCCTACCGATACGTGCGTACGGGCCGGCTCCCGGCCCGCAACGACGGCACCCGCTGGCAAGTGCGGGTCGTCGACCTCGAACGGCTGCAGGCCGGGGCCGCCCCGAGCGCCGCCCGCCGCGGCCGGCCCGACTGGGACGCGACGCGCCACCGGCTGCTCCCGACGTTGCTGAGCGGCGACGAAGCCGGGGCGTGGTCGCTCGTCGAGACCGTGCTCGGTCGGGGTGCCGATCCGGACGACGTCCACCTCCACGTGCTGGCGCCGACGTTGCGTGAGATCGGCGAGCAGTGGGCAAGCGGAGCGCTCGACATCGCCGACGAGCACCGGGCATCGGTCGTCGCCACGCGCATCGTCGGGCGGCTCGGCCCGCAGTTCTGGCGGCCGGGCCGGCGCGCGGGGAACGTGGTCGTCGCCGGCGTCGAAGGCGATCGTCACGCACTGCCGGTCGCGATGCTCGCCGACCTGCTGCGAAGCCGCGGGCTCGGCGTCGTCGACCTCGGCGCCGATACGCCGGTCGCCTCCTTGGCGGGCGCCCTCGGCGAGGCCGGCGATGTACTCGGAGTGTGCGTCAGTGTGAGCATCCACGAGCGGTTTGCCGCTGTCCGCCGTACGACGCGAACGCTGCGCGAGCGGTTCCCCGACCTGGCCGTGTACGTCGGTGGCCCGGCCGTGACCGACTCGGAAACGGCGCACCGTCTCGGGTCGGACGCGTATGCGAGTGACGGTGCGGAACTCGCGGCGCTGATCCGCACGCGGGTGCACCAATGAGCGCGCCCAAGACGGTGCTCGTCACCGGCGCGACTGGGAACGGCGCGACGTCGAGGCGGCGGCGCGTTTCCGAGATGCCGCGGCCGACGCGGGTGTCGAACAGATCGTGTATCGCGGCGGGCTCGGCGGGCTCGGCGACGAAGCCGCCGAAGACCTGTCGCCGCATCTCGCCGGCCGGCGCGGTGCCCGTCACCGAACTCCGCGCCGCTCTCGTCATCGGTTCGGGGAGCGCGTCGTTCGAAATGTTGCGGAACCTCGTCGAAGTGCTGCCGGCGATGGTCACACCGCGTTGGGTCCGGACGCGCGCTCAGCCGATCGCGATTGGCGACGTGCTCGCGTATATCTCACCGGCGTGCTCCTCGATCCGCGGGCGGCGGGCCGAGTCTTCGAGATCGGCGGTACCACTGTCGTCACGTACGCCGACCTGATGCGGATGTACGCGCAGGTCACGGGTTTGCGCCGCCGTCTCGTTGTGCGCGTGCCGGTACTGTCGCCGCGCCTCTCGTCGTGGTGGATCCGACTCGTCACGCCGCTGCCGGTCGAAATGGCACGAGCGCTCGTCGACAGCCTTGTCAACGAGGTTGTTGTTCGTGACCCGACGATTCGCGAGATCGTGCCGATCACGCCCTCCTCGACGCGCGAGGCCCTCGAGTTCGCGGTGCGGCGCGTCGCCAATCTCGATGTGGAAACCACGTGGGCGAGTGCCGAGCTCGTGCATCGACATCCGCGCCCGCCGCCGACGTGTTCGCGGTCGTGTGCGGCATCGGCGGGAAGCGCGGGTGGTACGTCGCCGAGCCGCTGTGGTCGTTGCGCGGCGGGCTCGACCTGCTCGTCGGCGGCATCGGCTTGCGCCGCGGTCGCCGTCACCCCGACGCGGTGCGCGTCGGCGACCCGCTCGACTTCTGGCGCGTCGAAGCATTCGAGCCCGGCCGCGGCCTGGCTCGAATGGCGGGTCACGACGGAACCCGACGGTCGCACCCGCCTCGACCAGCGCGCCCGCTTCCGTCCCCGAGGCCTGCTCGGCCGCGCCTACTGGTACACGGTCCTGCCGTTCCACGCGTTCGTCTTCGCCCCGCTCGTTCGTCGACTCGCGGTCGAGGCCGAACGCCGGGCGACGAGCGCACTCGACATCCCACCAACGAAGCCACCGACGGAGACTCACCGATGAACCGGCGGAAACCGGAGAGCTCGCCGTGGCCGACAGCGGATTTGGCCACGGGTGGCGACCCGGTACACTCGCAGTTCCACCGACGCGGGGTGGAGCAGTCTGGTAGCTCGTCGGGCTCATAACCCGAAGGTCGTAGGTTCAAATCCTACCCCCGCTACTCGAGAAATACAGGTCAGAGGCCCTCCCTTGCGGAGGGCCTCGCCGCCTTCCGGCCCAGGTCGGTCTCATGTCAAACGTGTGTCAAACGAACCTGGATCTCATCGATCGCTACCGTGCGTACCATCGCAGGGGAGGTTGATGAGCATGGCGAGCATCGCGGGGCCGGACCAAGACGGACTGCGCTCAATGCTGCCGTCGATCGTCGCCGAGATCGTCGCCCGTGTGCATCCGGTGCGAGTGATCTTGTTCGGGTCAGTCGCACGCGGTGATGAACGGGCCGACAGTGATCTCGACCTCCTCGTCGTGCTCGACGAGTTGATCCGGCCCGGCGCGCGCACTTGATGGGTCAGATCCGGCTGGCGATCACCGCGCCGGCATCGATCGACATCCTGGTGACCGATGTGGAGGAATACGAGGCGCGCAAGGACGTGAACGGCTCGATCTTCTACTGGCCGGCTCACGAGGGCGAGGTCGTTTATGAGCGCGCCGCCTGAGGCTGTCGCGGAGGCGCGACGTTGGTTCGGCGAGGCGGACGAGGAACTTCTCGTGGCGACTGTGCTCGCCGGCAACGAACAAGTCCCGGCGCGGGCGGCGTGCTTTCACTCGCATCTCGCCGCTGAGAAGTCGCTGAAGGCAATGGTGATTCTGCGCGGGGTACTACTGCCGAAGTCGCACGATCTCATCCGGCTGGTGCAGTTGCTCCCGGTGGATGACCGGGGACTTTGTTCGTGACTTGTTGAGCCGGGCAACTCGCGTTGTCGACGCGGCGCGGCCCGCGATCGGGTGAGCACGCCCGTGTCAAACCGGTGTCAAACGAACTGAGCGCGCCGGAATCCGAGGAAGCGGATGCAACGACACGACGATGGCACTCGGCCCGTACGAGCGGGAGGGGTTCACGGCCAACAGGCCCGGTCAAGGTAATCCTCAGTGCTTCTCACTGCTCCCCGAACCCCTGAACGACTTGCCAACCGACGGGCGGAGGAGGCGGTGCGTGACGTGCTGCCGCGCTCGGTCAAGGTACGCGCTGCTCGCAAGGCCGCGGAGGCCGACCTCATCGTCAACGGCGTGCCTCTCCACGTCGCGTGGGTGGGCGAGGGTTGGCTGCGAGATGTGCAGAGCGTGCTTGGCGGCAGGCGCGGTAGACCCGACATCGTCGTGGCTCGCCGGATGTCTCCAGGCGCACGCGATGCATTGTCGGAGGCCGGTATCGGCTGGGTCGACGAAACCGGCGCGGCCGACATCGCCGCGGGCCCGATACTCGTGTCGCGGACGGGTCGGCGGGAGAAGCGCATCGAGAAGCCCTCAGGCTGGACTCCGGCCGTGATCGCCGTCGCCGAAGCACTTCTCTGTGGTACGCGGGCGACGGTGGCAGCCACCGAGACAGCAACCGGTCTGTCGGCGGGAAGCTGCACGCACGCCTTGCGCGTCCTCACGGACCTCGGATTGTTGAGCGCGGACTCCAAGCGCGGGCGTGGTTCAGCCAGGCGCATTGGGGACTTCGACAAGCTCCTCGACGTCTACGCGTCGGTCGTAGCTGGCTTGACGTCTCCCGTCAGTCTTCGAGTTGGCGCGACGTGGCGGGACCCCGTGGTCGGTCTTGTTGACACCGGATCGAAGTGGGACAAGGCCGGGATCGTGTGGGCTTCGACCGGAGCGGTGGCCGCGTCAGTGGTCGCGCCGTACCTCACGTCGGTCTCATCAGCCGAGGTGTACGTCGATGCCGACACGTTCGCCGGATTGGAAGCCGCCGCGGCAGACGTCGGACTTCGGCCGATCGAGGGCGGCCGGCTGACGCTGCTGCCGTTCCCCACCGTGACGGCCGTTCGACTCGCTGAGAGAATCGACGGGCTGCGCGTAGTGCCTTGGCCTCGTATCTACGCTGACCTGCGCCCGTCGGGGGTGCGCGGTGAGGAAGCGGCCGAGCATCTGCGGGAGGTCATGCGTGCCCGATGAAGCCCCCCGAGGCCGGATCGCCCGAGCCGCGGCCGAGCGCGCTCTGGTTCGGGTTGCTCACCACTATGGATCACGGCCCGAGTTCGTCGTGCTCGGTGGTCTCGTGCCCGAACTGCTCTGCACCGGTACGAGCTATGAAATGGCACGCGATTTCGGTGTGGCGATTCCGGTGATGAAGTAGCAGACCGCGGCGATCAGGACCGTGGCCCATAGGCCGAACGCCACGACGGCGTCGGTACCCCACTGGTCCCCGAGTATGGGCAGACTGACGAGGTAGATGACCGGAAGCGACGCGGCGAGCACGGCTGCGGTCCTCAGGCGCTTGCGCCGGAGTCGGGTGCCATCCACGATGTCGATCGAGCGTGCCAGCTTGCTGCGTTGCGTGATTGCCACGACAGCGGCGAGCGGCAACAGCAGTACGCCGGGATACAACCCGACGAACGGGCTCGTGATCCCGGCAGCCGCCATCACCGTGATCGCCACCGTAAGGAGGGTCGAAACGCGTTCTTCTTTCATGAGTGTCTCCATTCGGTAGCGCGGAACTGTGACGACGAGGTCGAGCGCCACTCGGCGCCACGCCCGGCGTGGCCCGAGCTCACCGGACAAGTCAGTGAGGGTCTGCACGAGGTCATCGGCGTAGCGATCTCGGAAGTCGCGCGGATAGAGCAATAAGAGGCTTCGGTACACCCGAACCGCTGACCCGGCTTCCACGTCACGCGAGTCCCGGACGCAGGTTCGAACGGGTGATGCGCACCAATGCGGAGAGCCGGTCGGCCTCTCCCCGGCAGATGGCCTGACCGAGCCCCGTCAAGCGGTAGTAGCGGCGTCGCTCGTCGTCATCCGACAACGCACGGCGATCGGACTCCTCCACAAGACCACGCGCGACCAGCTTCTTGAGCGTGCCGTACAACGTCGCCGGGCCCATGCGAACCACGCCGCCCGAGGACTCCTCAACAGCTCCCATGATGGCGTACCCATGACGGTCGCCAGCCGTAAGGGCCACAAGCACATGGAACTGGGCCTGAGGTAGCGGAAGGAACGATCGCGGGTCGGGAGATCCTCCGGCGTCGGGCATCCACCAACTATCTATCACTCATCGATATATCGTCAAGTGGATATATCCTAGATCGACAGAGGGACGCGGTGCTGGCCGCGGCGCGTGTGACCTCGATGAGCCCGGTGGAGCTACGCCCCGCGGCGGCCGCCAGCCAGCACGTCGAAGCGATGGTCCAGCGCCGTCGCGAGTCGAGCGGAGCGCTTCAGTGTGGGCCGAAGTAGCTGTCGCACGCGCTCGAGCACGGGACCGCGTGCGAATGATGGAGTCGGAGGACGGCTGGACGTCGTACCGGGTGGCCCTGAACGTGCTAAGGCGCCGTCAGCGGCGGGCGGCGATCGAACGACGGCTGCTGCCCCGCCGCGCGCGCCGGTGCCGCCCCCGGCCGCGAAGCGTGGGATGCGTGCGCCACCTTCCCGCGCGGCAGCGAACGGCCGTCGTGTTCCGGCACGTTGGCGGGCTGACTCGATACGGCGTGAGCACGGGGAAAGACCGAAGTTCGCAGTCCTTCCTCAGGAATCCAGAATATGAGGGTTGACTCATTCATGAAGGAGTTGCGCGCGTCGAAGGGTGGAGCGCTGCGAGTGTTGTTCATGTTCGATCCGCGCCGTTCGGTGATCTTGGGTTGGGTGGCGACAAGACCGGCGACTGGAACGCCTGGTACGAGTGGGCGGTCCCGGCTGCCGACGACCTCTATGACTTCTACGTGGCTGAACTTCGAGACGAAGGATGAGCTGATGGCCCGAACCAAGTTCTCCAAGCTGAGCGACGAGGTACGCGCACGCCCGGGCGCGTCGGACCGTCTGGCCAAGGCGCGAACAGAGACGCTTGGCGAGATCCAGCTCTATGAGCTCCGCCACCGCGAGGCCGTGAGTCAGGCCACGCTTGCGGGGCGGCTCGAGGTCACCCAGGGCGCGGTGTCGAAGCTCGAGCATTCCGACGATGTTCGCGTCTCGACGTTGCGTCAGTACCTCGAAGCGCTCGGCGCGCGACTCGAGCTCGTTGCGGTGTTCGACGACGAAGACCAGCGCGTCCCGATCCATCTCGGCAAGGACACCGCAGCCTGAACGGAGCGCCGCCGCGCCGGTACCGTCTGAGGCGCGTCGCGCTCCGGGGCGCGTCGTTCTGCATCGCGGTTTCTCACCGGACTTCTAACCTGCAGCGCCGGGATTGCCGACACACGACGGGACTGCAGATCGGTGCTGGTCGCCCGGTTGATCAGATTCGGTTGCGCTCGTCGGCGGGCCGGGAGGCCGCTGATACCCAGCTCGCCCCTGACGTGCTGGATCAACTTCTTGTTCACGCGTACCCCGTGCGCGTCGTCGAGTTCGGGGGCACCACGCATCCCTGCCTATCTGTTAAGATTGTAAAGTTCTAATGCTTGGCCGTCGAGGAATCGACCACCACATCCCCCGGAGGAGCACGATGCCCGCCCGCGCGCTCGAAGCCGCCATGCGCCGGCCGCTCGCGGCGATTAAGGCCGACCTGTTCCGCGCGCTCGCGCATCCGGCGCGGATCCGGGTGCTCGAGATCCTGGCCGGCGGCGAGTGCTCGGTGGGCGAACTTCAACCCCAGGTGGGCATCGAGGCGTCGCACCTTTCGCAGCAACTCGGGGTTTTGCGCCGGGCCGGCTTGGTCACGACCCGCAAAGAGGCGACGTCGGTGATCTACGCGATTCGTGACCCGGAAGTCGTGCGGTTGCTCGACGCGGCGAAGCGCGTCTTGATCAACTCGCTGTCCGAGTCACAAGAACTCCTCGCGGAGTTGCAGGTCGCGGCCGAACCCACGTGAACCGGCCGAAGCTTTTGCCGCGCCGCGCCGACTACCGCGGCTGGCGAACGTCCTGGCGTGCCGATGTTGTCGCCGGGGTCACAGTCGGGATCGTCGCGCTGCCGCTCGCGCTGGCGTTCGGCATCACCACCGGGCTCGGTGCCGCGGCCGGGCTGACGACGGCGATCATTGCCGGGCTGGTCGCCGCGATCTTCGGCGGGTCGAACGTGCAGGTTTCGGGCCCGACCGGGGCGATGACCGTCGTGCTCGTGCCGATCGTGGCGCGCTACGGCGCCGACGCGGTGTTCGTGGTCGGCATCGTGGCCGGGATCCTCGTGACGATCGCGGCGTTTGCGCGGTTGGGCCGCTACCTCGAATACATGCCGTGGCCAGTCGTCGAAGGGTTCACGATCGGCATCGCGGTCATCATCTTCTTGCAGCAGGTCCCCGCCGCGCTCGGCGTGCCGAAGCCCGACGGGGAGCGGACCGCGGCGGTGGCGGTACGCGCAGTCGGCGACGCGCTCGGGGGAGCGGGGAGCGCGGCGGCGCTCGGCATCGTCGCTCTCGTCGTGGCCGTGATGGTCGTCGCGCCGCGGCTGCACCGTTCGCTGCCGGCGTCGCTGCTCGCAGTGGTCGGAGCAACGGTGGTCGCGGAGGCCGCGGGGCTCGACATCGCTCACATCGGCGCGTTGCCGTCGTCGCTGCCCGCGCCCGCGCTCCCCGCGTTGGACGCGGGAGAGTTCAGCTCATTGTTCACGGCCGCGATCGCGGTCGCGGTGCTGGCCGCGCTCGAATCGTTGCTGTCGGCCCGCGTCGCCGACGGCATGGCCGACGGCGAGCGCCACGATCCCGACCGCGAGCTGTTCGGCCAGGGCCTGGCCAACATCGTCTCGCCGCTGTTCGGCGGGATGCCGGCGACCGGCGCAATAGCGCGCACGGCTGTGAACGTGCGCGCCGGCGCCCGTACGCGTCTCGCGTCTGTCGTACACGCGCTCGTCCTGATCGGTGTCGTGTACATGGCCGGTGGTCTCGTTGCCGACATCCCGCTCGCCGCGCTGGCCGGTGTTCTGATGGTTACCGCAGTGCGGATGGTCGAGCCGCACAACGTGCGCGCGGTGTGGCGGGCGACGCGCTCCGACGGCGCGGTCATGCTCGTTACCGCCGCGGCGACGGTCGCATTCGACCTCATCGTTGCGGTTGAGATCGGACTCGTCGCGGCCGCGATCCTGGCGCTGCGCATGGTGGCGCGGACCGCGGCGATCGTCGAGGAACCTGTGGCCGCGGCTCGCGGCTCCGACCACCTCACCGCGCTCGACGAGCACACGCTCATGTCCGAGCACATCGTCGCCTACCGCCTCGACGGCGCCCTGTTCTTCGGTGCGGCGCAGCGGTTCCTCACCGAGCTGACGGCCGTGTCCGACGTGCGGGTCGTCATCTTGCGGTTGCCGCAGATCCAGGTGCTCGACGCCACGGGCGCCCAGGCCCTCGGCGAGATCACGAGCGAACTCGAAGGGCGCGGGATCACCGTGTTGTTGAAAGGCCCCCGGCCCGAGCACGTGCGGGTGCTGCGGGCCGTCGGCGCGCTCGACCGCCTCGCGCACGAGAACCACTTGTTCACGAACCTCGACGACGCGATCGCGCATGCGCACCTGCACGTCGAGCGGGGAGCCGACCACCCCGAACCCGAGCCGCCCGCCATGGAAGCCGCGGGCTGAACCCGCGCCGGGTCGAACTGGCGTCGAGCCAATGGCTCGTGAGGAGCGTCGCAGCTTGTACCTCCACGAAGCGATCGGCGTTCGACTCGTAGCGGATCCTGTCGACGTGCTGCGCCGCGCGCGAGTGAACCTTCGGCGGATGGCCGAAACGAATCCGGACGCGGAGTCGCTCTTGTCGGAGTGGCGTCGGATTCTGAGGCGGCCGTGTGAAGCCGTTCGGACTTCGACCATGCCGTCCGCGCTGCCGGGGGTGTGTTGGGCGTGAAGGAATTGCGTTATCGGGAGCCAGGCTCTTCACGGCACGCTTGCCGGGGGTCTACCGCCTGAGGCTCAGCGATCGGTCGAGGTTGACATTGTGCCCTTTGACGACGAGTTCAACGAGAAGGCTGACTTGATCGACGGCTCGATCGGTGAGGCCTCGATGTTCCATGAGAGCTTCGGTATCTATGCGCAGGGCGTTTCTGAAACGACCGCGGTGCTGCCCGAAGGTAGCTTACTTATCAGTTATGATAAGTCGATGACCGACTTCTCTCCGACCCTGCGTCAGGTGCTGGCCTCGGCGGCGCGCCTGCAGGAGGCGGTTCCCGACGCAGTGCTGGTGGGCGGCGCCGCGGCCGCGCTCCACGCGGGCCACCGCGACTCCTTCGACCACGACCACGTGCTGCCCGACCTGGCCGACCGCTACGAGACGGTGCTCGACGCAGTCGAGGCGACCGAGGGGTGGGCCACATCGGTACGGGCGTCGAAGCCCCCGTTCACCATCATGGGCAGTCTCGGCGGGGTGGAAGCGGGTCTGCGTCAGATGCGGCGGACGCGACCGCTCGAGACCATCGAGGTCGAGGTCGAGCCGGGCGTCACCGTGGTGGCCCCGACCGCGGCGGAAGCGCTGCGCGTGAAGGCGTATCTCGTCGTACAGCGCAACGCCGTGCGCGACTACCTCGACGTCGTGGCGCTGTCCGAGCACGTCGGCCGCGACCGCGCCGTCGAGGTGCTGGCCGACATCGACGTGTACTACGTCGACCGGTCCGGCGAGCCCGCGTCGGTGCTCACCTCGCTCGTCGTCTCGCTCGCCGATCCGTCACCCCGTGACTCCGAGGTAACCACCGAGCTTGCGCGCTACAAGGGTCTTGCCGCGCGCTGGCACGAGTGGCGCGACGTCGTCGAGGTGTGCCGCGACCTCGCCGTTCGGCTCGCGGGAGCGGTCTGATGCCGTTGCAGTTTCGCAACGTCGACGCCACCCCCGACGACGACGTCCGGACATGGCCGTTCGAGGCGCTCGTCACGGCGATCGACCGCGGTCTCGTCCCCGATTGGCGGCCGATCTTCGCGGAGATCCGGCGTTCGCCATGGGGTTCGGTCGCGCGGCGAGTCGAGCGGGTCGTCGCGATGCGCGGGCACGACGGCGTCGGCGCGCTGTTCCGGCTGGCGGTCGACCGCGCCCGCGACAACGCGGACCGCTCCGACAGGGAGGAAGTGGCCACGCGGGTTCGGGATGCGGTGAAGCGATCCGGATTGACGAAGGCGCGCTTCGCCGAGCACGTTGGAACCAGCGCGTCCCGCCTCAGTACCTACCTCAGCGGGAAGGTCACGCCGTCGGCGGCGATGCTCCTCCGCATCGAGCGCGCCGCCGAACCGTCGACGCGTGTGTTCTCGGGCGCCGATCGACGTTGACCCGTACGAAAGGTGGTCCGTCGGCGCGCTCATACGGCGAACTCGCCATGTGAAGGCAAGGCCTCGGCGCGTCTCCACGACGTCGGCGGTCAGACGACGCCGAGGCGTTGGGCGACGGCGGCGGCGTCCACGCGGCTGGTCACACCGAGCTTCCGCAAAATATTCGACACGTGCACGCTTGCCGTCTTCTCGGAAACGAAGAGTTCCTCACCGATCTGGCGGTTCGTGCGGCCGGCGGCGACCAGCGCCAGGACTTCGGCGACGGCGTCGAGCGCGACGCTCACGGCTTCGCGGTTCCTTGCCGCGTCCGGCAGAACGGTGCAGAGATACAGCGTCGCCAACGCGCGGGTTTGGGCATTCGGTGCCTCCGCGAACGACTCACCGCAGAGGTCGACGCCTTCCTCGGGATCGCCGAGCTGGCTCCGCAGGACGCCGAGCACCCGGCGGGCCATCACCCAAGCCGGCCGATCGGCGTCCGGTGTGGCGACGAGATCGAAGACCTTCAGGCAGGATCGTTCCGCGTCTTCGTAGCGAGCCGCCATGAGTTCGGCCTGGGCGAGCCCCGCGAACACGGGCGCGGCCGCGGGATCGCTGTCGACCGAGAGCATCGACGCCGCCTTCTCGAACTGCTCACGGCTCTCGTCGAGGCGGCGCCCTCGTCGGTCGACCCGCCGGTGTTCACGCTGGTCGGCGTCGAGTTCGCGTACGGCATGAAGGACTTCGACATGTTCGTGGACGGGATCTGGAGCGTGCTACAGGCCGAAACCATCCCGATCCTCGCGGAAGCGATTCGCGGCGGCGACTTCGACGCGGTGTACGCCGTGCATGAAGAGTTCGCTCCGTTCTGGTGCCGCCCGTGCCGACGGTCGTACTGTCGAGATCATTGGGAACTCGAGCCCGTGTTCGATCCGCCACGCCAGTTCGACTACTACCGCGGCACGTGCCCGGCGGGGCAACCCACGATGATCGACCACATGTAGTGTCAAACGAACCGGCGCGCGTCCCACTGCTCGACGCCGCGATTCTCTCCCTCGTTACACAAGCCGGTAGCGGAGTTGTACGACGCCGTTGCTGAATCGGTGCTCATCGAGGAGCTCGAGGTTGGCGCGCATGTCGGTCGGCAGTGCGGGCTTGCGCCCACCGAGGACGACTGGCCAGACGAACAGTTGAAGCTCGTCGACCAGTCCGGCCACGAGAGCCTGTGCTGCGAGGTTCGGGCCACCCACAAGGAGATCCCTACTGGCGGCTGCTTTCAGGTCGTGTACCGCACTGGGGTCGAAGTGACGTTCGAGCCGGGTGTTCGCGGTGGACGGCAATCCCAGAGAGACCGTCGCCACGGCTACGGCGGGCCGGTGGGTGTGCGCGGCTGTCATTTCCGGGTGAGGACCACCTTGAGGGCGCCGGTGTTGGCGGCGTCGCCGAACACGGCGTAAGCGTCGTCCATCTGGTCGAGCGTGAAGTGGTGGGTGACGAACCGGGCGGCGTCGAGCTGCCGGCTCATGACCAGGCGCAGCAGCGTCGGGACGGCGTAGGTATCAACGAGGCCGGTGGTGATGGTGAGGTCTCGGCTCCAGATGTCCTCGAGGTGGAGGGTGGCAGGGGTGCCGTGGACGCCGATGTTGGCGACGTGGCCACCGGGCCGGGCGAGGCGGACGGCCTGTTCGAAGGTGGCGGGGACGCCGACGGCTTCGATGGCGACGTCGGCGCCGAGGCCGCCGGTGAGCTCGCCGATGACCGCCTCGGCGTCTTCGCGAGATGGGTTGACGACGATGTCGGCGCCGAACTGCTTGGCGGCGTCGAGGCGGGTGTCGTTGAGGTCGATCGCGACAATGTGGCTGGGGCTGAAGAGCCTTGCGCCCATGATGGCGGCGAGCCCGATGGGGCCGGCACCGACGACGGCGACGACGTCGCCGGGTTGGACGGCGCCGTTGAGGACGCCGACCTCGTAAGAGGTGGGGAGGATGTCGGCGAGCATGAGGATCTGCTCGTCGGTCGCGCCGACGGGCACGGGGTAGGTGGATCTGTCCGCGAAGGGGACCCGGACGTACTCGGCCTGGGTGCCGTCGATGGTGTGGCCGAGGATCCAGCCGCCGCCGCCCTGGCACTGCCCGTAGCGGCCCTCCCGGCAGAACCGGCAGGCTCCGCAGGCGCTCACGCAGGAGACGAGGACCCGGTCGCCGACGTGCACGGTCTTCACGCCGGTGCCGATGGCGTCGACTGTGCCGACGGCTTCGTGGCCGAGGATCCGTCCGTCGGTCACGGCGGGGACGTCGCCCTTGAGGATGTGGAGGTCGGTGCCGCAGATCGTGGTGGCGTCGACCCGGACGATCGCGTCGGTGTCGTCGACGATCGCCGGCTTCGGGGCTTCTTCCCAGGCCTTCTGGCCGGGGCCGTGGTACACGAGTGCCTTCATCGAGACCTCCTGGTCATTACCGACACCAACGTGCACTCGGCACCGGCGACGAGGTAGAGGCGAAGGTCCCGTGTGTGCCGCCCCGCGACCCTGGATCAAGCGTCGAGGCCGTGCTGCCGGCATCGGTCCCCGGAAGGACCGGACGGTGCTCGGACCCGGGACCTCGCGAGCACACCGTTACCGGCCCGTTCCGAATTTTCGAACCCCTCGCCGGTGCCGTGGGCCGACTGGCTCTTCATGATCCCTCTTCGCGCTCGGCCACGACACGGGGTACCGCGAGCGCGACGACGACGGCTAAAGTCTTGACTGAGTCCAAAATCAGATCCATACTGCAAAACATGCCCACGGAAGAGCTCCCGGATCTCGCCGAGCTTCTGCGCGCCAACGGTCTTCAGGTGACAGCGCAGCGGCTGGCGGTCTTGCGGGCGGTGTCCCGGCGGCCGCACGGCACCGCGGACGACATCGAAGAACTGGTGCGGGCCGACATCGGTGCGATCTCGCGTCAGGCGGTGTACGACGCCCTCGGCACCCTGGCCGACACGGGTCTCGTCCGGCGCATCCAGCCCGCGCGGTCGCCGGCCCGCTACGAGGACCGCGTCGCCGACAACCACCACCACCTCGTCTGTCGCACGTGCGGCCGAACGGTCGACGTCGACTGCGCGGTAGGGAAGCGGCCGTGCCTGGAAGCCGCCGACGATCACGGGTTCACCATCGACGAAGCAGAGGTCGTCTACTGGGGCACCTGCCCTGCATGTAGTGGAGGAGCATCATGAGCAACGAAGAGACCGGCGCGGTTGCCACCACCGACGAAGCGCAAGCGCCATCCGCCAAGTGTCCGGTGTTGAACCACGCACACACGGCGGCGGGTTCGATGTCGAACCAGCACTGGTGGCCCGAACAGCTGAACCTGCGGCCGCTCGGCAAGAACTCACCTCGGATCGATCCGATGGGCGACGAGTTCAACTATGCGGCCGAGTTCGAGAGCCTCGACCTCGCGGCGGTGAAGGCCGACATCGACGCGGTCATGACAGCGTCGCAAGACTGGTGGCCGGCTGACTACGGCCACTACGGGCCGCTGTTCATTCGTATGGCGTGGCACAGCGCGGGCACCTACCGCATTCACGACGGTCGCGGCGGTGCGAGTTCGGGCACGCAACGCTTCGCGCCGCTGAACAGCTGGCCCGACAACGCGAACCTCGACAAGGCGCGCCGACTGCTCTGGCCCGTCAAGCAGACGTACGGCGCCAAGATCTCGTGGGCCGACCTGATGATCCTCGCCGGGAACGTCGCGCTCGAGTCGATGGGCTTCACGACGTTCGGCTTCGGCGGTGGGCGGGCCGATGTCTGGGAGCCCGAAGAGGACATCTACTGGGGGCCCGAGGACACCTGGCTCGCGGACGAGCGCTACAGCGGCGATCGCGGACTCGCGAACCCGCTCGGTGCGGTGCAGATGGGCCTCATCTACGTGAACCCCGAGGGTCCGAACGGCGTGCCGAGCGCGTTGGCCGCGGCCAAGGACATCCGCGAGACGTTCGCGCGCATGGCGATGAACGACGAGGAGACGGTGGCACTCATCGCGGGCGGGCACTCCTTCGGCAAGACCCACGGCGCCGCCGACGCGGACGAGTACGTCGGTCGCGAGCCCGAAGGTGCCGGCATCGAAGAGCAAGGTGTCGGCTGGAAAAGCACGTTCGGCACCGGCATGGGCGGCGACACGATCACCAGCGGACTCGAGGGCGCGTGGACGCCCACGCCGGTGACGTGGGACAACAGTTTCTTCGAGACGCTGTTCGGTTACGACTGGGATCTGGTGAAGAGCCCGGCCGGTGCGTTTCAGTGGGTGCCGACCGATCCCGCGGCGGCCGATGCCGTGCCCGATGCGCACGACCCGGCGCAGCGGCACGCGCCCGTCATGCTCACGACCGACCTCGCACTGCGGATGGACCCGATCTACGGACCGATCTCGCGGCGCTTCCACGAGAACCCCGACGAGTTCGCCGACTCGTTCGCGCGGGCGTGGTTCAAGCTGACGCATCGCGACATGGGACCCGTCGCCCGCTACCTCGGACCCGAGGTTCCCGGCGAGCAGCTGATCTGGCAGGACCCGGTCCCCGCCGTCGACCACGAACTGGTCGACGCGCAGGACATCGCGGCACTGAAGATGAAGATCCTCGCTTCCGGTCCGTCGGTCTCGCAGCTCGTTTCGACCGCGTGGGCGTCGGCGTCGACGTTCCGCGACAGCGACAAGCGCGGCGGCGCCAACGGCGCGCGCATCCGCCTTGCGCCGCAACCGGACTGGGACGCCAACGACCCGGCCGAACTGGCGACGACGCTCGCGATGTTGGAGCAGATCCAGAAAGACTTCAACAGCTCCCAGAATGGTGCGAAGTTGGTTTCCCTCGCCGACCTGATCGTCCTCGGCGGGTGCGCCGCGGTCGAGCAGGCCGCGACGAATGCCGGGCACGACGTCGTCGTGCCGTTCTCGCCGGGACGCACGGACGCGACGCAGGAGCAGACCGACGTCGACGCGTTCGCGGTGCTCGAACCGACCGCCGACGGGTTCCGCAACTACTTCCGAGCCGGTGACAAGCGGCGGCCGGAGGAACTGCTCGTCGATCGGGCGAGCCTGCTGGGGCTGAGTGCACCGGAGATGACCGTGCTCGTCGGTGGCCTGCGAGTCCTTGGCGCGAACGCCGGGCGGGCCGTTCACGGTGTCTTCACCGGGCGGCCCGAGACGCTGACCAACGACTTCTTCGTGAACTTGCTCGACATGCGCACGGAGTGGCGGGTTTCCTCCACCGAGCACGTGTACGAGGGCCGCGATCGCGAAACCGGCGAGGTGAAGTGGACCGGCACCGCCGTCGACCTCGTCTTCGGTTCGAACTCGCAGCTCCGAGCGATCGCCGAGGTCTACGGAAGCGAGGACGCGCAGCAGAAGTTCGTGCACGACTTCGCGGCCGCCTGGGACAAGGTCATGAACCTCGACCGCTTCGACCGGGCCTAACCCCGGCCCCAATCTCGTTCTGGTTACTAGAACAGGGCGCCCGGCGGCCCAGTTGAGTGACCAGAAGCAAAGATGCCCGCTGTCCTCGGCCGGCGCGCGGACTCGAGCTGACCGCGTAGGCGCGGGGCGTCCTGGGGTGTCAGCGGAGTACACACGCTCCGACCTGTGGGTTTCACCCATGCTCCATTCGCTCGCCCGTCTCGCCGCCGCGGTGGGCCCAGCGTCTTGGTATCGCCTGACGAACGCAGGTGCTACCGCGGGTCCCGACCGTGACTGAACAACTCGTCGAGGTGGCGCGTGATCGGCCAGGCACCGTCGGTCGTGTTCGAGATGACGGTGTGGGTGAGCGCGGCGGCGGGGTCGTGCACCGATCGGAACGACACGCCCGCGTCGCAGCCTTCGAGCATCACGACGTCTTGCGTCGCGTGCAGCCAAAAGCCGAGCCCGTAGCGCATTTTCACCGACGGTACGTCGCTGCGAGGCCTCAGCATCTCCGAGACCCACTCGTGGGTCACGATCCGGCCCGCGATGAACGCGCGCCACAACGCGGCGATGTCGGCGGCCGTGGAGAAGATTCCTCCGTCGCCACTGCCCACCACTGCGAGGCGCGACTCGTTGGTGTGTGACCCGTCGTCGACGTAGCCGGTCGCGGCGCGGGCGGGGAGCGCGTCGAGGCGAAGGAACGCGGTGGCGCCCATTCCCGCGGGCGTACACACCCGGTCGCGGACCAGGTCGGCGAATGGTCTTCGCGCGGCCCGCTCGGCGATGAGTGCGAGTACGACATAGCCGCTGTTGCAGTATGCGAATCGCTCGTCGGGAACGAACTTGGGCGGGTACCCGTCGAGTGCGGCGAGGTACGCCTCGGTCGACGTGAGGTTGGCGGCCGGGACGGGAAGTTCGTAGGTGTCGACGTCGAGGCCGGCGTCCTCGTCGGCGTAGTCGCCGATCCCCGAGCGATGCGCCAGCAGGTGCTCGACCGTGACGTCGTCGCCGACGAGCGGGAGGTCGTCGCCGAGGAGCGAGCGCGCCGGGGTTGCGAGGTCGAGGGTGCTATCCGCGATCAGGCTGACGACGGCGAGTGCAGTCAGCCCCTTCGTCCCGCTCGCGAGGGCGAACTGGGTGTCGACCGAGTTGGGAACCTCGCGCGCGCGGTGGGCGAGCCCGTAGGCCGCGTCCACCTCTGTTTCGTCTGTTTCGTCACCACGGTCGACGCGCACGACTCCCGAGAACCCGGATGCGCGGGCGATCGCATCGACGGAACTCGCGATGTTCGCCAGGACAGTGAGGCTAGGCGGTCTCGTCCGATCCGTCGCAGCCCGTGAGCCCGAGCTCGCCCGACTTCGCGTTGGGCGGTCTGGTCGAGCGGATGATGATGTCACCGCCGGCGTTGCGGATGTTGGCGAGTCGCGGGGTTGGACGCCCGAAGATCGCGATCGACGTCCGCGCCTACGTCGGCGACCGCCGCCAGGCGCGAGCGATACGCACGATCTTCTCCACGTCGCTTCGGAACCTCCGCGATCTCTACACACCAACCAAGGAGGCGCTCGATGCCCTCGACATCCCGGTCTTCGTGGCGTGGGGCGAACATGACCCCTTCTTGCCTGTCGCCGAAGGGCGGCGCATTGCCGACGCCGTGGCCGGCTCGACATTCACGGTGTTCGACGGGGCCGGGCACTTCCTTCCCGACGAGCGCCCGGACCGCCTCGTCGAACTCATCGTGAAGTCAGACCTCGGGATGCGACGCTGACATGCCGAATGATGAGATCGTGAACGTCCGCTGCATGGTCGACGATGTCGACGAGGCGATCACCTTCTACAGCACGCTGCTCGGCTTCGAGCTCTTGACGAGCGTCGCCAACGGCGACGAGGCGCATGCCCTCAGCGCGACAGTCAGAACCCCTTTGCCACCTACGTTGACGCCAGCCCGGTCTGGAGCGCGGCGCGGGGGCGACATCGCCCGAAGCATTCACCCTCGGGATGGGGTTGGGACGAGAGCGTGCTAGTCGCCGAACGCGGCGCGGAGTTCTGTCTCGTCGAACGCGGGCGCCATTTCCGCGATGTCGCGCTCGAGCAGGCCGACGCTCGCGGCGACGGTGCGCCAGTTACTGACCGATGTCGCGACGTCGGTGAGGATCGCTTGGGCTTGCGCGTCGTCGAGGCGGAAGTACCTCGCGACGCTTCGGACGTTCGCGACGGTAGCTGCGGGATCTGATTCGTCGATCGCCAGACTCAGTTCCCGCGGCGGCTCTGGGTTGGGGTTGACGTCGAAGGCCGGTGACAGCACCCATTGGCCCGCGTGGCGGTGCAAGAACGCGTGGTTGCGGAGGTGGTCGTCGGTGTTCGAGATCAGCACGTGGAATGCGATGCGACGCCACAGCTGGTGCAGGTCCGCGGTCGCCTGCGGCGACACGGCCGTGACGACGTCGGCGATCTCCAAGTACGAATGGTCTTCGCTGTCGGCGGTCTCGAGCATCGTCATCGCGCTCGCGTAACCGATGCGACGTTCGCCGTCGCGGTCGAAGCGGTCGACGACATGGACATGCCGTCGGTTGATGTGCAGCAGCTCCGACCGAGGCACGGCGATGCCGGCTGCCGCGGCGAGATCGTGGGCGACCTTCTCCCACGCCGGCACGTTCCACGTGTCGGCACTCGCGCTCGGGAACTTCGCGATGGCGACGCGTCCGTCGGCGGTGAGCACGTGTGCCTTCGGGCGTGCGCCGCCGAGTGAACTACCGGCGCAGACGAGGCGCCGGAGCTCGTCGTCATCGGCCGTGTCCCGATCGGCGCGGTCGGCGAGGCTGAGCAATTCGCCGAGCTGGGTCAGAGCGGGAACGCCGAAGTCGCCGTCGGCCGAGAATGGCGCGTTCGGTCCGGTCCTGAACCGGAGGGCTCCTTGGCGCAGATCGTCGCGGGCGCCGAGGAGATAGTCGACCGCGCCGAGTTGGCGGGGTGTGCTGCCGGCTTCCTTCGCCCGGCGTCGCTCGACTCGTTGGATGAGCGTGCGACCCCAACGATCGGGCGCGCAGTCGGCGAACGCGCCGAACAGCGGTTGGTCGGGCCGGGTTTGGTGCCGGCCGAGGTCGAGCGTGAGCGCGGGTTCGAGTGCATACGCCCCCGCGGACGCGACGTAGTCGGCGTCGTAGACGAACGTTGCGGCCTCGGTACCGCGTCGGCGATGCGCGTAGAGCGTCCCCGCGCGAACCGTCGCTCCGTCGATGTCGACGTGAACTTCGATCGGGTCGCTCACGGTGACTCCTGGCGCCGATGACGCACCCGCGTCGGCAGCGCCTCGTCGGCGCGGAGGCGACCGACATCGCTGGAGTAGGGGTCGAGCGCGGCAGTGATCACGTCGAGGATGCCCAACGCTCGAGCAACGCGCAGCAGCGTTTCGACGTTGACCTTGCCGCCGCCCTCGAGGAGGCGGACGGTCTTCTCGTTGACGCCGGCGCGGTCGGCGACTTGGACGACGGTGAGTTGGCGGAGCTTGCGCCACGTCGCGCAGTGCTCACCGATGCGGCGCACGGCGTTGCGCACGGGGATGGGCGTCGGTGGGGCCGATGGCCGAGACATGAGAACTCTAATCGGTATTATTTCACCGCTTATCAGGGATAGTCGGTATTATAACACCGTTAATCGGGTCGTTCATGGTCGCCGGTGGCGCACGACCAGCCCGGGTCACGATGTCGCATTGCATCCAGAGTTGAGCCCGATCCGCGCCGCGGCCGATCTGTGGCACATTCTCCCGATCGCCACTACACCCGGACCACCGACGATGGCCACGGCCGAACGGCAGCCGGTGGCCCGGCCCTACCGGGGCGACGCCAAGAACGTCGTCGTCATCGTGATGGACGATCTCGGCTTCGCCCACCTCGGCAGCTACGGGTCGGACCTCGACACCCCGGCGCTCGATCGGCTGGCGGCGCGTGGGGTGCGCCTCACCAACTTTCACACCACCGCCATCTGCTCACCGACGAGGGCGTGCCTGCTGACCGGACGCAACCACCACCGGGTGGGGATGGGCATGCTCCCCGACCTCCCGGCCAACTTCCCCGGCTACACGGGCGAGTTCCCCGACGAGGCGGGGACGCTGGCTCAGATCCTCCGGGCCGAGGGCTACGCCACGATGTGCATCGGCAAGTGGCACCTCGTCCCCCGTGACCAGCGAGCGATCGGTCCGTTCGACATGTGGCCCAGCGGGCTCGGCTTCGACCGCTACTACGGCTTCCTCAACGGGGAGACGAACCAGTGGACCCCGAACCTTGTCCGCGACCACACCCACCTCGAACCGCCGGCCACCCCGGAGGAGGGCTACCACCTCGACGCCGATCTGGCGGATCAGGCCATCGCCGCGCTCCGCGAGCTGCGAGCGGCCTCCGCCGACCGACCCTTCCTCCTCTGGTACGCGACGGCTGCGCCGCACGCACCGCACCAGGCGCCTCCCGAGTGGATCGAGGCGTACGCCGGCCGCTTCGACGCCGGCTGGGACGCCTGGCGGGCTGCCACCCTCGAGCGTCAGAAGGACCTCGGCGTGGTGCCGGCCGAGACGGTGCTGTCGGACCGGCCCGAGTGGGTCGAACCGTGGGATCAGATCGACGAACCCCGCCGACGGCTCTACGCCCGGATGATGGAGGGCTGTGCCGGCTTCATCAGCCACGCCGACCACCAGATCGGCCGGGTCCTCGACCACCTCGAGGCCACGGGCGAGCTCGACGACACCGTCGTCGTGCTGGTGTCCGACAACGGAGCCTCGGCCGAAGGGGGTCCGCACGGCAGCTACAACCAGCTCGGCCACTACATCTCCGACGAGGCCGACGACATCGACGACGAGCTCGCCCACATCGACGACCTCGGCGGGTTCCGCTCCAGCGGCCACTACCCGTGGGGCTGGGCGCTCGCCGGCAACACTCCGCTGCGACGCTGGAAGCGCTACACGTTCGAAGGCGGCGTTCGTGATCCATTCGTCATCGCCGCGCCGGGGCTGGACGCCGGTGCGCTCCGCCACCAGTACGCCCACGCCGTCGACGTCCTCCCCACGGTGCTCGACCTGCTCGGCATCGACGTCCCCTCGACCGTGGAGGGGATCGACCAGATGAGCCTCGACGGGGTCAGTCTCCTCCCCGTGATCCGGGACGCCCGCGCACCCGAGGTGCGTACCACCCAGTACTACGAGTGCTGGGGGAGCCGGGCGATCTACCACGACGGCTGGAAGGCGGTGACCGACCACGTCAACCAGCTCACCGTGAACGAGCGGAACCTCATCATCGGGTCGCACGACTTCGCCGACGATCGATGGGCGCTGTTCGACACCCGGGCCGACTTCAACGAGCGGAACGACCTCGCCGACCAGGAACCCGAGCGGCTGGCCGAGCTCGTGCAGCGCTGGACCGAGCTGGCCGAGGCCAACCAGGTCTTCCCGCTCGACGACAGTGCCCGCGCCCGCGTCATGCACCTGCGCCTGCCGTGGCTGATGAGCCCGCCGGAACCCTCCTACCGGCCCGGCGACAAGATCCACGAGGTGACAGGCCCGCTCCTGGCCGGCGGCTACCGGGTCACCGCTTCGTTCGCGGAGGGCGTGGGCGCCGGCGCGACCGGGGTGCTCTGCGAGCAGGGCGACTGGATCGCGGGTTGGGCCCTCTACCTCGCCGACGGGTGGCTGTGCTGGGCCCTGGCGGGGAAGGGTGGCGCCCACATCGTCCGAGCCGAGGTGCCCGTGTCGGCGCAGGTCCTGGCCGCCGACTGCCAGGTTGGGGAGGACACGTTGGAGGTCTCGTTGACGGCCGATGGCACGTTGATCGGTCGGCAATCGCTCGCCGCGGGCATCCCGTTGGCGTGGGCTCCCGACGGCGCCTTCCTGACCATCGGCTACGGACGCCCGTTCCCGGTGGTCGACGAGTACCGACCACCCGCGCCGGCACCACGATCGTTGGTGGAGGTCCGGTTCGCGACCGGAGCACCACCACCGATCGACATGGACGCCGAGCTGGCCCGGCTGCTCCGCCACCAGTGAGCCGCGTCCCATGAGCGCGATCTTCCCCACCAGCGAGCACGATGTGACCGCCGCGCTGTTGACCGAGATCCTCGCCGTCCGCCACGCCGGGACCATGGTCGACCGGGTCGAGGTCGTGGCGGTGAAGCGCTGTGGCGAGGGCATCGCCTCCACCGCTGACCGCATGACCCTCGTGCTCGACTACGGCGACAACCCCGGCGGCCTGCCCGCCCAGATGCTGTGCAAGACGATGCTGGCGTCGCCCCGGGCACCGGCCGAGATGTTCGAGACCGAGGTCCGCTTCTACGACGAGATCCGTCCGACGCTCGACATCGAGACGCCGAAATGCTTCGGCACTGGGTTCGAGCCGGCGTCGGGACAGTTCGGGCTCCTGCTCGAGGACCTCTCCCTGCGGGGTGCCCGCTTCCCTGACACCACCCAGGCGGTCGCCGTCGACGAGGTCGCCGCCCTGCTCTCCCAGCTCGCCCGTCTCCACGCCCGGTTCTGGCGCTCGCCTCGGTTCGCCGCCGACCTCTCGTGGGTGGCGACGCCGTTCGCCGGCGGCATGGCCCCGCTGCTCGACGACATCGGGCACGCCTTGATCGCCGACCAGCTGGCCCGACATCCGTTCAAGGTGGACCTGCTCGCTCCGCTCGGGCTCGGATTCGACGAGCTGTGGTCGGTGCTCCAGCGGTCCCGCGCCGTCCTCGCCGCGGCGCCGGTCACGTTGCTCCACGGCGACACCCACCTGGGCAACACCTACCTGCTCCCCGACGGTGGCGGGCTCCTCGACTGGCAGCTGCAGGTCAGGGGCTGCTGGGCGCACGATGTCGTCTACCTCCTCTCGACGGCGCTCCCGCCTGAGGTGCGGCGCCGGCACGGACCGGCGCTCGTCGCCGGCTACGTCGACGAGCTCGCCCGCATGGGCGTCGCGGACGCCCCGGCTGCCGACGAGGCCTGGGAGTGGTGCCGCCGAGCAGTGATCTGGGGGCTCGTGATCGGGTGGCTCATCTGCCCGCCGGCCAACTACGGGATGGACATCACGACCGCGAACATCGAGCGCATGGTCGCCGCGGTCGCGGATCTCGATGCCGTCGCGGCCGTCGAGGCGGGCCCGCCGATCTGATGGGTGAGATGGAGGAGACAGATGGAGGAAACATGAGCGAACGACCGACGTCGTCCGACGGGGTGGTTCCCGATGCCGGTCGCGTCGCCGACCGGATGGCCATCGAGGACCTGGTCACGGCCTACGCCTATGCGGTCGACGATCGTGACTGGGTCCGGTGGGAGGGGCTGTTCCTTCCCGACGGCCACGTCGACTACACCGCCGCCGGGGGGATCGCCGGGACACCGGCCGAGGTGGCGGCCTGGATGCCGGACGCCCTGGCGGTGTTCACGTTCTGCCTGCACACGACGTCGACGCACGAGATCCGGTTCGTCTCCGACGACGAGGCCACCGGACGGGTGCACGTCTTCAACCGCAACGGTGTGGAGTGGGAGGGCGAGGCCGAGATCCTCGATGTGGGGGCCGTCTACGAAGACGTCTACTGCCGGGTCGAGACCGGGTGGCGCATCGCCCGACGGATCGAACGGATCACATACATGATCGGTGGGAAGTTCGCCGACGTCGTCCGTGCCGGCCTTCCACCGGCGGATGGGTAGTCCTCGCCGAACCGCGCCTGGCCTTGTCGGCCGCGGGGCGGGCCGGGGGCCGTGGAATACTCGCTCGGTGGGCGTGTCCTCTTTGCCGCAGACCTACGAGGAGTGCCGCGCGCGCTTCCGGCGTGCCGGCGCCGACGCCGGCCTCGAGGTCGAGGCACTTCGGCTCGACGCTCGTGGCCCCGACGACCTGGAGCTGTCGATCGACGCGGTGACGATCGGCGCCGCGCGACCCGAACGGGCGCTGGTGGTGCTGTCGGGCGTGCACGGGGTCGAGGGGTTCGTCGGCTCGGCCGCGCAGATCGACCTGTTGGGGCGCGTGGACCCGACGGGCTGGCCGACCGATGTCGGGGTGGTGGTG
>Ga0163153_10001656_pt1 | contig 34889 bp, 32 predicted proteins | sample OliLakLV19MP6IB1_FD_148629 | JGI IMG/M metagenome (GOLD analysis project Ga0163153, IMG submission 148629) | Freshwater microbial mat bacterial communities from Lake Vanda, McMurdo Dry Valleys, Antarctica - Oligotrophic Lake LV.19.MP6.IB-1 | ecosystem: Environmental > Aquatic > Freshwater >... | reverse complement strand
CAGGCGACGTACAAGCTCATCCGCTGGCTGCGAGTCCACTGGCATCGTCCCACCCCGCTTGCGCAAGCCCTGCTCCAGCTGCGCTCCCTCTACGCCAGACTTTAACCGCTCAATCAGGACACCAATGCGATTAGCATAGAATTGTCCTGCCGTGTTTTTTGTTTTGGGTCAAGTCCATCGATAGCGCGCCTTCAGGAGCGAACCGAGGGGCTTTCAACGATAGAATTCTCCTCAAGCCGCCAATGCAAGAAGTTTTTTAAAACGGCTACCAAGCGAACAACGTCGGAAAGTATTACGTTTTGGTTGAGGGTTGTTTGATGAGACTTCTTAAGCAGAAACTCGAATTATGATGCAAGTGTTTTAACAGGAGAGCTTTCTGTTGTGTTTTTTATGCTGCATCGGCAGTTGCGTAGATTCGGCCTGTTATCTGCTAACTACCTGTTAAGTGCGGATTCAAGTAGATCCGAACTACAGAAAACCAAAAAAACAGGAACAAACAGAGAAATATGAAAAAAATCCTAATAACCTCAGTTTTTGCAGTGAGCTTGGCCGCGTGCCAAATGGCTCAGGCCATTACCTTTACGATTGTCGGCTCAGTGGGTGGCGCTCCGAGTTCGGGCGTTACTAAGTGGAATTTCGATTCACTCATTACGGGTCCTCAAGGCGGTCCTGATGTTGTAACTACTGGAGACGCAGCGGCTGTCATGGGTCCTTTAGCGAATTTTTATGCTGAACCTTTCCTCTCAGGCGGCAACGGTGCGGGATTTGGCAACGCTAATGGCCTTGATACAACGGTATACCTCACGTCCGGCATTACTTCCTTCGCTCCTCCCAGCAGCGTGACCTTGAACTTCGGTGCAGCTCAACAGTACATCGGCCTCTTATGGGGTTCCATCGACCTTTACAACACGCTGTCATTCTATAACGGCATCAGTTTCCTCGGCAGCGTGACCGGTGTCGATGTGCTGGCGGGTGCCAACGGAGATCAGGGCGTGAATGGAACCTTGTACGTCAACATCAGCACTGACGCAGCCTTTGACAGCGTCGTTGCGACGAGCTCCCAATACGCCTTCGAGTTCGATAACGTGGCTTTTGGTGAGAAACCTCTTGGTGTTCCGGATGGTGGCTCGCTAATGGGTGTTTTTGGTCTCGCACTGATCGGCATGGCGGGGATTGCCCGTCGTCGTAGCTAAGGCCATTTGCATTACGTCAGTTTTTCACAAGGCGGCACCTTTTGGTGCCGCCTTTTTTTTGGTGCGAACGATTCCACAAAGGTGGAGCGCACTGGTTTGGTGCATTTCAATGCCCGCAAACTGTCTGGGGCATCCTCGATAGTTCCTTGCGTGATGCTCTGGATTCGCCGATAAAAGCCTAAACAACGGTTCTAAACTCACCGAAAACGGAGAAAAACATGGATAGACTTAAACATTTTAGTTTTTTGGTCCTCGTTGCGGTTCATGCGCTGGGGTTATTCACAGGGTGTTCGGCTGATGCGAAAAAGGCGCGTCATCTGGAGCGGGCCAATGGCTACTTCAAAGACGGCGATTACGAGAAGGCGAAGATCGAATACCTGAACGTGCTTCGGCTGGAGCCAATGAATCCGAGGGCCATCCGCCAGACCGGATTCATGCTCCATGAACAAGGCGCTCCGATTTCCGCGTATCGCTTCCTGCTCAAGGCTGCCGAACAGAATCCTCAGGACGCTGACATTGCGATCAAGCTGGGGTTTGCCCAGATGGCCGTAGGCGAGGTCAAAAAAGCCCAGGAAGCGGCGACAGCGGTTCTGGCCAAGGATCCATCGCATCAGGAAGCCTTGCTCCTGCTCGCGGATTCTGCGATCGCGCCGGAACTGATCTCAACCGCCGCCAAGTGGCTGGAGCAGGTGCGTTCAAAGGCGGGCCACAAGGCGGCGTTTCATCTGGCATCGGCGCAACTGGCGCTCCGCAAGAGAGACTTGGCGGGTGCCGAGGCGGGCTTGCGGCAGGCCGTCACGGTGGAGCCGAAGTCGGCGCTCGCCCACATGGCGATGGGGGACTGGTACCGGGCAAAAACCAATGCGGTCCAGGCCGAGCAGGAATTCAAAACCGCGATGGAACTGGCTCCCCCTCGTTCACCCGCGCCGTTGAAGTATGCGGAGTTGAAGGTCAATGCCGGAGCCGTGGAGGAAGCGAAGAAAATCTTGAACGAGGTCACCAAGAAGACGCCTGACTATCTCCCCGCCTGGGGTCTTCTCGCGCAACTGGCGTTCGCGGAGAAGCAATACGATGAGTGCATCTCGATCTCGGAACGCATCCTCAATGCGGACCAGGCGAATTTCCAAGCACGGCAGTTGCTGGCTCAATCGAAGCTGGCGAAGGGCCAGACACCGCAGGGCATCCAGGAATTGGAAAGTCTCAACACGCTGTTTCCAAAGTCGCCTCAAGCGAAGTTCCAGCTCGCGGTGGCTTATCTGCAAACGACCAACTTGGATCGCGCGGCCGCCACCTTGGACAAGGCGATCAGTCTGAACACGAATTTCACGGAAGCCATCCTGTTGCAGGCGCGGCTCAACTTGAACAAGGGAGATGGGGCGGGCGTGGTCAGCTCCATGCTGGGCCTGGTGAAGCGCCAGCCTGACGCGAAGGCTGCCTACGTCCTGCTGGCGGATGGCTACCGGATGCTCCGCAGGCCGGACGATGCCATGGGCGTGCTGCGGGGGCTGGCGAAGGCGTATCCGCAGGATCCACAGCCCCCCTTCATGCTGGGAATGATGCTGCGGGAGCAGGGGAAAAATGCAGAGGCGCGAGGTTACCTGGAAAGTGCGCTGGTGCTGAGCCCGGATAATTTGCCGGTGCTTTATCAACTGGTCGATGTGGACATCCTGAACAAGAGCTATCAGGGGTCACTCACGCGGTTGCAGGCCGAGATCCAGCGGAGGCCGAAGCTGGGTGGCTTGAAGTTTCTGGAAGCGCGGGTTTTCCTGGCACAAGGCGATCTCGCCCGTGCGGAGGAATCGCTGAAGAAAACCATCGAGCTCGACCCGAATTTTGTCAGCGCCTATCAGTTGCTGGCCACGACGTATATATCCGGGAAAAAGCTGGGCAAGGCGACGGAACAGCTGGAGGAACTGCTCTCCAACAAGCCGGGCGACACCAACAGCCTGATGCTGCTTGGCACCATCTATGAGCAGGCCAAAGACTACGGCAAGGCGCGGGATACTTATGAGAAGCTGTTGACGGTGCACAGTCAGCATGTGGCGGCGTTGAACAACCTCGCCTACCTTTATGCCGAGCAGTTCTCCAACCTGCAAAAGGCCCACGAACTGGCTCGGAAGGCGCGAGCCCTGGATCCAGTGGATGAGAGAGGATATCTCGCCGACACGCTGGGCTGGATTCTCTACAGGCGGAAGGAATACCAGGAGGCGGTGATGCTGCTTCAGGAGAGCGCGACAAAATCCAGCAGCCTGCCGGAGATTCAGTTCCACCTTGGCATGGCGCATTACATGATGGGCCAGACGGAGCCTGCGAAGCTGGCCCTCCAACGAGCGGTGGCTTCGCCTGAACCGTTCCCTGGGAAAGAAGAGGCGCAACGTCATCTCGCCCTGCTCGGCACCGGCACTGGAACGGCGGGCGGCGGGTCCGTTGCTGATCTTGAAGCTGTGCTGAAGACGAATCCGGACGACATTTTGACCCGGATGCGGCTGGCGGATTTGCATGAGCAGCAGGGCGCGTCCGAGAAAGCGGCAAAGCGTTACGAGGAAATCTTGCAGCTCAATCCGCAGAGCGCGGCTGCGATGGTGAAGCTGGCGCGCTTGAATGCCGGTCCGTTGAAAGACCGGGAGAAGGCCCTGACGCTGGTAAAGCGCGCGCGGGAGCTGGCCCCGAATGATTCCGACGCGGCATTTCTAATGGGCAGGCTGGCTTTCCAGGGAGGTGATCATGCCTACGGCTACAGCCTGCTCCGTGAAACTTCCGTGCGACAGCCGAACAACGCGGAGCTGTTCCATGATCTGGGCTGGGCGGCCTACAGCATCGGGCAGGTGACCGAAGCGAACCAGGCGATGCAACGTTCGCTGTCCATCGCCCCGCAGAATCCACAGGCGGATGCCGCGAAATGGTTCCTGATCATGACCGCGTTGACTGAGGCCTCCAAAGATCTGGCGCAGTCCGAACCACGCGTGCAGGAGCTGCTAAAGGCCGATCCCAACCATGCGCCTGCGCTGATGGTGCTCGGTCTGATTTATCAGCAACGCAGTGAGAACCCGCAGGCCACCGCCGCCTTCGAGAAAGCGCTCGCTCGTTTTCCGAAGCTCGCCCCCGCGCAAAAATATTTGGCCGCGCTCTATGCGCAAACTCCCGGCAAAGAGGCGAAGGCATTTGAACTGGCGACCAGCGCGCGTGCGGCGCTGCCCCAAGATCCAGGCGTGGCGAAGACGTTGGGCCGGCTGACCTACGGCCGAAAGGATTACCGTTACGCCGTCAGTCTGCTGGAGGAAGGTTTGCGCGGTGGTCCACAGGACGCCACGTCCCTGTTCCTGCTGGGCATGAGCCATTCCCAGCTCAAGGACGCCACCGCCGCCGCTGCGGCGCTCCAGAAGGCGATCACCGCCGGGTTGACGGAACCTTCGGCAACCGAAGCGCGCCGCATGCTGGCAGAGCTGCAAAAGAAATAGGACTTCGCTGCGGATTTCAGGAGATGAAGCCGGTCAATGACCGCATGGCCCGACTGAGATGAAACTTCAGACGACATCGGACCTGTGATCGCCACCGCGAGCATTTTGCTGGGAGGGGCTGCGTGGGCCTTGATTCTCGCGGCCATTGCACTGGCGAAAACCCCTCGCACCATCGCCCGCTGGTCATTCGCCGTTGGCATGAGCGCGGTGGCCTTGGAATCCGTCTTCGTCGCCTTCAGCCTCACCGCTCTGACGATGGACCAGGTCATGCGCTGGCAGGCGTTTCGTTATTTGACGATCTCCTGCCTGCCGCTTCCCTGGCTGCTGTTTGCGATCTGCTACGGCCGCGGCAATCACTCCTTTTACCTCCGAAAGGCGCGTCCCTTTTTGCTGATTGCCTGCCTGTTTCCACTCATTCCAATCGTCGGATTCGCCCAGATTACCTCGGTCGAACTGACCGGCGACATTCTGCACATGAGCAGCGTGCTCATCCTCGGCTGGCCGGCCAAGATGTTGCACGGGCTTCTGATCGCGTCGGCTGTGCTGATCCTGATGAACTTCGAGCGGACGTATCGTGCGGCGGTCGGCGTGATGCTGTGGCGCATCAAATTCGTGGCGCTGGGACTGGGCCTGTTGTTTTCGGTCCGAATCTACACCGGCAGCCAGGCCATTCTGTATTCGTCGTTTAATCCGGCGCTGGCCTCGTTCAACGGGGGAGCGCTGCTGCTGGCGTGCATTCTGATGACCATCGCGGTTCTGCGTTCGGGCATGTTCAACGCCGACATCTATCCCTCGCAGACGGTCATCTACCGTTCGTTGACGGTGTTCATCGCCGGGCTGTATCTGGTCATGGTCGGCGTGCTGGCCAACTTCGTCACTTGGGTGGGCGGAGATCCGGCGTTTCCGTTGAAGGCGTTCATGATTCTGCTTTCGCTCGTCGCCTTGGGCTGCGTGCTTGCCTCCGCCCGGCTGAGGCTGATCGCGCGGCGGTTCGTCAGCCGGCACTTTGAACGCCCGCTCTACGATTACCGGCAGATCTGGCGCACGTTCACCGAGCGCACCGCATCAATGACGGATGAGGTCAGCCTGTGCCGTCAGTCGGTAAACCTGGTGTCGGAGACGCTGGATGTGTTGTCCGTCACCGTCTGGCTGACGGATGAGCAGCAGAGCCGGTTCGTCTTTGGCGCTTCAACGTCCGTTCAAAATGTGAGTGGCGGTGGGATGCTGCAAACGGGCGCGAACGCTGCCCGGCTCATCGACATGATTCGCAACCGTTCGGAACCTCTGGACCTTAACGTCGCGAGGGAAGATTGGGCGGAGGAGCTTCGCCGCTTGAATCCGGATCAGTTTCCCAAGCAGGAAGGCAATCGTCTGTGCCTTCCCTTGCTGGCGAAGAACCAGGTGGTCGGTCTGCTCAACGTCGGTGACCGCGTTTCGCGCGTCCCATTTTCCATTGAAGACCTGGAGCTGCTGAGGTGCATTGCCGATCAGATCGCCGGAAGTTTGCTGTCGCTTCGCTTGTCCCGGCGTTTGCTGGAGGCGAAAGAGCTGGAGGCGTTTCAAAACATGGCGGCGTTCTTCGTTCACGATCTGAAGAACACGGCATCCAGCCTTTCTCTGATGCTCCAGAATCTCCCCACGCAGTTCGACAATCCAGATTTCCGGCAGGATGCCTTGCGCGCCGTTTCCAAAGGCGTCGGCCGGCTCAATGATTTGATCGCGCGCCTCGGCTCGCTCCGGCAGAGCGCACAGGTTAAGCCGGTCCGTTCGGATCTATGCGCGGTGGTGGCGGCGGCTCTGGACGGAATCCCGATGCCTTCCGGCGTGACGCTGACCCGAGAGCTGACTCCGGTGCCGATGGCTCTGATCGATCCCGTCCAGATGCAAAAGGTGGTGGCCAATCTCGTGATCAATGCCCAGGAGGCGATGCGCGGACCGGGTGAAATTATCGTGGCGACCGCGCGTCAGGATTCGACCGTCATCCTCTCGGTGCGCGACGACGGTTCCGGCATGAGCCCGGAGTTTTTGCACAGCTCGCTGTTCCGTCCGTTCCAGACGACGAAGAAGACGGGCATGGGCATCGGGATGTTCCATTGCCGGATGATCGTGGAGGCCCATGCCGGGCGAATCGAAGTGGAGTCGGAACAGGGGAAAGGCTCGAGCTTTCGAGTCATTCTGCCGTTGAACAAGGAACCTGCATGAAACCAGCGCTGCTGATTGTTGATGATGACGAAGACATCCGGACCCAGTTGAAGTGGGCGCTGTGTGGCGACTACACGATCTTTCTGGCCGAGGATCGCGCGTCTGCACTGGAGCATGTCCGCGCCCAGCGCCCGGCAGTCGTGCTGCTGGATCTCGGGCTGCCGCCGCACCCGGCCACGCCGGAGGAAGGCTTCGCGATACTGGCGCAAATCCTGGCCTGCGAAAGCCGGACCAAGGTCATCATTCTCAGCGGGCAAGGGGAGCGGACCAACAGCCTGCGTGCGATTGGCGAAGGCGCGTATGACTTCCTCTGCAAGCCGCCGGAGGTGGAGGAGCTGAAGGTGATTTTGAAACGTGCGTTCCACGTCTCCCAGTTGGAGAGCGAGTTCCGCGATTCGCAGGAACCTGATCAAAAGGGTTCCTTCGAGGGCATGATCGGCAGCAGCGCGCCGATGCAGTCCGTCTTTGAAACCATCCGCAAGGTGTCCGGCAAGGAAGCGCCGGTTCTCATCCTGGGCGAAAGCGGCACGGGCAAAGAGATGGTTGCACGCGCCATTCATCATCGCAGCTCCCGCAAGGCCGGTTCCTTTGTCGCCATCAACTGCGCGGCCATCCCGGAATCCCTCATCGAGAGCGAGCTGTTCGGCCACGAGAAGGGAGCCTTTACCGGCGCACATGCCCAGCGTCAGGGCCGCATCGAAATGGCGGACGGCGGCACTCTGCTGCTGGATGAATTTGGAGAACTGCCGCTGGCCATCCAGGTGAAGCTGCTCCGTTTCTTGCAGGAACAGACCATCGAACGCATCGGCGGACGCAAGGAGATCAAGGTGGACGCCCGCCTGATCACCGCCACCAATGTCGATCTCAAGCAGGCGATGGCGCTGGGAAAGTTCCGCGAGGATCTCTTTTACCGCGTGGCCGTCGTCACGATCAAGCTGCCTCCGCTGCGCGAACGCTTGGGCGACACGATGGTTTTGGCGCAGGCGTTTCTCCGCAAATACGCCCAGGAAAACGGGCGATCCTCGCTGAAGTTTCGGCAGGACGCCATCCGCGCGATTGAGCAGCACAACTGGCCGGGAAATGTCCGCGAGCTGGAGAACCAGATTCGCCGCGCGGTCATCATGGCGGACGGTTCCACGGTCATCGCCGAGGATCTGGAATTGCGGGACAGCTCAGGAGAGGCTCCGCTGCGCAGCCTGAAGGAAGCCCGCGAAGAGGTGGATCGTCAGATGGTTCAGGATGCGTTGCGCAAGCATGGTTCGAGCATTACGGCAACGGCGTTGGAACTGGGCATCAGCCGGCCCACGCTCTATGAGCTGATGGAGAAGCTGGGGATAAAGAGGGATTAGGCTGAATGCCGAAGTTGAACCGCTCGTCGGCGCTCATTCACGCTGATGGAGCGCTTCTCGAAAGTCATCGCCGGTTCGAAGGCAAATGCGATTGCTGCGCCTCGCAGAGGCGCGCTCCGGACCGCGGGTCTGTGACCCGCAGCAACGTCCGATCTCCAGCAGTTGGAAATGTGTTTCGAGAACCAGCCTAAACCACCGTCAGCGGCCCGTCGAAAGTGGTGAGGCTGATGACTTCCGTTCGCGCCACATGCGGACCATGCTGCACGCCTTTGGGTGCGAAAAAGAGAGTGCCCGGCGTGTAGGCAACTCCTGATTCCTCCCATTCACCGGAGAGCACGTAAGCCCATTCGTTGGCCTGCGGATGCGTGTGTGCTGGGATCGTGTGGCCCGCCTTGAACTTGCGCAGCACGACGACGCCTCCGGTGTCCGCGTGCCTGTGGAGGATCATCAGCTCGACGCCTTCGTAGGGTCCGGGCTGCCAGGTCTTGTCTTTGGCGAGGGCGACGTAAGGAAACATGGCGAATCAAAGCTCCGTCACGCGCGCGTTGCGGAAGCGGACTTCGAGCGTCTGCTCCTTCTTTCCGACGCCGTGGACTTGCAGCGCGATGAAGCCGGCGGACACGCGCGAGTCCTTGAGCTCAGCGGCGGGAATGTTGTTGATCCACGTCTTCACGGAATCGCCGCGCGCCTCGATGTGGTATTTGTTCCATTCGCCCTGCTTGAACGCCTTGCGCGCCGCCTCGTTGTTCTTGAGGTCGTTGAGCCATCCGCGCGCCCCTTCTTCGTAAAGCCCGGCGGACCACGCGCGCGCGCTCGTATCAATCTCCGCCTGCAGGCCATGGACGCGTCCGGCGGGAACTTTCACTTTCTTGCCGTTCCACTCGAACTCCGTCGGCTTGTCGAACTGCTGGCTGCGAAGCTGCACGCCCGAGTTCAGTCCTTGATCGACCTTGAATTCGATTTCCAGGATGAAGTTCGTGAAGTCGCGCACGGTGCAAAGAAAAGAATTTGGCGTGTTCGGCACGCAGGAACCGATAAGCATGCCGTCCTCGATGCGATACGGCGCCTTGCCGCCCCGCTGCACCCAGCCGTCCAGAGATTTGCCGTCGAAGAGAGGAAGCCATCCGCCGCCGTCGGGCTTGGACTCCGCGGCGAAAAGCGCGGTCGTGGTGACCTTGAACAGCAGAGCGAAACTGAGGAGCGTGGTTTTCATGGAACGCGTTTCAGGATGAGCAGGACGTTTGGATGTTCAATGGAAAAATCATCTGGCGAAGCGGGGATTTCAAAGAAGGCCGGGGATTTGGGGCGGACGGAGATTGAAGAAAGAAACCAAATCCCCGGGACAAGTTCTTTGGCCGGGCCGAAGTGAGGCGGTGCGTTTTGCTGCCAGCGGACCGCGAGCCGTCCCCGGCTCGAAGCGCTTCGCCGTGGCAACGGCGCTCGAAGTTTCCAACGCCCTTCGCGCTGTCCACCCGCTGCGACCGGGACCGGTCGCGGTCCGTTGCACGATGAACAGTTGGGCTGCGAATCCAGCCCGTCGCGGGGTTGTCAGTAACTTTTCGGCGTGCCGGCTTGCGCGGTTCTTTCGGCGCGAAGTAATGTCGGGTGATGTCGCACGCGGACTTTGTCCATCTCCATCTGCATACCGAGTACAGCCTGCTCGACGCCACCTGCCGGCTCGACAAGCTGGTGGACAAGGCGCACGACCTGAAGTTCCACTCCATGGCGGTGACGGACCACGGCGTGCTCTACGCCGCAGTGGATTTCCACAAGGCCGCGCAGGAAAAGGGCATCAAGGCCATCATCGGCTGCGAGGTCTATGTCGCGCCGGGATCGCGGCTGGAGAAGAAGACTTCCGGCGGTGGCAGCCGTGACATCTACAACCATCTCGTGCTGCTCGCGCAGGATCAGGAGGGTTACAAGAACCTGACGAAGCTCGTCACGTCGGCGCATCTCGATGGCTATTACTACAAGCCGCGCATCGACAAGGAGCTCCTCACCCAGCACAGCGGCGGACTCATCGCGCTCTCCGGCTGTCTCGCGAGCGAGATTCCCGACGCCATCATCAAGGACGATCTGGCGAAGGCGCGCGCGTCCATCGACTGGTTCAAGCAGACGCTCGGCGCGGACAACTTCTATCTCGAACTCCAGAACCACGGCATCGCCGAGCAGGCGAAGGTCAACCGGCATCTCATCCCGTGGGCGAAGGAGTTCGGCCTGAAATGCGTCGCGTCGAACGACGTGCATTACATCGAGAAGAAGCATTCGCACGCGCACGACTGCCTCATCTGCCTCGGCACGCAGGCGCAGCTCGCGGACACCAAGCGCATGCGCTACGTGCAGGAGCAGTTCTATCTGCGCAGCGCGGAGGAGATGAAGGCGCTCTTCGCTGAAGTCCCGGAAGCAGTGCAGAACACGCTCGAAGTCGCGGAGAAGTGCAACGTCACCTTCGACTTCAAGACGCTGCATTACCCGGTCTTCCAGCCGCCCGAAACCTTCTCGCGCGAAGGCTATCTCCGCCACCTGCTCGCCGAAGGATTGCAGCGCTGCTACACGATCAGCGCCCGGGCGGAGGGCCAGGAGTTCATCATCGAAGGAATCACCGACCCGACCCGGCTGCCGACGTATGTAGCCGCCGACGTGAGGAGGCGGAACGAGGGCGATGAGGCAACCAATCCGCCTCCTCACGTCGGCGGCTACGACATCAATGACCATGACATAGCCGCCGCCCTCAAGGTCGTCATTGACCGGCTTCAGACCGAGCTGATCGTCATCGAGAAGACCGGTTTCATCTCCTACTTCCTCATCTGCGCGGACTTCATCAGCCACGGACGCAAGCTCGGCGTCTCCTGCGTCGCGCGCGGTTCGGCGGCCGGTTCCATCGTCACGTATCTGCTCGGCATCGCGAACGTCGATCCCATCCGCTACGGCCTGCTCTTCGAGCGCTTCCTGAATCCTGAACGCGTCAATCCGCCCGACATCGACATCGACTTCGCCGACGACCGCCGCGCCGACGTCATCGAATACGTCCGCCAAAAATACGGCCGCGACGCCGTCGCCCAGATCATCACTTTCGGCACGATGGGTGCGAAGTCCGTCATCCGCGACGTGGGCCGCGTGATGGGCCTGAGCTACGGCGAATGTGATCGCCTGGCGAAGATGATTCCGAACGAGCTCAAGATGTCGCTCGAAAAGGCGCTCAAGCAGTCGCCGGATTTCAAGCAGGCCTACGAGACGGAGGAAGTGACGCGCGAGCTGGTGGACAACGCATTCGTGCTCGAAGACATCGCGCGCAATTCCAGTGTCCATGCAGCCGGCGTGGTGATCGGGCCGGAGCCGTTGGTGAACCTGCTCCCGCTGCGCCAGGACGAGGACGGCACCATCATGACGCAGTACGCGATGGGTCCGGTCGGCGATCTCGGCCTGTTGAAGATGGACTTCCTCGGGCTGAAAACGCTCACCGTCATCCGCAACGTCTGCGAGATGGTGAAGAAGACCCAGGGCATCGACATCCCCATCGACAACCTTCCGCTCGACGACCAGACGACCTACGACATTCTGAACAAGGGCAACACGGTCGGCGTGTTCCAGTTGGAATCCGGCGGCATGAGGGATCTTTGCCGCAAGTTCAAGATCGGTTCCATTGAGCACATCACCGCGCTCGTGGCGCTCTATCGTCCCGGCCCGATGGACCTGATCCCGGACTTCATCAAGCGTCGTCACGGCGAGGTGGAGATCGTTTACGAGCATCCGCTGCTGGAAAGCATCTCGAAGGAAACCTACGGCGTGCTCATCTATCAGGAGCAGGTCATGCAGGCCGCGCAGATTCTCGCCGGCTACACGCTCGGCGGCGCCGATCTGCTGCGCCGTGCGATGGGCAAAAAGAAGGTCGAGGAGATGCAGAAGCAGCGCGAGACCTTCGTGAAAGGCGCGGCCAAGACGAACGGCATTACTGCGGCGAAGGCCAACGCGGTTTTCGATTTGCTCGAAAAATTTGCCGGCTACGGCTTCAACAAATCACACGCCGCCGCCTACGCCATCGTCGCGTATCAGACCGCGTATCTGAAGGCGAACTACCCGGTCGAGTTCCTCAGCGCGATGATGACGAACGACATGGGCACGACCGAGAAGCTCACCATCGTGCTCAACGAGGCGAAGTCGATGGGCGTCGAGGTCCTGCCGCCGGATGTGAACGACGGACAGATGCTGTTCGCGCCATCACCATCTCGTAGCAGCCGACGTGAGGAGGCTCATTCATCTCTCTCGCCTCAAGCCTCAGGCACCGCTCCAGATCAGAGCCTCGTTACCTCGGCTGCTACTCAGAACAAAGGGGCCATCCGCTTCGGCCTCGCCGCGATCAAAGGCGTGGGTGAAGTGGCGGTCGAGGCGATCATCAAGGCCCGCGATGAAGGCGGGAAGTTCAAGAACCTCTCGGAGCTGTGCGAGCGGGTCGATACGCGCACCGTCAACAAGAAGTCCCTGGAATCCATGATCAAATGCGGTGCGTGCGACTGCTTCGGCGAGACGCGCGCGAGCATGTTCGCCAGCATCGAGCGCGTGATGGCCCGCGCCTCCGAGATCGCCCGCGACCGCCTGCAAGGCCAGAGCTCGATGTTCGGCATGATGGAGGAGAACGCGCCGACGAAGAAGAAGGAGTCCGTCGCGCAGCTTCCCGAATGGCCGCAGCACGAGCTGCTCGCGCACGAGAAGGAGCTGCTCGGCTTCTACGTCACCGGCCATCCGATGACGCCGTTCGCGCCGTTGCTGGAGAAGTTTTGCCTGCACAATTCCGTCACCGCCAGGACGCTTCCTCCGCGCACGCTCACGCGTCTCGGCGGAATGATCAGCGCCGTGCAGCAGGGCTTCTCGAAGAAGAGCGGCAAGCCGTATGCGATGGTCACGCTGGAGGATCTCGAAGGCACGGTCACGATGCTGCTGATGAACGAGAACTACGACCGGTATCGCGAGTGCCTCGTGCAAGGAAAGGCGCTGCTCATCGTCGGGGAGGTGAACAACGACGAGGATCGTCCGAAGCTTTTCCCGCAGGAGATCATGCCGCTGGAAGATGCTCCGAAGAAATATACCCGGCAGGTTCACCTCCGCCTGAACACCGCGAACCTGACGCCGGAAAGTCTTCAGGCGGCGCGGGGATTGTTCGAGAGCCATCGCGGACGCGTGCCGACGTTCCTCTGTTTGCGCCGGCCCGGTGGCGAGCTCGTCTTCATCGAGACGCACGAAAATTACGCGGTGCTCGCCACCCAGGCCTTGCAGCAGGCGGTGGACGATCTCTTTGGCGAAGAGACTTACTACGCGAAGGTGGACACGACGCTTCCCGAACGCCAGAAGCGGTCATGGGAACGGAAGTCCGAGGGCGACGACGAATAGGCATCTGATCGTCGCTCGGCGACGAGTCGCGGGAGGGATTCGACTGTGGACAATAAAGATACCTACGACTGGCGGCAGGATGCCAAAAGGTTCCTGCATATGCTGATTCACATTGGGCCGATGTGGCTGATCGCACTTGTCGCGTTGTCCGCCGGATTCGCGTTCAACCTGCTGTCCTGCCGCGCAAAGCCTTCGTCAGAAGTCGTCATCTACGCCGCTCAGGACCAAGTTTACGCCGAGCCCATCCTAAAAGAGTTCGAGAAGCAGTCAGGCATCAAGGTCCGCGCGATCTACGACAGTGAAGCGACGAAGACGGTGGCCATCGCGAACCGGCTGCTGGCTGAGCGCAGCCATCCGCAGTGCGACGTTTATTGGGGCAACGAGGAACTGCGCACCCGCCAGCTCGCCGCGCAAAATGTCTTCCGCGAAACCAATGGCTGGGCGGCGTTTGGCTATCGCAGCCGCCGCATCGCCGTGGCGGAAGTGAACGGCCCTGTGCCGAATCCCGCGTCGTTGATGGACCTGACGAATGCCGTCTATCGTGGCCAGGTCGCGCTGGCGTATCCGCTCTTCGGCAGCACGGCGACACACCTGCTCGCGCTGCGTCAGCACTGGGGCGTTACTGCGTGGGAGAACTGGTGCCGCGCGCTGGCCGCGAACAAGCCGTTCGTCGTTGATGGAAATTCCGTGGCCGCACGCATGGCGGCGAAAGGGCAGGTGACCGTCGCGCTCACGGACTCGGACGACATCGCCGCCGAGATTCGTGAAGGCGGAAAGCTGAAGCCGCTGCCGATCACCGGCGAAACGCTCCTCCTTCCCAACACGGTCGCCGTCATCCGCAGTGCGCCTCATCCGGGGGCTGCGCAACAGTTGTTCGAGCATCTCCAGAGTCGCGTGGTCATTGAGCGGCTCGTCCAGACCGGAGCACTCGAAGGCGCTTCAAGGAATGAGATCACGAACGCGACGCTGATGCCGGATTGGGACGCGCTGCTCCGTGACCTGGATTCCGGCACGAAACAGTTGCAGGGCATTTTCCTGCGGTGAGCTCGCCTACTCCCGCGACAGGATTAGGTAATCCACGGCCGCACCGGTTGCGGAGGTTCCACTCTTGTCGAACAGCGTTAGCCGCGCACCGGCGTTCTGATAACGCGACTTCAGCAGCGCTGAATCTTCATTCTCACCCGCGACCCACAGTTTCCCCGGCGAGCCGGCGGCGAGCATCATGACGACATCACCATATTTCGCTCCGCCAGGAAGGAAGTCTGGGCTGTGCAGGTCGAGCACCTTGCCGAAGCGAAAACCCTGCGTGTCGATGACGGCGCGGTCGATGGCTTCTCCGCACAACGCGCGCGCCGCCGCCGCCCACGCGCCGCCGCCGTTCAGCCCGACGAGATCGATGCGTTTGCTCGGACGTTCGTGCGTCTTGATGTATTTCACTGCCGTCAGCACGTCATGCACGCGCTGGGCGAACACGGCGTGATTGTAGCCGAACGTGTACGGTGCGGCCTCGCGGTTGTTCTTCACGCGCGGCGTCTTGCTGAACTTCTGGCCGCTGGCGAGAAACTCACCCTGATAGAGCAGGTCCATCCCCATCACGGTCGATCCGGCAGCGACGAGCTTCTGCACATCGGGTTTCAGGGAACCGTCTGCGGCGAACAAATCTGCCTTGCCCTCGCCGCTCAGCCAAATCGTCGTCGTGCCGTTCCATTGCTTCGGATAGGCGAAGGTCGCCGGCAGCTCTTCGCCATAAGTCTTGTTGCGGATGAGGCCGCTCATCTCGATCCACGAGCCGCGGCCGGTCTTCTTCGTCATCTCCCATTCCACATCGCCCGCCTCGGCGAAGGTTCGTCCGATGATCACTTCGAGCGCGCCTCCGATCACTTCGCGCAATGTTTCCGGAGACTTCGCGGCCTCGGCGATTTGTTTCTGCGCATCGTCGTGCAGCCAGCGGAGCAGCTTGCGCTCGAAGCCGTCGCCGGAATTTTTCGGCGCGGGATGCTGGGCGTCCCAGACCGTGAGCTGTGCGAGAGGAACCCGCAGGTAATCGCGTTCCACCACGGGATCCTTCAAGCCGAGCTTGAACTGCTTGTTCACCCAGCCGTAGAAGGCCGAGCGCGAGACGGCGTTGTAGTTGTGCGGAAAATGTTCGCCGCGATGGAGCATCACGTTGTTCGGTGCGCCGAGAAATTTGTAGAGCTCCTTCAGTTCAGGAAAACCTTTCGTGGACATCTCTTTCGTCCAGTCGTTGGCCGTCGTCATGCCCTGCGGCTTCGGAGCGAAGAGGCCCGCGAACTCGATGTTGCCGGTGTTCACGCGGAGCAGGCTGGCGTTCTCGCAGGTGCAGCCGCCTTGCATCGCGGTGCTCACCATCACCGCCGGGAAGGAAAGTTTCACGCGCGGATCAATCGCCCCGAGGATGAACGTCTGCGTGCCGCCGCCGCTCGCACCGGTCACGGCGATGCGGTCTGCGTCCACCTCCGGCAGGCTCAGGACGAAGTCGAGCGAGCGCACGGCGTTGAGCGTCTGCAGGCCCATGATGCTCTGGAGATGCGACTCCGCCTGCGGACTGTAGAGGCCCCAGTTCTCGGTCGTGTTCATTTCCGGCCGCTGCTTGCCAAAGCGATGCACGAGCTGATCGGTGAACTGCCTCGAGTCCGAATCGCTCAGCATGTCCCACTGCCAGACGATGCAGCCCATGCGCGCGAGCTGGACGCACATCGACTGGAACCGGCTGCGCCCGCCTTCCTCGAACCGCTCCTGTCCTGTCGCGATTTCGCCGAGCAACTCCGCTTCGCCAGACTCGGAAAGCCGCGCGTCCTTCCAGTGCCCATGCGCGAACAGCACGGCCGGAGCCTTGCCGACGATCTTCGCGGGCTTGTAGAGATTGCCGGTGACGAAGAATTCGGGCGCGCTCTCGAAGTAAACTTTCTCCACCGTGTAGTCGCCGCGATCAATCTTGCCGTGGGTGACGGCGTTCATCGGCGTCTTTGTCGGCATCGGCCAGAGACCTTGGGAAACGAGAATCTGGCGGCGCACGTGTTCGGCACGCTTCGCCCAATCGGCCTTCGAGGTTGGCGGCGTGAAGGGGAAGTAGCCGTCGAGATCCTTGAGCGGCTTCAGCCGGGCATCATCCGGCACCGTGCCTTCCGGCAGAGCACGCGGTCCATCCGCGTGGGCGAGGATGCTGAAGGCGAGAACGGCAAACGAACAGACGGCGGCGGGGCGAAATCGCATGGTCATGCGAAATAGACTACGCAGGCCGGGCAGCGCTTCGAGGAAAATTTGGCGAAGCTCAGCCGTCGCTCTATCCGAAGATGCGCTGGAGGCGCGTGGCGTCGTACGACTGGCGCTGCGCGGAGGTCATCTTCGAGAAATCCGGCTTGCCGTCGGAGAGCTTGGGCCAGTCGGACGTAGCCGCCGACGTGAGGAGGCCGGATTCGCGCGGCGAACTGTCCGCCTCGTTACCTCGTCGGCTACCAGCCAATGGATTGCTCTTCACCTCCACGGTCGCGCGCTTGGTCGCGCCGCCATCGTAGCTCATCGCCTGATCGGTGAGTTCGAGGTCTTTCTCCAGTGGACGATGCGGCTTGATGCCCTTGCCTTGCAGCACGCCGTGATAGGCGCGCACGGCTTCGTCCGGCGAGATTTTGCCGTCGGTGATCAGGCGCAGCATCTCGATGAACGCGAGCTGGTGTTCCGCGTTGTTGATCTTGCGACCGAAGAGCGCCACGCGGGCGCCGTATTTCTGCGCGTCGTGGATAAGCCGGAAGGCGTCGTAAGTCGTGCCCGCGCTGCCACCGAGAATGCCGACGACGAGATTCGGGTCATACTGCGCGAGCTCCTCCATCGCCTTGGGCCCGTGATAGACAATCTTCAGGAAGTCCGGCCGGCCGGCTTCGGGAACGCCGGCGAGCGTGCGCAGAATGTTGTCGTTGATGAACTCGCCAAGCTTCTCCGGCGCGATGCCGCTATCGACATTCGGGTCGAAGATTTCCAGGAAGTGCCGGAAGCCTTTGCGTTCCGCTTCTTCGCGAAATTCCTTGTACCAAAGCAACGCCTCCCGATCCTGGTCCAGCTCGTTGACGAAGGTGATCGAGTAAAGCCCGAGGTTCGCGCCGGGGAATTCGCCGCTCCCGTCGCGGTCGCATTCGATCTCGCCGCATTGGATGTGGTCAATCGCCGCGCTGCGGAAAGGCTGGCTCGGTTCGCGCGTGTAAGCACCGTGACGAGCTGCCCAGACGTCGGTGGTGTCATTCGCGCGCGCGGCGGGCGTGACATGCGAGTTCTTGAACAGCCCTTCCTTGATCGCGAGTTGTTCCGTGACGTAGGCGGACATCAGCATGATGTCCACGAGCCCTTGCTGCGTGACCTCGCGGATGATGTCGAGGAACTCGGGCAGGTTGCGATAACCGAACTCGTCGCGGTTCCAGACTTCGGGCGAGAACTTCGCCGGTCGCGCGCCGCGCGTGGCGAGGAAGCCACGGGGACCGGGCGCGCGGACGCCGAACGCCATGTCGGCATCTTTCGCGTCGGCGAGAATGAACGCGCGCGAGCGGGGGTTCGCTTTGACTTCAGCCAGCTTGGAGTCGAGGGATTTCATTTCTTCAGACCAATGACCGTGAGTTTGACACCCGGCAGGGTTTCCGAACAATGGCTTCATGCCCACGGTTCTTCGCATCGGCCCGTATCGGTTCCACTTCTACAGCCGTGAAGGCAGCGAGCCGCCGCACATTCACGTCGAACGCGACGAGAGCGAGGCCAAGTTCTGGCTCAGACCGGTTTCTCTCGCGGCGAACATCGGCTTCAGTGCGTCGGAACTGGGCGACATCCAGCGGCTCGTTGAGGCGCATTGCCAAACGCTGCTGGAAGCCTATAGTCGCGTTCATGGAAACTAACGGAACATCGGCAAGCGCCGCCCTCCGCTGCTGGGTCGAAGGCCGCCGGGTGTGGCTCGAACTGGCCGACCAGCGCCTCGTCAGTTTTCCCGCCACGAAATACCCTTTGCTCGCCACCGCTTCCCAGGCCCGGCTCGAAAAGGTCAAACTCCGCCTGCAGGGACTCGCCTTGCGCTGGGAAGAGCTCGACGAGGACATCTGGGTGGACGATGCGGTGCAGGGCCGTTTTCCAAACGCCTGCCAGCCGGCCTCCGCTGTGTGAAGTGGGTTCGGCATCTTCCAATCACTTCATCTGCGCCATGATCTGGTCCGTGATCGCCTTCACCGCCGCTTCCGCTTCGGCGTCGTAGCCGACCGGAGCTTCCTCGCGCGCTGGCACGGCACACGCCGCGCCCGGACGCCAGTCGCCGCTGTCACAGAGCTCGCATTCCTTCATGCCGTAACGCGGGTCAACAAAGCCGAGGGACTTCTTGATGTTCAAGATGTCCTTCATCTGCGGCCCGGTGAAGGTCTGGATCGGCTTGCCCAACTGGCCGGCGACCACAATCGTGCGGCAATAGGCCTCGATGATCTCCATGCGCCAGTAGGCTTCCTCCAGGTTGTTGTGCGACCACGTCACCACGCCGTGATTCGCCATCAGGATGGTGTTGTACTGATCGGTCAATTCAGCGACGAGCTTGCCCATGTCCGGCGAACCTGGCGTGCGATACGGCGCCACGCCGACGGAACAAAACACTTCATACTCCGGCAACATGCACGTGGGCGGCGCCTGGCCGACGACGGCGAACGCCGTCGAGTACGGCGGATGACAGTGACAGGTCGCGACTGCCGTGGGCTGCCGCTTCATTATCTGCAAGTGCATCAGAATTTCACTGGTGCGCCGCTTCGTGCCGAGCAATTGGTTGCCCTCGAAATCCACCAGGCACATGTCTTCCGGCTTGAGCGAACCTTTGCTCACGAGGGTCGGAGTGCAGATCGCGATGTCTTCACCGACGCGGATGGCCATGTTGCCGCCGTTGCCGTCCACATACTCGCGTTCCCAAAGGCGGCGGCCCATCGCGCAGATCTGTTCCTTAAGCGCGTGCGCGGCCGGTGAGTTGAAATACGCTTCGAGTTCGGCCTTCGGTGACTTCGAGTTAAGCGGCTTGGCCGGGGCTGACGGTGCTGCGGGCGCGCTGGCTGAACCACGACGCGCGTAGTTGTAATCGTGAATCGCATCCTTCGCGCTCGGCGTCAGGATGGCGTCGGCGGGCAGGCTCTTCAGGTCGCCACCCTTGGCGATGATCTCTTCGACTTCTTTGGCGGTAATGACAGCGGGCATAAAATCATTTCATCGGGTTGTAAAAAATCTCATCGATCAACGCGGCGTTGATGGCGTCGATGGGCGGCGACTGTTTGAACGGCTGCGCGGCCTCGCGGCCTTCGATGTAGCCAATCGTCTGGCCGACTCCGCCGCCAATCGCGTCGTAAACCACGAGGCTCGGATCTTTGCTCAGGCCGACCGGCGTCTCAGTGCCATTCTGATAATGCTCCCGCGTGAACGGCGAGATGATGAGCCACCGCGCGCCCACGAGCTCGGGCACGACCTTGCTCAACGTGACGCGACCGATGACGGAACCGAGTTTCAAACCGGCACCCCCGGTTCCTTCTCGTCCACGATGCCGACCACCAGCCAGCGCGCCGGACTCTTCAGGTCGCCGACCGCCTTGCGTGCTTCCGAGCCGTCGCTGGAAATGATCACGCGCTGGTGCATTCCCGCGCCGTGCGCGTCGATGGCGATCTGCGGCGAACCTTCCGGTGTGCCGTCCTGCCCGATTGGCTGGCAGATGACGAGCCGCCATCCCTCGAAGCTCGGATGCTTTCGAGTAGCGGTGACATTGCCTTCGACGCGGGCTAGGAGCATGGAGGATTGGAGTGGTGGAGTAATGAAGTAATGGATGCCTGGAGTCCAATACTCCAGCAGTCCAATACTCCATCACTCCGTTGTTCGTTCCCCTGCATGGCCTTAATAAATCCGAAGATTGTCCACCATTACGCAGCGGCGGACGCGCGTGAACGTGCGCGGGTTGCTCACGCCTTCGCCGGTCGGCGTGGCGATGCTGAAGCTCAGGTAGCCTTCGCCGCCGAGGCCGAGTCCCGCCATGCACGGACCGTTCTTGATGAAGAGCGTCGTGTCCAGCGCGCGGCCCATCTGGGTCAACGCTTCAAGGTCGTGCGAGTGAATGATGCTGGTGTGCTTGTAGCCGTGCTCGGCTTCGAGCGAGCGGGCGACGCCTTCTTCCAGACTCTTCACGCGGGTGATGGGAAGGAAGGGCATCATCTGTTCCTCGACGACGAAGGGATGATTCGCGTCGGTCTCGGCGAAGAGAAGCTGCGTGCCGGCAGGAATGCTCATCCCGGCCGCCTTGGCGAGGACGATGGGATCCTTGCCGATGAAATCTCTATTCACCGACGCATGCGGACAGCCGCCGCCTTCGCCGGGCTTGAAGGTGAACGCAGCCTTGGTCAGCGCGTCGAGCTGGGCGTTGGTGAGTTTCACCGCGCCGTTCTGTTCCATCTGCGCCATCAATTTGTCCGCGATGTTTTCCAGCGCGAAGACTTCCTTCTCGCCGATGCAGAGCAGGTTGTTGTCGTAGCTCGCACCCTGGATGATGGCCTTGGCCGCGCGCTTCATGCAGGCGGTGTCATCCACATAGACAGGCGGATTGCCGGGACCGGCGCAGATGGCGCGCTTACCAGTCTGCATCGCGGCCTTCACCACGCCGGGACCGCCGGTGACGAGCAGAATGCGAACGGCGTCGTGCTTGCACATCGCGGCGAAGCTCTCCATCGAGGGCTTCTCGATGATGGTCGCGATGTTCTCGATGCCGGTCTCGCGATAGATGGCTTCGTTGTAGGCGCGCACCGCGATGGCGGCGCAACGCGCGGCGCTCGGATGCGGGTTGAACACGACGGCATTTCCCGCCGCGCAGATGTTCACGATGTTGCCGCTCAGTGTGGGAATGGAATGCGTGCTCGGCGTGACCGCGCCGACAACGCCGAAGGGCGTGTATTCCTCCAGCGTGATGCCGTGATCGCCGCTGCGGGCGTCGGGCCGGAGCCATTCAACGCCGGGGACGAGCTTGATGATCTTCAGCTTCTCGATCTTGTGATCGAGCCGGCCGATCTTCGTCTCATCGAGTTCGAGCTTGCCCCACGCTTCCGCGTTGGACTCCGCCATCGCCTTGACGATCTCAACGATCTTCACGCGCGCGGCGACGCCGGCCTTCTGCAATTGCAGGAAGGATTCCTGTGCGGCGGCGCAGGCTTCGCTGGCGTCGCTGAAGACGCCGTATTTCCCGCGCAAACCGGGTGCGCTGGTCGCGGCACCTTTGCCTCCGCAACCGCAGTCCGCTTTCGTGGTGGGCGTGGGTGCCGGGGCGGAAGTTTTCGGGGCTGGCACGCCACCAAGGCGGCCCAGCACTTCACCGACGATATCTCGAATCAAAGCTTCGTTGACTGCGCTCATAAGTTTTCAGGAAAAGTTTTCGTCAGGCTTTCACTCGTTTCGCCTTCTTGGTTGATTGCGTTAGTGAGAGATAGTTCTCGTTGGTGACGACTTTGCGTCCGCTGCGTTGCTCCAGTTCACGACGGGCGTTGCCAGCGACGGTGCCGCCTTCGTAGGCTGCTCGCTTGTTCGGATTGAATCCTTGCACATCCTTGTTGCGCGCAATCTCAGTGGTGGCCGCCTCGCCCAGCATCGAGAAGATGAGTTCGAGGTCCGTCATGTGGTCGCGCAGATTTTCGCGCTTGAGCTTCTTGAACTCCACATATTCGGTCGGCGTCAGCCCGAAGGTTGCCTTGGAAATTTCAGCCGTGAGGATGGCGTATTCGCGCTGTTCCTTCACACCGCGCTTCTTCCACTCGTCCGTCAGCTCGTCGCGGATGGCAATGGAACGCATCCGCTTCTCGATCCAATCGTCGGAATAGCCCTTGGCTTTGTAGATCGCACGCGTGCGCTTGATCGCCAGTTCAGGATCTTCAATCTCCTGGATGCGTTCGTAGCCGACCTTGGCCAGCCAGCGTTTGAAAGGCTCGGCTTTCGGGCTGGGAATGGACTGAATCAGGCGAAAGATGCCTTCGGTATTCCAGCACTGGAGCTGTTGGCGTCCACCCGCCGTATCGAATTCGAGGCCAAGGGGGGGGACAAGTTGTCCCCCCCCTTTGAAGGCTTCACCGAGAGGTTCGTCGCGCTTGCGCAGCTTCTTGAGATAGTCCGATGGATTCGTAGAGTCAGTGAGCGCAGCCACCACGTCCGTGATGACGAACCACCATTCGCCTCCGTTAATGACCCGGCGGATTTCCTTCCGCTGGAACAAGGCGATGCGTCGCTCTGGTGATTGTTCGCTCATGACAATACTTCCGACACGCCACCGAGGCGGCCCAGCACTTCACCGACGATGTCTCGAATTAAAGCTTCATTGACTGCGCTCATAGTTGGAAATCAGGGTAAAACATTCAGGCCAGCCGCCGCTGCAAGAGAACGCTGGCGTCTGTCAAAACTCAGAAACTCAGTCCGACCCAGGACACGGGCATTGGCAACATGTAGAAGATCGAGGGTGCGGACGCCTGTCGAAGAAGCAAACGGGTCGCACAGCGAGGCTGCCTCGGCATAGAGAACTGATTCATCGACATCCACATTCTCCAGCGCGCCTGCCGCCAAATCCTGCTGAAAGGAGGTCCAGGTGGAGATGCGTTCCGCTTCACTTATCGTCTGCCGAAACACATTTAAGTGAAGTGCGGTTCTAAATTCCAACCCGACCAGGCGGGTTATGGGCAACGGATCAACGGCCTTGGCCATCGCGGCTATTGCGGCCGGCGAAGTCGTTTCCTGCAGATGCAGGGAAAGGAGAAACCCGGTGTCCGCGTAATACTTCATCGCTCGCCCCTCATGAGGTCGCGAATCTCGGCGGATGCCTCGGCAGGAATCACCTTGTCGCCAAAGGTTCGTTTCAGCCGGGCCGCATAGTCAGGGTGCTGCACGCGGCGGCGCGGCGGCGAGATGAGCGCGACGGGTTTGTCCCCTTCCATCACCTCGACTTCTTCGCCGGCCTTCACCCAGTTCAAGACGGTTCCCAAGCTCTGCACCAGTTCATTCACAGTTGCGGTTTTCATCGTGCTTAGTTTCCGTGAGTCGGTGCGGATGGTCAATTGCGCCTGCCGGTCAGTTCTTCGCGTTGAAAATTTCTTTCCCCAGCACGTCCACGGAATCGACGATGCCGATGATAACGGCGTCCACGGGCGCGTCCTTCATGCCACCCGCGAGGCGCGCGCTGCTGCCCTGGCAGAACATGACCAGTTCGCCGATGCCCGCGCCCATCGTGTCCACGGCGATGATCGTGTTCGCGCCGGAGCGGAACTTCGTGGGATCCTTCTCGTCCACCAATTGGGGGCGGAGCAGGAGCAGCTTGCGGCCGTTCATGCTGGCCTCTTTCTTGGTCGAGACGACCGAACCTTCGACGCGGGCGAGAAACATAGGGTGCGTAATGCGCGAAACGTAAAACGTAAAAACGGTGAGGGTGCGCGACGGCGGCCCTTACGTTTTACGCATCACGTCTTACGGTTCACTTCTTCTTTGGGAGAACGGCTTCCACGTCATTGTGCGGACGCGCGATGACGTGGACGCTCACGAGCTCGCCCTTGATGGCCTTGACGGCCTGGGCGCCGGCGTCGGTCGCGGCCTTCACGGCGGCGACATCGCCGACCACCGTGGCGGTGACGAGCGCGTTGCCGACCTGGACCATCGGTCCGATGAGTTCCACATTCGCCGCCTTGAGCATTGCGTCGGTCGCTTCGACCAGCGCGACGAGGCCGCGGGTTTCAATCATGCCAATTGCTTGTTGGGCCATAGAATTATTTATGATTTGGGATTTACGATTTACGAGTTGAGAAAAGTTTCATTGCCTCAGTTCAAGCTGCGCGTGCGCACGGAGATGGGCAGAAGCGCGCCCTTGAGTTTCGGTTTGCCAGACTTGGCTGGCTTGGGCTGCCCAAGTGCGGCGACGGCCTTGCGATGGGCGGGCTCGACTTCCTTCCACGCATTGACGGTGATGCCGAGGTCGCGGATGAGGCCGTCGTGCAGGCCGTAAATCCAGCTGTGAACGGTCAGCTCCTGGCCGCGATACCACGCGTCGCGCACGATGCTGGTCTGGCAGACGTTCAGCACCTGCTCGATGACGTTCAACTCACAGAGCCGGTCCGCGCGTTCGACTTCGTTGTCGAGGCATTTGAGCATCGACTCGTATTTGTCGCGCACGTCCTGGACGTGGCGGAGCCAGTTGTCCACAAGGCCGTGCCGATCCCCGCGCAAGGCCGCGCGCACGCCGCCGCAGCCGTAATGACCGCAGACAATGATGTGGCGGACCTTGATGACATCCACCGCGAACTGCGCGACGGACAGACAGTTCAGGTCGGTGTGAACGACGACGTTGGCGATGTTTCGGTGGACAAAAATCTCGCCGGGCAGCAGGCCGACAATCTGGTTCGCCGGCACGCGGCTGTCGCTGCAACCGATCCAGAGATATTCCGGCGACTGCTGGCGCGAGAGCTTGGCGAAGAACTCCGGCTCGCGTTTGCGAATCGCCTCGGACCACGCGCGGTTCTTGTCGAAGAGATGGGTGAGCTTCTTCATCGCAGAGCCTCCGGATTTGAAACCACGGATGAACACGGATGGACACAGATGAGGAGCGCGTGTCTCCGGCCCGCAGCAGCGTGCAGCGGCTCACAGAGCCGCGCTCCTGTTTCGTATCCGTGTTTATCTGTGTTCATCCGCGGTTAAAATCAGTTCTTCTCCAGCAACCGCTTCGTCTCACGCGCGACGACGAGCTCTTCGTTCGTCGGGATGACCAGGACTTTCACGCACGAGTTTGGCGCGCTGATGACGGCTTCGGTGGCGCGGGTCGTGGCGTTCTTCTCTGCGTCGAGGACGATGCCGAGCTGATCGAGATTCGCACAAATCGCGGCGCGCAGTTCGGAGCGGTTCTCACCGATGCCGGCGGTGAAGACGATGGCGTCCGCACCGTTCATCTGGAAGAAGTAGCCGCCAATCCAGCGGCGTGCTTCGCTGATGAAAACATCAATTGCGAGCCTGGCCTTCGCATCGCCTTTCGACGCGGCTTCCTGGATGTCCCGAATGTCGTTCGAGAGACCGCCGGCCAGTCCTTTCAATCCGCCTTCTTTTGAGAACTGACGCTGGGCTTCATCGAGGGAGAGGCCGAGCGTCTTGACGACGTAGGGCAGCGCTTCGGCGTCGAGATCGCCGACGCGGTTGTTGTGCGGCAGGCCGGACTGCGGGCTCATGCCGAGACTGTTGCCGATGGCCACGCCATTCACGATGCCCGTGATGCTCGAACTGCCGCCGAGGTGACAGGAGATGACACGCAGCGGCGCGCCTTCAATGGGCGATTTGCCGCCGTCCACGTAAAGGTTCTGCGCGCGACGGGCGACGTCTTTGCGGCCGAGCAGTTCGGCGCTGCGTTCGGCGATGAATTTATGGCTTGCGCCATGAAAGCCCCAGCGTCGCACGCCGATGTCGTGCCACGCATCGGGCACGGCGTAACGCATCATGGCCTCGGGCGCGAACTGGTAGAACGCGGTCTCGAACAGGCCGACAAGCGGCACGCTTGGGACGCGTTTGGCGAAGAGGCGGATGCCGGTGATGTAGGGCGGATTGTGCGCGGGCGCGAGGCCGTTGTATCCCTCCATCGCCTGGAGCACGCGCTCATCGAGCCGCACGCAGCCGGTGACGTTCTTCGCGATGACGGTCTTGAAGCCGACGGCGGTCAGCTCGCTTTCGCTGGCGATGACCTTGGCTTCCTTGAGCTGCGCGAGACAGTCCTCAATCGCCTTGGAATAATCAGTCACGCGCTCGAAGCCGCCCTTGTGCAGGAGCGTCTCGGCGCCGTTCGAGAAGTCGAACAGACGCCACTTGAGCGAGGTGGAACCGATGTTGGCGATGAGGATTTTCATCCGGGTCTTACTCCTAATCTTTCTCTTAGTCTTAATCTCCGTTGAGAGATTACGAGTAAGAGTAGGATTAAGATTAAGAGATCACTGGACGAGCCATTTGCCGAGGCCGGCGAGACCTTCATGCGGGCGGGGGATGACCTGCACGCTGACGATCTGGCCGACTTGGGACGCGGCGGCGGCACCGGCGTCCACGGCGGCTTTCACGCTGGCGACGTCGCCCTTGAAGAAGGCGGTGACGTAGCCGGAGCCGACTTTTTCCCAGCCGGTGAAGGAGACGTTCGCGGACTTGAGCGCGGCGTCCACCGCTTCAAAAAGCGCGCAGAGGCCTTTGCACTCGATCATGCCGATTGCTTGGTTTGCCATAATAGTTGATGCGTAAAACGTGAAACTTAATGGGTGAATTATTTCTTCGCGACAGGCGCGACATCGCCGAGGAACGCCTTCGCGAGGTCGTCGTGCGGGCGGGCGATGACGTGGCTGGCGACGAGTTCGCCGACCTTGCTCGCGGCCTTGCTGCCGGCGTCCACGGCGGCTTTCACGCTCGCGACGTCGCCGCGGCAGATGACGGTGATCAGCCCGCCGCCGATGGCGATGGTTTTGGAGATGGAGACGTTGGCGGCCTTGGCCATCGCGTCGGTGGCCTCCACGTTGCCCGTGTAGCCCTTGGTTTCAATCATGCCGATTGCTTCGCTCATAGTTTCAGTGTGTTGGTTGTTCGATAAAGAGTTTAACCACGGATGGACACAGATGGACACGGATAAGCGAGATGCTTTCCGCGCGGCCAAATCCGTGTTTATCCGTGTTCATCCGTGGTTTGAAAATCAATTGACCAGCTCGCACGGCGTGCCGGGCTGGAGGTTGCAGGCGTTGCCTTCGTCGGTGTCGATGTGGACTTCCAGCTTGAAGGCCGGGTCCACGCGCACGAGCATTTCATCCAGCGAGATGGCGCAGGGTCCGCCGATCTTTAGGTGCATCTTGTCGCCCGCCTTCACGCCGTAATACTCCGCATCGCTCGGATGCATGTGGGCGTGGCGCAGTGCGCGGATGATGCCGTCCGGCATCTCGAAAAATCCAGCCGGCCCCATGAGCATTCCGCCCAGCGTGCCCTTGATGTTGCCGGAAGCACGAAGCGGAAGGTCAAAGCCGAGTGCGATGCCATCGGTGTAAGCCAGCTCAACTTGGTTCAAGGTCCGGCAGGGGCCGAGGATGCGGAGATTGGAAATGACGCGGCTGCGCGGGCCGACGAGCGTGACGGTTTCCTTCGCGGCGAACTGGCCTTCCTGATAAAGCCACTTGTGGACCTGGAGCTGGTGCCCTTTGCCGAAGAGCGCCTCGACGGCTTCCTGCGTGAGATGACAATGGCGTGCGCTGACGTTCACGATGAGCGGCGCGGGCGCGGCGGCGGCGCGTGGCAGCGGTTTGCCCAGGCGTGAATAGACGGACTGGCGAACGAGGTGTTCGACCACGGCGCGGTGCGGCGGAGATGACAAGGCGGCTGACATCAGGAGCAATAATTCCGCTGAACTCGAAATACTGTCAAACGAATTCTTGCAATATCTACCAAACTCTTTCAAGTTCTTGCCCGACATGCAGGCGGAAGAACGGCAAAAGCGGATCGAAGACCATCTGGTGAAGGTGGAGTTCGCGTCTTTGGCCGAGCTTTCCGAGCTGGTGGACGCCTCGGAGTCCAGCGTTCGGCGGGATCTGGGAGTCTTGGAAGGCAAGGGAACGGTGCAGCGGACTCATGGCGGGGCGCGGCTGGTGAATCCGAAGTCGGACGAGTTCACGTTTTCGGCCCGGGACACACATCAATTGGACGAGAAAGAGGCCATTGGCAAGGCTTGCGCCGAGTTTATCCTGCCGAACCAGACCGTCATCATCGACGCCGGGACGACCTGCTATCACGTTGCCCGTTACCTGGAGGCCAAAACGCCGCAGATCATCACCAACTCGCTGCCGGTGGCGAATCTCTTCGCCGCCGCGAACAAGCTGGAGGTCGTGGTGAGCGGCGGGGTGATTTACCCGAGGCTCGGCGTGCTGGTTGGTCCTTTGACGGTGGAAGCTTTTGGCAAAGTCCGCGCGGACGTGGCGATCATGAGCTGCGGCGGCCTGACGGCGGAAGGCATTACCAACTCCCACGGCCTGCTGATCGAGATTCAGCACGCGATGATTCAGGCGGCGCGCAAGGTCATCTTCTGCATCGATTCGTCGAAGTTCGGCCGGCAAAGCATCTCGAAGCTGTGCGGACTGGATGCGGCGGATGTCATCGTGACGGACAAGCCGGTGCCGCCGGAGATCTTGAAGGCGTTGCGCAAGCATGAGGTGGAAGTGTTCGTGGTGCCGGCGGCCAAGCTGTGAGCCATCGAACGATCCTCGCCAGTCGGCGAGATGGGCGCAGCCGAGCACCGGATCGCGGCTGTGTCGAAGATCAGCCGCAGCGGCTTCGCCAGGCCCACCATCTGAAATACTCCTGAAGTCTCGGTGTATTTCCACCCGCTGCGGCTGGTGCTTTGCACACAGCCGAGATCCCCGACCTCTGGTCTTCGAGGGCTGTGCCCGGATCCACACCGGCCAGATGAGCCTGTGGTTTCGCAGTGGAGGAACCGGCGAACCATGAGAAAAATTTGCTAAACCAACCTTGTCCATCGTCCGTTGAAGAAGGTGATGCGTGCGGCATTGACCTTTTTTCTTGGCGTGCTCTTGATTCTCAGGGTCTGCCCCGCAATTTTCCGTTCATCCGCAACCTTGCGGCGGGAAGAAGTTTTAGTGATGCTTTTTCAACGCGGTTTCAAACACGTATAATGGATTATGCCGGCCTCTGAAACGCAACCAACGGAAGGCTCCACGCAGCGGGCCATTCTCTTCATCGCCCTGTCCCCTGAAGATGCCGGCAACATTCGCGAAGGATTGCGCGACACGTCGGACAAGTGGCGGCTGGAATTTGTCTCCACAGTCCGACAGGGCCTCACGGCTCTGGAGCAGACTCCCTTTGATGCGGCAGTCGTGGACCTCCAGGCGCCCGGCATCGATGCACCGGGACTCTTCAAGACCATGATGGAGGCGTCGCCGACCACGCTGCGGCTGGGGCTGATCACTCCGCCGGAGCGGCAGGCGATCCAGCAGGTGAAGGCGGCGGTGCATCAGCTTCTCACCAAGCCCTGCGAACCCAAGGTGCTGAAGGCCGTCATGGCGCGCACGTTCGCGTCCCAGGAATTCCTCACCGACGAAAACTTCAGGCGGCTGGCCAGCGGGATTCGGTCGCTGCCGGTTCTGCCGAACATTTACACGGAGCTCATGCAGGAGCTGAAGTCTGAGGATCCTTCGCTGGATCGGGCCGGTGAAATTGTGGCGAAGGACATGGGCTTGAGCGCGAAGATTCTGACGCTCGTGAACTCGGCGTTCTTTGGCCTTGGCCGTCCGCTGACGCATCCGTCCGAAGCCGCGATGTTCCTCGGCACCGAGACGCTGCGGGCGCTCGTGCTGTCGATTCAGGTGTTCTCTCAGTTCAGCCAGGTGCGGCTGAAGGAATTCAGCGTCGAGAATCTCTGGAAGCACAGTTGGACAACCGGCGTGCTGGCGAAGCGGCTGTGTGAGTTCGAGGAAGCCGACCGCACGGTCACGGACGAAGCGTTCATCGCCGGGCTGCTGCACGACATGGGCAAGCTGGTGCTCGCCTCCAATCTGCCGGCGGAGCTTGAAGAGAACATTCGTCAGGGCCGCCAGAAGAAGCTGACGCTCTGGGAGCAGGAATACGTGACGTTCAACGCCTCTCACGCCGAGCTCGGCGGTTACTTGCTCAGCACATGGGGACTTTCCACCGGCGTGGTGGAGGCGGTGGCGTTTCATCACCGTCCGACCCTGGCCAAGCGCCAGAACTTCTCCGCGCTCACGGCGGTGCATGTCGCGAACACGATTGCCAAGAAAGGTCCGAGCGAATGCGGGCTCAATCCGCAGCCGGTAAGCATGGAGTATCTGCGCTCGTTGGATCTTGGAGAGCGGGTGGAAGGCTGGAAGCAGTTCTTCAACGACGCGCTCGACCAGCGCAGTTGAGCCTGGAAACAGCAGTTCAACCACGGATAAACATGGATAAGGAGGGAGGAAGACACGAATTCCACAAAGGCTCACGAATTGGGATTTCAGCCTTCGTGCTGATTCGTGAAATTCGTGTCTCATTCCCAATCCGTGTTTATCCGTGTCCATCCGCGGTTGAACACCTTCGTCCTCAGTCCCACCCGCCGGATTTAGGTTGAACTACGGCTTCGCCTGGGCGCGACGGATCAAATTTCCCATCGCAGCGAAAACTTCTTCCGTCCCCAGGCTCTCGATTCCCTTTTCGTGGCTGAGAATCTCCATGCCAGGATTTTGCGGCGCCCAGACTTCCCGAACCGTTTCAGCCCACAGCACCAACCCCGGAACTCCCAGCGCTCCGGCGAGATGCGTGATGCCGGAATCGTGTCCGACAAACGCCGCGCAGCTCGCGAGACGAAGGCCCAGTTCCGTCAGCGGAAGATTCCGCGCCACCTCGACGCGCTGAGGCGGCAGGCGCGACGCGAGCCGCTCCAGTCGTCCGCCTTCCGCTGCTCCGCCCACGAGCAGCAATTGCAGGCCGCTGGCCGCGACGAGCCGTTCCAGCAGCTCAGCCCATTTGTGTTCCGGCCAGTTCTTGCGCTCGCTGCCGCTGCCGGGATGCAACGCCAGGCTGGAGGCGATGGGCGACGGGCGATGGGCGAGCGTCAGTCGGGGCACCGGATCGGCATCGAAGACGGCAAGGCGTTCCAGCGGCTTGAGGAAAACCTCGCTCGCATGCAGTCCGGCGCGGTCGTCCGGCCGATGCGGTCCCACGATGAACTGCGCCTTGGAACAGCGCGCGACGTTCGTCTGAAACAGCTCATCCGGATCGTAGAGGTACGAAATGATGATGGCGAAGCTGGCGAAGTAATCCTGAAGTTCCGGCGTGAGCGTTCCGTTGCGCGCGAAGAATCCGGCGAGCGCACGGGCTTCGATGGGACGGACGTCTTCGGCCAATCCGCCGGCGACGGCGAGCTGCGCGATGTTCGCGTAGCCGAGCACATGCAGGCTGGCCTGCGGGAGGTGCGAACGCAGCGCGGCGAAGACAGGCAGCGTGAGGATGAAATCTCCGATGGCCCCGCCGCGAATGACCAGAATCTTGCCCGCCATTCTATTTCCTCCGGTGAAGCGGCTGGCATTGGCTTAACCAGACGGAGGCATTCCTATCCGCGTGAATCCTTGTCCATCCGTGGTTGAAGCAGCATCGGCGAAGTCGAATGAGGCCCATCCTGCCGCTGCTCTTGAAGGCCGGAGTTCGCGGATCGCGGCTGTGTGCAAAGCACCAGCCGCAGCGGGTTGAAGGACACCGAGACTTCAGGCGTGTTTCAGCCGGTAAACCTGGCGAAGCCGCTGCGGCCGGTCTCCGACACAGCCGCCGTCCGGGGCATTGCCCAGATGCGTCCGGTCGAACGAACGCAGCTACTTGTCGTTGGCGTAGCTGAGGACTTTGCCCGTGTCGTCGATCACCATTTCGCGCCGACCCCAGGGAACGTAGCGCATGTTGCCCTTGGCCTTGGGATGTTCGACGCGCAGCGCGGTGACGTGCCATTGATTGTTGCGGCGCTGGAGCTTGAACTCCGCGCGGTCGGCCCAGTCCTCGAACTGCATCACCGCCTTCTCTGCCGAGCGGATGATTTGCTTCTCCTTGTCGGAATAGACCGTGGGTGCGGCTTCCTTCTCGGTGCATCCCGACGCCAGCAGCGCCAGCAGGCAGGTCAATGATAGTGCAGTTTTCATGGCAGTCCCGACTCCATGATAACGGCACGCGCATGACTTACTTGAACGCCGTGAGTCCCAGCGCCATGACGAACAGCCCGAACGCCACGCGCAATCCGCTGAGCATCCGCGTCCGCTGTTCGCTGGCGGTGTTCCAGTCGATCCAGTCCCGGAGACGCCACGGGGAAATCGTGAACCACATGCCCGCCAGCACCCAGGCGTAGGCCCATGTCACGAGCACCAGCCGCCCGTCCGACTCGACCAGCCGGGCGCTGTCCGTGACGAGTTTGGCGAGCAGCAGCAGGAGAACCGCAAGCCCGCGCACGGCGAGAAAGTCCCGGACGAAGATGGCCGCTCCAATGCCGACCGCCGCGAAGAAGACGTAGAGGAACCGCTTCATGTGCGCGAAGTCCGAAACCGTTTCGAGGCTCAGATAATAAACGAACCACGCCGTCGCCGCGAGCATGAGCACGCAGCCGATGGGCGTGCAGCGCGGGAACTTTCGCGCGGCGGCGGCGAAGGCGGCGGGCCTGAGCACGCCATAGAGGTTGAGCGCGGCGAAGAGCATTCCGAGAGCGACGGAGAGCGTGGAGAGTTTCAGCGGGAGCATGGGTTGGAAAGTCTCTGAATTAATCGAGGTTCAAAATCGCCGGGTCGCCGTAAAGGGTGAACGATCCCGCCCGCGTGATCTTCACGTCCATCAACTGGCCGCGGTGCCGGCTGGAGCCGTCGAACACCACAATCTTGTTGCAGCGCGTCCGGCCCATCATCCGCGCCGCGTTCCGCTTGCTCGGGCCTTCGACGAGGATCTGCGTCGTCTGGCCGACGAGCGCCTCGTAGCGGCGCGCGGCCTGTTCGTTGAGCTGCGTGAGCAGGCGCTCGTTGCGCTGCTCCTTCACCTCGGTGGGAAGCTGGTCCGGCATCGTGGCGGCGGGCGTGTCCTTGCGCGGGCTGTATTTGAAGATGAACGCGTTGTCAAAGTCCGCCTCGCGCGCGAGCGACAGCGTCTGCTCGAAATCTTCCTCCGTCTCGCCCGGGAACCCGACAATGATGTCCGTTGTCACGCCCATCTCCGGCTTCACGCGGCGCAGCTTCCCGATGATGCCCATGAACCGTTCGCGCGTGTAGCCGCGGTGCATCAGTTTCAACAGCCGGTCGCTGCCGCTTTGCACCGGGATGTGCGCGCTTTCCACGAGCTTGGGCAGGCGCGCGTAGGCTTCGACCAGGTCATCGCCGTAACCTTTCGGATGCGGCGAGGTGAAGCGAATCCGTTCCAGCCCCTCGATCTCGTGGACCGCTTCGATCAGTTGCACGAACGCGCTGATGCCGTCTCTGGCGGGCACGTCGCGTTTGCCGAAGCTCGTGACAATCTGGCCGAGCAGCGTGATCTCGCGGACGCCGCGCGCGACGAGTTCGCGGCATTCGCTGGCGACATCGGGAATCGTCCGGCTGCGTTCTTCGCCGCGCGTGTAGGGCACGATGCAGAAGGTGCAGTATTGGTTGCAGCCTTGCATGATGCTGACGAACGCCGTCACGCCCTGCTCGCTGGCGCCGGTAAGAATGTGCTCGCGAATCTTCGCCTCGCTCTTCGCCTCCTCGGCGACATCGACGATCTTCTCACGACGGCCGGCGAAGAGGTCGTCCAGATAGTCGGCGGCGCGATGAAACTTCTGCGTGCCGATGACGAGGTCCACGTCCGGCAGACGGTCGATGAGTTCCTGGCCCCGGCTTTGCGCCATGCAGCCCATGAAGCCGAGGATCTGGTCCGGCCGCTTCTTCTTTGCCTGGCCGACGAGCGTGGTCATCTTGCCGATGGCCTTGCGTTCGGCCATGTCGCGCACGCTGCAAGTATTGAGCAGCACGACATCGGCGGTCTCCTCGGAGGGTGCGAGGGAATAGCCCTTGGCGACGAGCTGGGCGGCGACAGCTTCACTGTCGCGCTCATTCATCTGGCAACCGTAAGTCTTGATGTAAACGCTCGGCATGGTCCAAGAGTGGCGCAGAAGCTACGACAGCACTCAGGGCTTGAAAAGGCGGAAGATGGCGTCTCGGCCTCAAATTGGCTGGTGCGCTGAAAATTGAATATTGATACGAATATTCCCGTGCGGTTACGTCTGACTCCCATGCCATTCACCGTGAGCAACGCGCTTTCGTCGTCAACAACAGCCGGGCCGGGCTTCTCCGGCTGCGTCCGGCGTTTGAGGTTGTGGCTTGGCGTGCTCGCATTGCTCCCGGCTTTCAACGCGACGTTGCACGCGCAATTGCCCGGCGCGCGCATCACGCAAATCTTTCCGACGGGCGGCAAGGCGGGCAGTTCGTTTGAAGTCACGGCCAGCGGATCGAACCTCGACGAGCCGGCGCGAATTCATTTCTCTCGCTCGGGTCTCAGCGCGGTTCCCAAGGGTGACGGCGGGCAGTTCACCGTCACCATTGCCCCGAATGTTCCGCCCGGACTTTACGAGGCGCGGTTCGTCGGGCGCTTCGGCATGTCGAATCCTCGCACGTTCGCAGTGGGTTATTTGCCGGAAAGCATCGCGCCCACGACGAACACTTCCGCCGCCAGCGCGTTCGAGATCAAGCTGGACACCACGCTCCACGGTCGCATCCAGCCGACGG
>Ga0163153_10001654_pt1 | contig 34904 bp, 29 predicted proteins | sample OliLakLV19MP6IB1_FD_148629 | JGI IMG/M metagenome (GOLD analysis project Ga0163153, IMG submission 148629) | Freshwater microbial mat bacterial communities from Lake Vanda, McMurdo Dry Valleys, Antarctica - Oligotrophic Lake LV.19.MP6.IB-1 | ecosystem: Environmental > Aquatic > Freshwater >... | reverse complement strand
GCATTAATAAACTAAAAAAGGATGGTAAATATAAACTTCAAAATTTTGTATAATTGTAATTATTTTTGATTTTTGTTGGAAGGAAGGTTGAAAATAATTTTAGAGATACAAAGCTGTTAATTTCTCTTCCAAAATTATTTTTTCTTTAATTAAATTAAAAAAATCATGAAAAAGTCTTATTGTTTTTCTTTAGTAAGGAACTGGTTCATAGCAGTCTTATTAATGCTACTCTCTTTTAGTTTTATGCCAAAACAAATTAATGCCGATATTGTAGGTACCGATTCACAGAATCCCATCATCGAAGTTTATCAAGATATTACATGGACAGTACTCTCGTCACAAACGTTAACATTGTCGGGTTTTACTGTAGCAGGCGCTACTTCTGTTACCTGGAATTCGGACAATGTAATGTTTTATGCCATTGTAAGAACGACAGGTCCTGCGGATCGCAGATTAGTTACGGTTGTCCCCTCAACAGGAGTTTGTACGGATATTGGAAGTCTTGGTGATGGTTTTTCTTCGCTCACTTACTCCTCCACAACCGGAATTCTTTATGGTATGACCGGATCGGGTGCCACCAATCCTGAAAGACTTTACAATATAAACATTGCAACAGGTATCCCTACATTTCTCGCCGGACCATTTTCTTTGGGTTTAGATGGCGAGGTTATAGCTTATAATTATGATGATGGTTTTATCTACCACTGGTCAGGTAATGCCACTGCCAATATGGAAAAAATTAATACTACCACCTTTGCAGCCACACCGGTCGTACAATCAGGATTTACTCACGGTGAAATCTTTGGCGCTGTTTATCAAGGATCCGGAAACTTTCTTGCCACAGATATTACAAATCGGGCTCTAATAATTACTTCAGCCGGCGTGGTGTCAGTTCAACAGACCAATTTAGTCTTTGAACCAAGGGGGTTAGGATATGTAGATGCGTTGCTCCCTGTTGAATTATCATCATTCACATCAACTTTAAATAGAAGAGATGTAACTCTTAACTGGACAACTGCGACTGAAACAAACAATGCAGGATTTGATATTGAAAGATCATCAGTCAACGAATCATGGTCAAGAGTTGGTAATGTAGTGGGAATCGGAACAACTACAACTTCACACAGCTATTCTTACACAGACAGAAACATTGCCACAGGAAATTATAGCTACAGATTGAAACAAATAGACTTCAATGGTAACTTCGAATATTTCAATTTAAGCAGTGAAGTTAATGTTGGAATTCCTACAAGATTTGATCTGTCTCAAAATTATCCGAATCCGTTCAACCCCTCGACCAGCATAAACTTTGATTTGCCGGTAGATGGTAAAGTAAATATTAAGTTGTTTGATATGTCGGGTAAAGAAGTTGCTGTGCTTGTAAATGAAGTGAAGACTGCAGGTTATTATTCCTTTAATTTCAATGCATCAAACTTATCAAGTGGAGTTTATTTCTATAGTATATCAGCAAACAACTTCACAGCTACAAAGAAGATGATCCTACTGAAATAGATTTATTTTCCGGATCGATAAAATTAAAAAAACCTTACAGTTAAAATTCAACTGTAAGGTTTTTTATTAAGATTATTAAGAAAGGTTCAATGATATTTACCTGCTTCTGACCTTATCAAAAAATGATATAAGCTTTGCTTCATCAAGTTCGCCGTTACTTCTGACACCGCTGCAAAGATCTACTGCAAAAGGTTCTACGGTATCAATGGCTTCAGCAACATTTTCCGCATTGAGACCTCCCGCCAGATATACAGGAATGCTAATACTTTCACGAATAGCTTTGCTCAGTTTCCAGTCGTGAACTCTTCCGGTACCGCCAAGCTCTTTGAGCTTGAGACCGGGATTACCCGAATCAAGCAGCAGAGCGTCGGCATAATCCGAAACCCTTACAGCATAATCCACAGATGCTTCATTGATTACGTGTACCACTTGCACCAGTGAAACTCCGGGCATTGCATCCTTCATCTTAGCATATTCCTGAATGTTAAGTTCGTCAACAAGCTGAATGGTATTCACTCCAAATTTTTTCTGCTGAACTATTACAGGCGCGGAAGTAACTTCACTTGTCAATAAAAATGAAGCGACTCCGGGAGGAATGATCTTAATGATCTCAGTGATAAGCTCGTCTGAGATAACACCGGGACCGCTCGGCATTTTTGAAACAAGTCCAAGCGCGGAAGCGCCGTATTTAATTGCAAGATTTGCTTCGTCAATACTGCTTATGCAGCAGACCTTCACTCGTGTGATAAAGTTATTCAAATTTTCCAGTAAACGATAATAAAAAGAATAAAGCTGTAGACATTAGCTACTATGAACAGACCAACAATTGCTGATATAGCTTTAACAGCAGCGGCTCTTGAAGAAATACCGTAAGCTTCTTTGAATGCTAAAAACAGATAAACGAGTGCTGTTAACTGCGCGATTATCGTGGCAATGAAGTCATCGACTTCAATGATCTTGCTGATATCAATATTATACTCGGTGATATAATATACCGTGTAATCGAAGATATTGAGAAATACAGTATAGAATAAAAGGATAAACGAAAAAAAGTAAGTTGAGAAGACAAGATGTTCGTAATACAGAAATTTGCTGCCGTAAAATAAAAGCATAAGGCAAAACGCGAACATCGGTATCATTAAAAATATAAGTAGTTTTGATTCGACATATATCTCATTATAGAATTGCGTTTCAAATTCAGGCATCGATATATTTTGTTCCTGAAGTTTGTGATCAACCATTGATGTTGCAATGCTGCCGTAAAGAAAATTGTCCAGATGATCCTTAAGCGGATTGGTTACAGTATCAAAACCGATATAATTCAGGATCAGAAAATAAATTATGTTTAATACAAAAAAGATCTGAATGGGCTTCGCATACTTTACTCTTCTTCCGTGATTATACTCGTAAGGCAGGAAACCGGGTCTGGCAACCAGATAATAAACGCTCTTAAACAGCTTTGAATCAAAATGAGCAAGGACATCAACAGTCTGGGAAAGAAATTTCTTTATGGTAAAATCTTCTCTCGAAAGTTTTTTTTCTCCACAAACGTGACAGTATGTACCAACAAGGGGAGTGTGACAGGTCTGGCAGAGCTCTCTTTCTTCTTTCGTATTGTCGGTCATAAAATTTGACAAATATAGCAAACTATATATTTCTTTACTATTAAGATAATGGCATAAAAAATATACTATGTGACAGTGCTGTCCAAAATGTTTTTCAAAAATTTAAATAATTTAAATTTTAATATGTTTAGTAATATTTTTGCACCAATATCAAATTTTTAAAATCAACCTTTAAATAACCTTCAATATATACTTATGCTGTCAAAATAAATTTATGTTAATTCTGTTTTTAAAATTAGTGATAATATTTTTAATTCGTGATCATTCGAGAAATTCGTGGCAAGTTTTTTCCTAATTGTGGACGGATGTTACTCTATGAAGACATCTTCAGTATGATTGAACAAGAAAGCATGCTTCCATTTCAGTAAGAGATGGTGTCTCACATCGGAGCCACTAATTTTTTTAGAATTGAAGAAAAACAACTTTCTACGAATCGTGGAAATGATTTGATTTCATAATATTCTTTAAGCATTTTACAATCCTTATCAAAAATTCTGAATGCAGCTACTTCCTGATTCCAAAAAAATCAGCTTGTTAAAAGGTATTACGTGGAGAATTATCGGGACAATGGATACGATATTTCTATCCTGGCTTTTCACCTCGGATATATCAAAAGCATTAAAGATAGGCGGCATAGAATTTTTTACAAAGATCATTCTTTACTATTTTCACGAACGCATCTGGAACGGTTCCAACATCATGCGTACTGTATCCACTACTCCGGACGGAAAGCAGAGATATGAAGACATGCATAAGAGAAGCTTCATAAAAGGAGTAAGCTGGCGAATATTCGGTACGCTCGATACAATTACGATCGCATACTTTGTCACCGGAGATTACACAAAAGCTTTCGAGATCGGTTTTACGGAAGTATTTACAAAAATGATCCTCTATTACTTTCATGAAAGGATCTGGTTGAGGGCTATTAGGAAAAAATCAAATAAAAATTATGCCTTATCATATATTAAAAAGAAAAACCGTTATCAATAAAAAGCTTGAAGAGGTTTTTGACTTTTTCAGCAAAGCAGATAATCTGAACCGGCTCACCCCGCCACAGCTTGGATTTAAGATCACTTCCGAACTTCCTGTTGAAATGAAAAAGGGAGCGTTGATCGATTACAAGATCAAGCTTAATGGAATTACATTTAAATGGCGAACCGAAATTACAAAGTGGGAGCCGCCGTATTTATTTGAAGACATTCAGCTTAAAGGTCCTTACAAAGAATGGATACATGAACACAGGTTCGAAGCTGATGGAAACAGTACCATAATGACCGATACGGTTAAGTATATTTCTCCCGGAGGGTTTCTTGAATTCATTCCACATAATCTTTTTGTAAAAAGGAAAGTTGAAAGCATATTTGATTACAGGGAAAAAATACTAAGTGAAGTATTTAAGTAAAAAATATTTAAGATGGAAGTAATTAACATAAAAAAAAGAAATTAGAATTGTTTACGGATCATTTCAATCCGAGGATCGCTGCCGAGCTTAACGGGCAGCAGGTGCGGCTTGTAAAATTTAAGGGCGACTTTATATGGCATTCACATGAAAAAGAAGATGAATTATTTATTGTAGTTAAAGGAAAGTTTACAATGGACTTTCGTGACAGATCAGTTGAAGTTGCCGAAGGGGAGATGATCGTTGTGCCTAAGCGAACCGAGCATCGTCCAAGGGCTGATGAGGAAGTACATATCATGCTGTTTGAACCTGCGTCAACTGTTAATACCGGTGAAACAAAAAATGAACTTACCAGGAATAGCCTGGAGCAAATATAAATATTTTGCTTCTTACTTCTGCCATTGCCATTCTGTACAGTAAAACTTTATGCTCAGTTAATTAATGATTTTGAACAGGCTCTCCGGCAATAATGGCATGATACTCGGCCTCCATCGTCCGTAGATTCTGAAGATATTTATTTTCAAATCTACGATAGTTTTGGAAATAAAATTGGAGTTAATCTAAAAGTTAATGACGATGCAAATAATCTTAATCAACAAAGATTTCCAAAAATATCTTCTGATTCTTCGGGCAGGTTTTTAATTGGATGGAGTGATAATAGAGATTTTTTTAATGCAACTCAATTTTATGCGCAATCCTTTTCCTAAAGTGGAGTAAAAGTTAATTCGAATTTTAAGATTTATAGTTCTTCAAATGATATTGGAGGTTTACAAATTTCCAAAAAACCTGATGGGAGATATGTTGCTGCTTGGAGTGAAAATGTTGGCGGAATATCAAAACCATATTTTCAAAGATATTACGAGAATGATGTTAAGATTGGAAATAAGTATTTAATTTCTTCTGAAGCTCCATCTTCAGGAAAATCAATAAGTGATATTATTAATTACAAAGATAAAGTTATCTGCGTTTGGAATGATGAAAGAAACGGACCATTCGATGTTTATGGCAATCTTCGTTCATTCTCAAACCCTGACACGACAGTTAATATTACGATTACTAATTCAATTATTCCTGAAAATCTTATGTTAGATCAAAATTACCCTAATCCATTCAACCCTGTTACAAGAATCAGCTACTCAATTCCTCAGGAAGGACTTGTGACTCTAAAGGTTTATGATTTATTGGGTAAAGAAGTTGCGACATTAATAAATGAAATCATACAGCCTGGAAACCATTTTATTGATTTTAATGCTGCTAATATTTCAAGCGGTGTTTATTTCTATAGGATACAATCCGGAGAATTTAGAGATGTTAAAAGAATGGTTGTAATAAAGTAAATTTAGTCCCAGCTGTTTCTCTACCAATTTCCGCCGATCCGCTGCGTCCCCGCATTAGAGGTCTTCGTAAAGTTAACCTGAGAAGAGCGGGAGACACAGCGGAGACGAGAGAAAAATTGTCTCACACTTTTAAAAGAAGTGAGACAATTTTTTTATATTCAAAACTTTTTCTCTATACCAAAACATAAAATAAGGAACAACCTCGGGAAGATATAATTATTATTCAGTCTTACTTTGACTTTACTTTTATTGACTTCAAATGACTTCAAATGATTTCCCAATTCATTAAATGTTTTTAGAATTTAAATTTGATATTAAAAATGGTTATTTTGCATAAATCAAAAACAATTAGTGAAAATTTTATTTCCCCTTGTAACAACGCTTGTTTTATTTACACTTGTTAATATTTCTATTTCACAGACAAAGCTGAGACCCGGTTTTGATCCTGTTGAATACAAGGCATTACTTGAAATAACTGCGAGGCAGATCGATACGCCTTGGATAAACGTTTCACTTCCTGCACCGGAAGATTACAGAATGGTTTACAGATCGGATTCAGCAGGACTTGATAACAGATGGGATCTATGGCTAAGAGATGACAGTGTTGGTGTGATCAGTATACGCGGAACAACCATTCAGGCAAATTCGTGGGCTGAAGATTTTTATGCTGAGATGGTTCCTGCTAACGGTTCAATAATAATTGACAGCAATTTTGTTTTCATTTATAAGCTCGCTGAATATCCCGGCGCTGCAGTTCATGCCGGCTGGCTGACAGGTCTTGCATATCTATCCGGCGACATTGTTGAAAAGATCAATCAATACTACGCAAGCGGTGTAAAGGATTATATTATAGTTGGTCACAGTCAGGGAGGTGCTCTTGCATATCTTGTTACATCATATCTTCGTTATCTGGACAGTCAGAGAATTCCGGGTGATGTCATGTTCAAAACATACTGCAGCGCGCCGCCGAAGCCGGGAAATTTATCTTACGCCTATGACTTTGATTATCTGACAAGAGGGGGTTGGGCGCTCAGAGTTTATAATACGGAAGACTGGGTTCCGCAAATGCCGATCTCAGTTCAGACATTAAATGATTTTGCAAAGGTAAATCCATTCTCAGATGAGGACTCACTTATTTCAAAAATGAATCTGCTTGATAAGCTGATCTTTGAATATATTTTAGGGAGAGTGAGAAATAATCTTAATGATGCGAGGGATGTATTAAAAGAATATGCAGGTAAAATGGTGTATGAGCGGATGATTAAAAAATATCTTCCTAATTTTCCGCGTCCACAAACGACGGATGATTTTTATTATTATCCGTGCGGAGTACCGGTAGTGCTTATGAAACAGCCGGGCTACTCTGAAATAATAGCTACCGAAACAAAGGTACCGGCATTATTTAAAAACCATCTGATGGTTCCTTATTATTTTCTTTTGAATAAAATCTATTTCAATAAATAATATTAAATAATTATTTATAAAACTTTTCAAAAATACTTTATATGAATGAAGACAAGAACAAGCAGCTTTTCCTTTCACTGATCTACACATTTCAAATGCAGACAATGATGCAGCTCGGAAAGCTGCCAAACCCGGTCACGAACAAAACAGAAATTGAGATCGAAGGAGCACAGGTTTCTATTGATATGCTTGACATGCTTAAAGAAAAAACCATGAATAATCTTGCTGATGATGAGAAGAGATTTCTGGAGCAGACCGTTGCCGATCTGAAACTTAACTTTGTGGATGAAAGCAGCAAGCCGAAGAAAGAATCACCTGAAAAGAGCGGCATTGAGGAAGATCAGCACAACCAGGATAATCCAATACCACCGCAGGAATAGCCAATGGAAAAGGATAAGCTTGTCTTCGGAATTTTCGGGAACACATCAAAGAAAGAAGTAAAAAAATTACTTGATGACATAGTAGGTTATCTTAAAAAGAGCGGTATTGATTTTCTGATAGATGAAGATCTTGTAAAAGAAACTTCTCCTCACCTGAAGAAGAATTCCGCCTCTCCGAAAGTAATGTTCAGCAAAGCCGATTATATTTTTTCACTTGGGGGAGACGGTACATTTCTTAATACGGCAAAACTGACCGGCAGGAATAACATACCTATACTCGGGATCAATCTCGGACGTCTGGGTTTTTTTTCAGAAGTAGGTCCGGATGAAATTAAAAATTTTATTCCCAAGCTTGTTAAAGGAAAATTCAGAACTACCGAGCAGGTAATAATAAGATCGGTATCGGATAAAGGAAAAATATTGTTTGCAATGAACGACATTGTTATCGACAAGAGTGATTCAGTAAGAATGCTTGAGATAGAAACATTTTATAATAATGAAAAGGTAGTCCGGATAATTTCAGATGGTATCATAATCTCAACACCGGCTGGCTCGACCGGGTATTCACTTTCCTGTAACGGACCAATAGTAAATCCGGAAAGCAAGGTTTTCATTGTAACTCCCATTTCACCGCATACATTAAATGTCCGTCCTATAATTGTTCCTGATGATGGTGAGATTAAGATCAGGATCCTTTCACAGGGGAAAGTAAGAATTTCATCTGACGGACAAACGGTGATCAACATTAATTCACCGACAGAAGTAATACTCACCAAAGCGGATTTTACGATCAAGATCATAAAGAAATTGAATTATACTTATTTCAATACACTGAAGAAAAAACTTTTCTGGGGAGAGGACAGAAGAGCGGTTATAAAGAAATGATCAATTATCACTTATCAATTATCAATTATCAATTATCAATTAAATTATGGCAGTAAATTTTAATAAGCTAACGATCAAATCACAGGAAGCGCTACAGAAGGGGCAGGAGATAGCATCGAACTATTCCAACTCACAAATCGAACCCGAGCATATATTCGCCGCGCTGATCCAGGATCCTGAAGGCATAGTGAGTTCTACTTTGCAAAAGCTTGGTGCGAACAAGGATTTCCTGTTAACAAAAGTGGGTGAGATGCTTGATAAGCTTCCGAAGGTTACCGGTTCAAGCTCGCAGCTCTCACTTTCGCGTGACGCTAACGATGCGCTTGAGAATGCTTTTAAGGAAGCTGCATCATTAAAAGACGATTATGTTTCGACCGAACATTTATTGCTCGGACTTTCGGATATAAAAAAATCTTTGATCACCGGGCTGTTAAAAGATCAGGGTGTTACAAAAAATAATATTCTTAAGGCGCTGAAGGAAGTCCGCGGATCTAATAAGGTGACCGGTCAGAATCCTGAAGATACTTACCAGTCATTATTGAAGTATGGAAAAAATCTGAATGATCTTGCGATGAAGGGAAAGCTTGATCCTGTCATTGGCAGGGAAGATGAGATAAGACGGGTACTTCAGGTGCTATCGCGGAGAACAAAAAATAACCCTGTATTAATTGGTGAGCCGGGAGTCGGTAAGACCGCGATCGCAGAAGGTCTTGCACACAGGATTGTTCAGGGAGATGTCCCTGAAAGTTTGAAATCAAAACAGATAGTCGCGCTTGATATGGGTTCGCTTGTTGCAGGCGCTCAGTTCAGAGGACAGTTTGAAGAGAGATTGAAATCGGTTTTAAAAGAAGTGGAAGAATCCAACGGTGAAATAATTTTATTCATTGATGAGCTTCACACTGTAGTGGGAGCGGGCGCGGCACAGGGATCTGTTGATGCATCTAACATGCTAAAGCCGGCTCTTGCAAGGGGTGATCTGCGAACGATCGGAGCGACTACACTCGATGAATACAGAAAGTATATAGAAAAGGATCCCGCGCTTGAGAGAAGGTTTCAGCCGGTATTTGTGGCTGAACCGGATGTAGATGATACCATAAGTATCTTGAGAGGTCTTAAGGAAAAGTATGAAGTTCATCACGGAGTAAGAATTACTGACGGAGCAATTGTAGCCGCAGCGCAGCTTTCGGACAGGTACATAGCCGACAGATTCCTTCCTGATAAAGCGATTGACCTTATAGATGAAGCCGCTTCAAAGCTGAGAATTGAAATTGATTCAATGCCTGAAGAGCTGGATAATCTTGACAGAAAGATAAAGCAGATCGAGATCGAGAGAGAAGCGCTGAAGAGAGAGATTTAGTTTAGTTGCAAGTTACAAGTTACAAGTTACAAGTTGAAAGAAGTTTGTTAACAGGAATACAATGTTAGAGAGCAAATTTGATTCCCCAAATGCACCCACTTTAACATTCACTTCAGATAAAAAACAGTTGTCATGAAATTTCTTATCGCCATACCGGTACTGTTTCTTTTCAGCGGCATTTGCTATCCGCAGATCAGCAGTCTTCAGGAGCAGAGAACTGAATCCAGCAGTAAAGTCATAATAGCAAGGAAATTCATTGAATATGCAAACAGCATTTACGGAAAAAATACAATCAGTTTCAATGAAGAGAGTATTACCGGAGTAAATGAAAATTTTACATTCTATGCTTTCACAACGATAGGAGGTGCAAAGGGATGTCTGGAGATATACGGCAATCGGGCATCGGGCGTGCTTTGGTTTGCTATGCCCGAGCTTGCATATATTAAGAAGAAAAAATATACAATTACAAAATGGTTTTCCTTTGAATATATATTCGGTACTGAGGGGAAAATTTTCACCTACATACCTGTGAAGGAAATTGTTTCCTCCCCGTTTCCAAAATTAAGCAGTGAACTTGAGAAGCAAAGAAATTACATAAAGATAGAAAATTCACGAAGATGGTTTCGTACCGGATACAGCACCTTGTCCAAAGTTTATAATGAAATTTACAAGCTGTGCGGAAGCAGATATGATCTTGTCCACTGGTCAAATATAGCAGAGGATGAAAAATCAATGACCGGGCTTCATAATAATTTTCAGGATGAAATTTTATTTGGAAATGCTTTCAATGAATTCTATGAATCAGCACCTGATGAATATACTTATTTTCAGGAAAGAGTTACAAAGGGCTGGGGAAGTGCCATGCTGCGTGGATTTGTCACAAAGAGCGGTGATTCACCGGAAGGGGATTTCTCAATGAATCATACTTATGATTATTGCAACGATCCGGAGAAAAGGAAAGATGTTGAACTGCCTTTGCTTGTTTATCCTTATAAACCAATGCATGGCGACAAATTTGAAAGGGCAAGTGACTGGTGCATACATGTCATTCCCGATTATGATCTGGGTTATCTTAAAACTTATGCGAACACAGACATAGAAGTTGAGATTGAAAGATTTGATCTGCGTCCATTTTACCGGACAGTAAGGGGAGATTATTGTCAGATATACGGAAGGTGGGTGATTGATACGGGGCATGAAAAAAAAGTTGCTGTGAAGGATGGAATTTCGGAGAATGAATGTAATGCAGAGATACATCCACCCGAACTTATTGTAACAACAAAATACAATACCCCTTTGTCATCGGAGTCCAGGGTTACAACGACCGGTGCATGGAAAGGAAATAAGCTTAAATTTTTTATATGGCCGCCGGCGAGACCATCGGAAAATTATTTTCTTAAGTCCAGTTTCAGTTTTAATCAGACGGATGTACGGGATGCGTCAATTGATATAATTCCTGTACCGGAAAATAATCCCAATCATTATGAATGCATTGTTAACAGTTCGCATAAAAGTTTAATTCAGAATATTAATGAAGAAGGATTTACATATCTTCACGACACGTTCTTCATCAGAGGGGTAATTAATACTGTCTGGCAGGAAAGAACGGATTCAACTGCAAAAAATGCCGTATCAAAGATGCCGGTTGTTGAAGTTACCGGAAGAATTGAGAATTATGAAAACGGAATGAACAATTATGTTTATTCATCAAGTGTTTCTAATGACACAATTATCAGGACAGTAGAGAGGATTGAGGAAGACGGAAGCTTTAAATTTTACACAAGCAGGAACAGCATTGTATATATGATACCATTTGTAAAAGCGCAGTCATTTGAAAATACGATCTATACATTTGAATCGGATAAGTTTATTAATGAAGACGGCAAACCTTTTACAAGTGTAGTGATCGTGGCTGAAGTTGATAAAGGATACGGGAATGTTTATCCGGAAGATTTTTCTTCTGTTAATAATTTTTTCAAACATCAGGATATAGATAAGATGGTGAAAGCGGATGCAGGATATGAAGACACGGTGATAAATAACCTTAACAAAAATTTCACTGATATATTTGTAAAATCCGGAGTGTATGATTACAAAGATTCAACAAGCGGAGCTCCAACCCTGAATGCCGGTTTTATAATCTATGAACTTCTTGATAAGGGCGGCGATCCTTTACAAAAGCTTTCCGGTTATTATTCAATAAATAATAATTCGGATTATGAGCAGACAGTTTTTTCAAATGTGGAAGACAACATAAATTTTCTGCTTAAGACCGGTGCTGATAATTATGAGAATTTTCTGAGCCTGGATGCAATGAAAGGTAAAGGCACTCCCGGTTGCTCTGCCCTTGTCAGTTTATATTTCGGAAGTGCTCAGACAGGTTACAGAATAATTGACACTCTTACGGCGGTAACCGATAGTGAGGGAAAAATAAAGCTTAAGGTTACCTCGTACCTTCCCGGCTCATATATATTTGAATATAAGATCATCAGTAATCCGGTTAGCAAATGGTTACTTCCTCAGCATATTTCTCAGAAAGCCAGACTCGAAATCAAGTCAACCGGATACAGGGGAGATCAAAACATACTGCCGTTCAGAGTAAATGTTTTGAAATGAGAAAGCAGTAATGATTTCGAAGTTGAGATCTCAGTGTAAAGGACGGCAATATTGTGAACAGGATAAAGCAAATGAAAAACATTAATCCCGATAAGGACAGGTTCATAGGAAAGAGTGATGAAGAGATCCGGAAAATGTTCAGAGAAGATTTCCCGGGAACAAATTTAAAAGATGAAAACATTGTGATCTCACGCAAGGATGGGAATGTAAATTTTAAGATCAATTTACCTGAAGAAAATGGAAATAATGGTGAAATTGAATTGAAGACCAGGGAAGAGTAAAAAAACTATGTATGTTAAAAAATTAACTTCCCGGGATATCTTCCGGGGAGTTTTTTTTATGTAAAAAACTTTCGAATCAAAAATCTACAATCAAACTTAATTCCTTGATATGGAAATTGTCAAAAGGTAATTTGTACTAAATAACACTTACCGTTCGGAAGATAAATTAAAAATTAATTTACATAACCATAGAATGAATAAATTATCAAAATTTCTATTTGTTGTTTATCTTGGAATTAATACAGTTTCATTTGCTCAGGATAAATCTGATACAACAAATTATGAGACCGATGAAATAATTATATCAGCAACCAGGACCGAACAAAAATTGATTGACATTCCCTTCTCAGTACAACGGGTTGATTATAATCAATGGAAGTCTTCAAGGAAAATGGGTTTGAATGATGTGCTGACAAACATACCGGGTCTGATACTTCAGCCGCGTTATGGAAATCATGATGTAAGAGTTTCTATTAGGGGCTTTGGCTCGCGGTCAAATACGGGTATTAGAGGAGTAAGAATTCTCCTTGATGGAATTCCCGAATCCGAACCCGACGGTCAGACAAGAATTGAAGCGCTTGATTTTACCGCCATCAGCAGGATCGAGATTTCGAAGGGAAACCTGAGTTCACTCTATACAAATGCGCCTGGAGGAGTTATTAATTTTTTTACTGACAGATATTTTCCTGTTTCATTTGTAATGACGGATAATGAGATCGGCGATTACGCTTTAAGAAAAAACGGTATCAAAGTAGGTGTAAATTCCGGCTCACAAAGATTCATGGCAACATACAGTTATCAGAATTATGAAGGATACAGAGAGCATAGTCAGGAATATCAATCAAGATTTAATTCAGTTTATGAAACCGACCTTACCGGTGATTCAAAGCTTCTCATTAACGGATATTTTGTTAAAGGTCTGATAAAGCTGCCGGGATCACTTACACTTGATCAATACAACACCGATGACCTTGCTGCAAATCAGAGAGATGTAAACAGGGATACCAAGCGGCTTTCGGATAAAGGGAGAATCGGCATTACATACAATACTTACATTGGTAAATCAAAAAAAAACTTTATTGAATTTACAGGCTATGGCTCGATCAAAGAGTTTGATAGAACAGCCGCAACCTTCAGAGTGTTCACAAGGTATGGACTTGGAAGTTCATTCAGATATATTAATAAAACTGATATAGGCGACCGTGAGAATGAATTTTCAATCGGAGGTGATCTATTTTATCAGACAGGTCCTGTCAGTGAATTTAATAATATCGGTGGGACAAGAGGGGATGACCTTCTTTCATTAAATGATGAAACTATTTCTAATGTAGGGATTTATTTTCTGGATCAGATACCTGTGATAAAAGGCAAGCTGAGTTTTCTTGTAACAGGCAGATATGATAATGTTACGACAAATGCCAGCGACATGATCGCCGGTTTCAGGGATACCAGCAGATTGTTTAGTAATTTCACTCCCAAGTTTGCTCTTAATTATAAACTGAATTCAAGAATGTCCATTTACGGTTCATTCGGTTTTGGATTTGATGTTCCGGCGAACAATGAACTTGATAACTATCCTTTTTCTTCCGACGGCGGTTTGAAGTTAATTAATCCCGATCTGAATCCACAAAAAACCACTAACTATGAATTAGGTTATAAAGGTGAAATTCCGAACAGAGGCAGTAAGGCATTCAGAAATACATTTATGGAATTAACAATGTATGCTACAAAGATCGAAGACGGAATTATCCCGTTCACTGTGGATGGAAATGTATATTTCAGAAATGCAGCGGTAATTAACAGGAAGGGGATCGAATTCGGATTGAAGACAGAGGTGCTCAAAGGATTCAACTTCGCCGGAGCTTATACCTATTCCGATTTCAAGTATGATCAGTATTCGGCAAGAGATATATCGGCAACTGGTCAGATCACGGACGCAGATTACTCAGGTAACACAGAGCCGGCAAATCCTGATCAATATGTAACGGGCGAGCTTCAGTATACTTATGATCTGCGAGGTGATAAAAATATTTTTATTAAAACCAACGGGCTCTATGTCGGGCAAATGTTTGTAAATGATAAAAATGTGGATAGTCTTAAAACACAGAGCTATTACATACAGGGAGTTCAGATCGGAACAGATCTTACATTTGGTAAATTTCGTTTGCTTGCTTATGCCGGACTGAATAATATATTTGATAAAAAATATGTAGCATTTGTTCAGATAAACTCCGACCGTCAGGAATTTTATGAATCAGGTCCTCGGAGGAATTTTTTCAGCGGAGTGAATATTTCATATTTGTTTAACAGGTAATAATATCGGTCCCGGGAAAAATTTCCAATGAATTTAAAAGAATCTAATCTCTAAACTTATGAAAATATTATTTTTGGCAATTTGCTTGTTTGTTTCAGTAAATGCTTACACGCAGTACCCGAGCTTCCGATTGTATCCTTCGCAGAATAATCAGATAGAACCGTCGATAGTTGTCCATCCTGTGAATCCGAATATAATGTTCGCGAGCGCGTTTACTATCCGCTTATCATTCAAGAGCGAGGGAATTTATCTTACAACAAATGGCGGAATGAACTGGACAGGAACTGATACATGCAACGGGCAGCCGTTATCAAATCACGGAGGTGATCCCGGACCTATCATTGATAAAGATGGAAATTTGATAATCACTCATCAGGGAGGATTCATTCTCGGAATGTACTCTAATACATCTACTAACTTCGGTCAAACGTGGTCCAATAATTATCAGATCGCTGGTAATGATCAGGATAAAGGAAGTCCCGCAACGGATAATGTCGCATCAAGTCCTTTTTATGGAAGAACTTTCTTAGTGTGGACCAGATTTACAAATCCTTTTCCGATCGTATTATCTTATACTACCAACAGCGGTACAAACTGGACTGCTGTTTCACAGATCAATAATTCACTTCCGCAAAGACAATCAACCGGACCGTCTATGGTTATTGGAACTGACGGGACAAATTATGTCACTTGGGCATCTTCATTATTATCGTCACCTTTTAATGAAAAAAATATCGGCATAGCAGTGTCATCAAACGGTGGAGCCAACTGGACCGTTAATGAAAATGTTTACGCTTGTAACGGAGTAAAGTCATCATCGCTGTCGCCGTGGAATATCCGGGTAAATGGTTTTCCTGCAATGGATATTGATAAATCGGGCGGTTCAAGAAACGACTGGCTTTATATTGTTTCATCTGAAAAGAACCTTCTGCCTGCAGGCACTGACCCTGATATAGTTTTTCACAGATCCAGTGACAGAGGTAATTCGTGGTCGCAGGGCAAAAGAATTAATCAGGATCCGATTAATAACGGAAAGAACCAGGTATTCCCCGCGATTACCGTTGATGGGGGCGGCGGAATAAATGTAGTATATCTTGATAACAGAAACTCTCCTGACTCGGCGCAGATATATCTTTCTCGGTCAACTAACGGCGGTGACAACTGGACAGATTATATTGTAAGTGATCATAAATTCCTTCCCAAAAGTCTTTCCGGCGCAGGCGCAGGAAATCAGGGTGACAATATCGGTATCACTCATACTAATAATAAATTATTCCCGGTCTGGAATGATGACATTACCGGAGTGTATCAGGTGTGGACAGCTCCGATTGACCTTAACACAATCGGGATCATTCAGATCAGCAATGAGATTCCTGATGCATACTCATTAAGTCAGAATTTTCCAAATCCCTTTAATCCGGGTACAATAATAAAATTTGATATAACGCGTGTTGAAAGTGGTGAGACGCGGGATACAAAGCTTGTTGTTTATGATGTAACAGGGAAAGAAGTCACTACACTGGTAAATGAAAAATTATCGCCGGGAAGCTATCAGGCAAATTTTGACGGAAGAAATTATCCGAGCGGAATTTATTTGTATTCGCTTCAAACAGGTAATTATTCACAAACAAAACGAATGATCCTGATAAAATAATTACTAATTACTAATTACTAATTACTAATTACTAATTACTAATTACGAATTACTAATTACTAATTACTAATTACGAATTACGAATTACGAATTACTAATTACGAATTACTAATTACTAATTACTAATTACTAATTACTAATTACTTTCAACTCAGAGACTCAGAGACACAGAGAACTTGATTTTCAATTCGCTTTTCTTTGTGCTTCTGCGTCTCTGTGTTGAAAAGTATTTTGATAGTTTTGAGACAGGCATAACAACAATTAGTAATTAGTAATTGATAATTAGTAATTATCTGACGAGTGTCATCTCTTTTGTCCGGATCAAAATTCCATCAACCATCAAAGAATAAAAATATACGCCGCTTGAATAATTGCTTCCTTCAAATCTAACCGAATGTTTACCGGCAGTTTGTTTCTGATCTACTAAGACCGCGATCTCTTTACCCATTATATCGAATACTTTAATAGTTACAAAGTTTCCTGACACAGCTTCGCGTGAAGGTCTTAGTTCGTAATTGATAATTGTACCGGGATTAAAAGGGTTTGGATAATTTTGTTTTAATTCAAAATTACCGGGACTTGAATTTTCCGACACGATGTTATCAATGAAAACATACCACGACTTTATTTCAGTACCTGCACCTGTGAAGAGGTAATAAGGATTAAGCTCCTCATTACCAAAAGCAGGACCACAGTAATAATTAAAAGCAAAAGGTTGCCCTGTTCCGATTTGCTGCAGATCATTGTCGAATGTAAAAAATTTTCCTTCGGAAGGTTGGTCAGCACCATTGCTTACAAAAACATTTCCTAACTTATTTAAAGCAAACCTCGGGTTGATGCTTCCGTTGCTGACAAGATCAATGGATTCATTTATTGTGCTCCCATTGGCGGGATCAAGCCTGATGATCTTCTTACCGAAAGGAATGTAAACAGTGCTATCCTTACCGACTGCGATCTGTGTATAGGTCCCGACGGGATGCGAAACAGTGCGTGACCATAATTCTGTTATACCTGTTCCATTATCCTTGAGAGCGTACATAAGTCCGCCGTCACGGATGCAGTAAATAACTCCTGTTTCGGAAACAGTGAACGGGATTTCCTGATCGCCGTCGCCCGGCAGATCCCCGGATGAATATTTTACAACTCCGGTATTAATATCTATAGCAAGTATCTTCTTCGGAGTAGTGATCGAACCTTCCCAGGCATAAAGAGTATTGCCGTTAACACACATTGACTCCGCGCCGGTATTAGGGATTATTCTGCTGTTTGTCCAGACGGTATCTCCGTTTGTATGATTGATGCGCATTATCCTTTTTGTTCCCGAGCCGGGTACGATCAGATCGCCATTGGCTGCAAAAACCGCGGTCCATATTATTCCGCGCTCAACTGTAAATCTTGACTTCCAGATTACAGAGCCGTTTGTTTCATTTAATGCAAAGATAGAGTCGACACCATTCTGCTGGAAGTCTCTTACATAAATTTTATTGTTGTTGTATCCCATTATAATGTTGACTCCTGAATTTTGTCCGTATGTCCAGAGAGGATTTACACTATTGAATTGAAACGCGCACACCAGAGCTCTCAGGGGATTCAGAGAAGTGTATCTTGTTGTAACGAACTTGTTTCCGTAAGTGAATATCGGCATTCCCCAAATTGTAGCAGGAGCAATGAATGTTTTTTGAATTCCGAAGGAACTGCCATAGGATTCCGGGGCTGATCCTGTCCTGTTGCTGTTTCCTCCTACTGTTGTCCAGTTTGTATAATTCTGTGAGTAGATCTCAGATGAGGCGAACATTAGCAGTAGCATGTACAAATGAAAGATCACTTTCTTCATAATATCTCCTTTAAGGGTATAAATTTTTTTTTAAACTTAAAAAGTATTTTGAGCAATTGCCATTACAAAATAAAAAAGGCAGACTGAAATATCCAGCCCGCCTATGCAAGTAATGAGGTTATGTTTAAAAAATTATTTGATTAAATTCATTCTCTTTGTTTCTGTAAAGCCGCCGGTTGTAAGCTTATAAAAATAAATTCCGCTGGCAAGATTTGATCCGTCGAATTCTACACTGTAGCTTCCTGCATTTAAAAAACCGTCAACATAAGTCGCGACTTCATTACCGAGTACATCATAAAACTTCAGACTGACGTTTTCATTTTTCGGAATTGAAAAAGAAAAGTTGGTTGATGGATTGAATGGATTCGGATAATTTTGTGAAAGACTGTAGCTTGAAGCAATTGTATTCTGATTGATGATTCCTGTTGTACCTGTAACTGATGTTCTCAATGACTGTTGAATATTGCTGTTAATTGAGATGCTTGATCCTTGTTTATAAACAAAGATATTTATATCGCAATTAGCTGCATTGAGAACCTGAGGTGAAACCGGAAGGACATAATTAATATTTCTTACAACTTCCTGTCCTGTTGTCCAGGCGCCACTGTGAATTAACTCTCCGAGATCGCCATTGAGCATTTTCTTTACAACGTTATTGTGCACATAATTATTTACGTACCCGGGAGTACCACACTCAGCATAAAAATTCTGCGGATATATCAAATTGTTTTCCGTTAAAACATAATTTATATAAAAATCACCGGTCAGATCCGTTAAAGGTGTAACTTTTACTAATGCTGTAAGAGTTCTTGTCGCAGCATCATAACTTTTACTTGAAACTTCTATTGAAACTCCGGGCTGTATAAGCAATGACTGAAGCACAACTTCATTGTTCCAGCCGTTTCTGCCGAGGACACCTGTCTTTCTTCCGATGACACCCTGCGGATATCCTGTGTAAGCCATCAAGTTTATCATTCCAAGTGAGTATTCCTTCCAAGGATCTGAACCTGAACCATGATAAGCAAGCAACATTGTATTAGGATAGTTCGTCGTGACGGTATGAAGGATGTCATGACCGCACGGACAGAAGCCGCACCAAGTGCCTGTAGCGTACTCTACTACAGTATTGAATCCAGTTTGTGAAAAAGATTTTTGGGGATTGAAGATGATCGTTAAGATCAGAATAGAAAACAAGAATAGTAATTTTTTCATTAATAACTCCTTTATAATATTAGTCTAAAATTTTTTTTTCTATTGGGTTAAGCAACGTTAAAGTTTTTCATTTTAAATTTCAATGAAAAAACACAGTTATTTACAGAACTGAATAAAAAATCTTTTTGATATTGTTAAGAAACATAATCTTGTAATATGTTTTCAATACGTAAAATTAGCGTTCGCAGATTTAGTTAAACATTAATTAATTTGAATACCTAATTAATTTATAAAGTCCCACACGATAGTGAATCTTGAAATTGCATTCAGCAGTCCACCCCTGTTGTCAAGCGGGTAAACGTATGTATTGTATGATAATGAATTGAAAATATTGGCAACTGTAATGTTAATGTTAGCTCTGCCAATGCGTGCACCAAGGTAGATGTCAGCGGTAAAATTCGATTTAGTAATAGGATTTCGAATACCATAATAAAAGTCATAATAATACTGCGAGTAAGTATTGTAGAAATCTGGTGATGTGGAATAATTTGCAATTATTCCTACACGAATGTTCAGCTTATTCCTGAAAAAAATATTGTGATAAGAAAGATCGGATTTAAGATTCTGCTTCGGATAGATCTCAGAATCCCAGTAATTGTGTTTTATATCGAGATCAATATACTTTGATTGGATTGTCAAAGCGGAATTAATCCCGCGGTATGTATCGGTATTAAAAGTAAATTGTTTTACGTTTTCAAAATAGAATGACTTTATCTTCAGGAGTCTGTTGAGAATCAGTTCAAAGCCTGATTCAAAATAATTTTTTGTTTGGGGCACACTCCATTCTGTTATGCCGGAAGGACTAATTCTAATAAAATCATTATCCTTTATGTTATTAATTCCTCCGAACACTTTAAGATAGTTTGAACCAAAAAATAATATGTACTCAGCTTCTGCTCCATAATTAACAAAGCTCAAAGTATCTTCATCTCTGTGATTGTCCATTCTTACAAAACCGGAAATAAACAAATTCTTATAATTAAGATCGGCTTTAGAGGATAAAGAATAGTTAACATTCCTGATGCGGGTAAAAAGATAATCAAGGTTGTAAAGGTTGTAGTAATAGTTACCGCCGGCAAGAATATTTAACGAAGCGTCTCTGGATAACCTTACATCGAAATTCTGTTTGAGGTCAGCGGCGTATTGTATCTGATGAAATTTACCGGAAGGAAAAAAAACTGTGTCAGTACCAATTTCAGATGTATCCGAATTATCGTAAGAGCGAAGTGAGTTAATGGAATAGACCTTTAGTTTTGTCAGCCAGCTATTGTTTTTAAAAAGCTTGGCTGTAATGTCCGCGTTGTAGTAGTAGTTGGTCAGTTCTTCATTTGACAAAATGTTCACTACGGGTGCGGTTGAACTTTCAAGAGAGTCTTCATTTGAATTATAGATCAGACCTTCATTAAGCCCTCGCTTTAGCTGAGTGTAATTAAAATTCAGCTTGATGTTAAGTTTCGGGGAAAGATAAAAACTCAGGCGGGTTCTACCTCTCCAGGAATCAAACTCCTGGTTCTCATATCTCGGATCGATCGAATGCTTTGTAGCTCCCGCCATGAAATTAATTTTTTTTGAGAAGGGCACTCCGAAAAAAAGATCAGCATATAATGAATTAAACCTGTCCTGTGAATATCTCAATTGCGAAAATGGACGTGTCTGAAAAATATCTTTGGTAATTACGTTTATAGCTTTTGCATTTGAATTTACTCCATAGAAAAAAGATGAAACACCGGAGATCTCCTCTATTCTGTCGATCTCATTTATGGAAAAATTCTGAACATCAAATCCGCCAAAGAGATCATCGTTGATCTGGATGCCGTCACGGAGAATGCCGGTCTGCTTTTCACTGCTGCCGTTGAAGTTGATGAGATTTCTTCCGCTCAGCCCGAAGTCATTGATGAAGTATCCCGGACGCGTCTCCATTATTTCGGACAGACTGCGTTTATCATTCCAAATGTAAAGTGAATCATAACTGAAGATCTCCGAGGTCGTGGAAAGACGATCTGAATTTTTGATTTTATTGATATCAAACGGAACACTTCGTGAAGTATCCGCCGGCTTGATCTGTGAAAGTAAATTCTGAAAGGATAACATCAGTAAGCAAATAAAGAATATTTTCATCTGATCTCATTATAAAGATTGATCTTCTCTCTTCTTAATGTTACCGGGATCCTTGCTGTGCTTTATGATCTTTGCGTCAATGAGAAAGATGACGTCCTCTGAAATATTCGTAGCATGATCGGCAAGCCGCTCTATATTCCTTACAAGCGTAAGTATGTGTGAGCAGGGGATAATCAGCTCAGCATTTGACTTCATTTCATTTGTAATTAATTCAAAGATCTGCTTATCAAGCCGGTCGATCTCCGCGTCGATATTGATCACTTCTTTTGCAAGTTCCGCGTCTCCGTTGACAAAGCAGTCGATGCTCATTTTAATTATGCGCTGAACTTTCTTTGCCATCTCATCGACTCTCGTCTTCTCCAGCAGTTCATTATATCCTATAAGTCCTTCAGCCCGTTCAGAAATATTAACCGCTATGTCTCCCATTCTTTCGAGATCACTGTTGATCATAAGCGCGGTCATTATAAGCCTCAGATCAAATGCTACCGGCTGTGTCAGCGCGAAGATCCTCTGGCAATGCTTGTCGATCTTTATGTCATACTTATCGACCTCATCATCCCTCTTCATCACGATCTTCGCAAGCTCGATATTGCCTTCGAACAATGCCCTGAATGCAAACTCAATCTGCTCTTCAACAAGACTACCCATCTTTATTATCTTCGTCCTTAGCTGTTCAAGCTCTTCTTCTAAATAATGAAACATTTATGTATTAATTTATTTGTATAAAATATGAAACTCTGACAATAAAAACAAAATTATTTTACCCGAATCTTCCCGAAATATAATTCTGAGTCTTTTCGTGTGCCGGCTTGGTGAACATATCTCTTGTATCCGAGTATTCAACTATCTCTCCAGTAAGAAAGAATGCGCATTTGTCGCTGACCCTCGATGCCTGCTGCATGTTATGCGTGACAATGACTATCGTAAGATTTTTCTTAAGTTCAAACATGAGCTCTTCGACTTTCGCCGTTGAGATCGGATCAAGCGCGCTTGCGGGTTCATCCATGAGCATAATCTCGGGATCCACAGCCAGCGCTCTCGCGATGCATACTCTCTGCTGCTGACCACCTGACAATCCAAGAGCCGAATCATTCATCCTGTCCTTTACTTCTTCCCATATCGCTGCACGCTTGCAGCTAAGTTCAACGATCTCCTCAAGCTCTTTCTTCTTGTTGACTCCGTTTATTCTTGGACCATAAGCAACGTTCTCAAATACTGATTTCGGAAAAGGATTTGATTTCTGAAATATCATCCCTACTCTTTTTCTCAACGCGACCACATCCACGCCTTTGTTGTAAATATCGATCCCGTCAATCTTTACAAGACCTTCGATCCTGACACCGTCAATCGTATCATTCAGCCGGTTCAGAGTCCGCAGGAATGTTGACTTCCCGCAGCCGGAAGGACCGATAAGTGCGGTAACTTTATTTTCGCTGATATCGATCGATACATTCTTCAGCGCCTGATTAGTGCCGTAAAAAAGATTTAGATCAGTTGACTGAATTTTTTCCGGATTCATTAAATTAAAATTCTGTATTTGAAATTATGCGACAACTTTTCCATCCTGAAGATGAATGATAGAATCACAGCTCTTTGCAAATTCCTCATTGTGAGTTACGATAAGAAAAGTCTGCTTGTATTTTTTTCTTAAGCCGAAAATAAGCTCAATGATGGCGTCAGCGTTTTCCGAATCAAGGTTGCCTGTCGGTTCGTCCGCGAGTATGAGTCTTGGTGAATTGATGAGAGCTCTCGCGATCGCAACTCTTTGGGCTTCACCGCCTGAAAGCTCTGACGGCTTATGATTCATCCTGTCTTTCAAACCGACTTCGGTAAGCATTTCTTCAGCTTTGCTCTTGTCCGGTTCACCGTGTATCATCGAAGCGATCATTACATTTTCCATTGCCGTAAATTCCGGCAAGAGATGGTGAAACTGAAAAATAAATCCGATCTCATTGCTTCTGAATTCTGATATTTGCTTTTCCTTGAGCTCAAAAACATCCTTTCCTTCGAAAAGAATCTTCCCTGAATCCGGCTTGTCAAGCGTTCCGAGTATATGCAAGAGGGTGCTCTTCCCAGCGCCCGACTTACCTACGATCGCGGAGATATCCTCACGGTATATATCCAATGTAATGCCTTTCAGAACATGAAGCTTGTTAGTCTTCGAGACTTTGTATGACTTTTTTACATTTGTTATTTCAATTAAAACTTCTTTGCTCACCGGGGTCAAATCCAAATTGTAAGTTATAAATTGTAAATGTTAATTATAAAAATCCAAATTCCAATTCTGCATCACTCCCACCTGATCGCGTTCACGGGCTCCAGCTTTGCAGCGCGTCTTGACGGATACAGAGATGCTAGAAAGCACAGCACCATAGCGGCAAGCGGAATGTATATAAAATCGGTTACTCTCAGCTCCACAGGTAATGCCCCGATCTTGTATACGGAGGTATCAAGCTTGTAAAATTCAAAATATTTTTGAGCGAGAGTAATGCCCAGTCCCAGTATTGTTCCTGCTAACACTCCTATTACACCGACTGAAAGTCCTTCAAATAAAAATATATTGGTGATCATTTTATCAGTTGCCCCAAGCGCTTTAAGAACACCGATGTCTCTTTTCTTTTCGATTACCGTCATAGTAAGCGAACCGAGAATGTTGAATGAAGCGACCGCAATTATTAAGCTCAGGATTATGAATGCAACCCATCTTTCTATTTTCAATATTGAATAAAAATCTTCATGAAGATCGTACCATGTCATTACTTTATATTCGCTCCCCAGAGCTGCTATTAATTTTTCCTTTTGCTTTTCGGAATCATTGATATTCGGGAGCCGCATCTCGATGCCGTTCACGCTGCTCTCAAGCTGAAATAGATCCTGTGAATCAGCCAGTGAAATGTATGCATAGTTTGCGTCGTAATCCTTATTGTCGGAATCAAACACCCCCTTAATGATGAACTTTTTTGTTTTCGGATCAATGAATTGTGTCAGTGAGTTTTCCAGTCCGACAGGACTCAGCAAAGTAACAGTATCGCCCGGAAGTGATTTTAACTTTCCGAGAAGACTGAAGCCCAGAACTATTCCTCCTATATCCTCATTTCCCGAAAGATCAAATTGCCCGAACCTCATTACATTCTTTACACCCGAAACATCTCCAACCTCATCTTCCTTAACGCCTTTAATAAAGACAACCTCGTTGCTGTTGTTGTTTGCAAGCATGCCTTTGTTAAGTGTGTAAGGTGTGGCGGACTGTATGTTCAGTGTCTTTATCTTTTCCTGTAATGATTCATAGTCAAAGAGCTTGTTACCTGAAGCGGACTCGATCCTTATATGCGGATCAAAGCTGACAAGAATGCCAATGACCTTGCTGCCGAATCCGTTGAATACGGACAGAACAATTATCAATGCCGCGACGCCGATCGTAACACCGACAATCGAGATCAAAGAAATTATGGTTATGAAATTAAATTTCTTTTTGGAAAATAAATATCTTTTGGCAATGAAGAATTCTAAGCTCATAGTTTTAATTTTAGGTCCAGCAGATTTAATGCGCCACACCTATTCATTACGGAAAATCTACTCATCAAAAACTATTACCGATTCTTGATACTGACGAACTTTGTTCTTGTCGATCTTATTTATAAGCATTTTCTTGAGATCTTCTTTTTTCATTTTCATGTCCCTGTCGTCCATAAGCTTTTTTATTTCATACATTACATGGAGAACCCTGTTGCTGATCCTGTGCCTTGATATACCCGCGGGCAGACGCAGGTTGTTATTCGCTATGCTCACGATGTGTTGCTTCGTAAATCCGGGAAATACAATTAATACTCCTTTCCTTCTTGTGTATTTACGGAGATCGGAAATTCTTATGTCACACTCCGAGCGGTCAAACAGATAGTTTTTGAAATATAATCTGGTGATCTTGTCAACAGCATCTAAAAGTTTATCAAGCTCTGACGGCAATTCAATGAGAATATTTTCATCTTTGTTAACATCAGCAGCAAGAAGGTAATGGAAATTTTTCTCAAGGATCTTTAAACCTTTATCGTAAGCGATTGCTTTATAACTGAAACCATTTTCATTACAGAATTTTTTAATAGTCTCAAGATCAAAATCATAAACAAGATGATTCCATTTCTCAAGCTTAAGATCTTTGTCATTATAATCAAGAACTTGAGCCAGTATGAGCTTGCATCCGATCTCTTTCAGCGAGCCATACCTGTTAGCGCCGTCAAGCAGGATCATATCATTGTTATGCCTGCCGATTATCACCGGGTTCATTAAGTATTTTCCTTTTGAAATCCTGTTGTAAATGTTCCGGAGGCGGTTATTCTCGGTAGCTTCGTGAAGCTTTATGCCGGAAAGTTTTAAAAGCTCTAAATGAAAATAATTCTCGGTGTAATTTATCAAATATGGTTATAATGATTAATGAGCAATTAACAATAAACAATGAACAATGAGCAATGAGCAATGAACAATGAGCAATGAACAATGAACAATGAACAATGAGCAATAAACAATGAACAATTCGTAACTTGTAAATCCTAATTCGTAATTCGTAATTCGTAATTCGTAATTATTTCTTAACGAACTCGATCAGTCCCTGCTTGTTGAGCTTTATCTCAATTGTTTCGCCCGGAAGGAATTCAGCGTTAAGTATTTTTTCCGACAGGATATTTACAATATGCTTCTGTATTGTTCTCTTCAAAGGTCGCGCTCCGAAAGCGATATCAAATCCCAGTTTACCAAGCCAGTCCTTTACGTCGTCGTCGATAACAATCTTCATATTATTTCTTTCAACCTTCTGAACGAGGAACCCCAGTTGCAGATCAACAATAGCCCTGATCTCATTTGATGTAAGCGGCTTGAACAAAAGTATCTCATCGACTCTGTTAAGAAATTCAGGTCTAATGGTTGCTTTGAGAAGGTCCATCAGCTTCACTCTGATCTCATTCATTACTTCGTCACGGTTATTCTCATCAATGGTATGCAGCTTTTCCTGAATAAGGTGTGAGCCGAGGTTTGATGTCATTATGATTATCGTATTCTTGAAGTTGACTGTTCTGCCCTGTGAATCAGTAAGTCGTCCTTCATCAAGCACCTGCAGCAAAATATTAAAAACATCCGGATGAGCTTTCTCAATTTCATCAAGCAGCACGACACAATAAGGTCTTCTTCTGACCAGTTCAGTGAGCTGTCCTCCTTCTTCATACCCAACATAACCCGGAGGTGCCCCGATCAGTCTTGAAACGGAAAACTTTTCCATATATTCGCTCATATCAATTCTTACCATTGCTTTCTCATCATCAAAAAGAAATTCAGCGAGCGCTCTCGCTAATTCTGTTTTACCGACACCCGTCGTACCCAAAAATATAAATGAACCGATAGGTCTGTTCTCATCCTGAAGTCCCGCTCTCGAACGGCGTATCGCGTTGGATACCGCTGCTACAGCATCTTCCTGACCTATGACACGTTTTTGCAGGTTACCTTCCATGTGTACTAACTTTGCTCTTTCACTTTCAAGCATTCTTGTGACAGGTATGCCGGTCCACTTGGAAACGATCTCCGCAATGTCTTCAGAATCAACTTCTTCCTTCAGCATTTTTTTATCTATCTGTATCTTTGCAAGGTTTTCAGTCTGCTCTTCTATCTTCTTCTGAAGCGCAGTAAGCTTTCCATATCTGATCTCGGCAACTTTAGCAAGGTCTCCTTCGCGTTCATATTTTTCTGCTTCTGTCTTAAGATTTTCTATTTCTTCTTTGGATGCACGGATGGATTTGATAAGATCTTTTTCAAGAGTCCAGTGGGAGACAAGAGAATTTCTTTTTTCAGAAAGTTCAGCGAGCTCTTTCTCGATCTCTTCAAGTCTTACCTTAGTAGGATTAATTTTTGCCGAACTCTTTGACATAATTTTTTTTTCTTTAGAATCATTAAAAATAACAAATTTAAGATGGAGATTCTATGAATTAGTTAATGGCTGTAAGAACGGGGAGACGGCAGACGTGAGATGCATTACGGGAAACGGCAAACGTAAGTATGTGGAAACGCCACTCTAAAATCTAAAATCTAAAATTGACCTGATCAGTTCATCATCAATTTTATTATGCAGACTTTTAAGGTTATTCAGTGCCTTCGGAACCTTCTTCAATATTTCCTTATCATTTTTTGTTTCGTGCTGATAGCAGTAGCTGCCGATCGCCTGCAGCAGTCTTAGAAAAACAAAATAATAAAAATAATGTTTGAACTCCTCTTCATCACAGCTAACATAATTCTGCAATAGCGTGAGATAATGTGTAAGCAGCGACACGCGTTCGGCCTCTTCAAGATCAATGCTGCCTGAATAAAGAAATGAAGCGGCATCATAATGCAATGGACCCTTTCGTCCGGACTGATAGTCAATATAGAAGAGCTCACCTTTTTTTATCATTATGTTCCTCGGTTGAAAATCACGGTACAGAAAAAAATTGCAGTCAACATTTGAAAGGATTCCGGAAAATTTATTCACGATTGCCTCAACAGTATCATCGTTGAACTTACTCGCAGAGTATATCTTTGGAAAATAATTATTGAACTTTTCCAGATCACTTCTGACAACTTCCGAATTGAAATTATCGGTCTGATAACAGAGGCTGTAATCAACTTCATCCTTTGCAACGATCTGAAATTTTAACAGGTCCGAAAGGGATTTTTTAAAGTAACCCTGCAGATCATGCTTGCTGCCGGCTTTCATTAACTTATGCAAAGTAAGATCGCCGAGATCCTCTTCGATGTAAAATAAATTGTCGTCTGAAACACTAATGATCTCCGGAACATTCAGACCTGATTTAAGGAAGGATGCGGAAAAACCAATGAAAGCGAGATTTTCACTGGGGTTGTCATTTTGGATGCCGATGTATGTTCTCTGACCTGAAGTAAGGCGGTATATCTTTCTGTCCGAGGCGTCTGGCTTCAGCTCTTTTACGTCTTCAAGATTCTGACCGAACTTTGAAAACATAAGCTCCTGAAAAGTATTTAATATGATCTCTCTTTTATAGGACATCAGTTTTTTTTCAAAAGATCTTTAAGCGCTGATTTAAGATCGGTATAATTGAACTCGAAGCCGGAGTCAAACGCTTTTTGAGGAAACACTCGCTGACCTGTCAGTAAATTTTCCGCAAATTCACCCAACGCTATCTTCAATGCAAAGCCCGGTACCGGCAATAGTAAATTTTTGTTTAAGACACTTCCTATGGTTTTTACAAAGTCCTTATTAGTTACGGGCTTTGGTGATGAGCCGTTCATAGCTCCCATGATCTTGGGGTTTTCCATTGCAAAAAGATAAAGCCGGACTATATCATCCAGATGTATCCACGAAACCCACTGTTTACCGTTGCCCTGATAAACACCGCCGAAGAATTTAAATGGCGTGAGGAAATTGGGGAGCGCGCCTTCCTTCTTGTCCAAAACAATTCCTGTCCGGATCGTCACAACTCTTACGCCATACTGTATCGCTTTCATCGCTTCCATTTCCCAGTCTCTGCAAAGTCTGGCAAGGAAATCATCACCGAGACTTGAATCTTCCGTAAGGATCTCATCGCCGCAGAAACCGTAGATGCCTACTGCAGATGAGTTGATGAGACACTCGGGTTTTTGTCGTGATAGCTTTATTGCCTCCTCAATCAGTCTGGTAGTATCAATACGGCTGTTATATACTTCTTCTTTGAATCCTTTACTCCAGCGTTTTTGAGCAAGGTTAGCACCGGCAAGATTGATCACTATATCAGTGTCCGTCATTAATTCCGACAGCATCATGGGATTATCGTAAGCCATCCATTCAAACGCCTGAATGGTAAACTGATTTTTGAAAGTTGATTTAACTTTAGACTTGTCGGTGGTAAGAATTCTTACAAAAGCTCCCTGCCTGCATAGCTCGTTTACGATACGCTTTCCTATCAATCCGGTCGCGCCGGTAATTAGAACTTTTTTTTTCATGTTTTTTGAGTTAGCAAAATTACCATTATAATTTTTATTAATAAATATTATAAAAAATACTGTTCACACTTTTGGGGGATCGGCAAGAGCAAGAGCTCAGCCACCAATTTCACAAATTCCCACGAATTATTTTTAGGTTTGATAATAAAAATTATTTTTGAAATTCGTGCTCATTCGTGTAATTAGTGGCAAAGCTTTTTGGTGAATTAAATTGTAAACTGTTAATTATAAAACTGTTAATAGCATAAAGATGTAATCAGTTCACCACACTCAACACACTCAACACACTCAACTCACTCACCACATTCGTCAAATCATTCTAAATTGATTCTCTAATCGCTATTGAGTAATTTTGTTTACATTTCAAAAAAATTAAATCAATAATGGAGGTTGTTCAATGGCTGTAAAAGTCGGCATAAACGGTTTTGGCAGAATAGGAAGACTTGTTCTAAGAAGAATGATGGATCTTGGCGGATATGACATTGTCGGAATTAATGATCTTACCGATAATAAAACTCTTGCTCATTTATTAAAATATGATTCTATTCACGGAAAGTTCAATGGTGATGTGAAGGTAACAGATAAAGGTATCAGCATCAACGGTGACGAAATAAGGATAACTGCTGAAAAAGATCCTACAAAATTAGGCTGGGGTGATCTCGGAACTGATGTTGTAATCGAATCAACCGGAGTATTTACTTCAAAAGATAAGCTGAAGCTCCATCTTGACGGCGGGGCAAAGAAAGTTATTCTGACCGCACCCGCTAAAGATAAGCTCGACGCGACTATTGTGCTGGGAGTGAATGATGATGTGCTCAAGCCCGATATGAAAATTGTTTCGAACGCATCCTGCACTACCAACTGTCTTGCTCCGATGGTAAAAGTTCTTGATGATAATTTTAAAATAGTGAAAGGCTTTATGACCACCATTCACTCATATACGAACGATCAGGCATTACTTGATCAGCCGCATAAAGATCTGCGCAGAGCAAGAGCCGGCGCGATTAATATTATTCCAACATCCACAGGCGCTGCAAAAGCAGTCGGTGAAGTTCTTCCGCATTTAAAAGGAAAGCTTGACGGATTCGCGCTGCGTGTCCCTACTCCTGACGGATCACTTACTGATTTTGTCTGTGTTCTTGAAAAAGATACAACTAAGGAAGACATTAATGCTGCTATGAAGAAAGCATCAGAAACTAAAATGAAGGGAATACTTGAATACACAGAAGACCCGATTGTTTCAAGCGACATAATCGGCAATTCAAGTTCATGCATCTTTGATTCATTGTCAACTATGTCAATGGGAAATCTTGTGAAAGTTGTAGGATGGTATGATAATGAATGGGGTTACAGTTGCAGGGTTGTCGATCTGCTGAAGAAAATTGCATAAAAGTTGAAAGTTGAAAGTTGAAAGTTGAAAGTTGAAAGTTGAAAGTTGAAAGTTGAAAGTTGAAAGTTGAAAGTTGAAAGTTGAAAGTTGAAAGTTGAAAGGTGAAAGTTGAAAGTTGAAAGTTGAAAGTTGAAAGTTGAAAGTTGAAAGTTGAAAGTTGAAAGTTGAAAGTTGAAAGTTGAAAGTTGAAAGTTAAAAGTTGAAAGTTGAAAGTTAAAAGTTGAAAGTTATAAATCAGAAATCTAAATTTAAAATAGAAGTTGGACACAATTTTTTTAGTAGTAAGTTTATTTCTTCCGAGAACAATAATTATTATCTATTATTTTCTCAATCTTCTGCCACCTAATACAGTGCCGGCTATTGGTGACGTACTGCTGACAGTGTTTATACCGAGGGCTTTGATACTTATTTATATAGCGCAGAATCTTGGAACAGATTCACCCTGGTTCTGGGTTCATCTTATTGTCGCAGTATTCGTTTATTTCGGCGGCGGCAGTAAAGTTAAAAAGAAGTGGAAGAACAGGTAAAAGGATCTTTGATTTAAATGAAAAAAAGTTACCGGATATTGTCAGGTAACTTTTTTTTTATGCAATTGGAAAAGCAGAACACGGTTTTAGCTGGTTTTAGCAATTCAAAATTTTAAAAAATTGTTTTAAAAAAATAAGTTATCCAAAATATTCAGATAACTTATTCAGAGGTGTGGGACAGATTCGAACTGTCGAATAAAAGTTTTGCAGACTTTCCCCTTAAGCCACTTGGGTACCACACCAATTCAATTATAAATTATAAATGATCAATTCTAAATGTCAGATAATTGACCTCTACAAATCATTAGAGCGGGAAACGGGACTCGAACCCGCGACTTCAACCTTGGCAAGGTTGCGCTCTACCAACTGAGCTATTCCCGCAATAGTTACGAAAATAATTTTCTTAACATTCTTATTCAAGCTAAAACCTCAAACCTTTCTTACTATTGTTAACTTTTATATGGCAATATCACAAAATGATTTTTAACCGCCGATCTTTTTATATAATGTTATGTTTTCCGGAATAGAGATTACACATTCAGTATCAAAGTCCTGGTGAAACTTTCTCAGATAAAACAAAGATCCGAAAACTCAAAACCTTAGTTGAATTTTCGGATCCGTTAAAAATTAAAGTACCATGTTATTTCAGAAGCACCATACTCTTTGTAATTGCTGCACCATCGGTTTCAAGCCGATAAAAATAAACTCCGCTTGAAAGTCCTTCGGCATTGAATTCAGTTTCATACTTTCCGGAACCAAGGTTTTCATGGACAAGAGTTTTAATTTCCTTTCCGAGATAATCAAAAACAGTCAGCTTTACATTTGAATTTTTTGGAATATCGAACGTGATCTTTGTAGAAGGGTTGAATGGGTTTGGATAATTATTGTAAAGATCGAATCCGTCAGGAACGGAATTGCCGATCTGATTTACACTGAAGAGGATCTCAGCTTTGATACTTATAAATTTCCCGGTTCCGATTTGAGCACCATTTACATGAGAGCCCGCAAGTGAATCGGATAATGCTATCATCCGCACACTCACGTATCCCGGTTCTGAATTACTTGTCTGAGAAATACTGATGAACCGCCAGTCTCGTAAAGGTGTAGCCGGAGTGAATCTATCTGGTGCAAACCAGTTTGTGCCGTTGTCGGTGGAGTTTGCAAACCATCCTGCGTAATATGAACAGGTATCAACCGGACTGTATTCTCCTGTTGTTGCGACAAATGACACAAATAAATTATTTCCGTTTGAAGATTTTCCAATTGCCGGTCTGCAAATCGGAATGAAAGCATCATTGGTTAAACCCAAATTTGGAAAGAATGGAACTGACGATTGATCGGCAATAATTTTTGGAATTCCTCCATTTACAGCAGGGGACCATACTCTTATTGATGAGGGACCTGCGGGATCAAAATTTCCGGCAAGGGTCATAAGTCCGATATTGAATGCAACGTATGGCTCATTATTATTTCCATAAACCATACTCACACCTCTTAAACATCCCAATGAATCTGTTGCTTCACTAAAATCCCAGACTAATACCGGAGCACTCCATGATATTCCTCCGTCAGTAGAATTTCTAAAAAAAACATCGTTATTGTTTATACCGTCATTAGCTCCTATAAACGCGTGTCCAACTGTTCCATTTGGCGCGAGTGATAATGAATATGTTTCTGCCTGATCACCCGGATAAGTTTGATATCCACTGAATACTCCCGGTGGAACAATGGATGTTGCAACATTTGTAGCGGATACGACCTGCCCGCTGACTGAAGTAACAATGACCACGCGGTTTCCGGTTATTCCGAGAACTCTCGGCCAAACCCCGTCAGCGCCCTGAAGCAAACCCGGATCAATTTCAGTAAAAACTCCAAAGCCCGGACCAGCGTCTATGTTCACCTTAGTCCTTGCCGTAGTACCGTTTGTAGTATTATGATTTGCAATAATTGCGGGTGAACCACCGATGTAGTCTGGAAATCCTGATATTGAAGGAAATCCCGACCTGCCGGATGAGGGGACATCAAAAAGATTTGTCCATGTTTGACCTCCGTTGTCGCTATACAAATATGCACACTTCCTAGTGGGAAATCCCGGTTCAAGTGAATACATGCAAGCTGCATGAACCTTCGATGGATTCAAAGGATCCTGCCAGATCTGATTCGGGACTGCATTTGATTGAAGATCATAAATCGTTGATACATCTGTATCGGTGAAATAAAAAGCAAAGAGGGATGTTCGTACTGTAGGAATATGTAATTTATTTTCGGAAACTTTAAAGCCGGCTTCCTTTGGATTAACTTTGTGTTGCTCATTTCCTGTATTGAGTTTCGGCTTGGGTGCTAATTTTCTTTGTGCGGATGCAACAGTTGCTGAAAGCAATATCGCGAGTATGAGTGTGTAAACTTTTGCTGTCATAATTTTCCTCCTGATTTAATTTACTGGATTGAAAATAAATAGTTTTCCGGTGTAATGCAAAGTAATTTTTTTTTTTACTGCACCGCCGCAGTGCTGTCCAAAACATTTTTAATTGTGAAAATTAAATGTGAAATTGTTTCCGAATCAAATATTGTTCCGTTAATATTGAACCTACCTTCTAACTAACTTTCTATTGAAAAATTATTAATAAAATAACCAGACTAAAGAGTAATGGATAAATCCCGAAGGGATGACAATATTATAGAAAAAAAAATTCTGCAAAATCAATCCCGAGGGGATGACATTTATTTTGATTAACACACAATATCACCCCTTCGGGGTTATAAAAGACTTTGTGACAATGTATCTATAACAATTTCATCCCTTCGGGATTACATTATTCATAATTCTTTGAAAATTTTAAATATTTCTTAGCCCTATTCTTTAATATAGATTTTATACATCAAACGTTTTGGACGGATTTGGCATCGCCGAGAATAATAAAAAAAAGATTCCATCTTGTTAAAAGATGGAATCTTTAATTTACTATTGAACATTGAACATTACTATTGAACATTGAACATTACTATTGAACATTGAACATTACTATTG
>Ga0163153_10001652_pt1 | contig 34935 bp, 30 predicted proteins | sample OliLakLV19MP6IB1_FD_148629 | JGI IMG/M metagenome (GOLD analysis project Ga0163153, IMG submission 148629) | Freshwater microbial mat bacterial communities from Lake Vanda, McMurdo Dry Valleys, Antarctica - Oligotrophic Lake LV.19.MP6.IB-1 | ecosystem: Environmental > Aquatic > Freshwater >... | reverse complement strand
GTCATAATCCACTTCGACGGTGTTGTGCCAAAAAGCGGATTTGCATATACTTGCGCCCCTTCCAAGTGCCGGCATAGCTCAGTTGGTAGAGCGGCGCATTCGTAATGCGTAGGTCGGGAGTTCGAATCTCTCTGTCGGCACCATTCATTAGGTTTTTCCCCACCAGGCTGATTCACCAGGTGGCGCCAAGGCGGATATTGAGCTTGCGCTACAAAAAATGAGGTGGATGTTTGGCGGTGTATTTGCCTGTTTGTCCAGTCGAAGCTTTATGATTTCGGTCAAAACCAATTTGATTTCGTCAAAAATAGTGCATATCTGTGAACCTTTTTAAGGCAAGCCTTGCCTATTTTGGCCTGGTATTTGGAGCTGGATTTCTGTTGGCCATGGTCCGGATCCCAGTCCTGGTCCCGCACCTGGGTGAGCGCTGGGCCGAGCTATTGGAGATGCCTTTAATGCTGGCGGTTATGATAATGGCTGCACGATGGGTGCCAAGCCGGTTTGGGCTAAGAGCTAAGCCTGGTAAGTGTTTGGCGATGGGTTTGGTGGCTCTTGGGTTGATGTTGGCAGCAGAAACAGGGGTGATGCTGCAGAATCAATCATTGGCCGAGTACATGGCAGCAAGGGATCCCATTTCTGGAGTTGTTTACTTGCTGATGTTAGTCGTATTTGCCGTTTTGCCCCGTGCTTTGAGCGGTCGTCAATTTAAGTAAAATTTAATAAATCTTCACTATTCGCGGCTGTTTAGGCTACACTGCGCGCAATTTAATTCATTGACGAATTCATGGTGCCAGCAGTTAACTCCGTTTCTTTAATCTGCAGTTTAAAAAAGCAGCCGAACAAGAATCGGAAATTCAAGAATGCAAAATTTGAACAAACCCATCCTTTATAAAATCTCTCACGCTTATCTCTATTTAAGTCATTGAGAGCGGGCGGCATTTTTATTTCCATTTTATTGCAAGCACCCAACAGAATTTCCGCATTTTGCGGAATGTTTAGATAGACCCATTATCAATTGAGGATATAAGTTCATGAGTACAGGTACAGTTAAGTGGTTCGATGCAGGTAAAGGTTACGGTTTCATCACCCCTGATGACGGCGGTAAGGATCTGTTCGTTCACCACTCAGAAATCCAGAGTTCAGGTTACAAAACTTTGAACGATGGTCAGAAAGTAGAATTCGAATTGGGACAAGGCCAGAAAGGCCCATGTGCCACCAAGGTTCTGCCGCTCTGATATAGCTCTGCAGTACCTGGCATGATACCAATCTGGGTGGCTGGCTTAGCCGGCACCCCGGGCGGTTTTGTTCAGTAACTGCTTTCGCTGCAAAGCCGCTCGTAAAGAGCAAACGGCAATCGAAAAGAGCATGGTTTACGAGCCATGCTCTTTTTTTGCCTGGCTGAAATAATGCAGATGAAATAATGCTTAAAGTCCTGCCAGTTGTTTGATCCAGTCAGACAGCACTTTCATTTGCTTGCCGTCACGCCACAGATAGTCCTCACCGCTGTAACCCCACCAATCCCAACAAGCCAACGGGTTGGCCATGCTGGCCACCGCCTGCGGGAAGGCCAGAACAATATGGTTCTTTTCAGCCCATTCCAGATAACCACTCTGCTCGATAAAAGCCATTTGCACCTGGCTGGCGGATTGAGCGCAGCCATGCAGCACCAAATGCAATGCGCAGTTGGAATCACTGGTATTGCAGGCGGGTGGAACAAACAGAAAAGCGGTTTCATCAAGCAGGGCATCTTTGGCTGCTGCCAGCGTTACTTTGCTGACTGATGTTTGAGCATCTCTATCGGGTTGCTGCAGGTCTGAATACAGGAACTGCAACAGTGTCCCAGCCGCATCGTAGTCGCAGTTTCCAACAAAAGGGCTTTCCACCTTGTCGCAGACCGTGCCCTTGCCATCGGCCGGGAAGGTATGTGCCGCCGGAATATCTGTAACTACTTCCATCTTCTGTAACGGCACAAGTCCCTGATATATTCCGACCAGCGCATCATTCACACTAACTGGAACGGCAGTATCCAGGCTACCGTGAAATATCCAAACCAGATCATCAGCCAGATTTTCCAAATCGGCCAGGCGACCGTCTGCAGATGCATCGCGAATAGTCTGATTCAGCGTGTCCAGTGGAATTTCGGTTCCGGGTTCGGCCAGGCAGCGCCGCAATGCGTTTACCACCGAGCCTTCAGCACAGCCGAACGGCCCTCCAGCCAGCAGCGCCGCGCCCGAGAACAGATCCGAGTAAGCCAGGTGCAATTGGTGAGCCATTTGTGCGCCGGATGACATTCCTGAAACCGTAATACGGGCCGGGTCAATTCCCAGCTCTGAAGCTTGCTCTGCAAGCAAATTCCCCGTGTTCAAAATCAGTAGCATTTCAAAGATTCGGCGCATGAGTTAGTCCTCCGGATAATAAGCTTCGACAGGAATTTTGAGTCCGGAAGCAGCACAAAACATTTACAAGTTTCGCCTCCGCTACTTCATTAAACAAAATCCTTCGGTATGGTTAACAGATGCTTTTGGATTTTTCCAGCCGCTGTGCGCGGGAATTCCTCGACCGGAACCAAATGCCGTGGCAACTTGTAAGCGGCTAGTTTCTGGCCCAGAAATTGTCGCAATTCATCCAACTCAGGTGCTTCGTTTCCGGGTCGCGGCAGCACGAATGCACAACCTGTTTCACCCCATTTGCTATCAGCAACGCCGATGACGGCCGCCTCAAGTATGGCCGGATGGCTGGCCAGGTGATTTTCCAGTTCAGCGGCGTAAACATTTTCACCGCCGGAGATGTACATGTCCTTGAGGCGACCGACAATGTAGTAGTAGCCGTCTTCATCCTGGCGACCCAGGTCACCACTGCGCAACCAGACTCCATCCGGTAGTGCTTCAGCGGTAGCGGCAGCTTGCTGGTAATAACCTGGCGTGATGCCGGCCCCGGAGAACCAAACCTCGCCCGTTGCACCGGGCGCCGCGTCCTGTCCATCAGGGTCTACCAGTCGCACCCTACACAGCAACTGAGGTTTACCCACAGAACCTATTTTGCGACTTGCATTGGCTGCATCCATTAAAAAAGCAGTCGGGCCGGTTTCAGTCATGCCCATACCGTTCTGGATCTGGGCACCGCGGGCTGCGAAGCGTTGCAACAACTCGTCGGAAATGGCCGCACCACCGCAAGCCCAATTGCGAACCCTGGACAAGTCGAGTTGGTCAAAGCGCGGATGCAGACTGAAGGCTTGATAAATTGCCGGCACGCCAAAAAAGGTATTCAGTCGCCCCTGCTCCAGCAGTTCAATGGTTTGTTGCAACTCGAAGCCCGGCGTAAACAGAACCCGGGCACCCATGATCAGGGCGGGCAGGGCAGTCAGGTTGATGCCAGCACTGTGAAACAGCGGCAGGAAACACAGCGTGGTGTCATCAACGCGCAAACCCATGCCCTGGGAAATGTTGACGTAATTAGCGAATGCCATGCCGAAGGTCTGGATTACGGCTTTGGGTTTACCGGTAGTGCCTGAAGTGTAAAGCAAATACCAGGTGTCATCGGTATTCCAGGCGGAATGGCCAGTCAGAGACTGCTGTGCGTCACGGCGGGCCGCGAAACCAGTCCCTCCTGTGGCGTCAATGTCGACTACCACCAGCGCTTCACCAGCCAGGGCCTTGGCCGCAGTTGTGTCTTCAGCCCCGTGCAACAGCATCTGGGCGCCACAATCTTCGATGAGCAGTTTCAGTTCGCTCGCTGGCATGCGCCAATTGAGCGGAACCAATATCGCTTGCAAGCGGGCACAAGCAAACAACAGCTCGAAAAACTCAATGCGATTGCGACAAAGCAGTACCAGGCGACTACCAGGCTGCAAACCCATGCTTTTCAGCAGGGCAGCAGTGCGGCCTGTGCGTTCGTTCAATTCACCGTAGTTGAGCACCAGTCCCGATAAAAGGTGTTCCACAGCACAGCGTTCTGGGGCGATTTCTGCCCGTTGTTGAATAAAATCAAAAAGCGCAAAAGTCATTTCTTGCGAGTTTGGCGCGACAGGCCATAAGCCAGCAGGTCAGCCACATCATCCGCCACGCTGCCGGGTTTGGAGCCATCGTCCCATTCGGAAAAACGCATGCCCAGAAACACGTCCATACCCATGATGGCCCAGGCCCAGACTTCAAAGTCTCCATCACGGATTTCGCCACGCCCGGCCGCCGCAGCCAAAGCTTCCTGGTAAGCCTTGGCAAATACGGTGTAGTGCTCCATGAAGGCATCGTTGGCGACAAATTGAGCTTCAGAAATAATGCGATACAAGCCGGTGTGCTCACGCACGAATTCCAAATAGGCCTTAATACCTTCACGTTCGGCGGTAAGCCGGTCGGGGGCATCGGCAACCCGCTCCGCCACCCAACTGCGAACTGTTCGGCTCATGTGTGCGACCAGTGCGCGGAAAATCTCTTCCTTGCTTTCAAAGTAAACGTAAAACGTGCCCAGGGCCACGCCCGCACTCCGCGTGATGTCGCTGATGGCAACGGCGTGGAAGCCACGCTCACCAAATTCTGCTTCGCCTGCACGCAAGAGTTTTTCACGTGTTTTGTGGCCCCTGGCAGTTTTAGGCAGTTTTTCTGAAGTTGAATGTTGATTCATGTTTCATAATCTTGCATACTGGCGCGCAATTGACAAGCCGGAATGGAAAAATCCGGCGCCATTTAACCAGGAATCAATGCACACACTTGAACTAAAAAATGGTGATCGCCTGGCTTACCGTGACCAAGGTTCGGGTCCGGTCATGGTACTCGTTCATGGCTGGGGAGTCAGCGGCGAATTGTTCGACGACCAGTTGCTGGCCTTGTCGGATCGTTTTCGGGTGGTGATTCCTGATTTGCCCGGACACGGAGCGTCCAGTGAATTTCACCACCAAGCTGAGTTTTCCAGTCTGGCTGATGCGGTGGCCGAACTGCTACGGCACCTGCAGCTTGAATCTGTCTGCTTGGTGGGATGGTCATTAGGAGCCATGGTTTGCTGGGATTTGCTGGCTCGTCACCCCGAACTGACTATCAGTGGCCTCATTACCATCGACATGGTGCCACGACTGCTGAATGACAACAGTTGGAGATACGGCCTGCGCGAAGGCAGTGATTCTCACGCTTTTGATCGTGACATCGAAATCATCCTGTCCGACTGGCATGCCTATGCTGATCTGCTTGCACCACGTTGGTTAGGCCAGGGGGCTGGTGACGCATTGCCTGATCTGCTGGCACGCGTGAAGGGTGCAGCCCAAACCAACCAGCCTGCCAGCATGGCAAGAATCTGGAAGCTGCTGGTGGAGCAGGACTTCTGCTCAGCGCTTGCAAGAATGACATTACCCACTCTGGTTATTACCGGTGGGCAAAGCTCCCTTTATGACGTTCCCGCCGGGGAATGGATTGTGGAGCAAATGCCCGCTGCAAAACTGGAAGTTTTTCAAAATTCCGGGCACGCCCCGCATCTCGATCAGCCGCAGCGTTTTAACCAGCTTTTGGCTGAATTTACTTTAAACCTTAACGACAACACTGCCGGGATAGACGGCACCCTTATGTCATGACGGAGGAAGCAATGCACACGTCAAAAAATTTGCGCAGAAAAACTTCAGGTCGCTTTTCGCTGGCGACAGCCATATCACTGGCACTTGCTGCCAGTGCTTTTCCATTGGCGTTACACGCTCAAAGCGAGAGCGAAGAAGGCAAACTGATACTGGAAGAAGTGGTGGTTACCGCTCAAAGGCGGGAAGCCAAGCTGATGGACGTGCCCTTGGCAGTAACAGCCTTGATGGGTGATGAGCTTGAGCAGATGGGAGCACTGGACCTGATCTACGTGGCCCAATCATCACCTAACACCACCTTGGAAGTATCCCGCGGGACCAACTCAACCCTGACGGCTTTTATACGTGGTGTGGGCCAGCAGGACCCGGTAGCGGGATTCGAGTCCGGTGTGGGTATTTACGTCGATGATGTGTACTTCAATCGTCCACAGGCTGGCGTGTTGGATATCTATGATGTGGAACGCATCGAAGTGCTGCGCGGACCGCAGGGTACGCTGTATGGCCGTAATACCATCGGTGGTGCCATCAAGTATGTAACCCGCCACCTGAGCGAAGACCCGGAATTGAAGCTGCGTGGCCGGGCAGGTAACTACGGCATGCTGGATGCGACGGTTACGGGCTCTGCCCCCATTAGCGATACTTTCCGCATCGGCGGTTCTTTTGCTACTTTCAATCGGGATGGCTTTGGTGACAATCTCAATCTCGGACTGGAGAACTACAACAAGAAAGCTTACGGCGCCCGGCTAAGTGCCGAGTGGGAGCCCACCGACAGCCTGTTTTTCCGAATTGCCGGCGATTGGATGCAGGATGATTCCGATCCACGGCATGGTCATCGCCTGACGGTTGGAAAGCTATCCGGAGCACCGATTCTGGATAGCGTTTATGACACGCGAGCCGGCCTGAATACACCCAAGCAGGATGTTGAGTCCGATGGTATTTCAATGTTGGCAGAATGGCAGGCCAATGACCTGGTGACCTTCCGTAGCATCATTGCCTTCCGTGAAGATACCACCTGGACGCCAATTGACTTTGACAGCCTGCCTGCAGCAGACCTGGATGTGCCTGCATTATATGAAAACGAGCAGGATTCCTACGAGTTGCAGGCTGTTTTCAGTGCGTCCAACTGGGATGGTGTGATGGGCTTTTACTATCTGGATGCCGAAGCTTCCAATATCTTTGACGTTATCCTGGGTAATCTGGGTGCTGTGCTGAATCTGCCAGGTTTTAACAGCAGCACCGCTGGTGACGTCAAGACCACTTCATGGTCAGCTTTTGGTGACTTCACCTGGCACTTCAATGAGCAGTGGAGCGGCTCATTGGGTGGACGTTGGACAGAAGACAAGCGTGAAGCCAACGTTCTGCGTCAGACCAAGCTGGGTGGCGCCTCACCCATTTTGGGTGGAACTGGCTTCCCGATTGCCACAACGTCAAACTTCCATGGCGAAGAAACCTTTGAAAAATTTACCCCGCGGGCTTCTATCCAGTGGCAACCGAATGACGACCAGAATATTTACCTGAGCTATAGCGAAGGCTTTAAGGGTGGTGGTTTTGACCCGCGCGGCCTGACTACGGCCGCGCCGGACAGCAACGGTGATGGTGTTAAAAGCCAGGAAGAAATATTCGAATTCATGAAATTTGAACCGGAAGAAGTGAATTCCTGGGAACTGGGCCTCAAATCCACTTTGCTGGACGGCCGTATGACTTCACGTCTGGCCATCTTCATGGGTGATTACACGGATGTGCAAATTCCCGGTTCGGTCGGCGTGGATACAGACGGTGATGGCAATAGCGACCAATTCATTGGTGTAACAACAAATGCTGCTGATGCTGACATTAATGGCGTGGAATGGGAAGGCCAGGTAATCGTGGCTAATGATCTTGGAGTTTCTGGCTCCTCGTTCAACTTCTCCTGGGCCATCGGCTACATTGATGCTGGGTTCAATACCTTTATCAATGCTTTTGGCCAGGATGTTGCGGATCAACGTGTTTTCCAGAACACGCCGGAATGGACCGCCAGCGGCAGCGTAAACTACAGCATGCCGGTTAACTGGTTTGGCGCTGGTGGCGACCTGGCGCTCATTACCTCTTTGGCTTATCGCGATGATCACAGCCAGTTCGAAGTTCCTAATCCCTTCCTGGATCAGGATGCTTATGCGCTGTGGGATCTGAGTGCCGTCTGGTCTGATGACAGTGGGCGCTGGCAGGTAGGTTTGCACGGCAAAAACCTGACCGATGAAGAGTACAAGGTAGCGGGATACTTTTTCCCAACCCTCGGACTCGAGGGGTCTATTACTGCCTTTTACGGCAACCCACGCCAGTACTGGCTGGATGTGCAATACCGCTTCTTCTGATCTCGTGCAGCGATTGCTGGCACGTGTATGATCAGGCAATACCCGGACGCAGCCATAATGGCTGTGTCCTTTTTCCCGCCAGGGGACCCATCGGAGCAAGCATAATCCCGTCATGACCGAGCCCACGAAAGCTACAGAGAAACTTCTCAACCCCGAACGTACCTACGTGCTGTTCATGCTGGTTCTGGTTTACACCTTCAATTTTATTGACCGGCAAATTGTTGGCATCCTGGCCGTTCCCATCAAGGCTGATTTGGGTTTAAGTGACACTGAACTGGGCCTGATGGGTGGCCTTGCTTTTGCCCTGTTTTACACCGGGCTGGGTATCCCGGTCGCCATGTTGGCAGATCGTGTAAGCAGAACATGGATCATGACCATCGCGTTAACTCTGTGGAGCCTGATGACCGCGGTCTGTGGACTGGCGCAGAATTTCTGGCAGCTTTTTGCAGCTCGTTTGGGTGTGGGTGTGGGCGAAGCCGGTGGTGTTGCACCTGCTTACTCTCTGGTTGCTGATTATTTTCCAGCCAGTCAGCGTGCCCGGGCTTTGAGCATTTATTCTCTTGGCATTCCCATTGGCAGCGCACTGGGTATTTTTCTCGGCGGCTATATTGCCAGCAAGGTTGATTGGCGTTGGGCTTTTTTTGCTGTTGGTATAGCCGGTATCATCCTTGCGCCTATCTTCAGAATGACGGTCAAGGAGCCACCGCGGGGTCGTTACGACCTGCACCACGCCCAGCAAGCTAAAGCACCGGGATTGGCAGAATTGTTTCGTACCCTGGCCACCAAGCCCAGTTTCTGGCTGATGTCCCTGGGGGCAGCCTGCTCATCGATGATGGGCTATGGCCTGTTTTTCTGGTTGCCCTCCTTCTTCGTACGCAGCTTCGGCCTGACCTTGTTGCAGGCGTCCATGTTTTTTGGCTCTATCCTGTTAATCGGTGGTATCGCAGGTATTTGGGCGGGTGGTTGGTTGGGTGATCGCTTTGGCCATGCGAAACGCAGCCGCTATCTCACCATTCCAGCTTGTGCTTTCCTGGCAACCATACCTTTTTATATGCTGGGCATACTGTCCACCAATCTGGTACTCACTTTCTTCGTATTGCTGGTGCCCACGGCATTGGGCCTGGTATGGCTGGGACCGGTGGTTTCGACCATCCAGCACCTGGTGCGGCCGAACATGCGAGCCACGGCTTCGGCAGTATTCCTGTTTATCAACAACCTGATCGGGATTGGTTTGGGCACCTGGGCTCTGGGTGCTTTGTCGGATGGGCTTACTGCGCGATTTGCAGAAAATGCTTTACGTTACTCCATACTGGCTGGAACCATCTTCTACGTAATTGCTGCAACTTTATTTTTTATGGCATCCCGCAGGCTGGAACAAGACTGGGAAGGGTAAATGGAAAGATTAAGAGGTAAATCGGCGTTGGTCACCGGTGCGACTTCTGCTATCGGATTGGGTATCGCCAAAGCTCTGGCAAGAGCCGGTTGCAACTTGACGATCAATGGTTTTGGCGATAAATCAGAGATCAATGATATTTGCACATCGCTGGCTGCAGAACATGGAGTCGACGTGCGGTATTCATCTGCCGATATGCGCAAGCCTGATCAGATCGAGGCCATGATGCTGCAAGCCCGGGAAACATTCGGTAGCCTGGATGTTTTGGTAAACAATGCCGGAATTCAGTTTGTATCTCCCATTGAAAGTTTTCCCACCGAAAAATGGGATGACATCATCGCCATCAATCGCACTTCAGCATTTCATACCACCAAGGCGGTGATTCCCGGCATGCTGGCGAAAGGCTGGGGCCGCATTATCAATGTGGCTTCGGCTCATGCATTGGTGGCATCACCCTTTAAATCAGCTTATGTGGCTGCCAAGCATGGCTTGGCCGGTCTGACCAAAACCGTTGCGTTGGAAGTTGCTGAAAAGGTATCACGGTCAATGCGATTGCGCCGGGTTATGTTGAAACCCCTCTGGTGCTGGGCCAGATTGCAGATACCGAAGGCGCGTGGCATCACCGCAGAAGAAGTGGTGCGGGATGTGATGCTGGCAGCACAGCCCAGCAAAAAAATGATCGGCATCGAACAAGTGGCTGACCTGGCTATATATTTGTGCAGCGAAAGTGCCAGTGGTATTACCGGTTCCATCTTACCCATTGACGGCGGCTGGACTGCCCGTTGAATCATCCACCAGGCAGAGTTAATTCATGAATTACACCGAACATCGTTACCGCTCGAAGGATCGTTTGTCGCTTTATTATCGCGAGTATGGAAACCAGCATGATCAGGGCAGGGAGGTTGTCCTTTGCCTGCACGGATTGACGCGCAACAGCAAGGATTTTCATACGCTGGCAGAGCATTTGGCTGATCGATACCGAGTGATCAGTGTTGATATACGTGGTCGCGGACTTTCGGATTGGGACAGGCATTCCATCCACTACAATCCGGGCCAGTACGCCAAAGATGCCTGGGCCTTGCTGGATCATCTGGCTTTGCAACAGGTCACGGTTATTGGTACCTCTTTAGGTGGCTTGATGGCCATGATCATGGCGGACCAACAGCCTCAGCGCTTGCGCGCATTATTGCTCAACGATATTGGCCCGGAGCTGCCATTACCCGCCATCCAGCGCATCATGAGCTATGCAGGACGTACTTTGCCGGCGCAGAGCTGGGAGCAAGCCGCACTGCAGGTCAAAATGGCTTATGAGATCGCCATGCCGAATATGCCCATCGAGTTCTGGCGGGAGTTCGTCAAGCTTTCCTATCGGGAAAACCCTGAGGGTAAACCGGTGCCGGATATGGATCCGGCAATTGGTGCAACATTACGTAATCCACCGGCCGTGATTCACTGGTTGCAGTGGATGAACCGCCATGGCTGGATCAAAAAGATTGCAGGCGTATACATCGATCCCTGGGATTCCTTCCACTCAGTAACCATGCCCTGCTTGTTGGTCCATGGGGCGCTTTCTGATGTGCTGACCGATGAAATTGTTCGCAAGATGCAAGTTGCGCAGCCCCACATGCAGGTCGTGCGCGTGGCAGATCGCGGTCATGCACCCATGCTGGATGAACCTGAAACGGTTGCCGCAATCGACGCTTTTTTATCCCAGGTTCACGCCGCCAGCGGCGCTTAATCATTTGCAGGAGCGAGCGTTGCTCGCGACAAGTTGCGCGAAATCAGGCACCCATAACCGCTTTGGATTCGAGAAATTCTTCAATACCGTGAGCGCCCCATTCACGGCCGTTACCAGACTGCTTGTAACCGCCAAAAGGCGCCATAGCATCAAGCCCGGCGCCGTTGAGGTGCACCATTCCGGCGCGCAAGCGCTTGCCTACGGCCAGGGCAGATTCCGCGCTGCCGCCAAACACATAGGCGGATAAGCCATAGACCGTATCGTTGGCGATCTGAACTGCTTCATCAACGCTGTCATAGGGGATCAGGCAAACCACCGGGCCGAAAATTTCTTCACGGGCAATGGTCATGTTGTTGTTCACGTCAGCAAATACAGTGGGTTTTGCATAGCTGCCAGCTTCCAGTCCGGCGGGTTTCCCCGGACCGCCTGCGACCACGCGCGCACCTTCGGCGATACCTTTCTCGATCAGGGATTGCACCCGTTGATATTGCACATCGCTGACCAATGGGCCCATGTGTGAATGGGTATCCTGTGGGTCACCCACGCGGACTTGCTCTGCGGTGTTACGGGCGATTTCTACCGCCTCGTCGTAGCGCGAGCGTGGCACCAACATGCGGGTAGGTGCATTGCAGGACTGGCCGGTGTTGAGCATTACGTCGCGCACACCCTTTTTAACCGCTTTCTCCAGAGGTGCGTCGTCCAGAATGATGTTGGGTGATTTGCCGCCAAGTTCCAGAGCCACGCGCTTGACGGTATCGGCAGCAGCCTTGCTGACCATAATGCCGGCGCGGGTAGAGCCGGTGAACGACATCATGTCCACGTCCGGATGGGCCGACAAAGGCGCACCCACGCCTGGTCCATCACCGTGCACCAGGTTGAAGACACCGGGCGGCACGCCGGCAGAATGCAGTACTTCGGCTAACAAGGTGGCATCTACCGGTGCGATTTCACTGGGCTTGAGCACCATGGTGCAACCTGCTGCCAGCGCTGGGGCCACTTTCACGGCAATCTGGTTCATTGGCCAGTTCCACGGCGTGATCAAACCACAAACGCCAATGGGCTCTTTTACCACGATTGCTGAACCGACTTTTTCGCTAAACTCGAAGGTTTTCAGCGCTTCCAGCGCAGCACCAAAATGCTGTGGGCCGCTGCCTGCCTGCGCACTACGTGCCAGGCCAATCGGTGCACCCATTTCAGCGCTGATGGCGTCGCCGATTTCATCATGTCGTTTGGCGAATTCATCCAGTATCGACTGCAGCAGGTCCATGCGTTGTTTTACGGTCCATTGCGAGAAACTCTCAAAGGCGGCGCGGGCGGCCTTCACAGCTTGGTCTACGTCTTGCGCATTGCCAAAACTGATTTTACCGATGCTTTGGCCATTGGCCGGGTTGATGATGTCGTGCGTCTCGCCGGAGTTGGAAGCAACCCACTGGCCGTTGATGTAATTCCTGGTGCAATCGTACATGGATATGTCCTGCAAAAATGTGGATGAGAAATCAGCATATCTCTGACTAATTCAGAGCTTCATTAATTGCTAGATGGGGACGGATATTGCTCGCTTCCAGCCTCATCTGTCCACAAGCGGTTGCTGAGCGGCAATAAAGCGAGGATCAGCGCTTGCGTGTATACACTCTCGCGCGTCATCAGATCCCCGGTCAGCAGGCCAAAAGCTCCTCCCTCCTTCCAGGCCTACCCCATAATCTGCCTTGGGTTCAACGAGCTGACAACAATATGCATGGCGGTAACACGAGCATGCACAAGCTGGAAAATCATGCCATGATGGCCGGGTCCAATGGGCCCGGTTTGCAAGACTGAACACCGTGCTTGCCGGGACGTATCCGACTAATATTGACGGACGCGAACAAGGAAACCGAAACAGACAGGCGGGCAACCAGTCATTCGAACCCGACAGGAGAAAACATGCTTGGACTAATGCAGGACTGGCCATTACTGGTCAGCAAAATGTTGGATCACGGCGCGCTGAACCATGGTGAGCGCGAAATGGTTACCCGCTCTGTGGAAGGGCCGATACGCCGATGCACCCTGGCCGATTTGCGTTTTCGGTCGCTGCGCGTTGCCCAGGCACTGGAGCGTGACGGCGTCAATCTGGGCGACCGCATTGCCACCATGGCCTGGAATACAGATCGACATGTAGAGACCTGGTTTGGCGTCATGGGAATTGGCGCGATTTGTCACACCCTGAACCCACGCCTGTTCGCCGAACAGTTGGTCTACATCGTCAATCACGCCGAAGACCGGATGATCTTTGTCGATCTCACCTTCGTGCCGATTCTCCAAGCCGTGGCGGCTAAACTACCCACAGTGGAGAAATACATTATTCTGACTGATGCGGCGCATATGCCCAACACCACATTGCGTAACGCGATCGCCTTTGAAGACTGGTTGCAGCAGGCAGATGGTGATTTTGCCTGGAAGTCGTTTGACGAAAATACCGCTGCAGCGCTGTGTTACACCTCGGGTACCACAGGCAATCCAAAAGGTGTGCTGTATTCACATCGGTCCAATGTGTTGCATGCCTTGATGGTGAATCAGCCTGATGTGCTGGGGTTGAGTTCAGAAGATTCCATACTGCCAGTCGTTCCCATGTTTCATGCCAATGCCTGGGCCATAACCTATGCATCACCTGCGGCTGGGGTAAAAATGGTATTGCCCGGGGCGGGCATGGATGGTGCCAGCATCTATGAGCTGCTGGACAGCGAACAGGTGACTGCATCAGCAGCCGTCCCCACGGTTTGGATGGGGCTGCTGAATTACCTGCGCGAGCATGATCTTAAACTGCCTTACCTGGAAAAAGTATTGATTGGAGGAGCAGCTTGCCCACCTTCCATGATCCGTACATTTGAGCTGGATTTTGATGTGGAAGTCATGCATGGCTGGGGTATGACGGAGATGTCGCCTATCGGTACAGTCGGTAAGTTGAAACACTCCTCCAGGCATCTGGACAAGGAAGCACAGCTTAAGCTGAAGGAAAAACAGGGTCGGGCGCCATTCATGGTGGAAATGAAAATCGTTGATAGCGACGGCGTGGAGCAGTCGCGTGATGGCAAGGCATTTGGCCACTTGCTGGTGCGAGGGCCAGCAATTTCCAAGGCCTATTTCAAAATGGACGAAAGTGCGGTGGATGAAGATGGCTGGTTTGATACCGGCGATATTGCCACCATCGACCCCATGGGCTATATGCACATCACCGACCGTGACAAGGATGTAATCAAGTCCGGTGGTGAGTGGATTTCCTCCATCGACGTGGAAAATGCCGCCGTTGGCTGTGAGGGCGTAGCTGAGGCTGCAGTGATCGGCTTGCCGCATCCCAAGTGGAGTGAGCGGCCGTTGCTGATTATCGTACGCAACAAGGATTCCGCAGTGGCAGCAGAGCAGATTCTGCACTTCCTGGAAGGGAAAATCGCCAAGTGGTGGATACCGGAAGAGGTAGTGTTTGTGGATGAAATCCCACACACCGCTACCGGTAAAATCAGCAAGCTGGAATTGCGCAAACGCTTTGCCGATTACCAGCTTGAATAATTTTGACACAGAGGATATATGCAAGACGTAGTTGACCTGGAACAAACTGTAACCGCCATCGTTGTTGATCATGCAGGGCAGATCGGCGCGCTGATGCCCATACTGCATGCCGTGCAAGAGCATTTTGGCTTTGTGCCGCAAGAGGCCATTCCATTGCTCGCCAGCCTGCTGAATCTGTCGCGTGCCGAAGTGCATGGCGTGATGCATTTCTATCACGACTTCCGTTCGCAGCCAGCCGGCAAACACGTGATTCAGGTTTGCCGTGCCGAAGCCTGCCAGGCTATGGGTTCGCAAGACCTGGAAAAACACATCAAGGACTTGCTCGGCATCGACTTTGGGCAAACCACGGCAGATGGCCAGTTCACGCTGGAGCCGGTTTATTGCCTGGGCAACTGCGCCTGCACGCCTTCGTTACGTATTGATGATGACATCCACGCTCGCGTTACGCCAAAACGCTTCGAGCAGTTATTGCAGTCATTGCTGGAGCCATCCGCATGAGCGTACGTATCTTTATTCCGCAGGACACGACTGCGTGCGCCCTGGGTGCAAATCAGCTGGTGCTCGCCATTGAAGCAGAGGCAGAGCGCAGAAATATTGAACTGGAAATTGTCCGCAACGGCTCACGCGGAGCGTTCTGGCTGGAACCTTTGGTGGAGGCAGAGTGGGAAGGTAAACGTTACGCCTTTGGCCCGGTCACTGCGAATGATGTTCAAGCTTTGTTCGACGGTGGTTTCCCGGGTGAAACCCAGCACGCCCTGTCGTTGGGGCTGACCGAAGAAATCCCCTGGCTGAAAAATCAGCAGCGGCTGACCTTTGAACGCGCTGGTTTGGGTGATCCTTTATCGATTGAGCATTACCAGTTGCTGGGCGGCTTTGAGGGTTTGCGTAAAGCTCTGGAATTGGAACCGCAAGCTATTGTCGACTCTGTGAAGGAATCCGGTTTGCGTGGGCGCGGTGGTGCGGCGTTCCCTACCGGCATCAAGTGGCAGACGGTTTTGGATACTGCAGGTCAGCAAAAGTACATCGTCTGCAATGCCGATGAAGGCGATTCGGGCACCTTTGCTGATCGCCTGCTGATGGAGGCCGACCCTTACCAGTTGATCGAAGGCATGGCCATTGCGGCTGTAGCAGTGGGTGCCAACGAGGGCTATATCTATTTGCGCTCTGAATACCCTGTGGCGAAAAAAATTCTGCAGCAGGCCATAGTCGAGGCGGAAGCAGCCAACTGGCTGGGCAAGGATATTCAGGGAAGCGGCAAAGATTTTCAGCTCCACCTGCGTATCGGTGCGGGTGCTTATATTTGCGGCGAGGAAACATCTTTGCTGGACAGCCTGGAAGGCAAGCGCGGGCTGGTCCGTTTCAAACCGCCATTACCCGCGATTGAAGGCCTGATGGGTAAACCAACGGTGGTCAATAATGTGCTGTCATTCGCTGCAGTGACTACGGTGTTGGCGAGAGGTGCAGAGTATTACAAGGACTTTGGCACCGGCCGTTCACGCGGTACGCTGACCTTACAACTGGCCGGCAATATCAAGCGTGGTGGCCTGGTAGAACTGGCTTTTGGCCATACGCTGCGTGAACTGGTGGAAGACTACGGTGGTGGTACCGCAACGGGAAGGCCCATGCGCGCCATACAGGTAGGTGGGCCGTTAGGTGCTTATTTGCCTGCACCGCAATGGGATGTGAAACTGGATTACGAAGCCTTGGCTGAAATCAAAGCCATGCTGGGTCACGGTGGCATCGTAGTGTTTGATGATGGTGTGGATATGGCGCAGCAAGCGCGGTTCGCCATGGAATTCTGTGCTATCGAGTCCTGCGGTAAATGCACCCCTTGTCGCATTGGCTCAGTGCGAGGCGTAGAGGTTATCGACCTGATCATCGCCAATGACAACCGCGCAGCCAACCGGGATTTGCTGGAAGAGTTGTGCGAAACCATGGAACATGGATCATTGTGCGCCATGGGCGGCTTAACGCCCATGCCCGTGCGCAGCGCGATGCGACATTTTTCCAAAGACTTTGAACGCTGACACCGAGCCTATGATTCTGGCTGCCAAGAGGCTTCAAATTAGTAATAAGCTATTGATCTTTAAGCATCATATTTATAATTTACACGGAATTCTGCCATAATGACCAGCATGAACCAGAACATCATTTTCCAAAGGGCCAATAAAATTGGCGGAGATTTGGGCACCCCCAAACCCTTGCAGATCGGCCTACCGGTCACACTCAGCATTGACGGTAATGAAGTCACCGTTGCGCCAGGCAGTTCGGTAATGCGGGCTGCAGCGATGGCTGGTTGCAGCGTTCCCAAGCTCTGTGCCACCGACAGTCTGGATGCCTTTGGTTCCTGCCGGGTTTGCCTGGTTGAAATCGAAGGTCGTCGCGGCTATCCCGCTTCCTGCACCACGCCGGTTGAAACTGGCATGGTGGTGAAGACCCAGTCCGAAAAACTGCACAAGTTACGCCGCAATGTAGTGGAACTGTATCTGTCCGACCATCCTACAGACTGTCAGCCGACTGGTGAATGCGAACTGCACGATCTCGCTGCCACGCTGGGAGTGAGTCAAATCCGATATGGGAAAACTGGCGACAATCACCTTGAAAGTGCCAAGGATGAATCCAACCCGTATTTCACCTTTGATCCGGCCAGTTGTATCGTTTGCTATCGCTGCGTGCGTGCCTGCAATGATATTCAGGGCACATTTGCATTAACCGTTGATGGCCGTGGTTTTGAATCGAAGATCACCGCCGGTCAAAGTCAGGATTTCATGGATTCCGAATGTGTTTCCTGTGGCGCCTGTGTCAATGCCTGCCCGACCACCGCGCTGACCGAGAAATCGGTACTGGAGCTGGGGCAGCCGGAACGCAGTGTCACCACCACCTGCGCCTATTGTGGCGTAGGTTGTTCCTTCCATGCCGAGATCAAGCCGAATGAAGCCGGTGTTGATACCGTGGTGCGCATGACACCCGACAAGCAAGGACTGGCCAACGAAGGCCATGCCTGCATCAAGGGCCGTTTTGCTTATGGTTACGCGACCCATGAAGACCGCATCATCAAGCCGATGATACGTGACAACATCAATGATCCCTGGCAGGAAGTCAGTTGGAATGGGGCCATACAGTTTGCTGCCGATCGTTTGCGCGGCATCCAGGCTAAATACGGCCCCGACAGCATAGGCGGCATCACTTCTTCACGCTGCACCAATGAGGAAACCTATCTGGTGCAGAAAATGGTCCGTGCGGCCTTTGGTAACAACAACGTCGATACCTGCGCGCGGGTGTGCCATTCACCTACCGGTTATGGCCTGAAAACCACTCTGGGTGAATCGGCTGGAACCCAGGCGTTCAACTCGGTTGCCAAGTCCGATGTCATCATGGTGATGGGTGCTAACCCTACCGATGCGCACCCGGTTTTTGCCTCGCGGATGAAACGCCGGTTGCGCGAGGGGGCCAAGCTGATCGTGGTGGATCCGCGCCGCATTGAGCTGGTGTCGGGCGCACATGTAAAGGCCACGCATCATCTGTCCCTGCGGCCGGGCGGCAATGTGGCGTTTATCAATGCCATGGCACATGTCATTGTTTCTGAAGGGTTGGAAGCCAAAGACTTTATTGCAGGGCGTTGTGAAGATGAGGCCTATCAGAAATGGCGCAAGTTCATCCTGCGTGAAGATAATTCACCGGAAATCACCGAACGTTCTACGGGCATTCCAGCTAATGATTTACGTGCTGCGGCACGCTTGTTTGCTGCGGGTCCCAACTCAGCCATTTATTACGGATTAGGTGTATCAGAACACAGCCAGGGCTCGACCACCGTAATGGGCATTGCCAACCTGGCCATGCTCACCGGCAACCTGGGTCGTGAAGGCGTGGGCGTGAATCCGTTGCGCGGCCAGAACAATGTGCAGGGCTCGTGCGATATGGGTTCCTTCCCACACGAGCTGCCGGGCTACCGCCATGTTTCTGATCCGGCCGTACGTGCCTTGTTTGAAGGTGAGTGGAAGGTGCACTTGCAATCGGAACCCGGCTTGCGCATTCCGAATATGTTTGATGCTTCCATCAGTGGACGTTTCCGCGGCCTGTATTGTCAGGGGGAGGATGTAGCGCAATCGGATCCCAATACCCAGCATGTGGAACATGCTCTGCGCTCACTGGATTGCCTGATCGTGCAGGACATTTTCCTGAACGAAACCGCGCGCTTTGCACATGTGTTCCTGCCTGGTACTTCCTTCCTGGAAAAGGACGGCACCTTTACCAATGCCGAGCGGCGTATTTCGCCGGTACGCAAGGCCATCGCGCCTTTGCCCGGTTACGCCGATTGGGAAGTGACCCAGTTGCTCAGCAATGCCATGGGTTACCCGATGAACTACTCGCATCCGTCCGAGATCATGGATGAGATTGCCCGGCTGACGCCCACTTTTACCGGCGTGAGCTATGAAAAGCTCGATCGCCTCGGCAGTATTCAATGGCCCTGCAATGATGCGGCGCCCGAAGGGACTCCTACAATGCATATTGATGAATTCGTGCGCGGCAAGGGTTACTTTGCCATAACCGGCTTTGTGCCCACCGATGAGCGCACCACGCGGCGTTACCCCTTGTTACTCACCACCGGGCGTATCCTGTCGCAATACAACGTCGGTGCTCAAACCCGTCGCACGGCCAATTCCGAGTTCTATTCCGAAGACGTACTGGAGCTGCATCCCTTTGATGCGGAGGAGCGCGGCATCAACGCCGGCGATTGGTGTGGCATCAGCAGCCGTGCCGGTGAAACCGTGTTGCGCGCCGTGATTACCGACCGGGTGCAGCCCGGCGTGGTCTACACCACTTTTCACTTCCCTTTCAGTGGTGCCAATGTGATCACCACCGATAATTCTGACTGGGCTACCAATTGCCCTGAATACAAGGTGACTGCAGTGCAGGTCATGCGCGTAACCGAGCAATCAGAATGGCAGAAGGAGTACCGGGTTTTTGCCGGGAAGCAGGAAGAGCTGTTGGACCAGGCGCGGGTGTGAATCCATCTGAATGCCGGATTGAAGACATGGATCTGCCATCATGACCTTGGCATGAGTCCGGCATGAACCAGGCTCGTCAGGTTACGGTCAACAATTGGCAGGCTGATGCCATCAGTCGTGGCGATGACCACATCGCGACGGAATGTCCGGTTGCGCTCACCTATAACCGCCTTTCGCATGTGGTTATGATGGTTACGCCGGATGACCTGGAGGATTTCGCGCTGGGCTTCAGCCTGACCGAAGGCATCATTGCTTCGCCGAACGACTTGCTGTCGGCGCGCGTTTTGCCACGTGAGGGTGGTATGGAAGTGGCCATGACGATTACCGAGCCCTGGTTCGATCAACTGGCCACGCAAAGACGTAACCTCGTTGGTCGCACCGGTTGCGGCTTGTGCGGGGCAGAACGTATTGAACAGGCTTTGCGCTACCCCGACCCAGTAACTGATTCGCTGCGGGTCAGCCACACTGCTATTCAGGCAGCTCTGGCCGATTTACAGCAAAATCAGCCCTTGCAAGCGCTGACGGGTGCCAGTCACGGCGCCGCCTGGTGCAGTCTGCAGGGTGAAATCCTGCTGTTGCGCGAGGATGTGGGGCGGCATAACGCGCTGGATAAATTGCTGGGTGCTTTGGCCAAGCGGGCTTTTGATCCGGCATCCGGATTCCTGTTGATTTCCAGCCGCGCCAGCTATGAAATGGTATTTAAAGCGGCCACCATGGGGGTGCAGTTACTGGTGGCGGTGTCGGCACCGACCACTCTGGCGATTGAGTTCGCCGAACGCTGTGGCCTCAGCCTGGTAGGTTTTGCCCGCCCGGGCAGGCACAATGTCTACAGTTTTGAACAACGCATCACTGCCTGATCACAACACCAAGCACAACACCAAGCACAACGACCAAGTACAAAATGACCGGACACGAAATCAATGAACTACAAACCCTGGTCAAGATGGTCAATCAGATTGCCGCCAATTTCAGCTTTCACGATGATGCGGTGGATCAGACCCTGGCTCATTTGCAGCGCTTCTGGGCGCCTGCCCTGAGGCAGCAGATGATCCAACATGTGGCTGCAGGCGGGGAAGGCCTGGATGATCTGGCACTGCAGGCAGCACAACGGCTAACCGCCTGAATACCTCTAACTCAATGGCGAAGCCTGTAGGTGTGATCCTTGCGGGTGGTCGCTCGCGGCGCATGGGCGGAGTGAACAAAGCGCTGCAGGATCTGGCCGGCAAGCCTTTGCTCAGCCATGTGATCACCAGGATGCAACCGCAATGCAGCAGCCTGTATCTTTCGGTTGAAGCAATAGACCCTGTGTGGGAGCGCTTTGGCCTGCCACAAGTTGCTGATATGCAGGCGGGCAGCAATGGGCCGCTGGGGGGTGTTCTGGCAGCGCTTGAAGCCATCAAGCAACCATCGGATTGGTTACTGCTGGTGCCCTGTGATGCACCATTCCTGCCGCTGGAACTGGCTGAGCGATTAAGCCAACACGCACAACAAGAGCAAGCCTTATCTGCCCTGATTTCCTATCAGGATCAGTGGCAACCCACTTTTTCCCTTTGGCACACTGATTTGCTGCCCGCATTGCGAATAGCGGTTGAGCAAGAGGGTCAGCGCGGCTTGAAGGAATTCCTGTCGACGCAGTCACCTGCAGTGCTGGATTGGCCAACGCAGCAGCCTTCTCCCTTTTTCAATATCAACAGCCCTGAAGACCTGGCAGCGACAGCAGCCTTGCTTGACCAGCAAGCCATGCCCATATCATGATCAAGCTAGCCAAAACCGGCATCCGATTCGAAAACTGGAATGACCATGCCTGCAGCAACTGAATTCATCGCCTTGAATATTGCCGTACTCACCTTGTCCGACACCCGCACCAGTGAAAACGACACCTCCGGCGATACGCTGGTGGCCTTGTTGACAGAAGCGGGTCACAAGTTGGCTGCGCGTGAGTTGATTCCAGATGATGTGTACCGCATGCGTGCCGTGGTCTCCAACTGGATTGCTGATCCAACCATTCACGCGGTGATTACCACCGGCGGCACCGGCCTGACGAATCGGGATTCCACGCCCGAAGCTTTGCGGCCGTTGTTTGATCAGCAGATTGACGGGTTCGGCGAGCTTTTTCGCCAGCTTTCCTATCTTGAAGTCGGTTCATCGACCTTGCAGTCGCGCTGCCTGGCCGGACTGGCGAATCGCACCCTGGTTTTTTGCCTGCCGGGTTCCACCGGAGCTTGCCGAACCGGCTGGAATTCCATCCTCAAAGAGCAGTTGGACTCGCGCCACAAACCCTGCAATTTTGTCGGGTTAACCCTGGCTGTCGCAATCCCTGGCCACCAGCTTTGAAGCATGGGCGGTGAAAAAGTCCGGGCTGCAGAGCGGGTTTCTGGTGAGCCGATGCTGACGGTTGCGGAGGCGCACAAGCAGTTGCTGGCTGCCAGGCAGCCTGCATTGCCAATCGAAGAAATTCCCCTTGGCCAAGCATTGGGTCGAGTGCTGGCACTGGATCAATACGCCATATTGGATGTGCCGCCTGCTGATAACAGTGCCATGGATGGTTATGCCTTTCGGCATGCTGATGTTGCAGGATCGGGGCAAAGGAAGCTGGAAATAAGCCAACGGATTGCAGCAGGATATAGTCCCGCAGCGCTTAAAGTCGGCACTGCCGCACGGATTTTCACCGGGGCAGAAATTCCACCAGGCGCGGATACGGTAGTGATGCAGGAAGACTGTGATGCTAGCGAAGAAAAGGTGCACGTTCGGGAATTACCCGAAGCTCTGGCCAATGTGCGTCCGCGTGGTCAGGATATCGCCGCGGGTCAGCTGTTATTGAATGCAGGTCATCGGCTGCGGGCCCAGGATCTGGGATTGCTGGCCTCACAGGGCCTGGCAAAAGTCTCCGTTTATACAAAACTGAAAGTGGCCTTGTTGTCTACCGGTGATGAATTGGTTGAGCCTGGCAAACCTTTGGCGGATGGACAAATCTATAACTCCAACCGCTTTACCCTGATGGGTTTGTTGCAAGGTTGGGGCTTCGAAGTGATCGACCTGGGCATTGCACCCGATCAGCCCGAAAGAATTCAAGCCATGTTGCAGGATGCCGCCAGCAAAGCGGATGTCATCATCAGCTCTGGCGGTGTTTCGGTAGGCGAAGAAGATCATGTCAAAGCCATAGTCGAAAAAATGGGTTCGCTTGATCTGTGGCGCATTGCCATCAAGCCCGGAAAGCCTTTTGCTTTTGGCCGAGTGCTGGGCAAACCCTTTCTCGGCCTGCCGGGTAATCCGGTGTCCGTGTTTGTAACCCTGATCATTATCGGTCGCCCGTTTTTGTTTGCTTGTCAGGGAATGCAGCCAAAAAGCCTGAACTTCAGCCGGGTTACCGCGTTGTTTGAAAAGGCCGGCAGCAGCCGTGAAGACTATCTGCGGGTGCGCTTGAGCGAGCAGGGTGTGGACCTGTACTCAAGCCAGAGCAGTGGCGTGTTGTTATCCACCAGCCACAGCGACGGCTTGGTAAGGCAGCCGCTGGGACGGGACATACGACCCGGTGACAGCGTGGATTTTATTCCCTACGCTCAATTTGGCTAGCGCCAAAGGCCGGGTCGGCGCCGGCAGGCTTTCAGGTAGAATTGACTAAAGCGCGAATAGCCGCTACGGCGTTCACAGGATTCAGCATGACACAGAATAAAGTGGCGCTTATAACGGCAGGTGCCAGCGGCATTGGATTGGCCATTGCCAGGCGTTTTCTGGCGGAAGGTTTGAAGGTGCATGTCTGCGATGTCTTCGCCAATGGCATTAAGGCATTGCCAGAAACACTGCCAGGGGCGACTGGAAGTGTGGCGGACGTGGCAGACATAGATCAGGTAGCCGCACTGTTTGACGATGTCGAGCGCGTCTATGGCCGCCTTGATGTGCTGGTCAACAATGCCGGAATAGCGGGCCCCGTCAGTCGTTTTGAAGACATTAGTCCGCAAGATTGGAATCGCACCATCGAAGTCGACCTGAATGGTGTGTTTTATGTGACACGGCTGGCTATACCCCTGTTAAGGCGAGCCGGCGGCGGGTCCATTATCAATTTGTCGTCTACTGCAGGATTGTTTGGCTGCCCCATGCGCGCACCCTATGTGGCCAGTAAATGGGCCTTGATTGGGGTGACCAAAACCTTAGCCATGGAATTGGGCCCGGAGCAGATTCGGGTTAATGCCATTTGTCCAGGTAGTGTCAACGGCCCCAGAATTGAAGGCGTAATTGAACGGACGGCTGCAAGTAGCGGACAACAAATTGAAGATATCCGTACCTCATGGACTGAGCAGATATCCATGCGCCGCTTTGTTGAGGCTGAAGACATTGCTGCAATGGCCTGGTTTCTGGCTTCCCCAGAGGGGCGTTACGTATCAGGACAATCTTTGGCGGTAGATGGTCATACCGAATCACTCTCCAGTCCTTTGGACTGACAATCTTTAAAAGGGTGTTAACAGGAATCTGAATATGAAAGCAGCATGGTTTGAACAATTTGGTAAAGCGGCGAATGTGCTGCAACTGGGCGAGCAGGAAAAGCCGACAGCGACGGCGGGTGAAGTGCTGGTGCGTTTGCAAGCCAGTGGTATCAATCCCTCCGATGTAAAAAAACGTGGCGGATCCTCGCCGGGCTTGTTGGAACAGGGCTGGGTGATTCCGCACAGCGATGGTGCTGGGATAATCGAAGCGGTAGGTGAAGGCGTGGACGCAAGCCGCATCGGAAAAAGGGTCTGGGTCTACCAGGCGCAACATGGGCGGCGTTTCGGCACCGCGGCCGAGTACGTGAGTATCGACCAGCGCCGCGCCGCAGCTTTACCGAATGCGGCCAGTATGGAGCAAGGTGCCTGTTTGGGAATTCCTGCCATGACGGCACACCGCTGTGTGTTTGCGGATGGTCCGGTTGATGGCTTAACGATACTGGTCACAGGTGGTGCGGGCCGCGTGGGGCATTACGCCATCCAGTGGGCCGCAAAATCGGGCGCGAAGGTGATTGCCACCGCCAGCAATGATGCAGATGCGGCAGCTTGTCGTGAGGCCGGTGCTTTTGCGGTAGTGAACCATCGTGATGCGGAGTGGGCAAAGCAGGTGCTGGATGCCAATCAAGGCACGCGGGTAGATCGCGTGGTGGAAGTGGATTTTGGTGCCAACTTGCCCATGGTGCTGGACCTGTTACGCACCGGCGGTAGCATTGCGACTTACGCCTCCATGACCCAGGCCGAACCGAAGCTGCCTTTTTACCGCATGATGTTTAAGGATATCACTATCCACTTGGTGTTGGTTTATGAAATGCCCGAAGCAGCCAAGCAGCAGGCCATGGACGATATTGAACAATGGCTGGCAGCAGGCCGTCTGCAGCACCGGGTTGCCAAGTTACTGCCGCTGGAGAAGATTGTCGAAGCGCATCAGTACATCGAACAGGCTGCAGTTCGCGGCTGCGTAGTGTTGAGCATTTCATGAATCAGTCAGGAAATCTGAAAGTGAATTTTCATGCCATTTTGTCGAGCCTCTTTTTGATCATGTTGGTCCTGACAATTGCCAGCTGCGGAAAGGCGGCTCCGGAAGTCGTTGCCAATGGTGAAACGCTGCAAGGCCAGTGGGATGATGAAGTGCCAAGCGTGGCGGTTTTTCGCGGCATACCTTTTGCCGCACCCCCAGTGGGTAATTTGCGTTGGCGGGCTCCACAGGCTCATGCAACTCGCTCTGGCACCGTCCGGGCGGTTAACTTCGCAGCGGTCTGCCCGCAGGGCGATTACATCGTGGATTGGTATGCAAAGGTTGCAGCGGCCTACGGTCATGGCCCGGAAGTCGTGCAGCGGCCTGTTGGCGAGAGCGAAGATTGCCTGTACCTGAATGTCTGGACGCCCAATCTGCACCCCGAAACGCCACTGCCGGTTATGGTCTATGTGCATGGCGGAGCCAATCGGGGCGGCTGGTCTTATGAGCCCAATTACCTGGGTGAGCAATTGGCGGCCCGCGGGGTGGTTGTAGTATCGATCGCCTACCGTTTAGGGCCATTGGGTTTCTTTTCTCATCCGGCATTGGGCGATGGAAGTACTGAGGCCGTGGCTAATTTCGGTTTGCTGGATATCGCAGCAGCCTTGACCTGGGCGCGTGAAAATATCAGCCAATTCGGTGGTGCTGCAAATAATGTCACGGCCTTTGGCGAGTCGGCTGGTGCCGGTAACCTGATTGATCTTGCGTTGGCTACCGATCCTGAGGCTGCTCCACTTTTCGATCGTATGATTTCGCAAAGCATCGGCGGCTCAGTCAACCAACGCAGGTCCCTGCTGCAGGAACAGAAACTGGGTAGCAAGCTGGTGGCTGCCGCGGGGCTGGGCGATGCCGCAACTGCGGAGGAGCTGCGCAGCCTGACGCCCCAGGCGTTGATGAAAGCAGGCAAAGAGGCACTGACTGACCACTACTATGATGGCGTGATTGACGGCAGATTACTGGTGCAGCAGCCGGTAAATGGATTGACAGGGTCACAGGCTGCCAGGTTGGAAATCCTGATTGGAACCAATAAGGATGAATGGTTGATGTATGTAGACCCTTCGGCAGGGCAAGCAGAGCTGCAAAACTGGATACTGGAAACAGCGCCGGAGTTCTCTGGTACTTTGCGTGATGCGGTTTCGGATGAACCAGACAGTCGACGTGCTCTGGACCGTCTCATTACCGCGCAACAAATGCTTTGCCCCAGTCGCCTGATTGCAGAAATGGCCAGCGCAGCGGGAGGGGAGGGTTACGTGTACTGGTTTACCCGCCAGCGTGAAGGCCACGGTGACTCATTGAGTGGCGAAACGCTGGGCGTTTACCACGGAGCTGAATTACCTTATGTCTTCAATCAGCATGATGATTGGTTGCCAACCAGCGAAGCAGATCAAGCAGCCACCGACGCGATGATGTCTTACTGGGTGTCTTTTGCTCAGGAAGGTTCGGTGCGCACTGAGGGTTTGCCGGAGTGGCCCATGTACATCGCTTCCAGCCCGTGGGTGATGAAACTGGATGAAAAGCCGGAATTGGTCAGCGTGTCCGATGCCTGGCTATGTCGTTATCTCACACGCCGACTGCCATAAGGCCCTTCGGCTACAGATTAAGGTTGCGAATAGCCCCATGCCGGTGGTGGCAGGGGGATGGCCTCGCCAAGGTCCACGTGCACCTCAAAATGCCTTCCGGGACGGTTGAGTTGGTAGCGCATGGTCAGCTTATCGGGAAAGTCGATGGTCCAGGTATTACTCACTGAAACCTCCAAACCGTTGGTGATAAACAAAGCCTTGCTGGCCTCATCGGCTGGAAAGTTTTGCTGGGTTGCGGATCCAGCATCCAGGCTTCGGCCGCCATAGGGCGAGACTGCAATCCGGGCTGCCGTCCTGATGCAAATGTATGTGTTGGAAATCGATAGACCCGCTATGAAACGTGAGCACCCAGGTGCGGGATCGGTCTGCACCCACCTGCAAGGGCATGCGAATCACTGAATCCTCGCAATCCCGGATATGCACCACCAAAGGGTGGTCCCAGTCTGGGTTTGGTGCACTGTCCTGCATGATCCGGGCTGCGAAGGCTTGGCCGCAATAAGGCTGGAAAGCTTGCATAAACTTAGCTTGGTCCTGGGATGAGTCCCTTGAGGATCCAGTCGCCGATTCGCCTGCCAGCACATTTGCCAATCTATTGGGATGAACATTGAATACCAGCATCGCTGTGCTGATTAACACAATTTGGCGATTCCACCTGATCATGGGTAATCCTCAACAATCAAACAAGTAAACTCAAGCATATTCGTCCGGGTCACAGCCCGGCAGCACCTGCTTTTTTCTAAAGTCAGATTTCCAGCAGCGTTTTCTGCAAAGCTTGCAGGAATCGTGCGCCCTGGACACCGTCCAAAGCACGATGATCACAGGACAAGGTTGCGTTCATGGCCGGAATCATGGGGCCGTCCATTTCCATCAGCAGAGGCCTCACCACGCCCACTGCGAGCATGGCGATTTGTGGTGGATGAATGATGGCGCTGAACTGCGTAATGCCAAACATACCCAGGTTGGAAAGGCTCAGGCTGCCGGGTCGCAAGTCTTCAGGCATTAATTCCTGTCCCCGGGCACGCTCTACCAGTAGCCGCAGTTTGGAGGCAATTTCAGCGGCGTCGGCATCTTCCAGGCCAGCCAGTAAAGGGGCCACCAGTCCTTCGGCTGTATCTACCGCTATATTGATGGCGATGCCTGTCTGGCTATGCAGGCTGTTATAAATAAAATGGGCATTGATGGAAGGTTGTTGCTGGATGGCTCTGACCACCGCCTGAACTATCAAGCAAGTTAGCGGAACGTCCAGCAGTTGCTGGGCATCCAGGGCGGCTCGCATATCCATTTCACGACTGAGATAAAAATGTGGAATGGTTTGCTTGGATGCAACCATTCGTTGCGCCCGGGTCCATTCGCTGCCAGACAGGCGTCTTATGGCAGAATCTGGTTCGCTTCGATTAGGAATTGATACTTCGGCAGTGTGTGTTTCTTCAGTCATTGAATGACTCAGGTTCCTTGGTTCGCCGGATTAACGGAGTTTCTGGTGCAAATCCAAGATTGAGTATACTTCAAGGCTGTTTTCGAAAACCGTCCGGTAAGTTTTTGTGGGCAGTTTTCTGCGGTATAGTTCCCCGCTTGCAACATCCAGGAAAGAATTAGCTCAATGGTTAACCGAATTGTCATTCTGGGCGCAGGCCAGGCCGGGGTTCAGGTAGCCATCGGCTTACGTCAGGGTGGCTTCAATGGTGAAGTGGTCCTGGTGGGCAAGGAAACCCATGTTCCCTATCAGAGGCCGCCCTTGTCCAAGCAGATTCTCAAAAAGGAGTGGGCGGCAGAGCGCTGCCAGTTGCGCCACCTGGAGTTCTATGAGCAACATCAGATCCAGTTGCTGCAGGGTGTGTCTGCCCGGGCCCTGGATGCAGCAAAGCAGCAGATAGTCCTCAGTGATGGCAGTAGCTGGGCCTACTCGGGTCTGGCCATCTGCACCGGCGCCGGGCTGAACCGGTTGCCAGTGCCAGGTGCTGAGCTGGCGGGTGTTTATTACTTACGTGACCTGGACGAAGCGCTGGAGCTCAGCGCCCAACTCCGACAAGGCGCTCGCCTGGCTGTGATTGGTGCCGGTTACATCGGTATGGAAGTGGCTGCATCCGCGCGCAGCCTGGGTTGCGAGGTTACCGTCATCGAAGCGCAGGACGAAATCATGCAGCGTTCTGCTGTGCCGGCTATAGCGTCATATCTCAGGGAGTTTCATGCTCAGCAGGGCGTGCGCATTGTGTTGCGCTCTGGCGTCAAACAGATTCATGGCGATGGGCGCGTGCAGAGCGTTGAGCTGGCAAATGGCGAAACTATTGCAGTTGATGGGGTGATGATCGGTGTCGGCGTTCGGCCGGAGATTGCCTGGCTGGCCGATTCCGCTGTGCAAACCAACCGTGGAGTGAGGGTTGATGGTCATTGCCGCAGCAATATCGAGAACATCTACGCAGCAGGTGATGTAGCTGAACTGGAACATCCCCTGTTGCAAGGCTGGCAAGTGCTGGAGTCGGTGCAGAACGCCGTGAGCCAGGGCAACCTGGTTGCTGCCAATATTCTGGGTGGCGAACAGACTTACACCGAAACACCCTGGTTTTGGTCAGAGCAGTACGATCAACGGCTGCAAATGGCCGGAATACCCCGTAGCGGGGACACACTCATCAGACGCGAACATCCGGCAACTGGCGGATTCAGCTATTTCGCACTTCAAGGTGAAATCATGCACGGGGTACAATCCATCAACGCCGCACGAGACTATATGGTGGGGCGACAATTAATCGGCAAGCAAACCCCTGCCAACCCTGCGCTATTGGCAGATCACACCAGCAATTTGAAGGATTTACTTTGATAACAATAAACGTAACCGACCGGGATGGACAACTGCACCAGGTGCAAGCTCATCCAAACGACAAGCTGATGGAAGTTTTACGCGAATTTGACTGGGGCGTGGCAGCCATTTGTGGTGGTATGTGCTCCTGCGCCACCTGTCATGTCTGGGTTGCTGAAGCCTGGGGTGATAAATTTCCCGCGCGTGAAATGGACGAAGAGGAACTGCTGGAATTTCTGGATGGTTTCAAGCCGGGTTCACGCCTGAGTTGCCAGCTGGAGCTACGTGATCAACATGACGGCCTGGTGCTTGAACTCGCTCCGGACGAGTAGTTATTTTTCAGGAAGTCGATCTGGCTTCCGGTGATTTATTCAACCAGGAAGCGTTCATCCAGCATGCTGTTTCTTTCCGAAATCAGCTCGATTTGCGCCGTCCATTCAACTCCACCGACACCATTGAAGCGTACGTTGCTCTGTGGGCTGTACATGCGAATGTTCTTAGGCAGCACGTATTCCTTGAGTACCGGTTCCAGATTGGGTTCTCCAGGCAGGGTGAAGCTGATGGCGTGATTTTTTGAGCGCAAGTCCTGCTGAAAATCCACTGTGACATCCTGGTTTAGCTTACGTGCGGCAAAACGGGCCATATCCAGTTGTCTGTGAAAATCGGCCACGGCCTTGTTCATTTCACTTCGGCCAGAATCCTGTTGCAGGTTAGGGGCTATAAATGCCACCAATATCAGCAGGAACGCCAAACCAATCAACATTTCCATTACGGTAATGCCATGGTTCTTGCGATGGCATTTAAAGCTCTTGATCGTTTTCATTATTGGCCTCTTATACAAGCTTGCCAATCCCTGGCCGATAAAACTTCAAACGACCAGTGCCTGATCGCTGATATTGAAATATCGCTGGTCCCTTGACGGGCAGTCAGAGCGGATTCCTGGCAGGGTGCGGGCAGTGCCGCAGTGGAATCCGTAATGATTCAATTCCTTTTGATCTTGCTTATTGCGGCAGTGATTCTGCAATGAACAAGCCCCTTGATATCTCCAGAGGCAAACATCCGCAAGTGCGGTGGCGATTTACCTCAAGCGGCATTATAAACAAAAGTGACGTCCTATTCCAGCTACTCAGGCCGTTTGTCGATCATCTTCAACCTTTCATCGCAAATCCATTAAACTGTACTTTGCTGAAAATAACTTGGCCATCATCTTCAGCTTGATGGGTGAACCTGATTGGAGAGCATTGTGAAAAAAATTCTGCTGCTTCTGGTATTGATACCCGTTGTTGCTTGCGCTGCAGCAAAAGAAGTCGATTCCTATCACTGGACAGGTGTTGAGCGTGTTGTAGCTATTGGGGACATACACGGCGATTACGAGAATTACCTGAAAGCTCTGGCAGCAGCCAGCCTGGTGGACAAGAAAGGCAAGTGGGCCGGGGGTGAAACGCACCTGGTGCAAACCGGCGATATCCCGGACAGAGGCGACGACACTCTCAAGATCATCGAACACCTGGACAAACTGGCCAAGCAGGCCCACCGGAAAGGTGGCCAGGTGCATAGCCTGATCGGTAATCACGAAGCGATGAATGTTTATGGTGATTTACGCTATGTCAACAATGGAGAATTCGCTGCCTTTTCAAGCAGGAATTCTGCCAGCCTGCTGGACCGCTATTTCGACCTGTCCATGCAGAATCTGCGGGAGAACAGCCCGGAAAGCTTTTTGGCGCTGCCGGAAAACTACCGTGAAGAGTGGAACAAAACCCATCCGCCGGGTTGGGTGGAGCACCGCATGGCCTGGGATCCTAGATGGAATCCGGAGGGTGACATGATCCGCCGCACACTGCGTTCAAAAGTGGCCATTCAGATCAATGATATGGTTTTCCTGCACGGTGGATTGAGTGGCCGATATTGTCAGAACAGCCTGCAATCTCTGACCGATATGGCCCTGGCCAAGATGCAGAACTTTGAGCATAACAACCCGGGCATACTTGAAGATCCCTATGGCCCTTTGTGGTATCGCGGGCTTGCAGGTCAGGTACCTGAGGCGAGCCCGGAAACGGTTGCAGCCCTGCTGCAGCAGCATCAGGCGAAACATATCGTAGTAGGACACACGCCTACGGGGGGTGCGATTTTTACCCGCTATGACGGCGCTGTGATACAGATTGATACGGGCTTGTCCAAGGCCTACGGGGGCCATCCGGCTTACCTGGAGGCCACGGCTGAAGGATTGTTTGCCGGTTACCCGGAAGGGAAAATTGCGTTGCCAGTCAATGATACGGATCGCTCAGCCTATTTGCAGCAGGTGATTGCAATGTATCCATCTAATGGCGATATAAAGATGCTGCTGGACAAGATTACTACCGATGCAGCAGAGAGTCCCGCGACAGAACCGGATTCAGAACAGACCGGGGAAGCTGCGTCCCCGGCCATGCCAACGGCTCAAATGCCTACTTGCGGCATTTCCCAATGATGTCTTGCTGAAAATCCTTATCGCTTTTAAGGGTTTCAAAAAACTCGCCAACGAACTTGTTGGCGGTTTTGACAGAGCGGGAATTGAGCCTGGTTTCCGCATTAATCAGCCCTATAATGTCCGCTTCCTTGGCTATGTATTCCTGCCGAACGGCTTCCATTTCGGCATTGTGAGCACAAAAGCCCCGGTAGAGTCTTTGCGTTACACTCCTGATGCCGAGAAAATCGTTGGGTACCGCATAGTGGGCATCGACAAAACCTGAAGAATCAAAATCGTAGGGGACTGCCACTACATTCGTACCGCTTTCATCGCCAATCAGGCGCGCGTTGTGGCAGCATTTATCGTCTTTGGGGCCGCTGAGGATTTCAAAGTCGACATTGGCGATCAGGTATTCAAATAAAGCTACCCGCGCGGCTTGCACTTTATCCAGCTTGCTGGGCTTGGTTTCCGCGATATCCAGCTTGCTAAGGTCATTGCGCTTGGCCAGATCTGCCGTGTCTTCGATCAGGAAGCCAAAACGTGGATCTTCGGCTGAATTATTCGAGCTCTCGATATAAGTAATATACAAAGACCTCGCTCGGTAACTCTTTTCTGTGATCTGGTTAAAGAAACGATAAGCCAAATATTCCTTGACGTAATACTGCTCCCAGCGATCACCCTTGTCACAATGTGTGACGAGTTTCAGCTCATCCATTCCGCGAAACGGGGTTCCCTTTACATCTTCTTTGTTAAAGCGCAGCTTGATGGGTGGGTATTTACAGACTACCTGGCGGGTAATGCCGCGTCGCTCAACCGTGATAGGGATGTTATGCGCCTGGCCCAGGCTGTCGGTGAATTGCATGCTGCCAGGGTAGGCGTCCTGCACTCTGGAATTGCGCACGATATCCCGCCACGGGCCACTAATGGAGATAGTGAAAGTTTCGTTGCTGGCAAAAAGCTTTTCCGGTTTAGGGCCGGAATCTTCTTCATTATCCTGAGAGTAGATCGGGCTGGCCCAGAAACAGGTCAGAACTAAAAACACGGTAAAGCCGGTATGGATGAAGCTCCGGAATGGAGCTGCTTTTTGGGTTTGCATGGTTTTTCTCCCGTTTTATCAGGCCCCGCACAGTATATGACAGCTTTTTACGGGCTGCTCAAACTCCTTCTGAAGCTTTCGAAAAAAACTTTCATTGCAAGGCTTCAATGCAGGATTCTGGCGCGTATGGTGCCCGGAACCTTGCGCAATTGACGCAACAATTCAGTTGGATTGCCGGTTTCCAGGTCCATTACCACGTAACCTACTTGCCCGCTGGTATCGAGGTATTGTGATGCAATGTTGACTTTCCTGTCAGCAAAAACCTGGTTGATGTGCTGTAACACGCCTGGCTCATTGCGGTGAATGTGCAGGATGCGGCTGGCATTGTCATGATCCGGCAAACTGACCTGCGGGAAATTTACCGCTGAAACGGTTGAGCCGTTATCACTGTAACGCAGCAATTTACCGGCCACTTCAATGGCGATATTTTCCTGTGCTTCCATGGTGCTGCCGCCTATGTGCGGGGTAAGAATGACCTGATCCATGCCGCGCAGCGGTGATTCAAATATGTCTTTGGTCGACACTGGCTCGGTGGGGAACACGTCTATGGCTGCGCCTGCCAGCTTGCCTGATTTCAAGGCCGCTGCCAGCGCATCAATGTCGACTACCGTGCCGCGACTGGCGTTGATCAAATAGGCCCCGTCACGCATATTGCGGATGAACTTTTTGTCGGCCATAGCACGCGTTTGCTCCGTTTCGGGCACGTGCAGGCTGACGACATGTGATTGCTTCAGCAGATCGGCCAGTTTTGGGCTGTTGATGGCATTGCCCAAGGGCAACTTGTGTTCGATGTCGTAATACAGCACCCGCATGCCCAGGCCTTCCGCCAGGATGCCAAGCTGTGTGCCAATGTGGCCATAGCCGATGATGCCCAGTGTTTTGCCACGGATTTCATGCGAATGGGTGGCGGATTTGAGCCACTCACCGCGGTGTGCTGCCGCACTGCGTTGTGGAATGCCGCGCATCAACATGATGACTTCAGCCAGGGCCAGCTCTGCCACGCTGCGGGTGTTGGAAAAAGGTGCATTGAACACCGGCACGCCTTTCAATTGCGCGGCAGACAGATCCACCTGGTTGGTGCCAATGCAAAAGCAGCCCACGGCCGCCAGCCGGTCTACCGATGCCAGTACCTGCGCATCCAACTGACTGCGCGAGCGGATGCCGAGAAAGTGGATTCCCTTCAGGGCTTTCTTCAACTCGTCACCGGATAGCGCCTGCGACAATAACTCCACCTGGCTGTAGCCACGATCATGAATCATCTGCTTGGCGGAAGGATGGACGCCTTCCAATAGCAGGAACTTTATTTTTTCCTTGCCCAGGGAGTTGTTTCTCGCTTTTTTACTCATATCCTCTTACTCTGCGCCTTGATATTGCCTGCCTGTGCAAGGGCCGAATTGTGCGGGCTTGGTCCATGTAAAGCAACATGGATAACGCAACATTGGCAGAGCAACAAAAGTAAAGCGGCATAAACCAGGCAAGCAGGATTTAAATGTCAGTAGACACTTCCGAAGATGCAGCCATCAAGCTGCAACAGGCCTTTCCCGAACTGGATATTTCCACCGACCCGGCCATACTCCAATCACACGGTCAGGATTGGACGAGGTTCTATCAGCCCGCACCCATGGCGGTGACGTTTCCACGCACGGTAGCCGAAGTCCAACTGCTGGTGCGTTATGCCAATGCAGAAAACATCGCCATCGTTCCCTCCGGCGGTCGTACCGGTTTAAGTGCCGGCGCGGTGGCGAAAAATGGTGAATTAGTCATCTCAATGGACCGCATGCGGCGCATTGGTGAGTTCAATGCGGTGGATCGTTCGGTTACATTGGAAGCCGGGGTGGTAACTGCAAGCCTGCAGAATTTTGCCCGCGAACAAGGGCTGTTTTACCCGGTTTCCTTTGCTTCGGAGGGTTCCAGCCAGATCGGTGGCAATGTAGCCACCAACGC